>JAABUK010001938.1_pt1 | contig 38181 bp, 28 predicted proteins | sample 5559141 | NCBI WGS metagenome assembly JAABUK01 (sample SAMN10711869, study PRJNA513367) | rock metagenome | isolation source: Antarctica rocks | place: Antarctica: Victoria Land, Pudding Butte nord | collected 2016-01-03 | reverse complement strand
GGGTCGAAGGCGGTGCGTCGGCCCCAGCTCGTTCACGGCCTATGATGGCCAGAAGCCAATCGGCCTGACGCCCCGCCCTCAGTCGTACGGCCGCTCGCACGAACTCTTAGGTATCATACAAAGCCAATTTCGCCCGTGCGCCACGGATGGCCCGACGGGAATTTCGGGCGCAACAAACGTTGGACAATCGCCCCGACTCCGCCCGGTCCCGCCTGGAAATCCGGGGGTATCGGGGATAGGCTGGAGCCCTCGGGATGCATCGCGATGATCGGTCGACCGGGACCCCGGAGGCCGAGACGACCCCTTTCCTGGGAGACGCAAGCGAGATGGCCGACAACGATCGTTCGGAGGTCGACCGCCGGGAGTTCCTCCAGGCCGGGACCGTGGCCGCCGCATCCGCCGCGGCGCTGGCCGCCGGCTCGACGGGCCTGGCCCAGGATCCCAAGGCGGCCCGGTCGGTCCTCCCCAGGCGGAAGCTGGGCAAGACCGGGGTCGACGTGACCATGCTCAACGTCGGGACCGGGGCCTGGCAATCGCTCGGGAACGCCGCTCCGCTCCTGCTCCGGACCGCCTACGCCGGCGGGATCCGCTACCTCGACACGGCCAACGCCTACGGCACCGAGCCGGCCATCGCCAAGTTCCTGGCCGCCGTCCCGGAGGCGAAGAAGGACACCTTCATCGTCACCAAGGACACGCCCCGGACCCCCAAGCAGATGATCCCGATGCTCGACAAGCGGCTGGAAACGCTCCAGCTCGACTCGGTCGACATGTTCTTCTTCCACGGGATGGGCGACCACCACTCCACCGACGAATGCCTGGCCATGATCAAGGGGCAGGAGTTCAAGGAGACCGCCGACGCGATCCGGAAGTCGGGCAAGGCCAGATTCATCGGCTTCTCGGTCCACCACAAGGACCTCGCCCTGATGATCGAGGCCGCGGCCGAGGCCGGCGTCGTCGACGCGATCATGGTCAAGTACAACGCCTTCGCGGCCAAGGACCACCCGGCCTACAAGGCCCTCGACGCCGCCCACGCCAAAGGGATCGGCCTGATCTCGATGAAGCAGCTCGCCGGCTCCGAGACGCTCCTGTCCGACATGGCCAAGAAGCTCCCCAGCCTCCAGGTCAAGGGCCTGGCGCCCTACCAGATGCTCCTGCACGCGATCTGGACCGACGAGCGGATCTCCTCCTGCTGCGTCTCCATGAAGAACGTCGACCAGATCACCGAGAACGTCAAGGCCGCCCGGACCTTCGAGCCGCTCAAGCAGGCCGAGCTCGACCTGATCCACGAGCTCTACCTCGCCTCGGGCCCGACCCTCTGCGCCCTCTGCGACGGCCGATGCTCCGAGGCCGGCGGGACCGGCGCGGCGCTGGGCGACCTGACCCGGTTCCTCACCTACCACGAGCACCACGGCCAGCGCGCCGAGGCCCGCCGCCTCTACGCCGAGATGCCCGACTCGGCCCGAGACTGGAGCGACGCCGACCTCGCCGCCGCCCAGGCCGCCTGCCCGAGCCACCTCAACTTCGCCGAGTTGCTCCCCAAGGCCGATCGCTACCTGGCCTGACCGGGCCCCATCCATCCGATCCCCATCGGCCGGCCCGGGACGACCCGGGCCGGCTTCCCGACCGCCACGTCCGACCGGCCGGTTCCATCGCGTTTTTTCCTTTTAATGCGGAGGAGCTTGCGCGATATTTCCAGAGGGCGCAGGACGGATCATCCGGGTCGAGCCCGGGCCTTTGCGACCCTCCGACGATCGGCGATGGATCGGGCAAGCATGGGAATGGAAGGTCAGTGAACATGGGTTTCAACCTTTATGTGGGCAACCTGCCCTATGATACGACCGGCGACGACCTTGCCGAGCTCTTCCAGGCCTACGGCGCGGTGACCCATGGGCAGGTCATCATCGACAAGTTCAGCGGCCGGAGCCGGGGTTTTGGCTTCGTCGAGATGGCCCAGGACGATGAGGCCCGGGCGGCGATCGAGGCATTGAATGGCACCCCCTACGGCGGCCGTCCCCTGACGGTCAATGAGGCCCATCCCCGCGAGGAAAGAAGCCGGGGGGCCGATCGGGGCCCCGGCGGCGGGGGCGATCGCGGCGGCTCGACCGGAGGATTTGGCGTCCAGGGGGCTTACTGAAACCGGAGGTAGACCACCGCGTACCCGGCCGACCGGCCCGGCCGGTCGACAAAATCACGGAACGCCCGGCCGAGATGGCTTGGCGGACGCGGTCGCGTCGTCTATCATCGTGACTTGCACGCCCTCCCGGGGCCGTCGGTCCCGGTCGAGGGGCGATCGGCCTCGCCCGAGCCGCGAGGGGTTGGCGGAACAATAGCCATTCGGAGATCGAGCCTGTGGTGAAGTTACGGGTCCGTTCCGGCGAGTCGATCCAGGAAGCCGTCCGACGCTTCCGCAAGCTCTGCGAGCGCAGCGGCCTCCGGAAAGAGATGCGGCGCAAAGCTTATTACGAGAAGCCCAGCGAGCGCCGCCGCCGCGAGGAGCTGAAGCGACTCCGCAAGGCCCGCCAGGCCGCCCGCGTCTGACCCGTCGCCGGACCGCATGGTCTCGATTGGCCTCGCCAACGGGGCCCGGGCATCCCCCGGGCTTCCCGATCGGCGTCGACGGGCGACCCCGGGTCAGACGTGGACGTCCCGACTCTGTCCCAGGAGATCGGGGTGGCTGCGTCGGATCGGCTCGACCTCCTGTCTCAGGAAGGCGCCGACCTGCTCCGGCGATCGGCCGACGAACTGCCGGGCGTCGAGGACCCGGTCGAGGTCGACCCCCCGGAAGGCGGGGTCCTGGCCGAGGCGGTCGATCAGGTCGTTGACGCCATCGCCCTGCTTGATCCGGGCGGCGGCGGCCAGGGAATGGGCCCTGATCCGCTCGTGGACGTCCTGCCGGTCGCCCCCGAGCCGGACGGCGGCCATCATCAGGTTCTCGGTCGCCATGAACGGCAACTCGGCCGCGACGTGCCGGGCGATCACCGGCGGGTTGACGACCAGCCCGGGGACGACGTTCAGGTAGAGCGTCAGCAGGGCGTCGACCGACAGGAACGCCTGGGGCAGGACCATCCGCCGGACCGCGCTATCGTCGAGGGTCCGCTCCAGCCACTGGGTCGCGGCGGTCTGGGCCGCGGCGGCGGGGAGGGCCATCGCGAACCGGGCGATCGAGCACATCCGTTCGGCCCGCATCGGGTTCCGCTTGTAGGCCATCGCCGACGAGCCGATCTGCTCGGCCTCGAACGGCTCCTCGACCTCGCGCTCGTGCGCCAGGAGGCGGAGGTCGGAGCCGAATCGGTGGGCGCTCTCGGCCACTCCCGCCAGGGTCGCGACCACCTGCGAGTCGACCTTCCGGGTATACGTCTGCCCGGAGACCGGGTGGATCCCGGCGAAGCCGAACGCCTGGGCCACCTTCCTGTCGAGCTGCTCGACCTTGTCGTGGTCGCCCTCGAACAGGGCGAGGAAGCTGGCCTGGGTGCCCGTGGTCCCCTTCACGCCCAGGAACCGGAGCCCCTCCAGCCGCCGTTCGACCTCGCGGAGGTCGAGGACCAACTCGTAAGCCCAGAGCGTCGCCCGCTTGCCGACCGTCACCAGCTGGGCGGGCTGGTAATGGGTGTAGCCCAGGCAGGGGAGGTCCTTGTATCGGGCCGCGAAACCGCCGAGGGCGTCGATCGCGCCTACCAGGCCGTCGCGGGCCATGGTCAGGGCCTCGCGGATCAGGATCAGGTCGGTGTTGTCGGTGACGTAGCAGCTCGTGGCGCCCAGGTGGATGATCTTCCGGGCGTCCGGGGCGACGTCGCCGAAGGCATGGACGTGCGCCATCACGTCGTGGCGGAGCCGCTTCTCGTGGGCCCGGGCCGCCTCGAAGTCGATGTCGTCGACCTTCGCCTTCAGCTCGGCGACCTGGCCTTCGGAGATGTTCAGGCCCAGGTCGCGCTCGGCCTCGGCCAGGGCGACCCAGAGCCTCCGCCAGGTCGAGAATTTCTTCCGGCCCGACCAGAGCCCGGCCATCGCGGGCGAGGCGTACCGGGCGACCAGGGGGTTTTCGTAGGTGGTTTCGCTCATAATTCCGATCGCGAAGGAGGCGCGGTTCAGATCCCCCCCAGGACCCGGGCTCGTCCGACCCGGGCGATGGCGAGCATGAAAGCGGCGGTCCGGAGGCTGACGCCCTTACGGCGGGCCATCTCGAAGACCTTCTCGAAGCCCTCGACCATCCGCCGCTCCTCCTCGCGCCGGACCTGCTCCAGGGGCCACCGGAAATGCTGGAGGTTCTGGACCCACTCGAAGTAGCTGACGACGACGCCGCCGGCGTTGGCGAGGATGTCCGGGACGACGGGGATCCCCCGGGCCTCGAAGACCTCGTCGGCGTCGGGCCAGGTGGGCCCGTTGGCGGCCTCGACGATCAGGCCGGCCCGGACGGCGTGGGCCAGGCTGGCGTCGAAGACGCCCCCGAGGGCGGCGGGGATCAGGACGTCGACGGGCATCGTGAGCAGCTGTTCGTTCGTTATCGCATCGCCGCCCTGGAAGCCGACGACCTTCCGGCTGACGGCGACGTGCTTGTCCAGGTCGGGGATGGCGATCCCGTCGGCGTTGGCCAGGCCGCCGAAGGCGTCGGAGACGGCGATGACCTTGCCGCCCATCTGGTGGAGGGTCCGGGCGGCGAAGCTCCCGACGTTGCCGTACCCCTGGACGGCGAAGCTGGTCCCGGCGACGACCTTGCCCAGCTTGCCGAGCATCTCGCGGCAGATCAGGGCGACGCCGTAGCCGGTGGCGGCCTCGCGGCCGGCCGAGCCGTGGAACTCGACCGGCTTGCCGGTGACGCAGGCCGGGTGGAAGCCGTGGAACTTGGCGTATTCGTTCATGATCCAGGCCATCACCTGGGCGTCGGTGCCGACGTCGGGGGCCGGGATGTCCTTGTGGGGGCCGATGAAGTCGTGGATCTGCTGGACGAACTTGCGGGTCAGCCGTTCCAGCTCGCCGCGCGAGAGCTTGCCGGGGTCGCAGTTCATCCCCCCCTTGCCGCCGCCGAACGGGAGGTCGACGACGGCCGTCTTCCAGGTCATCAGGCTGGCCAGGGCCCGGGACTCGTCCTGGTCGACGTGCGGGTGGTAGCGGAGGCCCCCCTTGTAGGGCCCCCGGGCGTTGTCGTGCTGGACCCGGTAGCCGATGAAGTTGCCGATCTGGCCGGAGTCCATCTCGATGGAGACTTCCACCCTCAGCTCGCGGTCGGGCGTGACCAGCAGCGTCCGCATGTTCCCGGACAGGTCCAGGCGGGCCGCGGCCTTGTCGAAATAATGGTTCGTCGCCTCGAACGCTTGCATCGGACGGCCAGTCCCCGGTTAATGGGGGGCCTCCCTCGGCCCCGACGCCCGCGACCCCGCCCCCGGATCGTACCGGAATGCCCCGACGGGCCGCAAGGACGAGGCCCGGCCCGGACCCGACGACCCAGGCGGTAACCCCAATGCGCCCTTATCTCCTGAGCGAGACGAACTACGGCCAGGTCAAGGCGAGCCCCTTCGAGGTCGCCGTGCTCCCCCTGGGGGCCACCGAGCCGCACAACCTCCACCTCCCGTACGGGACGGACACCTACCAGGTCGAGGCCGTCGGGCGGCTCGCCTGCGAGGAGGCGCACCGCAAGGGGGCGCGGGTCGCGCTCCTGCCGGCCATCCCCTACGGGACCGAGACCAACCAGATGCGGTTCCCGATGGCCATGAACCTCGACCCCTCGACCCTCGCCCGGGTGATCGCCGACCTGGTCGACTCGCTGGCGGCCCACGGGGTGATGAAGTGCGTCCTGCTCAACGGCCACGGCGGGAACGACCTCAAGTGGATCCTCCGCGAGCTCCACCTCAAGACGCCCGTCCGCCTGTTCGCCTGCCACTGGTGGCGGATGGCACCCGACCAGGACCGCGAGATCTTCGACGACCCGGGCGACCACGCCGGAGAGATGGAGACCAGCATGATCCTGGCCCACGCGCCCGGGCTGGTCGCCCCGGGGACGGCCGATGCCGGCTCGCTCGCCGCCACCCGGTTCGAGGCGGTCAACCGGGGATGGGTCGAGATCACCCGCCCCTGGCACCTCCTGACCACCAACTCTGGCGCCGGCGACCCCGCGCCGGCGACGGCCGCCAAGGGCGAGGCCCTGACCGCCGTCGTCGTCGAGCGGCTGGCCGCCTTCCTCGTCGACCTCGCCGCCAGCCCGGTCGACGATCGGTTCCCGTTCTGAACGGCCCGGGACCGGATGATCATCGAGGAGGCATGAGTCATGGCCGATGCGCCGAGGCCCCCGCGCCCGTACAATCATCGATGGGACCGATCGCGGGATCAGACGGGGGGGCTTTTATGAACAAACGAACATTCGCGACGGCCGGCCTGGTGGCCCTGCTCCTCGGGCCCGGCTGCGGGGCCGGCGGCCCTGGCCGGGATCGTCCCGACCCGGAGGGGCCGTCCGCCGCGCGGACGACGCCCGGACCTCCTCCCGCGGGGCCGGCCGAGCGGACGTTCACGCTGAAAGGCGTCGTGCGCAAGGTCGACCCGGCCGCCGGGGAGGTCACCGTCGCCCACGAGGCCCTGCCGGGATTCATGCCGGCCATGACCATGCCCTTCACGCCGAAGGACCGGGCCTGCCTGGAGGATGTCCGGCCGGGCGACACCGTCGAGGGGCCGATCCGCGTCCGGTTCGACGCGAAGGGCGAGGTCAAGGATTACAACCTGGTCGACCTCACCGTCACCCGCCCCGCCCCGGAGGAGCCCGCGACGCCGCCCGGGGCCGCACCGGGACCGCCCGCCGCGCCGACCCGTCCCGGCGAGATGGTCCCCGACTTCGCCGTGACGACCCAGGACGGCGCCACGCTCCGGCTCTCCGAACTCCGGGGCGAGGTCGTCGTCCTGACGTTCATCTATACGCGGTGCCCCCTGCCCGATTTCTGCCCGGCGATGGACCTCAAATTCGCCGACCTCGCCCGGCGGATCGCGGTCGTCCCCGGTCGAGCCGACCACGTCCGGTTGCTCTCGGTCAGCTTCGACCCCAAGCATGACACCCCGGCCGTCCTGGCCGCGCACGCGGCGCGTCGGGGCGGCCGGCCGCCCCTCTGGACCTTCGCCGTCGCCTCGGACGAGGAGCTGGGCCGGGTCGCCGGGCCGCTCGGGCTGACCGTCGCCGCCGGGTCGAGCGAGATCGCCCACAACCTCCGGACGGCGATCATCGGACCGGACGGGCGCCTCGCCCGGCTGGAGGTCGGCGGCGGGTGGGTCGCGGCCGACGTGCTCAAGGTCGTCTATTCGCTCATCCCTCAGATCCGAAAATAAGACCGGCCCTCCCCTGGCTCGCCCGGGCGCCCCTTTCATTCGGGATATCCACGCCTGGCTCCCGGGCAGGCGCCGGCGAATTCCACCGTCGCCAAACGCTGGATCCGGCCGCCCCGAGCGGTCGAGCTCGGCCGCGACCCGACCGAAAAATGAAGATCTGGCCCATTAAATCGCAAGTTGATATTGTCAAACGCCAAGGCCGTGATACATTATGAGTAGACATGATCCCCAGAGCCAATGTCATGGTTGATAGAATCGTCGCCCTGTCCGACGCGCGACGATCCTCGGAAGGGATCAAGTCGACGGGCCGAAAAGTGACGATGCGTCCGGGGTGATGTCGCCCCGGGCGTCCCGGACGATCGCCGTGCGCCTCGCCGGCCCGGGAAGCCCCAGCAGACACCCTTCGCCCCGCCGCCGAGCGTCGGGGCGGGAGAAAGACCAGGAATGGCAACCACCAAGGTCAGCAGCCCGAACGCCAAGCCCTCCGCGCGGACGACCAAGGCCCGAGCGACCAAGGCGGCCGATCAGCGGTCGCAGCAGGCCCGGCGAGCCTCGATCCTCCTGAAGCACGTCAGCGACCCGACCCGCCTCCAGGTCATCCTGATCCTCTCCGAAGGCGAGCAGCACGTCGGCGCCCTCTGCTCCCAGTTGAGCCAGAGCCAGCCCGCCGTCAGCCATCACCTGGCCTTGCTCCGCCACGGCGGGATCATCGCGCCGCGCCGTCAGGGCAAGAACAACTTCTACAGCCTGACCGAGACCGGCGGCTCGCTCTCCGAGGTCGTCAAGGGGCTGATGTCCGCCTCCTAAGGCGGCCGACCGAGGGCCCGGGACCCTCACGCGGCCCGGGCCCCGGATCGCGAATCGATCGGTTAAAGATCGGCCGAGATCCGGATTTCACGATCGCGTGGGCGAACTTCGTTCCGACTGGCCCGACGCGATACCCCCGCCGGCGGAGCCGCCCGCTGGCATCGACGATGGATCACGGCAGGATCCGCTGCCCGACCACGGTGTTGATGTTAAGCATGGCCCGGCGGAGCCGGACCTGGCTGTCGAGGTAGGCCCGCGCGTTGTCATTGTAGTCTCTCAGCGCGGCCAGGTATTCGAGGGCCGGGATCTCGGCGGGAAAGAGCTTCCTGGCCTCGGCGAGCAGCGAGGCGGAATCGGGCAGGATCTCGCTCTCGATCCGTCGGACGCCGGCCAATGCGGTGAGATATTCCCGCTCGGCGATCTGAACATCCTGGATCGCCTGCCGCTCCAGCGAGGCAAGTTCAACGGTGGTCTGCGTCACGTTAAGCTTGGCCCGCTGGATGTTCCCCTGGTTCCGATTGTAGAGCGGCAGGGGGATCGTCGCGCCCAGGGCCCACGAGGTCGGACTCTTCAGGCCGAACGGCGTGTTGTCCTGGAGCGTGTACGGTTGATACAGGACGTAGACGTCCTGGAACCGATTGGCGTACTGGAGCTTCACGTCCGACTTGGCCCGTTCCACGCCCAGGCGATAGGCGACCACGTCGGGTCGGTTCTGGAGCGCGATCCCGATCATCTCATTCAGGGGCGGGGGCCGCTCGCCGGAGTATTTCAAGGTCCCGCGTAATTCGATCGTCTCGGCCTGGTCGGGCGGGATGTTGAGCTGGGTGGCCAGCGCCTGCTTCGCCTTCCGATAGGCCTCGCGGCTCTCGAGCAACTGCTGATCGGCGAGCCGGCGCTGGATCCGGATCCGCTGGACGTCGCTTTGCTTCTTCTCGCCCCGACGGGCCAGGTCCTCGGTGGCATCCAGGGCCTCGGAGAGCCCGACCAGGCTGGCCTCCGAAAAGGAGATCGTCCGGCGGGCCTGGAGGATGTCCACGAATCCCGAATACAGGTTATCGATCGTCTGACGGACGGCGTCCTGATACTGGGCCTCGGTGACCCTGGTCGCCCGGACTGCCGAGGCGGTCCGCGCCTGACGCTTGCGGGACAGGTCCAGGGGATAGGAGATGTTCACGTCGTACTGGGTCTGGCCGCCCGGCTTGGATCGGGTGTACGCGCCGTAGGGGATGAGCTGGGCGTCGGCGTAGAAGACCGGGTTGGCCCGGAGGCTGGCCGTGAGGATGTCGGCCTTGGCCTGGGGGATCTCGTAGAACTTGGAACGGAGTTCGAGGTTCTCGCGGATCACCCGTTCGATCGCCTGATCGAGCGTCATCCCATCCGGAGGGCCGGGGTCTTCCTCGGTGGGAGGGAGCGAGAGCGGGCCGGAGCCCGGGATGGTCGCGGCCGGCTTGTCGGCGGTCCGGGCGACCCCCTGCTGTGAGAACAGCCCGGCGCCGGTCGAGCCCGGCGTCGAGATGGCGGACGAGATCCCCTTGGGCGTCGCCGGGCCCGGCCGGCCTCCCAGCAATGAGGCCGGGATCCCGTTCGTCCCGGAACCTCCGGCGCCCGGGACCCGGCCGAAGGGCGATGCGCCCCCGCCCGGCGAGGGGAGGTTGGGCGTATCGATGGTCGGCCCCTGGGCCCGGACGCCCCGGACGTCGAGGCAGAGGATCCCGACCGTCAGCAAGATCCAGGGCAATCCCCGGTTTCCCGTCCTCATGGCGACCCTCCTTGGTCCCGATTCCTCGACCGCTTCCGCGGCGCCGGCCTTCCACCCTGACCGCAATTCATCGGTAAGACCCAGGCTTCCCGATAACCCGAACCGCCGAAAACTCCCAGTCTAGGCAAAACCCCCGTAATCCCTTCTTTCGCTCCATCCGTCGAGATCATCCAATCCGGCGCGCCCGGCGGGGGTGAGCGGATGGAAATTCGTCCTCGCACGGCTATGGCCCGCCGCGCCGTGCGGTTAACTTGAGGCGGAAGGGCGCGGGGTCGGGTCGGACCGGCGAGGCACGCGGGATTCGGGGCAGGGGGGGGTATGGTGATGCGATCGACGTGCGATGGGACGATCCGGCCGGGCTCGGTTGCGACCCGGCGCGACTTCCTCCGGGCCGGCAGTCTGGGCGCGATCGGCCTGGGACTGGGCGGGCGGGCGAGGGCTGCCGATCCTCCTCGGGACGGCGCGGTGATCCTGTTGATGATGGTCGGGGGGCCGGGCCAGCTCGACACGTTCGACCCCAAGCCGGGCGCTCCCGAGGAGGTCCGGGGACCCTTCCGGTCGATCGAGACGGCGGTCCCGGGAATCCGGGTCGTCGAGCATCTCCCCGGGCTGGCCCGTCGGATAGGGGTGCTGACCCTGATCCGATCGATGCACCACGACGCGGCCCCGATCCACGAGACCGGCCACCAACTCCTCGGGACCGGCCGGCTCTGCCGCGACGACTTCGATCACCCGCACTTCGGATCGGTGGCGGCTCGTCGGCTGGGTGCGTCGGGCGGCCTCCCGCCGTTCGTGATCCTGCCCGGCCCGATCGGCAATACGGGCGTCGGGATCTCGCACGGTCAGTCGTCCGGCCCGCTCGGGCCCTCGTTCGGGCCCTTCCTCCTGGGCGATGACCCCGGGTCCCCCGGCTACGACCCGGGAGCCGCCCTCGACCGCGCCCGGCGATTCCTCGACGGGGCCGCCGATCTGACCTCGGCGGGCCCCCCGACCCGGTCGCCCGGCACGGCCTTCGACCTGGATGCCGAACGCCCCTCGACCCGCGACGCCTATGGCCGGTCGTCGTTCGGGCGGTCCTGCCTGCTGGCCCGGAAGCTGGTCGAGTCGGGCGTCCGGGTGGTCGTCGTCAACATGTTCGAGACGGTCTTCGGCCGGCCGACCTGGGACGCCCACGGGTCCGGGCCGTTCGCGACCCTGGACGATTACGCCCGGGAATTACTCCCCGCGTTCGACCGGGGATTCTCGGCGCTGGTCGACGACCTCGGATCCCGGGGCCTTCTCGCCTCGACCCTGGTGGTCGCCTCGGGCGAGTTCGGCCGGACCCCGAGGCTCAACGCCTCGGGCGGTCGCGACCACTGGCCGGGGGCCTGGTCGGCCGTCCTGGCCGGGGGCGGGACCGTCGGGGGACGGGCGATCGGGGCCACCGACGCCATCGGGTCGGAGCCGGTCGACCGCCCGGTCCATCCGTCCGAGCTGGTCGCGACCATGACCCACGCCCTCGGCCTCGACGGGGCCGCCCGTCCGCTGGCCGGCGATGGACCGGTCGCGACCGCCCCTCCGATCGCCGAGGCCTTCGCCTGAATCCGGGATCGGGCCGGCAAGGGTCGTTTCCGGGTCACCACCGGCGGCCTCCTGGCCATCATCGGGCCCGACGCCGCCGACCGGGTCCGAGCCCCGTGGAGATACCCGACTTGGAACCCTGGACGCGGGCTGTGGTGCTCTCGATCGGCGGCGCGGTGGGGGTCAATGCCCGATACTGGCTGGGGGCCTGGGTCGACGGCCGGTTCGGCCCTCGGTTCCCCTGGTCGACGTTCTCGATCAACGTGTCCGGGTCGTTCGCCATCGGGATCGTGTCGGTGATCCTGGCCCATCGAGGGCCCCAACCGCTCGCCCGGCTCTTCTTCGTGACCGGATTCCTCGGCGGCTACACGACGTTCTCGGCCTTCTCATTGGAGTCGCATGCCCTCTGGGGCCGCGGGGATCGTGGGCTCGCCGTGGTCAACGCGCTGGGGAGCGTCGCCGCGGGCCTCCTGGCCGTGACGGTCGGGGTCGCGCTGGGACGGGCGATCGTCGGGCCTTCGGCCGACCTGGATCGTGCCGCTCGCGTCGAGAGTGCCAATCCGGCGGATCGCCCATCCGGCCGGGGAGGGCCGTGACGTGAACGCGTTCGGCATGGGACCGGGGATCCGGCGGCGGTATCTCGATCGCGACAAAGTCGCGGGGGTTTCCCGGGGGACGGCCATCGGCCTTCTGTTACAATCACCCGTTGAACCGACGACCGCGACTTCACCCGCCTGAACCTTCCAGACGGCCGGAGCCCTCCCGCGTCGGCGTGTGCCACGTGTCGGAGGCCGTCGATGGAATCCCGCGACGACGCGAACCGCGACCTGCTCATCGGCCTGCTCGCCCTCCAGAACGGCCTGGTCGAACAGGACGCGCTGGTCTCCGCCTTCCGGGCCTGGACCCGCGACAAGGCGCGGCCGCTCGCCGAGATCCTCGCCGCGCGAGGGGCGATCGACCCCGATGAACGCGCCCTGCTCGAAGGTCTCGCCGGGAAGCACCTGGAGCGCCACGGCGGCGACGCGGGACGGAGCCTCGCCGCCCTGAACGCCGACCGCTCGACGTGCGGGAGCCTCGCGAAGATCGGCGACCCCGATCTCGACGCCTCCGTCGCCGGGATCGGCACGACCCTCTCCCAGGACGGGGGCGACCCCTACCGGACGGCCGTCCCCCCCGTCGGCTCCTCGACCGTCGGGGCCCTCCGGTTCCGGATCCTCCGGCCCCACTCCCGGGGCGGCCTCGGCGTGGTCTTCGTGGCGCTCGATCAGGAGTTGCACCGGGAGGTGGCGCTGAAGCAGATCCTCGACCACCACGCCGACGATCCCACCAGCCGGACGCGGTTCGTCCTGGAGGCCGAGATCACCGGCGGGCTGGAGCACCCGGGGATCGTCCCGGTTTACGGGCTGGGCAGCGACGGCGACGGCCGGCCCTACTACGCCATGCGGTTCATCCGCGGCGACAGCCTCAAGGAGGCCATCGCCGCATTCCACGCCGAAGCGACCCCCGGGAGAGACCCCGGCCATCGGTCGCTGGCGTTGCGCAAGCTCCTGAGGCGGTTCGTCGACGTCTGCAACGCGATCGACTACGCCCACACCCGGGGCGTCCTCCACCGCGACATCAAGCCGGCCAACATCATCGTCGGCCGGTACGGCGAGACGCTCGTGGTCGACTGGGGGCTGGCCAAGCTGCTGGGCAAGTCGGAGCCCGGGCCGGTCCCGGACGAGCGGACGCTGGTCCCGTCGTCGGCCAGCGGGTCGGCCGAGACGTTGCCGGGGTCGGCGCTGGGGACCCCCGCCTACATGAGCCCCGAGCAGGCGTCGGGGGACCTCGACGGCCTCGGTCCGCGGTCGGACGTCTATAGCCTCGGCGCGACCTTGTATTGCGTGCTGACGGGCCGGCCGCCGTTCGAGGGAGACGACCCCGGGGCCGTCCTCCGGGCGGTGCAGAAGGGCGACTTCCCTCCCCCCCGGTCGGTCATCCCGGCGATCGACCGGGGGCTGGAGGCGGTCTGCCTCAAGGCGATGGCGATCCGGCCCGTGGACCGTCACGCGACGCCCCGGGCGCTGGCCGATGACATCGAGCGGTGGGCGGCCGACGAGCCGGTGTCCGCCCGTCGCGAGCCGATGGCGGCCCGGGCCGGGCGGTGGATGCGGCGGCACCGGGCGTGGGTCAGCGGCGCGGCGATCCTGCTGGTCACGATCACGGTCGCCACGGCGGCGGGCCTGGTCCTGCTCGGCCGCAAGAACCGGGAGATCTCCGCATCGGCCGACCAGGCGGAGGCGGTCAACAACTTCCTGACCGAGGACCTGCTCGGACAGGCCGACCCGGACGTCAACAACCGGGACAAGAAGGTGACGGTGGAGGAGCTGCTCCACCGGGCCGGGACGAAGATGGAGGGCAACGCGAAATTCGTCGGCCGGCCCGAGGTGGAGGCGACCCTGCGCCTGACGCTCGGCAAGACGTTCTTCAAGCTCGGCAACCTCGCCGAGGCGGAGCGGCATCTGGCCCGATCCGCCGAGCTGCGTCTCCAGGTGTTGGGCCCCGAAGACCTCCGGACACTCGCCGCCCGGGAGGCGCTCGCCGACTTCCTGAGCCGCGGTCGAGATCGGTTCGCGGAGGCGGAGCCGTTGGCCCGGACGACCTGGCAGGCGCGGGCCCGCGTGCTCGGACCCGAGCACCCCGACACCCTCGACTCGCTCGACACCTATTCCGGGACGCTCTACGGGCTGGGTCGGGTCGCCGAGGCCATCCCCCTCAAGTACGAGATCCTGGAGGCCAGGCGCCGCCTGCTGGGGGCGAAGCACCCCGACACGCTGGTTTCCATGAACAATCTGGCCTACGAGCTTATGAACAACGGCGATTGGGTCCCGGCGATCTCCCTCGCCCGCGAGCTGCTCGACTCGGCCGATGAGAGGGCGGAGACGGAGAACGCGTCGACCGCCTCGATCCTGGCGTTGTCGCTCTACCTCAATGGCGACATGGAGAAGGCCGACCGCGTGCTCCGGCGGGCAGTGGACCGGGCGACGGTCCGGGTGGGCGCCAGGAACGTCCGGACCCTCGCCTTGCGGGGCCTGCAGGTGCGCGTCGGGATCGACCTGGGCCGGGCGGAATCGGCAGTGGCCCTGGGCCGGGACGTCCTCTCCGAGAAGAGGGCCGTCTACTCCGGAGATCATCCGCTCGTCGCCTTATCCCTGGCGGACCTGGGCCGAGGGCTCGTCTCCCTGGGGAAGTTCGCCGAGGCCGAGCCCCTGCTAGCGGAGGGTCGGGCCATGTTCGCCAAAGCTCCTCCCTCCCTGAAGTATTTCCCCATCTGGACGGAATGCTGGCACGGCGCCAGCCTGGCGGGGCTGCGCCGCCACGCCGAGGCGGAGCCGATCCTCCTGGCCGCCGAGCGGAAGCTCCGAGGATCAACCCTGGCACCCCGTCGCTGCCACCGGGACGCCGTCGAACAGCTCGTCAAGCTCTACGAGGGCTGGGACCGGCCGGAACAGGCGGCGAAATGGCGGGGAGAACTGGCGGGGTCCCGGTAACCCCACGCCCGAGGTCCGGGGAGGATCCGGCCCGCTTCCCGGCCCCGTCGGTCCGCCCGGGTTCCCCCGGCCCTTCCGATCCGGCGGGCCGCCCCGGGCGCCCGTAAATCGGTTTGACGAGGGGTCGAGGCATCCGTTAGGGTGGATCGATCGTCCCACCCGCCGCCAGGCCGTCTCCCGATCTCCCATTCCGGTCGTCCCGTTGAGGTATGAGGCCGCGATGCGCCGACTCGCCCCGTCCCGCCCGATCGCCCGCGTCGTCGGGCCCCTCGCCCTGGCGTCCGTCGTCCTCGCGATCTCCGACGCCCGGGGGCAGGAGGTCGACTTCGCCCGCGACGTCCGGCCGATCCTCGAATCGAAGTGCTACGCCTGCCACGGCCCGAAGAAGCAGCAGTCGGACTTCCGCCTCGACGACAGATCGAGGGCCTTCCGGGGCGGGACCGAGGGCGTGGCGATCGTCCCGGGCCACGCCGACCGGAGCGCGCTGGTCCATCGGATCGCGCCGGAGGCCGACCCCGACGAGGCGATGCCCCCCAAGGGCGATCGGCTGACGCCCGAGCAGGTTGCCGCCGTCCGGGCCTGGGTGGACAAGGGGGCGATCTGGCCCGAGGACACGGGCCGGGCCCTGGCCGGTCACTGGGCGTTCCGGGCCCCGACCCGGCCGGCCCCGCCCGAGGTCCGCGACCGATCCTGGCCCCGGAACCCGGTCGACCGCTTCGTCCTCGCCCGACTGGAGGCCGAGGGCCTGACGCCCTCGCCCGAGGCCGACCGGGCCACCCTGATCCGCCGCCTGAGCCTCGACCTCGTCGGCCTCCCGCCCACGATCGCCGAGGTCGACGCGTTCGTCGCCGACGGCTCGCCCGACGCCTACGAGAAGGCGGTCGACCGCCTCGTGGCCAGCCCGCACTATGGCGAGCGCTGGGGCCGGCACTGGCTCGACGTCGCCCGCTATGCCGACACCGACGGGTTCGAGAAGGACAAGGCCCGCCACATCTGGTTCTATCGCGACTGGGTGATCTCCGCCTTCAACCGCGACCTGCCCTTCGACCGCTTCGTCATCGAGCAGATCGCCGGCGACCTCCTCCCCGGCGCCACCCAGGATCAGTCGGTCGCCACCGGGTTCCTCCGGAACTCGACCGTCAACGAGGAGGGCGGGATCGACCCCGAGCAATTCCGGATGGAGGCGATGTTCGACCGGGTCGAGGCCATCGGCAAGGGGGTCCTCGGCCTGACGGTCCAGTGCGCCCAGTGCCACACCCACAAGTTCGACCCGATCACGCATGAGGAATATTACCGGCTGTTCGCCTTCCTCAACAACGACGACGAGCCCTCCCGCCTGGTCTACACGCCCGACGAGCAGATGCGGGTCGCCGCCGTCCGCCGCCAGGTCCGCGAGGCCGAGGACGGCATCCGCCACGCCAACCCCGACTGGCGCGACCGGATGGACCGCTGGGAGGACGATCGATCCAGGGCCCCGGCCCCGAAGTGGACCGTCGTGCAGGCCCCGTTCGAGGACATCTCCACCGGCGGCCAGAAGTACCTGATGCTCCCCGACGGCTCGTTCCGCGCCGCGGGTTACGCCCCGACCAAGCACACCGCCAAGGTCACCGTGAAGGTCAACCTGCCCCGGATCACGGCCTTCAAGCTGGAATTGATGAACGACGCCAACCTGCCCGCCTACGGGCCGGGCCGGTCGCTCTGGGGGACGTGCGCCCTGACCGAGTTCAAGGTGGAGGCGGGCTCGAAGGACCGCAAGCCGGTCAAGATCGCCCGGGTGTCGGCCGACTTCGAGCAGGCCGAGGCCCCGCTCGAAGCCTATTACGACGACCGATCGGGCAAGAAGCGGGTCGTCGGCCCGGCGTCGTACGCGATCGACGGCAAGGACGAGACCGCCTGGGGGATCGACGCCGGCCCCGGGCGGCGGAATGTCGGGCATGAAGCTGTCTTCGTCGCCGACAAGCCGGTCGAGGGCCCCGACGGGATCGAGCTGACCTTCGGACTGGCCCAGAGCCACGGCGGCTGGAACTCCGACGACCTGATGACCAACAACCTCGGCCGGTTCCGGCTCTCCGTCACGGGCGACCCCGACGCGGTCGCCGACCCGGTCCCCGTCCGGGTCCGGGAGGCCCTGGCGGTCCCCCGGGACCGCCGGTCCCCCGAGCAGGTTGAGGCGATCTTCGCCCACTGGCGGACCACCGTCCCCGCCTGGAAGGCCGAGAACGATCGGGCCGAAGCCTTCTGGAAGGACCACCCCGCCGGCGCGACCACCCTGGTCCTCCAGTCGAGGGCCGAGCCCCGGACGACCAGCGTCCTCAAGCGGGGCGACTTCCTCAAGCCCGCCAGGCCGGTCGGTCCGGGTGTCCCGGCGTTCCTCCACCAGCTCCCCCCCGGGGCCCCTCTGAACCGGCTGACCTTCGCGCGGTGGCTGGTCGACCCGAAGTCGCCCACCACCGCCCGGACGTTCGTCAACCGGGCCTGGCAGGGATATTTCGGGACCGGGCTGGTCGCCACCTCGGAGGACCTCGGGACCCAGGCCGAGCCGCCCAGCCACCCCGAATTGCTCGACTGGCTGGCCGTCGACTTCATGGAGAAGGGCTGGAAGATCAAGGACCTGCACCGGACGATCGTGACCTCGGCGGCCTATCGCCAGTCGAGCAAGGCGACCCCCGATCGGCTCGCGAAGGACCCGTACAACCGGCTCCTGGGCCGCGGTGCGCGGCTCCGGGTCGAGGGCGAGGTCGTCCGCGACATCCAGCTTTCCGCCAGCGGCCTGCTCAATCCCGCGATGGGCGGCCGGAGCGTGATGCCGCCCGCCCCGGCGTTCCTGTTCCAGCCGCCGGCCAGCTATGCCCCGTTCCCCTGGGTCGAGGAGAAGGGCCCCGACCGCTACCGCCGGGGGGTCTACACCTGGCGGAGGCGGACCACCCCGTATCCGATGCTCGCCACGTTCGACGTCCCCGAGGGGAACACGTCGTGCGTCCGCCGGAACCGGTCGAATACGCCGCTCCAGGCGCTCATGACCCTGAACGAGACGATCGCCGTCGAGGCCGCCCGGGCCCTGGCCCGCCTGGCCCTGGCCGACGGCGGCCCGACCGACCCCGACCGCGTGACTTACGCCTTCCGCCGATGCGTCGGCCGGCCGCCGACCGCCGACGAGAAGGCCGTCCTCCTCAAGCTCCTCGTCGACCAGCGCAAGCGGTTCGCCGACGGCTGGAACAGCCCCTGGGAGATGGTCACCGGGAGCAAATCCGACCGCCCCGTCGACCTCCCCGGGGGCGCCAGCCCGACCGACTGGGCCGCCTATACCGTCGTCGCCCGGGTCCTGCTCAACCTCGACGAGACGATCACCAAGGAATGACCGGAGGACGCCTCGTGGACCGTTTCGAGCAGTCTCGCCAGGAGTTGACCCGGCGCTGGTTCTTCAAGGAGTGCGGCGTCGGCCTGGGCGCCGTGGCGCTGGGGTCGCTCCTGAACGGGGCGATCGCCGGGGCGGCGTCGCCCGACCTGGCCGACCCCCTGGCGCCGAAGGCCCCCCACTTCGCCCCCAAGGCGAAGCGGGTGATCTTCCTGTTCCAGGCCGGCGCGCCCAGCCACCTCGACCTGTTCGACGACAAGCCCGAGCTGCGCAAGCACGACGGGACCCTGCCTCCCCCCGAGCTGCTCAAGGGCTACCGGGCGGCGTTCATCAACCCCAGCTCGACGCTCCTGGCTCCCAGGTTCAAGTTCGCGAAGCACGGGCAATCGGGCGCCGAGCTGTCCGAGCTGCTGCCGCACCTGGGCGAGGTGGTGGACGACGTCGCCATCGTCAAATCGATGGTGACCGACGCCTTCAACCATGCCCCCGCCCAGATCTTCATGAACACCGGGTCGCAGCAGTTCGGCCGGCCGAGCATGGGGTCGTGGGCGACCTACGGCCTGGGGTCGGAGTCTCGCGATCTCCCCGGCTTCGTCGTCTTCAGCACCGGCCAGAAGGGGACCAGTGGCGGGGCGGCGAACTACGGTTGCGGGTTCCTGCCGACCGTCCACCAGGGGGTCCCGTTCCGGGGCCCGGGCGACCCCGTCCTCTTCCTCTCCAACCCGCCGGGGGTCGACGACAAGATCCAGCGGGCCTCGATCGACGCGGTCCAGGCGCTCAATCGCAAGCACCTCGACGCCGTCGGCGACCCCGAGATCGCCACCCGGATCAACGCCTTCGAGCTGGCCTACCGGATGCAGAGTGCCGCGCCCGACCTGGTGGACCTCTCCAAGGAGACGCCCGAGACCCTGGCCATGTACGGCGCCGAGCCCGGCAAGCCCTCCTATGCGAACGCCTGCCTGATGGCCCGGCGGCTGGTCGAGCGGGGGACGCGGTTCGTCCAGATCTTCCACGAGGCCTGGGACCACCACGGCGGCCTCGTCGGCGGCCTCAAGGAGCAGTGCGGCAAGACCGACAAGGCCAGCGCCGCGCTGGTCAAGGACCTCAAGCGGCGGGGGCTCCTGGAAGATACCCTGGTGATCTGGGGCGGCGAGTTCGGCCGGACCCCGATGGTCCAGGGCGGCAACGACGGCCGGGACCACCACCCCAACGCGTTCACGATGTGGCTGGCCGGCGGCGGGATCAAGCCCGGGATCACCCTGGGCAAGACCGACGACCTCGGCTTCAACGCCGCCGAGGACAAGGTCCACGTCCACGACCTCCACGCCACCATCCTCCACCTCCTCGGCTTCGACCACACCCGGATGACCTACAAGTTCCAGGGCCGAGATTTCCGCCTGACCGACGTCTCCGGCGAGGTCGTCCAGAAACTCCTGGCCTGATCGGTCGCGGTTTTCAAATCTCCGGCCCCCTCGGCAAGGCCGGCGCTCTCAGAGGCTATCCGGGAACAAAAGCCGGGAACAACAAATGGCTTACGGTAGATAAGACAAGTCGAATGGGATCGGGACGTCCTGAAAATTCCCGAAAATCCCTTTCCCATGAACCATCGTTCATGTCGTGTAAATTATTGCCTTATCAAAGGTTCATTCCCGGATAGTCTCTCAGTCCGCTTCCATCGGAGGTGAAGGGTTCGCCCGGGCCTCAAGGGATGATTACCCTTCGATCCGCCCCGGACCGCCCCCGCGCGGCCCCGACCCGAAGCGGGGGCCCATGAACGATTCGGCGTGCTCGCGGAGCAGCCGCCCGGCCGTCGTGCCGTCGCCGGCCTCCAGGGCGTCGACGATCGGGTCGTGGACGGCGGCGTAACGCGGGAGGTCGGGCTCCCGGCGCGAGAGCATGATCCGGAGCCGGGCTTCGAAGCCCAGCGAATCCCAGGTCTGGAGCAGGATCCGATTGGCGGCGGCCTCGACGATCTCCCGGTGGAAATCGACGTCGTGCGTGGCGTATCCCTCGCGGTCGCCGGCCAGGGCCGAAGCCCGGAGGTCGTCCAGGATCCGGCGGAACGCGGCGACGTTCCCCTTCAGCCCCGGGGCCGCCGCCTCGGCCGCCGCCTGCTCCAGGACGGCCCGGACGGCGTAAGCCTCGGCCATCTCCCGCTCGCCCACCTCGCGAACGCGAGTCCCCCGGTAAGGCTCCGATTCTACTAAACGGAGCGTCTCCAGCTCGCGCAATGCCTCGCGGACGGGCGCCTGGCTCGTGCAAAACTCCTGCGCGATCCGCATCTCCACCAGGCGCTCGCCCGGTGCGAGCTGACCGCCGATGATCCGATCGGTCAGGGCCCGACGGATCCGGTCGCTCATACAATCGCGTTCCAGACCCATCAGGGCCTCCCCGCCCATCCGCTGGCTATCGAGGAGCGATCGTCAAGGGCGGCCTGATTTCATCCCGGTTCCTGGGGAGGGGAAAAGCAACCCCCGCGGCGGGCCCGCCCTGCTGGCGGGCCCCGCGCGGGGAATGGGGGCATCGGGTCCTGTCAGATCGGGAATGATCGACGGGGTGACTATATCCCGGATTATTTCGGGATTCGCCCACCCATCGGCGATCGGCGCCGTGTCCTGGACAGGGGCCGGTCCCGGGAAAGGTCCCCGGTTCGTCCCTCAAAAGTCCTTCTTCTTGAGAGGTGTCGTCACCGGCTTGACCGGGGCGGCATCCGGGGTGCCCCGTTTCGAGTTGCATCCGACGAAAATGATCAGGGCCGCCAGCAGCGAGCAGGCGAGGACAGGTCGACGTTTCATGAGTTCATCCTCGAAGGATCGGGGGCCGAAGGGCCCCCGCCTTGTCCCTCAGAAGCTGTCGGCGCTGATGACTTCGCCGCCCTTGCGGGTCGAGAGTGCCTGGAACACGCCGAGTTTGGTGCCGCTGGGGGTGAAGATGCCCGTCCCATTGGTGCCGAAGTCCAGGCCGATGACCTGGCAATCGCTGGTGCGGACGGCCCAGGAGTTGATCGTGTCCTTGACGAACCGCACGGAACCGTCGCAGAACACATAGTTGCACCCGCCGGGGTGGAAACTGCTGGCCGACTCGCTGTAATTATCCTCGGTCGCCCCGTAATTGCCGTAGTTCGCGGCCGTATCGCCCAGCCCGCACTTGTTGAAGCAGTTTTGCGGGTAGAGCGTGGTGAACGACGTGTCGCCGTAAGTGGGCGAGGTCCACCAGTGGGCGTCGACGTAGTCGACCGTGCCATCGGGGTCGGCGACCTGGGAGAGCTTGCCCTGGGCGTGCTCGCCGAACGCCATGGTGTTGCTGAGGCCATCGGTCACGGCGGCGACCGTGCACGGGCTGATGCTGCCGGGGTTGTAACCGGGGTTGGGGGTGACGGTGGGCGTGAGGGTCGGGAAGCCGATGTAGAAGAAGATCCCGTTCATCTGGTTGAGCTGGGCGACGTAATTCGGATCTCTCCGCCGGGGGATGTGATCGTAAGTACCGATGTTGCCGCCGTAGCTGGTGTAGGTGATCGGCCACACGGCCCCGTCATACGACCCCTGGCCGTTGGGATTGCCGCCGGCCGGGTAGATCGTCCTGTAATTGATGATCGCTCCGTCGCTCGGGCACCAGAGGGTGCTGATCCCGGCGCCGGTGACGGTCGTCTGCTCGGCGACGCCCGCCATCAACGACTGGTTGAAGGCGTTGAACAGCGTCGTCTGCTCGAAGAAGGGCAGCATCCGGACAAACATGCTGGTATCAATATAATACCCGCCCACATTGGGACCGCCGTTGCTGCGGCAGGCACCGATGGGATAGCAACCGTTCGAAGACTCGTAATTGGCCAGGGCCAGCCCGAGTTGCTTCAGGTTGTTGGTGCATTGCGAGCGTCGGGCCGCCTCGCGGGCCGACTGGACCGCCGGGAGGAGCAGGGCGATCAGGACGGCGATGATCGAGATGACCACCAACAATTCGATCAGGGTGAAGCCGGGCCTTCCGGCCGAAGCACGATACTTTCGGTTCATGGGGGGTGATCCTCGGAGGCGCATTGATGGAGAAGAGGAAGTAATGATGCGAGAATTCATCGCTCCGGTCGTCGGGGTCCGTCGCCGCCTGCGTCGCGAGGTGAACACGCGGACCCCCTCCGCCATCGGATCGGTCGATGGAGGATGTCGGCGGAGGTGATGGGGCAGGAAAGGGCCGCCGGATGATCCAGCAGGGGGGCGCGGATGGATCCATTACGCCTACTCGTTGTTCGCGCGTCAATTGGGTACTAGCGGCGAATGATGCGGAATTTTGGTAAAAGTCCTTCGGCAGGCCGGGGCCCCATGTCCGGTTCGGGAGCTTGATCGCATGACATCCCAGGGAACCGTTGAGGACGCAAGTCCGGGGCCCGGGGTACTCTACCCGCGAAGATCTCGTTAAATAACCGCCAAATTGGCGTTTGTGTGCCTGAACCAAGTAATAATTCGCGATCACATCCGCTATTTTATCGCGCGGGATCGCTCAAGGATCGGGCACTGCTCGATCGAGCTGGCTGGCCTGGGCGGTCAATCGAGAGAACGGCGCGGCAGGGGGAGTTTCTGCCGGCCGCATGACGCACTCCAGGCCGGAAGGGGACGCTCCCGTTTCAGGGGCCCGGATTGCGTCGTTGAAGCCAGGCCCATCGGAACAGGTTCCGGGCGTCGGCGTACCGGCCGGCCGAGGACGAGGCCCCCAGGACGACCACGATCAGCCGATCCTCGCCCCGACGGCCGATGGCGACCAGGCAGGCCCCGGCGGCGGCCGTGGTGCCGGTCTTGACCCCCTCATACCCTTCGAACTCCAGGAGCTTGTTGGTGTTGGTCCAGAGGACGTCGCGCGACCGGCCGGCCGCGTCGGCGATCGAGGCGCCGCGGCGGGGGGTGGCGACGACGGCGGCGAAGGTCGGGTCGGCCAGCGCGACGCTCGCGAGCCGGGCGAGGTCGCGGGCGCTGGAGCGGTGCCCGGGCGCGGGCAGGCCGTGGGGGTTGGCGAAATGCGTCTCGCGCAGGCCCAGCTCGGCGGCGACCCGGTTCATCTCGGCGACGAAGCGGGCCACGATGTCGGCGTCGGCGGGCGCGTCGGCGGCGGGGGCGAGCCGGCCGCCGAAGTGCTCGGCGAACGCCCGGGCGGCGTCGTTGCCCGAGGGGAGGAGCAGGCCATAGAGCAGCTCGCGGGCGGAGACCCGCTCGCCCTCGCGGATGCCGGCGGTCGAGCCGACGGTCCGGTCGGCGGTCCCGGAGAAGATGATCGTCTCGTCCAGCGCCCCGGGGTGGGCCCGGGCCAGGCGGAGGACGACCAGGGCGGTCATCATCTTGGTCGTGCTGGCCGGCTCCAGCGGCCGGTTCTCGGAGCAGCCCCAGAGCGTCTCGCCGGTCTTGCCGTCGGCCACGGCCCAGGCCGCGGCGGAGGTGAAGGGGGGCCCATCCGCCGCGTCGGCCGGCTTCCGGTCGGGCTTCCGGGCGTTGACTTCCGCGGGCGACGGGACCGAGGCCGCCCCGGCCGGTTCCGGCCCGAGCGCCGCGCGGGTCGCCGGGTCCGCCGCTCCGGTCGGATCCAGCTTCCGGGAGCGCTGGAACCCGAGGACGGCCGCGCGGGTGGCGTCGCCGAAGTCGCCGTCGACGTCCAGTTCGGGCGAGGGTGCCAGCCGGGAATTGAGGAGGCGCTGGAGGCCCTCGACGGCCGGGCCGGTATCGCCCGGCCGGAGCGTCGCCGAGGCCGAGGGGCCGGCCCTGGGCGGGTCCTGCGCGATCGACGGGGGGGCCGGGGCGAGCAACGCGACCCCCACCGCAACGGGGAGCCAGCGTCGGGGGCGGGACCGGGTGGGCTCGGGCATGGAGGTGGGCTCGACGGGGACGGGCGGGCGAGGGCGGCCGTGGGCCCGGACCCCCGGCCTTGCCCCGACCATCCTGACCGGACCCGGGCGGCGGGGCAACGGCCCGCCCCGTTGAGGTCCGCCCGGGGGCAGCCATGCTCAGCCCGTCGGGCCGGCCGGGCGGGCTCCGGCCCGTCCCGTCGTTCCCTCCGTCAGACCGCCTTGAAGGATCCCTGATTCAATAGATTCCCGAAGTATTGTAGGGTGGGTGAGCGCAGCGAAACCCACCATAATTCCTTGTGTAGCAACCGGTTATGGTGGGTTTCGCTGCGCTCACCCACCCTACAAGAGGGGGAAGACGCCGGCTCGATCGGGAACTTGTAGAATCGTCGATTCTTATTCAATAAATTCCCGAAGTCCAAGAGGGGGAAGACGCCGGCTCGATCGGGAACTTGTGGAATCGGCAATCCCAAGCGGCAACCATCACGGCGCGAAGGCCGGACGACCAGGTCGAGACCGCACCCGAGTGGTTGAGCCATCGCCGTCGAAGCAAAATCCGCCCTCGGGCGGAAAAAGGCGGATAAAAGGCGCCCTCGGGATCCTGAATATAAGGGACGGACGCGGGAACCCTCCTCCCATCTCGAAGCACCCGGAAAGGTCCGATCCCATGCCGACCTCCCAAGCCCGGATCATCGCCAACCGCCAGAATGCCCAGCGATCGAGCGGGCCCCGGACCGAGGAAGGCAAGGAGCAATCCCGCCGGAACGCCCTCAAGCACGGCCTGACCGGCGCCGGGGTGGTCCTGCCCGAGGCCGACGCCACCGAGGTCGACCGGCGGTCGGTGACCTTCGCTGCGGAGCTGAACGCCACCGGCGACATCGGCCACGCCCTGGCCCGCCGGGCCGCGCTCAACTCGGTCCGGATGGAACGCGGGGCCGACCAGCAGACGGCCGCCCTGGCCGAGCACGTCCGCCGGGCCGAGGCCGACTTCGTCCCGCCCGAAGGGTCCACCGCCGACGAGGCCGATCGACTCCGCGCCGAGGCGGTCCGCCGGGCGATGTTCGACCCGTCGAAGGAGGCGACCCTGGCCCGCCGGTACGAGGCATCGGCCGAGCGGGGCTTCTTCCGGGCCCTGAAGGAGCTGCGCCAGAGGGAGCGGGAGGCCCGGGCGGAGGCCAAGGTCGCCCAGGAGGCGGACGTCGACGCCATGATGGGTTCGTTTCTGGCGTCGCGAAAGGCCATGAGTCGCATGGATGCCGAGTTCGACGCCATGGAGGCCCGATTCGACACCCCGACGTCCCGCCGGCCGTCCCATTCCCCCCAGCTCCCGCCGATCGGGATCGGGGGGGACGTGCCGATCGCGATCGGCCGGCGTCGCTGACCCGCCGCCACTCCCCTCATCCCACGCGACGGCCGATCGGTGACGGGCCGTGCGGGGACGGTCCGCGCCGGGGTCGCGATCCGCCCGGCCCGATCGCCCCCCGAGGACCTGCTCACCCTCGGGGGCGAGCTTGACGATCGCGACGCGACCCTCCCCGGGGTTCTGGACCTGGACGGGCCGGCGGTCGTCGGCGCCCATCAGGCCGGCGTCAACGCCCTGGCTCCCGGCCCCCCGCGGGCCGATCCCGCGTTGACGGCGCAGACCTCGGGGCGTAGGGTGATCGCGGAGATGGTCGAGGCCCCGGATGGGGAAAGATCGCCGATGAGCGCACCAAACCCCGTGACCGTCGGCCCGGTGACGGTCGGCCGAGGCCGGCCGCTGGCCCTGATCTGCGGGCCCTGCGTGATGGAGCCGGGCGACCTGACCCGGATCATCGCCGGCAGGTTGGCCGCCCTCTGCGCCGGGATGGGCATCCCGTTGATCTTCAAGGCGTCGTTCGACAAGGCGAACCGGACGTCGAAGGCGAGCTATCGGGGGCCCGGGCTGGAGGAGGGGATGAGGGTCTTCGAGCGGATCAAGGCCGAGACCGGCCTGCCGGTGACGACCGACGTCCACGAGACGCACCAGGCCGGGCCGATCGCCGAGGTGGTCGACCTGCTCCAGATCCCCGCCTTCCTCGCCCGCCAGACCGACCTCCTGGAAGCCTCGGCGGCGACCGGGCGGCCGTTGAACGTCAAGAAGGGCCAGTTCATGGCCCCGTGGGACATGGCCAACGTCGTCGCCAAGGTGGCCGGGGAGGGACCCGCGGGGATCCTTTTGACCGAGCGCGGGACGACCTTCGGCTATGGCCGGCTGGTCAATGACTTCCGGGCGATCCCCCAGATGCAGGCCACGGGCGCCCCGGTGGTCTTCGACGCCACCCACTCGGTGCAACTCCCCTCGGCCGGGGACGGGGGCCGGGTGACCGGCGGGGAGCGGGCGATGGTCCCTTACCTGGCCAGGGCCGCGGTGGCGGTCGGATGCGACGCCCTGTTCCTGGAAGTCCACCCCGAGCCCGACAAGGCCCTGTCCGACGGGCCGAACGCCCTGAAGCTCGACGACCTGGCCGGCCTCCTGGCCGCCTGCCTCCGGATCCGCGAGGCGATCGCCGAGACGGCCGAAATGAAGCCCGGTTGATCCGTTCGCCGGCCCGAGGGGGCGGGGCCGGCCGGATTGCCGGCCCGGATAATCCCGGGGATTCGCGGAGGGACGGCCCTGGGGTCAGGCCACCCCCATCTCGAACCCCGCCATCCGCTCGCGGTCGAGGATGGCGATCTCCTCGCGGTGGATCTTGAGGTCGTCGGGGGCCTCGATGCCGATCCGGACCGAGTTCCGGTCGATCTTGACGACCGTGATCCGGATGTCGGTGCCGACCTGGAACCGTTGACCGAGCTTCCTGCTCAGGACTAACATGACTCACTCCTCCTTGAGTGGGTTGGCAGATCCGGCCCCTGCCCGACGGCGGGACAGGACACCATTACGCATCCCCCGTGCCGCGGGAGGCCGGCGAAGCCATGGCTTGTCGGCAATCATCGTGGAAATCTTGAAAAAACCGGATATTGCGGAGGAATTTCGGGCGAATATAAGTTGCGAGACGACTGCTCTGCGGTCAGCTATTGTAAATTTTATCTCCAGGATTGGTCGAAAATGGCCGACGGGTGGAGGGGATCGTGCCGGTAGGAATGGCCCGAGGGCGATGGGTGCGGCTCGCCCCCCGGTGCGCGATGCTTGGCGGCGTCCTGGCGTGGCTCTGGCCGATCGGGTCGGGCGGGCAGATGCCGGTGGGCGGGGATGCGACCCAGTTCTCGATGGGGCTGATGGCCTTCCTCCGGTCGTCGATCCGATCGGGACGGATCCCGCTCTGGAATGACCTCTGGGGTTTCGGCTTCCCGGGGCTCGCCGAGAGCCAGATGGGCGCCTTCTACCCGCCCCACCTTCTGCTCTACGGCCTCCTGTCGACCGAGGTGGCCTACACCACCAGCCTGGTCTTGCACGTCCTCTGGGGCGCGGCCGGGGCGGCGTGGCTGGCCCGCCGGATGGGGACCTCGGAGGCCGGCTCGGCGATCGCCGGGTTCGCCTGGGCCACGTCCGGTTTTGCGCTGATCCACCTCCCTCATCAGTGGTCGTATACCGTCGGGAGCTGGATGCCCTGGGCGTGGGGCCTGGCCTGGCGGGTCGCCCGGGGCGAGGGGGATGGGCGGACCCCCGGGCTCCTGGCGGGCGTCCTGGCATTGCAGATCCTGCCGGGCCACTTCCAGCTCGCGTTCATCACCGAGGTCGGCGTGGTGCTCCTGGCCCTGGCGGGGGGCGGTTGGTCGGTCCGGCGCCGGGTCCTCGTGGGCCTGGCCATGGCGTCGGCGGTCCCGATGGCGGCGATGCAGCTGGTGCCGACGGCCGAGCTGGCAAGCCTGGCCGGGTCCCGGCGGGACTTCGAATATCTGTCCGGGTTCGCCGCGTCGCCGGTCCACCTGGTGAGCTACGTCGCGCCCGGGCTGTTCCACCGGTCGCCGCTCTGGAGGCCCGTGGCGTGGGATCCGTTCCACACCTCGCCCGAGGAGCACCTGGCGTATGTCGGCCTGGTCCCGCTCTACCTGGCGATCCGGGCGATCCGGCGGGGATGGCGGGATGACGCCGGGGTCCGGGCGATGGCGATCGTGGCCGGTGTCACGGTGGTCCTGGGCCTCGGGCCCTACGCCCCCGGCTTCGAATCCCTGATCCGGCTCCCCGGGTTCTCGTTCTTCCGGGCCCCGGCGCGATGGGGCCTGGGATCGGCCCTGGCGCTGGCGGTCCTGGCCGGGAAGGGGTTCGACGGCCTCCGATCCCGGCCCGGGCCCGGCCGGTCGGCGGCCCTGTTCGCGCTGACGGCCGCCGCGGCGGTGGCGGCGGTGGTCGCGGGGTTGGAGCTGGCGATGGCCTCGGTCCGAGGCCCGGGATGGCCCCCGGCGGCCTCGGCGTTCGACCGCGCGATGAGGTCGCTCCCGTGGGCGGGGATGCCGGGCGATCGGCCATTCCGCGCGGTGATCGCCGAGGCCTACCGGCCGCAGGGCGACATCCGGGTCCGGTCGGCCCTGGCCCGGGTCGAGGGCCGGGCCCCGACCTCGCCCGGCCCGACCCTGGCGGCCGAGCGGGCCGCGATCTATCGCCGGGAGCTGGGCGAGACCGCCGCCCTGCTCGCCGCGATCCTGGCCGCGTCGGTCCTGACCGGCCGGCCCCGGGCGTTCGCGACGGCCCTGGTCACGATCGCGGCCGCCGACGCCCTGCTCATGGCCCGTCATCGCCCGTTCGACCTCGGCCCGGCCCGATCGCTGGTCGACCAGAGCCCCGTCCTGGCCCGGATCGCCGCCGGCCCGCGCGGGGTCCGGACCCTCGACCCGGCGCAAAATCTATTCCTGATCGCCGGCGGATCGCCCGTCTCCGCCTACCGGACCCTCGACCTCCCGGCGCCCGCGCCCCTGTTCCGGATCGCGGAGGGCCCGGCGACGGACCCCCGGGCCGTCGAGGCGGTCCGGGTGGCGGGGGTGGGGGCCCGGGTCCTCGACCCTTCCGAGCCGCGGTCGCCCGACCGCCCGGGGCCCGACGGCCGGGGCCGGGACGGAGAAACGATCCGCGACCCGGCCCTGGCTGGCTGGCTCTACGGGGTCGACCTCGCCTCGACGTCGATCGACCCCGTCTTCCGGATCCTCCGGCCCGCCTCCGACCCATCCCAGGCCTGGCTTGTGGGGTCGCCGATCGGGGGGCTGGAGGTCGACGGGATGGCCGACCCGTCGGCCCTCCTCGGGGCCCTCCGGGGGGCCTCGCCGCTCACCACCCGGTCGGCCGTGCCGGAGCGGGCCGAGCTGGACGTCGAGGTCCGGGGGACGGGGCCGTCGACGGTCGTCCTGTCGCGGACCTTCGACCCGGGGTGGCGGGCTTCGTGGTCGGGGCCGTCGGGCGACCGGCCGGGAGCGGTCGTCCGGGTCCTGGGGGGATGGCAGGGGGTGGCCGCCCTCGGGCCCGGCCGGTGGACGCTCCGCCTGGATTATCCGGGCCGGTCGACCCGACTCGGGCTGGAGATCTCGGCGCTCGCGTGGGCCGCCTGGGTCGTGTTATACCTGCGTCCGGTCGGGGCCGGGCGGCTGCTGGTCGATCCGGGGGGCGAGCCGTGAAGACGGGCGTGGCGATCGTCGGGGCGTCGGGCTACGGCTCCCGGGAACTGATGCGGATCCTGCTCAATCACCCCGGGGCCCGGATCGCGGTGGCGACCTCGCGATCCGACGAGTCGCCCCGGGTGGCGCAGATGCACCCGAGCCTGGCCGGGCGGGTCGACCTGGCCTCCGAGCCGTTCGACGCCGACCGGGTGGCCTCGGCCGCCTCGGTCGCGTTCCTGGGCCTGCCCCACACCGCCAGCATGGCCGTCGCCCCGGCGCTCCGGGCCCGGGGCGTCCGCGTGATCGACCTCAGCGCCGACTACCGGCTCAAGGACGCCGCCGCCTATGCCGACTGGTACGGCCACGCCCAGACCGACCCCGACGGCCTGGCCGCCGCCGTCTACGGCCTGCCCGAGCTCTACCGATCGGCCATCCCCCGGGCCGACCTGATCGCCAACCCGGGCTGCTACACGTCCACCGCCATCCTGGCCCTGGCCCCGCTGATCGCCGGCGACAAGGTCGAGCGGACCGGGATCATCGTCGACGCCTATAGCGGGATCTCCGGCGCCGGCCGATCGCCCCGGGCCAACCTCCATTTCCCCGAGGCGAACGAGAACGTGGTCGCCTACAACGTCGGCCGGCACCGCCACACGCCCGAGATCGATCAGGTGCTCACCGAGGTCGGCGGCGGGCCCGCGTCCGGCCCGGTGGAGGTGATCTTCACGCCCCACCTGGCGCCGATCGACCGCGGGATCCACGCCACGATCTACGCCGTCCCGAAGGGAACGGCGGTCGAACACGACCTGATCGAGCTCTACCGGTCGTTCTACGCCGAGAGCCCGTTCGTCCGGATCGTCGACCACCCTCCGGGCACCAAGGATTCGGCGTTCTCCAACTATGTCGACATCACCCTCCGGGTGGTCCGGGGTCGGGTCGTGATCCTGGCCTGCCTCGACAACCTGATCAAGGGCGCCGCCGGGGTGGCCGTCCAGAACTTCAACCTGATGTACGGGCACCCCGAGACGACGGCCCTGCTCTGATCGGGCCGCCGGAAGCTGGGATCTCGAACGTCGGACGATCCGCGCCCGACCGGCTCCCTCGGGTTCCCGAGGGTCGGGGAAGATCCGTCGAAGTGGTGAATTTTGATCATTGTCCCGCCTGCGATCGCGTCGACAAGGTCAAATTCTCCGGGCCAAATGTTTTCTTCTTGTATTACGCCGCGGGCGCGACCATCCTAGCTACGGGGAACCATCCGTCCCCAGCCCTCTGCCCTCCCATACCATCCCTCTTTCCGAGGCCCGTCATGAAACGGCGTCGTGGGTTCACATTGATCGAGCTTCTGGTGGTCATCGCCATCATCGCGGTCCTGATCGCGCTCCTGCTCCCCGCGGTCCAGTCGGCCCGCGAGGCCGCCCGACGATCGCAGTGCATCAACAATCTGAAGCAGATCGGCCTGGCGGCGCACAACTACGCCTCGACCAACAATTGCTTCCCCTACCAGTCGATCCCGAATCTGGGCCAGGGCCATGGCGAGTGGCAGGTCTCGTGGGGCGATCAGCTTCTGCCCCAGGTCGAGAACACGGCGATGGCCAACGCGCTGAATTTCAGCTACGAAATGACCCACGTCGCGAACCGGACGGTGGGGTTCTCCTTCGTCGCCACCTACCTCTGCCCGTCGGATAGCGTGACCGACCGGCCGGCCGCCCCCTGGGCGCCGGCGAATTATGCGGCCAACGTCGGCGGCCCCGGCACGATCAGCCAGTGGTCCGGGGTGATCGTCCCGGCCAAGAACGCCTGGTACAACAACGGCAACAACGGGGTGGTCGGGTTCCAGTCGGTCACCGATGGAACTTCCAATACCGCGATGTTCAGCGAGCACCTGATCGGGCTGGCCGGACCCGACGGCAGCCGGGGACTTCTGGTCAACCGCAGCGACCCGCGAGCCAAGCGGGCGATGTTCCCGACCTCGATGACCCTGACGCCCGACGACCCCGTCAACGGGACTGCCAATGCCCTGGCCTTCGCCAACGCCTGCAAGAATATTGCGGGGGCGACGGCCTCCTATGGCACCCGGAATGTCGGGTGTCACTGGAATCTTGGGATGGCCTACACGCTCCCCAATAACGCCTATACCCACGTCAACTTGCCCAACAATCCCCGCTGCACCTACGCTAATGCTGAGGATAAAGATAATAATTTCTGGTGTGGTACCTTGTGTAGCGTTGCTCCCACCAGCAATCATCCCGGGGGCGTCAACATCGGCTTCGCCGACGGCTCGGTCAAGTTCATCAAGGACACGATCGCCATGCCCACCTGGTGGGCCCTGGGCTCCCGCAACATGGGCGAGGTCATCAGCGCCGATCAACTCTGATCGGGCCATCCGGCACGGCCGTCGCCGGGGGCGGGGCATCGATCCCCCCGGCCGCGGCACCCCTTCCCCGCCCTTTAGGGAGAGAGTACACGATGCGATCGCTTTGCAGTTGGCTCGCGGGGATCGCCCTGGCTGGGATCCTGGTCGGTTCGACTTCCGGCTGCGGGGGAAACAGCGGGCTGGAGAAGCCGCCCGACACGACGACGAAGCCGTCGATGTCGTCGATGCCCGGGTTCAATGAGAAGACGGGAAAGATGGAAACGAGTCCCACCAAGAAATAGGCGGGCAGTTCAATTTCACCCCTGGCCCCCGCATCCCTGAAGGGCCCGGGGGCTTCGTCGTCCGGGAAGTCCAAGACCGATGGCCCTGCCCGCGATCTCGTGGCGGCGGACGATGACCTTGGCGGCCTTCACCGGCCTGGTCCTGCTGGCCGCGGCCGGGTTCGCCGTCCGGGAGCGGCCGGCCTGGCAGGCCGCGCGTGATGCCCGCAGCGACCTCGCCGCCGGTCGATATGACGACGCCCGGAAGGCGGCGGATCGATGGATCCGCTCCCGCCCCGGGGCGGCCGAGGCCCATTACATCCGGGCCAAGGCCGCGATCGCCCTGGGACGCCCCCGCGACCTCGTCGACGGGCTCCGGCAGGCCCAGCGGCTCGGCTTCCCCGACGACCGGCTCGCCGTGCTCCGGGCGCTGATCGACGCGCAGGCGGGGCGGCTCGACCAGGCCCGTCCCGTCCTGGCCCGCGCCTTCAACGAGGCCACCGAGCCCGACCTGATGGTCGACGAGGCGCTGGCCCGCGTCCTCATGGAACTCTACGACTGGCCGCACGCCGGCGCGGTCCTCGAACGGTGGTCGCGGGACGCCCCCGCCGACCACCGGCCTCCCCTCTGGCGGGCGGCCGTCCATCGTCGCCGCGACGCCGACCCGGAGGAGATCGTCGCCGACTTCCGCGAGGCCCTCCGCCGGGCCCCGGGCCTGCCCGAGGCCCGGCTGGGCCTGGCCGAGGGACTCTCCCGGGTCGGCCGACATCGCGAGGCCGAGCCCGAGTTCGTCGCCTACCTGGCCCAGGCCCCGGACGACCCGGCCGGCCAGCTCGGGGCCGGCCGCAACGCGCTCGAACTCGGCGACCTCGACCTGGCGGCCCGACGGTTCGAGCGGGCGCTGGCCCTCGACCCCGACAACGGCGAGGCCCACATCGAGCAGGCGAAGTTCGACCAGGCCCGGGGCGACGATCGCTCGGCCCTGATCCACCTCGACCGTGCCATCGCCCTCCGGCCCTTCGACCCCGCCCCCCGATACAGCCGGAGGATCGCCCTGAACCGCCTCGGTCGCGCCGACGAGGCCCGCGCCGAGCAGGAGTCGCTCGACCGGCTCAAGGCCGACCTCGATGGGATGGAGTCGATCCAGTCTCGCCTGAGCAAGTCGCCCGACGATGTGAAGCTCCAGTGTGGCCTGGCCACCTGGATGTTCGCGCACGGGTTCGACCAGGAGGGGCTGAAATGGTCCCGGAAGATCCTCGCCGACCACCCCGGCCACCGCGAGACCTGCGCCCTCCTGTCGGGGTATTACGAGAAGCAGGGCAACGAGCAGCAGGCCTCCTACTATCGGGCCCGGATCACACCGCCCATCCGCTGACCTTCACGACGCCGGTTGCTCACCGAGGGCCGGATGACAAGGGCCGGCCTGTCCGGGGCGAAGTCGACGGCGGGCTGGCCGGAGGTGATCCCGCCTTCCCTCATTCGTCGACGCCCCGATGGCATTCCTGGGCGGGGACGGGGAGGGGTGGGCGGAGGGCGAATGATGGCGAGGGGTTCGCCCGGGCCTGGTGCCGTCGGACGTGCGGCCTGAGAATGGCCGGGCCTTCGGCCGGGGGGGTCATGGCGTGCACCCGGAGTTCCTGGAGCGGCAGGGGGATCACAATCCCGGCCTCTTCGAATCGCTTCTGGATCTGGCCGTAGAGCCGGTGCCGGACCCGGCCCAGGAGGCTGGGCTCGGGGACGTAAGCGTGGAGCACGAAGTTCAGCGCCGCGTCGCCGATCGCGTCCAGCAAGGCGTTGGGGACCGGGTTGTTGAGGACGTCGGTGTCCTGATGGGCGATGGCCAGAAGGATGTCGGTCACCTTGTCGGCGTCGGTCCCGTGGGCAACGTTCACGCGGATCACCAGGCGGACGACCTTGTCCTTGTGGGTCCAGTTCACCAGGTTCCCGGTAATGAATGCGCGATTCGGGATGATCATGCTCTGGTTGTCGGCGTTGATGATCGTGGTGGCCCGGATGTTGATCCGGTCGACCGTGCCGGTCATGCTGGCGACGGTGACGAGGTCGCCCACGCGGATCGGCCGTTCCAGCAGCAGGATGATCCCGCTGACGAAGTTCGAGACGATCTCCTGGAGCCCGAAGCCGAGGCCGACCCCCAGCGCGGCCAGGACCACGCCGATCCGCTCCATCCCCAGGTGGATCGCCGACAGGCCGGAGAGCAGGCCGACGGCCAGGACCAGATAGCGGCCCAGGGTCACCACCGCGAACCGGACCCCCGGGTCGTCGGGCATCCGGGGGAAGATGGCCACGGTGAAGAACGTCTGGAGGTAGCGCCAGACTCCCGCGGTGACGAACAGGATCAACGCCATCCGGAAGGCGTCCCCGACGGACACCGGCCGGTCCGAGAGCGTGAATAAAGGCTGTTCGCCGAGGTAGCGGAACAGGGCGAGGTCGACGTTCCAGATCCAGGCGGCGCCGAATGCCCCCCCGAGCGTGACGACCACGCGGGCCAGCGTCCGGAGCTTCGCCCCCGCGTCATCAGCCGGTGGGCCGGGCTCGGCGGCCGTCGGCGTGACCGCGGCCGGATCCGCGGCGGGCTTCTTCCACCGCCAGGCGTGATGATCGATGACGCGGAGCAGGAGCACATAGGCCCCCAGGCAGGCGGCGACCAGCCCGATCGTGAGGATCCCGCCGAAGGTGAGCCGCCGGGTCGTGAACTTGAACCCCGCCGCGTCCAGCGCGAGGACCAGCCCCAGGGCCGCCAGGATCGTGACGGCGATGGCCCGCCGATGCCGGCCCGCCCAGCCCAGCCGGGCTGGGTCTTCCGCCAGCCAGAGCAGGAGCGGCGAGCGGGGCCGGAGCAGTCGGCAGGCCAGGACCCAGCACGTCAGCTCGAATCCGAGGTAAAGGAGCCGGCCCATCGAGGCCGCCGAGATCGGCCGTCCCCCGGGCGCGATCAGCCCCTCGGCGAGCAGGAACTCCGGGACCAGCAGCACGAACCCCGCGACCCCCAGCGTGAGGACCACTCGCCGGAGCTGCCGGCAGACCTCGCGTGGGGCGAGGAGCACCTCCTCGGCCCACCCGCCCTTGCGGAAGGCCATCCGGCCGGCACCCGCGACGAACAGGGCGGCCGCCAGCCCCAGCAGGAGCAGGCACGAGGGCCAGGCCAGGTCGCGCGGCCAGGGTGCCACCCGGGCCGTCAAGGCCAGCAACGCCAGGTACGCGGGCCAGATCGCCGTGGAGGTCAGCCCGATCAGGAGGCGACGCAATTCCCGCATGGTGGGCGCTCCGGTCTTCGATCGCGGATCGTGGGATCAGGGGTAACGGGCGTCCACTTGGGAGAGTCGAGGTGGGACCACGCCGCCGCCGGCCGTCGCGGATCATCATTCGTCGCCCATCGTCGCGTCGACCGCCGATCCCCGCGAGGGTAGGTTGATCGGTCCCGCCGTCGCGGCGGGGATGTCGGCGACCCGGCCCCGGTCGAGGGCCTTGCGGGCGAGGCAGAGGGGCCAGGGCAGCAAGACGAGGCCGACCATCCCCACGACGAACTCCGGGGAGGTCCGCCCCCAGAGCGACCGATCGCCGGCCTCGCAGGCCAGGCGGAACAGGGCTTTGGCCGCCCGGATGGAGTCGTCCCGGGCGTGGGAGAAGGTCGCCGAGCCGAGCGGCTCGGCGTCCCGGATCCAGAAGATGTGGGTCCGGATGAAGGCGTATTGCTGGTCGAGGGTCTCGATCCGGCGGAGGACCTGGTTGTGCGCATCTTCCGCCCTCCTGGCCAGCTTCTGGAGGACGTTCCGGCGGCGATGGAGCAAGGCCAGGTGGCGGGCCTCCAGGTCGTCCAGGACCGCCCTGGCCTCGCCCCGGCGACGGTTGGGGACCTGTTCGAGGAGCGACTCGCGGTCGAACCGGTCGTCGCGCGAGTCGTTCACCAGGTCGATCTCGGCGTCGGTGAGGGCGACCTCGTAAGCGGTCGTCTCGGCCTCGGACGCGGCCAGGTCGGTCCGGACGACCTGCGACCGCTCGGGCGTGATCCGGCGGAAGTCGTTCTTGAGCCGGAGGACGTCGAGCGGGCTGACGTTGCCGTCCGCGAGCAGCTTCTTCAGATCGGCGAGGTCGGTGTCGGCCGAGTCGGCCAGCGCCCGCTGATCCTCGACCGAGACGCCGCCGGTGGTCGCCGAGGCCTTCTCGTAGGCGACCACCTGCTCCTGGAGGTCGAGCAGGTCGGCGTTATGCTTGGCCCGGTATTTCTCGATCGGGTCGTCCGCCCGGGCCGCCCGGTCGACTTCCGAGACCACGGCCCGTTTCAGGTCGACCCGCCGGCGGTCGGCCAGCGCCGCGTACTTCTCCTCCATCCGCTCGGCCAGCCGACGGGCCAGGCGGGCCCGGGCGTCCCTGGCCTGGACCTGGAACGCGCCGAGGTCGAGTCGACGCGCGGCCAGGGCGATCCTCGCCTCCAGCGCGGCCAGCCGCTCGGATTCGACGCGGGCCTCCCAGTCGAAGTTGGCCAGTCGCTCTCGGGCCAGGTCGCGGGCCTCGGCCGATCCGGCCGAGCCGAGCGCGGCCTCGCGCTCGCCCCGGCGGGCCGACAGGGTGGCGAACCCCTGGTGGACCTTGTCGCGCTCGGAGCGGAGTGCGGCGAGCTGCGTCGAGAGGGCCCGGGTCCCCTCGGCGCGGAGCTTCTCCACCTCGGCGGTCCGGTCCTTCCACTCGACCCGGGCCGCGTCGATCGCCTCCTTCATCTCGGCCAGCCGCGCGTCGGACGGGACCACGCCGGCGGCCGGGGGCTGGAAGACCTCGGGCAGGAGCGAGTCGGGGGCCCGGGCCGCCTGCTCGATCAGGGCCAGGGTCTTCTCCAGGTCGGCCTTGCTCTCGGCCGCCTGGGCCTCCGGGCCGTGCTCCGGGTGCTCGGCGGCGGACCGCTCTCCCGCGACCCGGGCCCACTCGGCCAGGAGTCGCCGACGCTCCTGGAGGAGGTCGAGCAGGGGCCGGGTCGCGGGCTTGTCCCGCGCCTCGGGCGCCTCCAGGGCCTTGATCCGGGCCTCGGTCGCGGCCCGATCGCGGGCGACCTCGGCCGGGGATGCCGGCGCGATCACCGTCGAGGCGGCGGTCGGTGCCGGCGTCGGGGTCGGGGCCTTCGCCGGGGCCGCCTTGCTGGAGCCGGCCGGGCCCGGAGCGGGGCCGTCGGCGATGACGGCCTGGCCCGAGAGCAGGCAGCCGAGGAACAGGGCGTGGCGTCTCGCCGGTCGTGCGCGCATCCTTGCTCGCTCCGAAGGGGGGATCCAGGGGTGTCCGCGAGTCGGGTCGCCTCCGACGGGGTGAATCCGGGGAGTGCGGCAGCCTATACCAAAGAAGTTAAAGGGACAAGATCAAACGAGGAAATCGCGGGCTTAATCTGGCCTGAAATGTGGGAAAAACTTTATCAGAGCACCATTACAATACAACCCTTCCGAACATCTAAATTTTAAATAATATTATTATATTTTGAAATTTGAAGATGTTGAACAGTGCACCTCCAATATTTTTATCAAATAAAGGCAGATAAATTTTGTATCTTTAATTCTCTTGCCAATTTCTTTAACCGTAAATCGCCGCCCCACATCTTCGGCAGAAGTACGTCCATGAGCAATTTCATTCCTATATTGAACGAGTTCACTGATGCGACCAATTAACCGTTTATCAGGAACTACCGGTGCTGTAACTCCAAAAAGCTTCCAAATCGTTTCCAATTGTTGAATCCGAAAATGCGAACCATCGGCCGGAAAAACATTGTCTGCAACCCACTACTGTCCGGTTGAGGTTTCTCAATTTTGATGAAGGCCACGAGATGCCTCGGACTTACGAGCATCGCGAGGCGCGCACGACTTGAAACCGAGAA
>JAABUK010001937.1_pt1 | contig 38190 bp, 35 predicted proteins | sample 5559141 | NCBI WGS metagenome assembly JAABUK01 (sample SAMN10711869, study PRJNA513367) | rock metagenome | isolation source: Antarctica rocks | place: Antarctica: Victoria Land, Pudding Butte nord | collected 2016-01-03 | reverse complement strand
GCACCGGCGGCAAAATCGCCGAACTCGCCAGCACCACCCAACCCAACCCCGGACCCACCGGAGCAACCACCTGGAACTTCACCGTCAACCGCGCCACCGCCGCCTGGATGACCGCACTCAAACCCACGAACTGACGCGGGACATTCGAGTGTCTTTCGACAACGGGATCAAATTGGTGGCTAGGGTCATCGTCGGGTTCGCTGACTATCCTCCGAACAAGGCTCTGACCTGACTCTGGAACCACCCGACCACACCGTTCCAGAACGCGTCCCACCACGGGACCTGGCCCGGCGGCGCGGCGACCGGGTGGGTGGCACCGGGCCCAGGTTTCCACGCGCGAACCCAGTCGACCAGCATCTGTGAGCCGGTGCCATAAACCGTGGTGTTGCCGTCGCCGACGTTGAAAATCATCGTCTCCGGCGCGGCGTTGTCATCTGTGGGGTAGCTCTTGACGAGCTGGCCGTCCCAGTAGACATCAGAGTGGTTAGCGGCCCGGTATACGCCGTAGGTGTGGAAGGCATTGCTCCACGCGCCAGGGATCGTGCCCTGATTATGCGACCCCGACAGTGAGTGGTAATTGACGGTCAGGGTGCCTAGACCCTCAGCGATGTCGTTCTCCCCGGCGCTGGGCCAGTTGGGTCCGCTGAGCCACCAAGCAGGCCAGTTGTAAATGTCGGTGCCGTTGCCGGGGAACTCAACGGACGCCTCCACGTATTCACCGACAGCCACGTGATGCCCGCCAGGCGCATCCGAGTTGATGGTTGCGCCTGACCCAGAATCGGCGAGGGTGAGCACAAGGTGGCCGCCGGACACGCTCACGTTGGAGTCGTGGGTGGTCACGTTGTTGATCTGCCCGCCCTCGTTGGTTGTCCAGGCGTTGGTGTCGAGCGAAGACCCGTTGAACTCGTCGTCGAAGACGTTTGTCCACCCACCTTCGAAGCCCACCGGCACGGCGGGCGCGGCACCGGCCGATGTGGCGGAGAAGAGCGCGCCGACCAGCACACTGGACGCCACCGCCATTATCCGAATGACATTGCGGCGCGGAGCGAGACGGTGACCGTGTGCTTGCGTGTGCATAATTACTCTCTGTTACTATTGAGGGGGTACAGTTCACGCCCGGCGAAATCTCAACCGCGTTTTCATCTGGCGTTTCCGCAGGGTTGTGCACTTTTGGGCATGCCGAATTAGCCCGAAAGGGCTACGAACGCTTTTGTATGTCCTCGCCGTTGGCTGAGCGACGTCAGATGCGCCGCAACTCGGAAGCCATCCCGCGTTACCGGCAGCAGGGGAACTGTCGCACAATAACGGTGCGTGCGCAACTAATTACTCTCTGTGACTGCACTCAGAGCTGTATCGAGGGATTTGGCGCTACATGACCCTTGGCGCGGTGCGTAATTCGCGGCGGGCCGGTGTGCGTTGTCCGACCGCCCGCCGCTGCACCGACAGCTGAGCACAATGCCACGTCGGGGACGCTCCACGGCGACCGACACATGAATAGACACCTACCTCACGCAACCGAGTCCCAAAGACAGCCGCCACCGGATGCACTCGCGGAGATGCCCGCGCTTGCCACGGTGCTTTGACTCTTCACATCCAGAGATGCATTGCGACGCAGAGTCCGGACCAGTGACAAAGAGTGACTTCCTCGCACTCACCGCTGTCATCTGAGATGGATTTCGGCGAATGGGCCCCTTGCCAGCGGGACTTCGCTCCCGCTGGGGAATGTCTTCGAGTTGTGGTCAGGGGTGTGATGTACCAACGTCGCCATGGACGCATTGATGCCCACTTCGACGCAGCCGCTTGCGGGTCGTCCTGAGGCCCACGGCATCCGCGGACGAGGAGAGGCGTGATGGCTGATTATGTGCAGTTCTTGGTGCGAGACTGCGTGATGTCCGCCAGCGTGAGGGGCTGTCCTTGCAGCGGGTGGAGCAGCGCTCCGGTGGCCGGTGGAAGGCTGCGGTAGTGGGGGTTCCTACGAGCGCGGCGATCGGGCGGTGACCGTGCAGAAGCTGGCGGAGCTCGCCCGCTTCTACGGGGTGCCGATGAGCCTACTGTTGCCGCCGGAGGATCTCGGCTCCGACGATGGTGTGGCCATCCCCATCGTGCTCAACCTCGATCGTCTCTCCGTGCTGCCTCGTCGAAAAGCCGGACCGTTGGCCCGTTACACCGCGGATATCGCGCACCGCCGACGGGAGCACGGAACATCACTGACGATCCGGTCCACCGACATCGACTCGCTGGCCGATCTTTACGCCATCTCCCCCCGAGCTCGTCGCCTGGTTGGTGTCGTGGGATGTGCTCACGCCGCGTGTGGCGTAAGCCTTGCCGAGGGCACAGGGGCGGCCTGAGCTAATCCTTGGTGTCGTGGGCGAACACCACTAGGGCAGGGCCACTCCCGACGCGGTGGCTACCCGCACAGTGTCGACACCCGGCCCAATGCGGCGGCGATACCGCGGCCTAAAACATTCCCCAGTATCCGATAGGAAGATCATCCTTATTGCGCCTGCCGGCGCCTTGCTAGGCGTGCTTTACTTACTCTTAGGAATGACCGTATTACTTGAGGTCACAGTTCGATAGAGTCCACTTCTGTTTTCGGATCTGCTCTTGACGGCGAGGATCACCCATGATTATCGACGCGCGATCGGCGACGAGGCGCGCTGCGGCGCGCTGTTCGACACCGGGGACGGCGGGCGGGTGAGTAGGGGCCACCGGGTGACGGGCGTCGCTTCGGTGGTGGTTTTGCTCGGGGTGACCGTGTTCGCGGTGTGGTCCTCGCAGGCGACTGCTGCTGCGGTGGGGCGGGCCGTGACGGCTGGCCGGGTGTCCGACGATTATGCGCAGGCGACCACCGCGGTAGGCGCGGAGCAGTCACTGGTGCTCGAGTACCGCCTCCAGCCCAGCCCGCAGGTCCTGGCCCGCTTCGACCAGTCGGCGACCGCGTTGGTCGCTGCGCTAGGCGCGATCCGGGCCGACGGCGACACCGCTGATCGGGCTTTGGCCGACCGGGTCCTACCCACGCACCGCGACTACCTCGCGGCCACCGACCGGTTATTCGCCGCGGTCAACCGGGGTGACGCCCCCACCGTGGCGCGGGTCATCAACAACGAGGTCCTTCCGTCCCACCTTGGCATCGAGCGGGAGCTCACCGGGGCCGCCGCGGACACGCATCAGCGCACGCTGGGTGAGTGGGCGCATCTGCAGCGCATGCAGGCACTGATCCGCCTGCTGACTCCGATGGTGTTGGTGGTCGGGCTGTCCCTGGCCGCCGTGTTGGCTTTGATCACTCGCAGACACCGTCGGCTGCTCAGTGCCGAACGCGCCCGGGCGGTCTATGCCTCCGGGCATGACACCCTGACCGGGCTGCCCAACCGGGCGCTGCTCGCCGACCGGGTCGGGCAGGCGCTGCGCACCAATGACCGGGCCGGGACCCGCACCGCGCTGCTGCTCATCGATCTGGACCGGTTCAAAGACATCAACAACACCTTCGGTCACCACTACGGCGACGGACTGCTCACCCAGATCGGCCCGCGCCTGGCCGGCGTGTTGCGCGGGGAGGACACCATCGCCCGCCTGGGTGGTGACGAGTTCGCTGTCCTGCTCCCCACCGTCACCTCCGTGGCCGACGCGGCCGCCGTCGCTACCAAGCTCCAAGGCGCCCTGCACGCCCCGTTCCGGGTGCACGACATCGACCTGGACGTGGAGGCCAGCATCGGGATCGTGGTCGCTGGTGCCCACGGCCAGGACCCGACCACCCTGCTGCGACACGCCGACATCGCCATGTATGTCGCGAAGGACCACAACCTCGGGGTGTGCGCCTACGACCCGGCCATCGACGGGTACTCCCCGGCCAAGCTCGTGCTGCTCGGAGACCTGCGCCGGGCACTGGACAGCGATCAGCTTGTCGTGCACTACCAACCCAAAATCAACATCAGCAGCGGTGATGTCGTCGGCGCCGAGGCCCTCATCCGCTGGCAGCACCCCCAGCACGGCCTGCTGTCACCCGACGCGTTCATCCCCCTCGCCGAGCACACCGGGCTGATCGGCCCACTCACCCGCCACGTCCTGGACACCGCCCTGGCCCAGGCCGCCATCTGGGCCAGGGCGGGGTGGGCCCTGCCGATCGCGGTGAACCTCTCCGCCCGCAACCTGGCCGACCACCACCTGCCCGAGCAGGTCGCCGAACTCCTCACCGCCCATCAAGTCCCCGCCGAGCTGCTGCAACTCGAAGTCACCGAAACAGCCGTCATCGCCGACCCGATACAGGCGCAACACGTACTGCAGCAACTGAGCGACCTCGGGATCGGCATCTCCCTCGACGACTTCGGCGCCGGATACACCAGCCTCGGCCAACTCAAGACGCTGCCCATCAGCGAACTGAAAATCGACCGGTCCTTCGTCACCACGATGACCGAGGACCGCAGCAACACCCTGATCGTGCGCAGCGTCATCGACCTCGGCCACGACCTCGGCCTCACGATCGTCGCCGAGGGAGTCGAAAACCAACACACCCTCACCGCCCTCGCCGCCTACGGTTGCGACATCGCCCAGGGCTACCACCACGCCCGCCCCCTCACCGCCACCAACTTCACCACCTGGTACACCAACCACCGCACCCCTCAACCGATGACCACCACCCAACACACCGAGCCGTAACCCGCACCCACCCGGCAACGAGCGCCACCACCACCACAAGCCCCGGCGAGCGTCAACCGGGCGATCATCTTCCTGCTATCGATTCATCGCCCTCGCAGTCGGCGGCACCCCGCCGCGGCGCAAGAGCCACCCCCCGCACTGTGCGACGCAGACACAGCGCCCGGTCGCGATGGCACCCCCAATGCCCGGCCCACCCGGCGCCACCAGAATGCACCGAAGAAACCCGGCTCCGGCAAACGGGGCATCTCGGCGGCACGGGGGGCTTGCGCCGGGCACCCAGGTATCCGCGTCGGGCGGCCCGTCAGGGCCGGGAGTGTCAGTTTCCCGGTGGATCCCGATCTGGCTGTGCCCTGCCCTGTGGGCGACATCGTGTGAAGATCACGCTGGGCCCTGGTGGGTCGCAGTAGAGGAGGGTCGGTGGATGGATGGTGTCGGCCGACACCGGCCCGAGAGTCGCCCCGCCCATGCGGCGGGCTTTCGGTCGGTCTTCGCCGAGCGTGAATTTCGGTGGTTGTGGGCGGCGGGTGTGCAGTCGCTGCTCGGGGACCAGCTGGCGCGGGTAGCACTGTCGGTGCTGGTGTTCGAGCGAACTTCCTCGAGTCTGCTCACCGCGGCGGTGTACGCGTTGACGTTCCTGCCCGCGTTCCTCGGCGGGTTGCTCCTCGGCGGTGTGGCGGACCGTTACCCGCGCCGGCGGGTATTGATCGGGTGCGATGTGCTGCGGGCGGGGTTGCTCGCGGCGATGGCCCTTCCCGCAACACCCCTGCTGGTGGTGGCGGCCCTACTCACCGTGGCCACTGTGGTGGGGGCACCGTTCAAAGCGGCCGAACCAGCGTTGCTCGCCGACCTGTTCACCGGTGAACGCTACGTAGCAGCACTCGGCCTGCGGACCGCGACGTATCAGGCATCCCAGCTGATCGGGTTTGCGGTCGGTGGGGTGGCGGTCGCCGCGGTAGGGGCCCGGTCCGCGTTGGCGATCGACGCCGCCTCGTTCGCAGTGTCCGCGGCGCTGCTGCGGTGGGGGCTGCAGCCCCGCCCCGCGGCGAGGACGGCCCCCGCAGTGACCCGTAAGTCAGGTCTCGTCTCGTGGGCGGTCTCCGTGTGATGCTCGGCAATCGGCACCTGCGGTTGCTCCTCGGTCTGTCCTGGCTGGCAGGGATCTGGGTGCTGCCCGAAGGGTTGGCCGTCCGCTACGCGGCAGCGGTCGGGACGGACCGGCCGGGGTGGGTTGGCTGCTGGCCGCCAACCCAGCAGGAAACGTCATCGGCGCCCTCGTGATGGCCCGCTGAGTGCCACCGCACCTGCGCGCCACACTGCTGGGTCCGTTGGCTGTGGCCGCCGGGCTGCCCCTGATCCCCTGCGCCTTCCGTCCTGGATTGCTCCTGACCGTGGCTTTGTGGGCCCTGGCTGGGCTCTGCTCGGCCTACCAAGTTCAACTGATCGCCGAGTACATCGCGGCCGTCCCAGATGCGATGCGCGGCCAAGCCATCGGTCTCGCCTCGGCAGGATTGCTCGCCGTGCAAGGACTCGGGCTGCTAATCGGTGGGGCGTCGGCCCAAATCTGGACCGTCCACACCACCATCGCGATAGCGGGTGGCACCGGCGTATTCCTCGCAACCTAGCTGGCCATCAACCGGACCCGCACCAACCACACCGCCGACAAGTAAAACCGCCGGCCCGCTCTCAGCTCAGGTCTGCCCGGGGTGGGGCTCAGTACTCCCAGTTGCGCACGATGCTCACCGCCTGCTCATCTCGGTTGTGGGTTGATGCCGGGTGGGGCTCAGTACTCCCAGTTGCGCACGATGCTCACCGCCTGCTCATCTCGGTTGTGGGTTGGACTCGGGTGGGGCTCAGTACTCCCAGTTGCGCACGATGCTCACCGCCTGCTCATCTCGGTTGTGGGTTGGACTCGGGTGGGGCTCAGTACTCCCAGTTGCGCACGATGCTCACCGCCAATCACCCACCGTGGGCCACAAAACACCCGCAGTAATAAATTGATGTTTACTAGTTTGATATTGCCCTAACCGATAGGGTGATGCGATCACGGATACCACGTAGCGCTTGCATTTAGGGTTCTGCCAACAGAATTCGTGCGAATGACGGTGCCGCGGCGAGGCAATGGGGCGGAGGTGAGCCAATGAGTACCGACCAGCACACTGCTGCCCCCACCATCGCCAGTACTTCCTGGCTGACCCGGGTTCGGCGTTTCCCGTTGTGGTCGATCCCCCCGCGTGCGCTGACCTACCTCCTCGGGCTTGAAGTGCTTGTCGGCGCCCTCACCGTTGTCGTGCTGCTGCAGGGACACTTCGCCGCGGTCGATGCGGTCCGCGCTGCCCTGCTCGTCGGGTTGAGCACGCTGTTCTCCGAGACGGCCAATCGGGTTGATCTGTTGCGCCGGTACCTGCATTTGGGTGTGCGGGACCGGGCGTGGTCGAACCCGACCTCGGTGTGGACCTTCGCCGCCGCCCTGCTGCTGCCCGCCGGCTATGCCGCCGTGGTGGTGGCGGTGATCTATGGGCACATTCTGCTGCGCAGCAGGCGCCACAAGGCGGCGCGGTCTTACCGGATCGTCGTCAGCTGCACCACCACCCTGCTCGGGACCTACGCGGCCATCGCCCTGCAAGGCGTCCTGGGCATCCGCCTGTCGGATGGTGGTGCCGAGGCCGCCCTGCTCGCGCTGGTCGCCCTGCTCGGATACACGGTTGTCAGTTTGGTGGCGATTGCCACCGCGGCCTACCTCGAACGGCGGCCCGCGACGGTACGCGCCGTGCTCCCCGGTGCCGACGCACTCGGCTTTGAGGTTGCGACGCTGCTGCTGGGTGTAGTCACTGCCGCGTTCGTGCTGGGAAGTCCGTGGCTGCTTCCGGCGGTCTTCGTGCTCGTTGCGGTGTTGCACCGCAGCACCCTGGTCAACGAACTGGAGGGCGCGGCCCGGACCGACACCAAGACCGGGCTGCTCAACGCCGGCGCCTGGCACAGCCTCGCGGATCAGCATCTGCTGCGGCCGAACGCCGGGGCACCCCGGTCGCCGTGTTGATGATCGACCTGGACCACTTCAAGAGGGTCAACGACAGGTTCGGTCACCTCGCCGGGGACCGCACCCTCAAAGCGGTCAGCGACCGTCTGAAAGAAGAGCTCCGCGGTTACGATGCGGTGGGCCGCTTCGGGGGCGAAGAATTCATCGCCCTCCTCGACGGGGTCGCACCGGAAACGGCGATGAACATTGCGGTGCGGATCACCCAGGCGATCCGCGCGCTCACCCCCCTCACCGCCGACCACGGCTGCGCACTGCCAATCACCGCATCCATCGGGGTGGCCAACTACCCCAGCGACGGCACCAGCATCGATGAGTTGACCGCCGCCGCGGACACCGCGATGTACACCGCGAAAACCGCCGGGCGCGACTGTGTTCGCCACGCCGAGAACAGCATCAACCCCACCCGCTGATCCTCACCCGACACCACCCGGTGACCATCAACCCCACAACGCCACCGGCGTCGATCGCACACTGCCCTCCGTCCAGGACAATCCCCGATGAGCTGCAGACCCGCTGTATTGCGCGAGCTGGGCTACTGCCCAGTGGCGGGGGTCGTGGCGACGAGGGTGGTGTAGGCGACGATATTGGAGAGGTAGCTGCGGGTGTGGGTGTCGAAGGTTCCTCCGCAGGTGACGAGTTGGAGTGCGCTGCCGCCGTGGGGTGCGTAGACCTGCTGGGCTGGGAATTGGTCCTTGGCGTACATGGCCACGGCGGTCACCTGGAAGTGGGCGATGGCGCCGTCGGCCAGGCTGACGTTCACCTGGTCTCCAGCCCGCAGAGTGCGAATCTGGAAAAACACCGCAGGGCCTGTGTAGGAATCGACGTGTCCGAGGATGACCGCCGAGCCTGTCTGCCCCGGGGAGGGCCCAAGCCCAAACCAACCGGCTTGTTGGAAATCGGTGGGGACCTGGACGGTGTGGTCGGCGTTCAGCCCGAGCGTGGACAGTGACACGTCCACGCCGATCGCGGGAATCCGCAGCGCCACCGGGGTGGGGCGGAGCGCCACTGGGTCCACCCCGATCGATGGGCGTGCAGTGCCGCCGGGCGAGCCCGACAGTTCGGGCCCAGGCACCCCGAGATCGGCGGAACTCCGCGCCGGGGACGGTGCTGGTAGGAGGTCTTCAGGCTGGCGTGGTGATGCGAGCTGAGGCGTTCCAGCAGTACCCATCACCGGGCTGGACCCACCCGAAGACGCTGCCCCGACCCCACCGGCCGCCACCCCACCGGCGGCCGGTGGGGTGTCCTGCAAAGCCACCGGCCCCGGCAGCGGTACCTGGTGGCCGCGCAGACCCACCGTGATACATCCGAGGGCGGTGAGCAGCAGGACGAGCGCGATCACCGGCCACGTCCTCGACTGGCGTCTGCGGTGTTTGGCCGGGCTCATGGGTTACCGCCCGGCTTGGTGGCGTCCGCCCGGGCCCTGACTGGGTAGGCGACGACGTCGGGTGTCCGGAATCATCGCCACACCGGCACCGACCAATGCCAGAGCGCCGAGGCCGATCAGCGTGTTGTTGCGGGAGTGCGACGCCCCGCCCGCGCCCGTCTCCGGGTGACCCAGCGGAATGACCTGCCCGGCACCAGTCCCAGTGCCCGCACCACCGGGACCAGCTGAACCGCCCGAGTTGCCGTTGCCGGCACCACCGGAACCAGCCGCACCGCCCGAGCCAGCCGCACCGCCCGAGTTGCCGTTGCCGGCACCACCGGAACCAGCCGCACCGCCCGAGCCAGCCGCACCGCCGTTGCCGGCACCACCGGAACCAGCCGCACCGCCCGAGTTGCCGTTGCCGGCACCACCGGAACCAGCCGCACCGCCCGAGTTGCCGTTGCCGGCACCACCGGAACCAGCCGCACCGCCCGAGCCAGCCGCACCGCCCGAACCGCCGTTGCCGGCACCACCGGAACCAGCCGCACCGCCCGAGCCAGCCGCACCGCCGTTGCCAGCCGCACCGCCCGAACCGCCGTTGCCGGCACCACCGGGACCAGCCGCACCGCCCGAACCGCCGTTGCCGCCGGCACCACCGTTGGTGGTGGTGGTCGGTGTGGTGGTTGTGGTGGTGGGGCCGCCGTTGCCGGCACCACCGGGGCCACCGTTAGTCGTAGTGGGTGGGGTTGTGGTCGTGGTCGTGGTCGGTGGGTTTGTGGTGGTGGCCGGCGCCGTGGTGGTGGTGACCGGCGTGGAGAGGATGTTGTTGGTGAGGGAGCTCGTGCAGGTCACGGTGGCACCGCCACCGGTGCCGGAGCTGTTGCATTGATTGATAGTGATGGGCAACGCCGAGGTTTGGGTGGACGTGGTGACCGTGCATTTCACCCGCATGGTGCCACCGCCACCGGTTCCTGATCCGTTGCACTGAGTGATGGTCGCGTTGGTGGTGTTCCCGATCGGAGTACAGGCCACCGTCGGTTGAGTGCCGCCACCGGTTCCCGATGCGTTGCACTGGTTGATGGTGGCCGGGCTGCTCGTCGCTGTGCCGGTGATGTTGTTGATGACCTTCACAGTGCAGGTGACCGCTCCGCCGCCACCGTTGCCGGAGCCGTTGCATTGGTTGACGGAGGTGGTGAGCTGGGTGTGGGGCGTGGTCGTCGTGGTGCAGGTAGGCGCGGCATTAGCCGCTCCAGCGCACATTTTGACCGTCACAGTAGAGGTGGCGGTCCCGGTAGCCAGGTCAAGGTTGTTGACGACCGTCACGTCACAGGACACCGCCTGCCCGCCGACGTTCTGGATGCCGTTGCACTGATCAATGGAGGTGGTGGCCGCCCCCGCGGTGGGCGTGCCCCCTAACCCGCCCGCCAGCAGCAGCACCATAGCGATCGTGGCACCCACCGCCAACATCGCCGCGCACCAGCGGCGCAGCGAGAGTGCATGGACCAGCTGAGTCTTCGATGTCATGAGACGCACCTCATCGACGAACATCCCGCTCGGCCAGCACACTCGCACGTAGTGGGATGTGTCGAGGCAATCGGACCCTGCCGAGGGTGGCCCGAAAATGACTTATAGTAATTAAGGCGTGTCCGAGAGTAAGCCTTTTATGGCGGGTGCGGAAGAGTTCCCTAGAAACAATTTTGGATGATCTTTACTTTCTTGTTGATGCTGTCCCGCGGGTGGCCAGCAGCTGGCTGGTCCGCCCGGTGGTGGCCGTGCCGGTGCAGCTGTTTCGCCGTCGGGATGGGGGGTTCGCGCACCGCCGAGAAGTTAGGTGCGGTGGCTGTGCCTTGGTGCGCGGTCGTGCCGTCGGTTGATCACGGTGGAGGGCGGCCGGGCGGGTTGGTTGGTTGCGCTACCGGGGTGGTGGCCAGTGCGATCCGGTCTCGGCCGGTGGTCTTGGCCTCATACAGTGCGGTATCGGCTTCCGCGACGAGCGTGGCGCTGGGGACCCTGTGTCCTGGATGGGAGGCGGCGAGACCGACGCTGATCGTCAGCACTGCCTGTGGGCTGACTCCGCGGTGTTCGATGGCGAGGGTGTGCAGCTGTGTGCGGACCCGGTTCAGTGCGGTGGCCGCCTCCGCGATGGTTTGTTCGGGCAGCAGGATGAGGAATTCCTCTCCGCCGTAGCGGTAGATTCGGTCGCCTTGACGAACGTGCTCGGTGAGGGTGGCCGCCACGGTGCGTAGGGCTTGGTCGCCGGCGGGGTGGCCGTAGGTGTCGTTGTAGGCCTTGAAGAAGTCGATGTCGCACATGGCGACGCAGTAGCTGTGGTGGTAGCGCTCGGAAATGTGGTGGACCTGCTCGAGGTCTGCGGTCAGTCCCAGCCGGTTGCGCAGCCCGGTGAGTGGATCGGTGTGCATCTGCTCTTCCAGTGCTGCCCGGGCTTGGGCGAGTTCGGCGTGCGACTCGGTGACCCGGGTGGCGGCGAGCAGCCGGGTCTGCAGATCGAACGGTTTCAGGGGCTTGGTGAGGTAGTCATCCGCTCCACCCACCATCCCGGCGAGGACCTGATCGGGGTGGTCGAGTGCGGTGAGCAGAATGAGGTAGGTGTAGCCGTGCTGCTGCTCCGCGCGGATGCGTCGGCACAGGGTGATCCCGTCGAGCCCGGGCATGTCGCGGTCGGTGACCACCACGTCCGGGCGGAGCTGCGTCGTGAGTTGCCACGCCTCGTCGCCGTTTGCTGCCGTGATGCACTCGTGGCCCAGCGCCTGGACAGCCGCCTGCGCCACCAGCCGGGAGCCGAGGTCGTCGTCGGCGACCAGGATCTTCACTCGGGCCCCGACAGAGCATCGCTCAGGGCACGGGCAGCGCGGTTCAGCTCTGCCTGCAGCTGGTCCAGGAGCTCCTCGGCAGGTTCGGCGCCCGTGCGGGCGAGGGCCTCCAGTTGCCCGCACAACGCCCGCACGCGGGTGGCGCCGAGGTTGGCCGCTGACCCCTTGAGCTGGTGGGCGGTCTGCTCAAGGCCGGGTTCCCCGCCCGCGAGGACCGCGGCACGCATCGCATCCAGCTGGGTCGGGGCGTCCCGCAGGAACGCGGTGATCACGGCGTGGAGCAGCGCCGGTGTGCCGTCGGGGTCGAGGTCACGGAGCAGCTGCAGCCGTGCACCGTCGATCACATCGCGGGGAAGGCTGTCCTTGCCGTCGCCGGGATCCGGCCGATCCCGCCCTGCGGTGATCACAGCGGCCGCGGCGCGGTGGGGTCCGCGGCACTGAGCTGACGGTGCAGGGCACGTTCGAGCAGGTGCATGTCGACGGGCTTGGCGAGGAAGTCGTCCATGCCGGCGGCCAGGCATCGTTGCCTGTCCTCGACCAACACCCCTGCCGTCATCGCGATCACCGGGGTGCGGCGGCGGTCGTCCTCACCCCCCTCGCCCGCGCCGCAGGCATGTTCGCGGCGGCGCAGCTCTGTGGTGGCTTGGAAGCCGTCCATCCCGGGCATGTGGCAGTCCATCAGCACCAGGTCGTAGGCCTCGGTGGCGAGGGCGGCCAGGGCCTGGGCGCCGTCGGCGGCAAACTCGACGGTGAAGCCCAGCGTGCGCAGCATGCCCTGGGCGACGAGTTGGTTGACCTCGTTGTCCTCCACCACCAGCACTCGGCCGCGGGCCGCGCTGGGCCGTGGGGCCGTGGGTGCGGCGGGGGTGGAGCGGGCGTCGCCGGGTGCCCCAGCCGGGGCGCTGGGTGCGCCTAGCTTCATGAGCGCGTCGAACAGCTCGCTGGAGCGGACCGGCTTGTGGACCCACTGCAGCACCCCGGCGTGGGTGCGGACATCGTGGTTCACCGGTTCGGCTGAGGTCAGTAGGACGGTCCGGGTCTCAGTGAGGGAGGGGTCGGTCGCGATCGCGGCGGCCAGTGGCACACCGTGCCGGTCGGGCAGGCCCTGGTCGATGACCGCCACGGTGTAGGGCGCGCCCCGCCCGGCCGCTGCGCGCAGCAGCTGCAGCCCGGCATCGGCGTCCGCGGCACCGTCCGGATGCATGCCCCACGCCCTCAGCTGCCCACACAGGACCATACGGTTGGTGTGGTTGTCCTCCGCGACGAGCACCCGAATGCCTGTGAGCGGGTCGGGCCGCGGTAGCACCAGCACGGATGCGGCGGGACTGGTGGGCAGCGTCACGGTGAAGCTGAAGGTGCTCCCCGTCCCGGGGACGCTGTCCACCTGGATCTGGCTTCCCATCGCCCCGACAAGCCGTTGGCAGATCGTCAGGCCGAGACCGGTGCCACCGAACCGTCGGGTCGTGGAGGCGTCCGCCTGCGTGAACGGGTGAAATAGTCGCGTCGTGGTTTCTGGGTCGATCCCGAGCCCGGTGTCGGTGACGGCGAACCGGAGGGCTGCTTCGCCGACGGTCTGCGCGCCCCCGCCTTCCACGATATCCACACTCAGGACGACCTCGCCGCGGGCGGTGAACTTCACCGCGTTCGACAACAAATTGAGCAGGACCTGCCGCAGCCGCCCCGGGTCCCCGCGCACCGCAGCCGGCACTTCGGGGGCGCAGTAGGCGATGAGCTCCAAGCCTTTGTCGGCGGCGGTCGACGCGAGCAGCAGCCCCACCACCTCGACCAGCTGGCGGGGGTCGAAGTCGAGCTGCTCGAGTTCCACTCTGCCGGCTTCGAGCTTGGAGAAATCCAGGATGCTGTCGATGATCGCGAGCAGCGCCTCACCGGCCCCCTGGACCCCGGTGGCGTAGCGCCGCTGCACGTCGGTCAGGCCGGTGTCCAGCAGCAGCGCGGTCAAACCGATCACACCGTTCATCGGGGTGCGGATCTCGTGGCTCATCGAGGCCAAAAACTCCGATTTGGCCAGGGTTCCCTTCAGCGCCTCATCCCGGGCGCTGGCCAGTTCCGCCGCCGCGCGCGTGCGGTCGGTGATGTCGTGCAGGAAGGCGTTGAACCCGCCCCCACCACCCGCACCGGCCCGCCAGATCAACAGCTCGACCTGCAGCTCGGAACCGTCGCGGTGCAGGGCCGCCAGGTCGACACGCGTGCCGAGCACACGCGGATTCCCGCCCCCCACCACCCGCCGTAGCCCTTGTTGATGGGCATCGCGGTAGCGCAGCGGAACGATGGTTTCGGCCAGCACCCGCCCGACCGCCTCGTCCCGCGACCACCCGAGTGTGTGCTCCGCCGCACGGTTCCAGTCGGTGATGAGTCCTTGCTCGTCCATGGCGATGAAGGGGTCAGTCGCTGTGTCGATAATCGCACGCGTCTGCACCTGCTGGGCGTGCAGCGCCTCCTCGGTGCGCCTGCGCTCGCTGATGTCGGTGCCGATGGTGGACACGCCCTGCACCTGGGTGCCATCGAGAATCGGCGAGACCGTCAACGCCACGGGGACGGTGGAGCCGTCTTTGCGCAGTCGAATGCTTTCGTAGCGCTTGCGGTGCTCGCCCGCCCCTGCCGCCGCCAGGATCGCGACTTCCTCCGCCCGACGATCCGGCGGCACGATCACGTGCATCGACTTGCCGACGATCTCCTGCATCCGGTAGCCGTACAGGTGCTCCGCCGCCGCATTCCAACTCGTGACCACACCCGCCACCGTCTGACCGACGATGGCATCATCTGAGGACTGGACCAGGGAGCGGAACCGCACGTCCGCGGCGCGCAGCTGTTCACTTCGTAACACCACCGTCGACTCAAGATCATCCGCCAGGCGCACCTTCTCCACAGCCACCAACACCTGTTGCGCGATGAGCACGACGAGCAGCAGTGCTCCGCTGGTATCCAGGAACGGGTCCTCCAGCAGCCGCACCGGCGGCAGATGTACTGCCATGACAATGACGGCAGCTAATACCGGCAGGTAGGGGAGCAACTCTTGGACGACGGTGAAGTGGCGGCGCACCTTCACTTGGGCGGGACGGGCCGGCACGAGGGTGGCCAGAGCGATCAGCAGGAACGCCGCCACCCACCCAGCCTGAAACGGGGTCCCGAAGATTTCCCCGCCCGCGGTGGGCAATGCCACGAAGGTGCTGTCGCAGACGGCCAACACGATCAGCCCACTTCCCAGGAAAACCCAGGGCAGCCGGGCCCCCGCCGGGCGACGCAAGGCCAGGATGAGCACCAGCGAGGCGATCGCGACGTCCACCACCGGGTAGGCGATGGCAACGATCCGCGTCGACCCCGGCTCCGCCCGGTTCAACACCACCGGCCCGAGCACAGTTGCCCCGCTTACGAACAACACCCCGGTTGCGATGAGCAGCCCATCGGCCACCACCCGCATACCCGACACCCCCGGCAACCGAACACGGGGGAACACCAGCAACGCCGCGGCGGTGGGCACCGCGTAACCGAGGAAACCGGCATCGGCGACCGAGGGGAACGGATAGGAATGAGCGCGAGTGAGTCCGTAGTAAGCCCACAGCGCCCCCGCTGTTGCCCACACGAGCATGCCAACAGCCAACAACGCCCAGCCGCGTGCCTCCACCCCCCCACGGCGCGCAGCACGCACACAAGCCAGGCCGGCGATTAACGCAGCCAGCATGTCGGCGCTGTCGCCGACGTCCTGCGCGACGGCACTGCCCGACAACAACTGTAAAAGCACGACCAAGGCCACGGTGATCGCCGCAGCTACCGCCGCGGCGATCATGAGCGGACGCGCCGAAGCGCCCCGATCCGCACAACCGCCGACGCGGGGCGCGGTAGGGGCACCCATACCGAACCCGGACGCGACGGCCTCGCGCGCGGCGAACTCAGGCCCGCTGAACTCGGTGGCGCTGGCAGGGACGACCGGCATGCGTGCACGCTCCTCCCTGGTTGCGGAGAAACCACCCCACAACCAGCCATGGCCCGAACCACACCCTGACCGAGCCGCGGGCGAACCCCGTCTCACTCAGCCGCAGGCGCAACCAGCTGACCGTCGCCGTTCGCCGGACCCGAGGTATCAACCCGCTGCCACCACTGAGGCGTGCTCTGACTGTACCGCTGTTCTCACTCGCAGTGCATAAATGCTCACACATTGCGATCACCCCAACGACACGGACACGGTCGGCGTTACTGGCTCGAAGGCCGCGCTGTCGTGATGCCGCCGACGGAGGCAACGCCGATCATTCGCTTCCGGCACAGCGTCCATGACGCTCCGTACCGTTGCGGGCATTTCACGGCCGGACTTTCGGCCGTGCGTTCATCGGGACGAGCAATGACACTCGGTGGCGAGTAGGTGGGCTATTCGCCTGAGGGTAGGGATTGGGTCAGCGGTGCCCGTCGGTCGGCGCGAGGTAGACCCATAGCTGCAGCGACGTCCCGTCATCCGCAGCCAACGTGAGGGCGTCGACGCGGATCCATCCAGCCGCCTCATACAGCGCGATCGGCGCGCCCGCGTCCCGGATGACGTCGAGAACGGCACGTTGTCCCAATGAGGCGGCGTGCCCGGTGGCTGCGGCGAGCAGTTGCCGCCCAACCCCCAACCGACGCCGCGTGGGGTCCACCAGCAGTCGCGCCACCAGCGCGAGCCGGTTCGGGGACAGCCCCGTCACACGTTGAGCGACCTGCAGCGTGGGGTCGAGTGCGGGATGATGCAGTGCGACGTGTCCAATGATGCGACCATCACTCTCGGCCACCCAGGCCACGGTTTCATAACTGGGGGTGACAAACGCGGCCGGATCGGCGGGCAGCGGCTGCGGATAGCCGTCCGTGCGATGAATGTCCGTCACCAGCCGAACGCAGGCAGCCGTGTCTCCGCTGTCCTTGGTTCTGATGCGCACCCCGCGGAGGGTACCGCCGTGGGCCAGCTGCCGCCCGTGCATTGCGGCCCTGTTGAGCGATGGTGCTGTCACTCCGTGTTGGTTGTGGTCGAGCTGATTGTCGAGTAGGTGCGCGGAAGGGATGCGTGACGCAGGCGGGCAGCGGACGCTGTCTCGGTCTGTTCGACCGGGTGCACGATGGGGTTCGGGTCATCCCCGGTCGCCTACTGCGAGTTGGCGGTCCGGTCGAGTTCACGTGCCGCACCCGCCTTCGCGGGGGTGCAACTGCCGGCGATCACCGTTGCCCCTGACCGGAACAGGCCAACGGTGCGCGGCCCGCGCTATCGATGCGCTCGGTGTCCGGGTTGTCGATGGCCCATGCGCAGCGAGGGTGACATGAGCACCCGCGCGGCCGCTGTGCGGTGCGGCCTCCGCGCGGCGGGTTGCTGTCGTCACTGTGTGCGGCTGTCCCTTAGTGGAACCAGGAACGGATCAGGTCCACGAGCCATCCCCACCAGAGGGTGAGCGGGTCCGGTGCGGCTACCGCCGATGACCCGGCTGCCGCCAACGGTGCGGCAGTGGTTACCGGTGCCGTTGCCGCGGCTGGTGCGACCGTAGGAAGCGGGTTTCCGGCTCCAAGGCAGCCAGCGGCGCCCCCGACGTGGGCGAGGCCGACCCGGTCACCGGCGGCGTAGGTGCCAACACGCCCATCGACGATGGGGTACATCACCTGGTTGGGATCGGTGGTGTGCATCAGTCCGGCGATGTGGCCGAGTTCGTGCAACAGCATCCGGCCGCGGGTCGCGTAGGGCGCCGGGCCGAATCCGGCGGTCAGAGCCGGGGTGGCGGCGAAGACCGTGTACCCGGACACGATCTGCATGGGGTGAGCGACACCGTCGGGTCCGGTCCAGGACTTGACGGTGGTGCCGCTGAAGCCGAGCTCGCTGCCCCCGGTCAGCACGTTCGATTGCCCGGGGGCGGCCCAGGCGATCAGCAGCGGGGCAGGGTTGTCGGGATTGGTGGCGGCAGCGTAGTCGGACTGCGGAATGTCGGTGGAGGGCCCGTCATACACCAGTTGCAAGCCGGACGCGGTCTCCAATTGGGTGACTGCGGAAAAGACGTCGCCCAGGGCGCCGGGTCCCCCCGACGCATCATTGACGCGGTAGTGGATGGTGTGGCACGGATTCCAGCGGGCAATGGAGCCGTCGGTGTTGGTGTACAACACGTAACCAGGATCGGTGACCGCCGCAGCCGACGCGGACGGGGCAATGCTGCCCGCCACACCGAGGACACCCAACAGCACCGCGAACACGCCGAGGAACCGGTGTGCTGACCGCCGTGACGGTAGGCCTGCTTCCCGGCCGCTACCGGCCGTGCTGTGAGTGGGCAACCAGCCCTGAGCGGGGCAGACGTCGTCGGCAAGGGTTCGGTGGTCCATAGCGGGCCTCTCTGAGAAAAGTGACTCTCAAAGCGCCGGTTTCGCCCCTGCTCCTCGCCGGGCCATGGCGACCACTGTCGCCCGACGGATCATCACTCGCTCACCCCGAGCATTTCCCGAGGACATGTCCAACACTGTACTATCAATTAGCAATTGTCAATGACAGAGCGACACCTTCTTGACCGAACTCGGGAGCTCCTCGAGAAACGGAAGATGTACGTGACTAGGCGTCAACTGTATTGACGTTCAGTGATGAATGAGATGGTCGGATATGCTGCTACACAAAGAAGCTAAGTAGGTGATTGGCGACACAATACGACCAACTTGGTCCCACACTCCGAACACAGCAGGACACCATGAACAGATACCGAACCCACATTCTTGTGGCACCCCGTTCCCCACGGAACGCACCGCCGCGTGCGCGGGTAATGAGCACACGGTGAGCTACAGACCAGTACCCACCCTGCCTGCATCGTCGCCGCGACGGCCTCCCGCGCGGCGGATGGGTCGACGGTGACGAGCGAGTACGCGACAGCCCTGGGCGCCAAGCTTCGGCGGATCCGAAAGCAGCAGGGTCTCTCGCTCAACGATGTCGAACGCAAGTCCAACGGACAGTGGACGGCGATGGTCGTGGGCTCCTACGAGCGCGCCGACCGCGCGGTCACCGTCACCAAACTGGTGGAGCTGGCCGATTTCTACGGCATCCCGGTCAGCGACTTGCTGCCCGACGCATGGATCTATGCCCCACCCCCCGCTACGACGGCCATCGTCCTCGACCTGCAACGGCTGCGGGAGCTGCCCACCGAGCACAGTGCACTCCTGGCGCGCTATGTCAGCGCGATCGAACACCAACGCGGTGACTACAACGGCCAAGTACTGTCCATCCGCGGCGAAGACCTGCGCTCCCTCGCGATCCTCTATGACCGCAGCCCCCACGAGCTTCTCGACCAATTCATCGCCTGGGAAGTCCTAGCAACCGGAACCCGACCCACCACACCGCACTGACTGCACCCCAGCTGACAGACAAACCGACGCTGGTGTTCAGGGCGCCGCCATGTGTCAGTGATGGAACGCTGACCGGCGCGTGATCGGGCCGCTGCTTGACCCCTGCACCTGCCCAAGACGAATCCCGTAGGAACCGCCCGGTGGCGTGTCCCGGTGACGAGGTGCTGACCGAGGACGAAGGTGGGCTCACTTCCATCCTTGGTGGCGTCTTCAGCCGGTCGCAGCGATTGGTTTGCAGGCATACCACCCCGCACACCTCGCCGACACCGTCGGCCGACGCATCACCCACCGCGACGCCTAATGGAAGCCCTCGACGCCAGTCTTCCTGAAATCGACAAAGCGGTGCGTGTCACGCTCATTTTCGTGTTGACCTCGCGAACGAGCTCCGCGGCGACGAATGTCACGGGGTAAGTTAGAGACAACTCAGCCGGCGACGTACCAGCGGTGCGACCAACCCGGTCGCGGAGTCCGACACGCGGCACCCGAGCTCGCCAGGACTGCGGTGGGGACCACGTGATTCAGTGACCAGGCCGGACCTCCAGAACGAGTACGACACCGCCGCCGCCCTGCGCGACGACACCGCGGATGTCCGCGATACGGCGGCCACTCACCGGGACACGATCGCCGACGACCGGGACCAGGTGGCCGACAAACGCGACCAGGTGGCCGGACGTCGCGACACCCTCGCCGACGAGCGGGACCGGCTCGCCGAACGCACCCTGGCCCAGATCGGTGAACTTGTGACCGCCGCCCATCTGCAGCGCACACTCGCCACCCGGGCCGCCGCCGCGGCCGACCGCCACCACGCCTCGGCCGATCGGGCGGCCTGGGCCATCAACCGGACCCACGCCGAGGACGACCGCAACGACGCCGAGCGTGACCGCACCGCCTCAAGCGACGACCGAGGCTCCTCCGCCCGGGACCGCCAGGTGGCCGGCCTCGACTCGTTGACTGGGGCGCTGCAGCGCGGAGCAGGCCGATTGGCCCTCGTCCGGGAAATGGCTCACTCCACTCGGGAACGCACACCCCTCGTCGTCGCGTTCGTCGACGTCGACCAGATGAAAGCCGTGAACGACTCGGAAGGCCACAGCGCCGGCGACCAACTCCTGCAATACGTCGTCGCAACCCTGCAAGCGGCCTTCCGCCCCTATGACCTCATCATCCGGCACGGCGGGGACGAATTCCTGTGCGTCCTGCCGGGTATGAGGGCGTCCGTGGCGCAGACGCGGATGCGGGAGGTCAACCAGTGGTTAGCGGCCACCGACCGGCCTGCCTCAGTCACCGCCGGGCTGGCCGAGATGTGCCGCGGGGACACCGACGAGCAGCTCGTCGCCCGCGCCGACCGGGCCCTCTACCGCGCCAGGGCCCACCGCAACGAAGATCACACCCATGGGGCCGTGCCCAGCGCAATCCCGTAGGGACCGCCCGATGAAGGCCCGACGATGGGCTGCGCACCGCGACAACCGTGGAACCCGGATGCTCACCGGCTGCTACCAGCGAGCGGCATCACATCGTATTCCTGTACAGATTCTATTACGCTGCTGGCATGACGGTGGTGACGACGAGCGAGGCCCGGGCAGCTCTGAGCCAGATCGCAGCGCGTTTTGATGCCGGTGAGGTGGAGCCGGTCGTGTTCGGTTCTCATCGTCGGGCCCAGGCGGTGATCGTGCCTTTCGAGGTCTGGGAGAAGCTGCTCGCCCAGGCCGAGGACGAGCGTGACCTGCAGCTCGCCCAGAAGCGCCTCGACAGCGACACCGGTACACGGTTCAGTTCGGCAGACGTCGCTGCGGCGGCGGGCCTGGATCACACGCACTACCCCACCGCCGGGTGAGCCCACACAGGACCGAGCCGCAACCGCATCACCGACTGAGCTGGACCGCACCTGCGCGCAATGACGTGGTGGCGCTCGCCGCCGAGCAGGGCGCGGATGTTGCTGGTGCCGCCCTCATCGCGGCCACCGACGTCGAGTGCGGCCGTCAACGCGGCAAAGCGCTCGGGACCGCAACGTCACGGGGAACCTCAGTGGGCTCTTCCGAGTCAAGTTCGACGTAGCAGACCACCGGCCTGAACGCTTTCGGTTGGTCTACCGCCACGTCGGCGCCAAACTGGTCGAGATCGTTGTTGTCAGCGAACGGGACGAACACGCGGTCTACCGCGACGCCCTCGCTCGCCTGACCGACAACGACTGACCATCCCTCGACGGGCCGCTCCTCCTCTCCCCCCGCCCTGCTGATTCCACCCATGCTGTGCTCAGGGTGCGGTGCGCAGGTACTGGTAGACCGTTTCGCGGCTGACGCCGAACGTGCGGGCCAGTGCGGTCTTCGTTTCCCCTGCGCCGGCCCGCTGACGCAGCTGGTTCACCTGATCATCGGTAAAGGCTCGTTTGCGGCCGCGGTAGGCGCCGCGCTGCTTGGCCAGCGCGATGCCCTCGCGCTGGCGCTCACCGATCAGCGATCGCTCAAACTCGGCGAACGCACCCATCACGGACAGCAGCAGGGTGGACATCGCCGTGTCCTCACCGGTGAAGGTGAGCTGTTCGGTGACGAACTGCACCTGCACGCCCTTGGTGGTCAGCTCACGCACGATCCGGCGCAGATCGTCGAGATTGCGAGCAAGTCGATCCATGGAATGCACGAGCACTACGTCACCCTCACGCACGAAGCCGAGCATCGCCGCTAACTGCGGACGCTGGACGTCTTTGCCCGAGGCCTTGTCTGTGAACGTCTTATCGACGACCACCCCGTCCAACTGGCGGGCGGTGTTCTGGTCCAGGGTGCTCACCCGGGTGTAGGCGACTCGTTGCCCGCTGATGATGTCCTCCCCCGCCTAATATGTCAGGTTGGACTCTAAGAACCCGGGCACCGAAGTGTCAATCAACCGCGCTGACGACCCTTACTTGACGGTATGGAGCGCCGAGCCCTGACGTCGGGTTGGGGTGTACCCCAGTCAGACAGCGGCTGGGGCAGGCGGCCGAACCGGGTCGCGTCCACCGGCGCGCCGGATCCCTGCACCTCTCACTTATCGTGCCAACGACTACCGCAAACGGGTCACACCTCTTGCATCATCGATGCCTACAGGTAACGGGCAACGTCCGCGCGAAAATGGCAGGGCGCTACGCCGCTCGATTCTTTGCCACCGATGATGCGCTTCCCGACCGCGAGGTGAACACTCCCGGCCCGGCGCCGACCGAGGAGAGTGGGACCCGTGTTGATGACGGCCGCGGTCGCAGACGAGTTGAGCAGGCTTCCCCTCACCAAGGCTTGTTGTCGGCGCGCGGAAACCATCACCCTGCTCCGCTTCGCCGGGACCGTGCACCAACAACCGGGGCGGTGGCGCATCGAGGTTGACCTGGACACCCCCCTGCTGTCCCAGGTGTGGGCCCCGACGGTCATCCCGGCGGCGTCCAGCGTCTTCAGGTCGCGCGCGGAGAGCCAACCCGGCTTGTCCAGCACGACGGTCATGGCAAAGAACGTGGCGGTCATGCCGCGGGCACGCAGCTGCGGGAACGCTTCGGTCATCTGGCTGCCCTGACTGTCGTCGAAGGTGAGCAGCACGGGTTTAACGGGCAGCGGTGCGCCCGTTGTGAGGTGCGCGAAGTACTGGTCCGGCCCGATCGTGGTCCAGCCGCCCTCGGCGAGCGCGTCGAGCTGCGCGCGGAAGTGGGCGGGCGGGCAGATCAGCAGGGTGCGTGCGTAGCTCTCGTCGGAGGGCTCCCAGTCCCGCAACTGGTGCCAGCACAGGACGGGGACGTTTGCGCGTGCCGTGATCTGGGCCGGCGTCGCCGATTGGGGGACGCCCGCTGTGGTCGGTGCGGCCGACGACGACCCGGACGTAGGCCCAGCGCTGGAGGACGCCGGTGCGGGCCGGGTGGCGTCCGGGGCCTGCCCACCGCCGTTCCCGCAGCCCGCAAGGGTCACAATCCCGCCCAGCGCGCCCGACAAGACGGTTCGTCGACTCACCGGCTGGGTCATCCCTGCCGTCGTCGCTGTCCTCCTCGCCGCACTCACTGGTAGGAGATCATCATGGGGGTCGGCTTCCTCGTCATGGTGTCCGCTGCAGACAGCATGGGTTTGTCCTCGTGGTAGAAGTTCTTCCATCCGAACGGCACGCCCTCCGGCGCCGTCCTGGTCACCGCCAGCCAAGTACTGTCTTTCAGCGCAGGGCTGCCTTGTCCGTCCATGTGGATCAACACCTGGATCTGGTCGCGACCGAGGTCGATGTTCTGCTCCGCACGGATCGACGAGAGCTGGAATTGATGCAGCAGGAGCAGCTTCTGCGGCAGCTTCGCCGCGGCGGTGAGATCGGCTAACCACGTGATGACGGAGTTGATCTCCTCAGCGTCGACAGCACCGATCTGCCCGAGCGGCTTCTGGTGGGGGCCCAAGCGCCACTCCGGGTCCAGGGCCAACCCCACGTTGGGCAGGCGCAGCAGATCGGCATACAGCTTTGCTTGGTCGAGGAAGTGCGCCCGTCCGGGCTGCAGGTCAAGTACCACGTATAGCCCAGCGGCACTCGCCTGCTCGACCCAGGGTCGCAGCGAGGCGACGGTGGACTCGCCTGAATAATCACCATCCTCGCCCGGCTCACCTTGCGCGGTCGTCGCGATAATCTCGAACGTGGGCACCACCGCAACGGAGCTGAGCGGCGCATAATCCGCGGCGAGCTGCTTGACGCGCGCGATGCTCGCCGCCACATCCTGCTTCCCGAGGACACCCAGCTCGGGCGAGCCGGGGTGGCCGTAGAGGGCCACCAGCCGGTGGCCAGGGAACAGCACCTGACCGCCACCGGGCAGCTGGATGCCGGTCTCGGCGACGGAGAGCCGATCCCTCAGCCGATCGACGGAGCCGAACCCGGAACCGACGGCCAGCACCCGCCGCGGGCGCCGCTCGGCGAGGGCGGCGATGACCGTGGAATCACCTCGAAGATCGGGGCCGGTCACCGGGATGACCCGTGCTCTGGCCGCCTTGGCCGACGCTGCCGCTGCTGCCGCTGCGGTGCCGTCCGTGCCTGTCCGCACCAAGACCACAACGTCAGACGCAGTACCGGCGGGTGAGGCGCCCGGCAGCTTCCTGCCATCGGTAACCACCCGGACATCGGGCAGCTTTCCCAGCCGCCCCTCGGCCGCCACCCCCGTAGCGAGCACGGTATGCGCACCAAGGCGGGCGACCTCTGCCGCGAGCCCGACCGGGACCGGGTCGGTCCCCGCCCCTGCCATGTGCCCTGTAACAGCCGTCTGCGACACGGCGGCGGGCGGTGCAACGAGGAGCAGCGGCACACCGAGTCGGATGGCCTGCGCCGCACCGTCGTCGATCCCGGGCCGGTCGTCCGTGCCCGCAACCACTACCACCGGCGCAGCCTCGAACAGCGCCCGGCTCGCGGCCACCGACAGCGCGTCGGGGGCGTCACCATCGACCACCGCCACCGGGTCGCCCGAGTCGCGGATCGTCGCCGAACTGGACCCCGGCTTCCGCCCGTTCCCGGCGTCCCCGTCGGCGGCGTGTACACCGACCGTGCACCCGGCGGTCACCACCGCGAACGCAAGCACCAGGGCGACGGGGACGGGCACCGTGGACCACACGCCTACACGGCCGCCGCCAGTTTGCTTCCGCATATGCACCATTTCATCCCGAACAGCCACCACCGGCCCGACCGCTAACCCTGCCGACTACGTCCGGACATAGTCAGCCCAGCGAACCGGAATTCCCAGGCGACACGCGTCAGCGCTGCTCAATCGATGCCTTCCCAAAGCGACCAGCAACCACACGAGCCGCCCGCAAAAAAGCTGGTACAGACATGCTCCGACGCGGGCCAAAGGGTCCTCCGACGGCGCCCTTCGCCTCCGGGGGTGTCAAGGGCCATTGGAATCTGCCCGGGGGCGGTCGGCCGGGCAAGCAAGAAACACGACACCTCACGACCGGGCACGCAGCGACTCGTCAACGGCTTGGATGCATCGCGAACTGCTGGCAGTCTCGGGTGCAGACTGTCCCGGTGTCAGGTGAGCGAGCACGCCCTGCCCCCAGCCGACGTCGCGGCAGGAACGACACCACCAGCACCTGGACGGTGGTGGGCGCGGCCCGGATGCGGATGCATGCCCGCGTGCCCACCCGGCAGATCCGAGCCCCGCACACCGATCCGGTGGTGTTGGTCCACGGGCTCGGGGTCTCCAGTCGCTACATGCTGCCCATCCTGGTGTTGCTGGCACCCCGATACCGCGTGTTCGCCCCCGACCTCCCCGGTTTCGGACACAGCACCAAGCCACCCCACACCCAACCCGATCGGTCATTTCGGGTAGGAGTCGTCACGCACTTCGGTTTCTACGCCGAGGGCGCGATCCAGCCACTCGTCCCCCGCATCCGCAAGTACCTGCCCTCGGTGCCGTTCACCCGGGTCGAGGCCGACACCCGCCGGGCAGCGGGCGAGCAGGAGGTCGGGGACCTGATCGATCGGCGCTTAGATGACGGGCCCCGCACAGAAGGTTCGTTGTATGGGGTTTTGCTGCTCTCCGGTCCCGACGACCCTGCCACTGTCAGGCTGGCCCACGCGGTGCAGAACGACACGACCACCAGGGCCACCGGTCGGAACTGGGCCTGGACCATCGGACAGAGATACACACGACTCGACCGCCTGCGCAGCGGGGCGAAAGTCACGAGCGAGCTGTAAGTCTCAAGAGCCTGTACCTGGTCAAACGTAATGTGTGCGCGATACACCGTCCCTAGAACTGAACCACCAGCTCCGGTTAGCGCGTCCAGTTTTGCTAGTCCCAGACGAGAGAGACGCTGCTGCCGCAGAACCCCGCCATCGCTGCTCTGCCTTGCCTATGGGCAGTGTGCTGCCGATGTTGCCCCTGGTTACGCTTGTCAAATATTTGGCCGTACTGACGGCGTGCCGTCACACCGTTACGCCGTCACCACGTTACGGTGCTAACCATGATCTTGACCCTTGGCAACAAAAAGGGCGGCGTCGGCAAGTCCACGAGCGCCGTCTATTTGGCATGCCTGCTGGCTCGTAGTAGCCGCACGCTCATCGTCGACGCCGATCCTCAAGGCTCAATCTTGAGTTGGTCCGAAGAGGCGGGCGAGCAGTTCCCGGCCGCGGTCGTCCAGTGGGCGACTCGAGATCTCGCTAAACGGGTCAAGGAGGTCTCCTGCGACTACACCCACATCGTCATCGATACCGGTCGCTCGTCCGTTGAGGACGACCCAATCCTGCGCCAAGCGCTCACCGTCACCGATCACCTGATAGTGCCCTTCGCTCCGAGTCTCATGGATGTGCGTGAGTTGGGCCGGGTCTTGCAGATGGTCGACGACCTGGCCGCTATCCACCCCGTGGCCACACACCTACTGCTGACCAAGGTCCGGGTCGGGACCACCTCGGCTCGGGACGCGCGGGCCGGGTTGACCGAGCAGGGTCTACCGCTGCTCGAATCGCAGGTAAGCCTCCGCGAGGCCTACGCCAACGTGTGGGGGACCGTCATCCGAGACTTCGGCGAGTACGCCGATGTGCTGGGCGAGCTAAGCGGAAGCCGCGTGTGATGGCAACTGGGGAAGTGAAGCCCAATCGGTTTGCCTTGCAGGTCGACAAACGCACTGGGCCGACTCCGCCGCCAGGCTCGGCGGGTGAGCGGATGAGTAAATACACCGTGCTCCTTAGCGCCCGAGTCGCCATGGAGCTGGACGAAGACGTTCTGCGGCTGCGGCGAGAGGCCGCTCGTAAAGTCGACAAGAGCGAAGTCATCCGGACGCTCGTGGACCTACTCCATACCGACACCACCCTGTTCGCCCAGGTAAAGAAGCGGATCGCTTCGGTATAACGGTGTGACGGCAGGCCGTCACACCGTTATACCGTCATTAATCGACTGGTACTTCCCGGCGAATGACGACGACTTGCACCCCGAGCTGTGCAGCCCAGTTCTTCCACAAGCGATCGGCAGTGTAGGCAGGGCTGGCGACGCTGCGGGCGAGTGCAAGACACACCCGGTCGGCAAGACTCAGGCCGGAGCGGTGGCGGTAGAACGACGCGGTGAGGCGGGCATCGAGGCGGTTGAACGGACTCACTGTGACGCCGAGGGCGTCCATCTGCGAGTCGATCTTCTCGGCGGCGATGCCCACACGGTCTGCTTTTTGCAGGACTTCGGCATAGTTAACGGCACTGATGGTGCTGTCCTGGTCGACCACATGGCGAGCAACAAGTTCCCAGCCGGGCTCCTTATTAACCAGCACCAGAAAGGCCGAGGCGTCAAGGACAATCAACGCAGCGAAACCCGACGATCCTCGGCTTCAGCCTCGGCTCGCCGTTCGCTGATCAACTCATCACTCAGGCTCGTTTCTCCCGCGCCGGCGCTAGAGAAGGCGTCCCACAATCGCTCAAGGGCTTCCCGTCGCCGGGGGTCCCACCCCGCCAGCGGGTCGTTAAGAGGCGAAACTTCACTCATATCTCCAACGGTAGCCCCACCTGTCACCCACCGATGAGTTCGCGCAGGTAGGGGACCAAAGCGTTGAGCCCGCTGATCAATCCAGTATTGACTGGTGTAACGGCATGACGGCGTGCCGTCGCGCCGTTACTGGTTACAGCTCAGTCAACCTCCATTGACCGATTTACTGCCAGCGTCATCTGCGTTCGCTCGCACGTTGCCGGCGGCGTTGTGCCCGTTGCGCTGCCCCCGCAGCGATGGCCAGCACTTGAGCTCGCGCCGGCCCGTTGAGTGCGGCGATCGCCGACCCCCGCGCCTGGTGGTGCTCGACGCGGCGTTGCGGGGCTTGGGCGGCCCGTTGGCGGGCTTCGGCGAGTTCTTCGGCTGCTTGGGCGTCGAGGCGGATGGTGGGGCGTTCTTCGATGTTGCTGCGCCGCAGCAACATCAGCAGGTAGGGGATGGGGCGGCGCGGGTCGTCATAGATCCGGATCCCCATCGCGGCGACGTCGTTGAGTGCTTGGGTGAGGTCGCGTTCGGTCCACCCGTGGGCGGCGTAGGCCGCTAGTGGCCGTGACCAGATTTCCGCGCTGAACCGTCTGGCCCATCCGGGACAGTTCGGCTGTGCCCGCCACCGCTTCGCTAGGGCTAGCCCCGGACCGTCTGGAGCGGTCCGACCCGGTTTCCAACCTCTTCTGGTAGTGGCGCGGCGCGGAGCGCCGTCCTCGTTGCCCGCAGGGCGCGGTTGTTGGCGGGAAGAAACCAAATTTCTTACTGAAGGGGAGGTCCCTACGGGACCGTTACCGGATGGGGTTCCAGTTTGTTGAATCAACGCTATGACCTGGGGATGGCTGTCCACAGGGGGGTCGCCGGGTTGGGGTCGGCGGGGGTGCAACGCCCACACCGATGCCCACCCTCGGGCTTTGTCGCCGACCCGCCAGGACGCCATCCGCTCATCCCGGGTGCGTTGCCGACCCCGCAGCACCTCCGTACCGAGCCCTAACACCCCGAGGTAGCGGCGGGCACGTTGCACCACGGACTCACTAAATCCCGCTCGCATGGCGATGGTGGCGACGGCTTGGCGGGCATCACGTCCGGTGGCCGGGTCTATCCGCCCTGGGGTGCTCATCGCCGCACCCACGGCCAGGAACGCTTTGAGAGACAGCTCGTCGCCTTCACGACGGACGGTGGGGTAATGGGTGCGGAACACGGTGGCGGCGTGCGTCAGCCAGCCTGTGCGCCCGTTCCAGCAGGGGATCCCGGCGTAAGCGCCTTGCTCAGGGTCCAGCCTCACTGAGCACGTCAACCAGCACGGTGCAGCCCCGTTCGCCACAGCGTGGACGCGCCGTTGAAACCGCCGAGCCCGGGAGCTGTATCCGCCCTTGGCATCAGCGCCGGTGCACTGATGCCCGGGCAGTGAGCGCGTCGTGAGACGCGGCGGAGTCCGGGCAGCACCACGCAGCCGACGACACGAGGACGCCGTAGACCGGGTCTGGACCGAGGGATGCTGGGTATCGGAAGTGGTTGCGGGGGAAGGGCGATCACGGGTGACCGCCGGACCGGTCACCGTCGAAGACGGCGCCGGCCATGCGCAGAACGGTAAGCGAGGTCATCCGGGCATGCCAAAGACACGGCATGTCGGGGATGACCGCCCAACGGGGGCGGTGTAATGTCTCCTCCAGTAGTTCTCTACGAAACCTCGTACCCAATACACCGGCCAAAGTGACTTCGGGTGCGGGGTTTCGTGCTGTCCGAGTCAGCCGGTTGGCTGGCCCGGTCGTGCAGTCTTAGGCGGCGTCATGCCGCTCCATCCCCGGTAGGGGGACAGTTCGCGCGGTGACCGCCTCGTCTGCCCACAAAGGTCGCCCGTGAGCATCGAGCACGTCACGCTCGATAAGAAGCTCGAGATAACGGGCCATGGTGATGCCGAGTGTTTCGGCGACACCATGCGCTTTCCCGCGTGTGCCAGCAGGAACCAGTCCCTTCATGGGAACGAGGTCAGTTCTACCGGTGACCCGTGATCGTCCTGGTCCTCCTCGTGGCATGTGTGCACTATGCCTGCTTAAAGGAACTACTGCGGGGAGATCAGCGCGGCGTGTCGCAGGGGGTCGTATAGCAATGGGACGAGGAATGGCTGGGAAAACTCAATGAGGGGTACTTCCAACGGTCAGCGTCTGCCCAGTGTCCGAATTATCCGGCGGCAAGTCCGCGCGGAGCGGGGACGCGGCAGCACCGCCCTTGGCTGGTACGCAGGCGCGGTCAGCGCCCGTAGCCGCGGCCTCGGTCTTGGTTGCGGCTGATGGTGGGTGGGGGAGTGGTTCGGGTGGTGTTGGTGGTGCGGGGTGTTGTCCGTGTCGGTGCGGGGGGTGGGGTGCGTTGGTGTTGGTAGGTGCGGAGGGTGTTGAGGTTGTTCTGCAAACGTTGTTGGCGTTGTTGCCGCAGCTGGGGGTGGGCGAGGTCGGTGAGGATGGCGGCTCCGGCGGGGTTGGGTTCGCGTTCGGGGTACACCGCGGGTGCGGGTAGTGCGGTGAGGTAGTCGCGGTACGCCTGCAGTGCTGCGGTGTTCCCTCCGCTGTGGAACTGAAGGGCCAACCGCATGGCCGGGGCCCCATGCGCCCCGTAGTCGGGGTTGTCGGCCTGGATCGTCTCCCACACCCCCAGCTGACGGGAGGCGGTGGTGGCGGTCTGTGCCCAGTGGTCTCGCTGGGCGAGTTGGTCCCCGTGTCGGGCGTGCAGGACGTCGTCGCGGATTGCGGCGTAGCTGCGTTGGCGCCCATTAGCCCCGGTGACCGGGACCCCCAACTGTTCGCTGTGGGTGGCGGCGAGGCGGTCGAAGCGGTGCTGGGCGCGCCTCCTGCCTAACCGGCCGGCGCTGCTGACCGCCTGTTGGGCGGTGTACAGCTGGGAGGCAACAGCACCCACCTGGTCCTCCACCACAGTCCGGGCAGCGCCCAGCTCGATGTCCAGGGTGTCCAGGTGGGTACGGGCCTCAGTGAGGGTGGCGCTCACCTCGGCCACCGGCGGGTGCCCGGTCTCCGCCCACCGCTCGGCGATCCGTTTTGCCCGCGCCTCGTGCGCTGCCCGGTCCAGGGCGGCGTCGTACTCGGTGGTGAACTCCCGCTCACCCCGCACCTGCGGAAGCGGTTCGAGGACTTTGGCGAGTTGGCGCCAGCCGAGTTTCTTGTCCAACTGCGACGCTTTGAACCACACCAGATCGTTGTTGTCGTCGGTGTGCGCGGCGAACCGGTACCCGGACACCGTCCCGGTGGTGGCTTGGTTGACCACGAAGTGGATGCCCCGGTCGGTAAGTTCGGCTTCGAACGCCGCCCGACCTTTACCGGCGGTGGTGTTCGCCGCCGCCAACACCGACTCCGCCAACACCACCCGCGGCGCGGCATGCCCCGCCTCGGTATACATCCGGTACTCACCCGGTTTCACCTGAGTGATCAGTGTCCGTTCGGAGGCCACGGTGCGGCGGGTGACGGTCTGCACCAACCCGTAGGTGACCTCAAGCTCGCGGCGCGCGGTCTGGGCGTGGCGGTAATCATGGCGGCCTTGCCACACCCGCCCGTCATGAGCGACCCGGGACACGGCGAGGTGGATGTGGTCGTCGGCGTGGCGCACCGCCACCCACGGGTGCTCCTCAAACCCCAAGCGTTCCGCAAAGGTCTGGGCGGCATCAGCCCACTCCGCGTCCGACAATCTGCGGTCTTCGGGGGCAGTGCGCAGCGAGCACTGCCACACCGGACGGGACACATCATCCCGGCCCCGATACGCCCGACGCATGTTCGCCACCCACTGCCCCGGCTTCGTGGGGTCGCTCACGGCGACGGAGCCGGCGATCACCATGCCATGCACCCGGTTGTTGTAGGCGTGCTCGTTGTGCCGACCCGGACCGTGCAGATACATCCCCAACGCCCCGGCGTCTTTGCCGCGGGTGATCGACGCAATCACCGCAGCACCTGCCGCCCGGTCATCGCCGGCTCATGTCCTCGAGGCGCCCGTCTAGGGCGGCGATCGTCGCCCTGGTTTGGTCGATCCCCGACACCACCCGGGCCATCGTCGCCGCCTCCACCCCACCCGTGCGGGCTTCGATGTGCGCGAGGCGGGTCACCTGGTTCAGCAGGTTGCCCACCCGCACCAACTGCTGGTTCAGCTCCCGCACCACCGACTCGTTCAACACCACCACCACACCACCAGCAAGGTTCTCCGGGGCGGTGTCGGGAACATCCGCACCATGGCGGCGGGCGATCTCCGCGGCCACCACCGACCGAGTCCACGCCCCCAACTGACCCCGCTTGTCCGCCGCCGCCTCCCCCCGCCACACCAAATGTTCGACCTCCGACAACCGCACCGCCACCACCCGACGCCGCTTCGCCAATTCCGCGTCCGCCGCCGCCTCCAGGGGATCCCGAGCCGAACGCGGGCGGCGCGGTCGCCGAGCGTCGCTGACACCGGTGGGGGAGTCGGTGGAAGCACCGACGGGCAACCAGCCGGCGACGCAGCCCCACCCCCCGTGCCACAACGACCCGCAGGGTCGTAGCGGGCGCCCCGCGCCCGTGCCCGAAACCAGCACGACATCAAACTGTCTCGGCGGACCTCCCTCCCCGTTTGGACTGCGTTGCCCATGCCGTAGGCAAGCGCCACCACGCACACCAACTGGCACACCGTCGAGCACACTGATCAGGTGAGCCACGACCAGTTACTCAGTGCCGCCCAAGAGCACGCCGTGCCGTCGATGGGCCCCTCCATGGGCCGGGCAAGCATCCCCCTGACCGCCGCACAACTGGACACCACCGTCCGGCAGTTAGCGGCCGGACGCATCGACTTCACGGAGTACCCGTCTCGCGTCGATCTCTAACCACCACCCACCCGCAGCCGGCACATCACCAACCGCCGCGCGGCGGTGTCGGGCACACCGATCTGGTGGGCTTTCACATCGGCCATCGCGCACAGCCGTCGTAGCCCTTCGGCCAGGCCTGCGGCCAAGGAGAGCAGACTCCCCGCGGAGAGCCAGAGTCGCATGGTTGTCGTTGGGGGTCGCGCGGCGGGCACCTCATCGGACTTGCTCGCCGCCAGCTCTTCGCTGATGGTGGGGCGCATTCGCGCTTCACCAGCCGCAGCATCATGAGGTAGGTCGAGCGGTGCGCCCTGCGGTCCATACCGCCCGACGAGGCTCCTTCAGGATTGTGTTGCAATCAAGGAGTCTTCGGTCGCGAGGGCCCGCCGCCAGCGGACACGAAGAAAGTACAGCGACGACCAGGCACCCGTGGTGGAGGTGGTGGCCGGCACCGCGCCGATGACTGAGGTGGACGGTGCCGTAGCACGTAGCTTCTTGTGGGTCTCATTGGCGTGGCGGTGCACCACGTTCGTCGCGTCGTCACGCTCCGCGGGGACGATCTGGCACGACTGGGATGCCGCGGCAGCAGCCCCTGGACGACGTCGGGCTGAAACAAACCAGCTGCCGTTGACTCGCTCGACGGCGAGGGCGCGCAACACACGAAACCCGTCGCGCCACGTGTTCAAGTTGCTCGCGCCGTAGATGCGGGTGGACTCGTAGCTGGGGACCTCGACGATCTTCAGGTGTGCTTTGGCGATCCGCGTGTTGATGATCGTCTCGATCTCGAATCCATCACCCCATAGCTTCACATCGCGACCCGGCCCGTCGGCGCTGAGACCGAGCGTGGGAAGGCACCGTGTCCAGAACGCGTTGTACCCGTAGCAAAGGTCGGTGTAGTTCGTCGCAAAAAGCAGGTTGGCCATGCCGTTGAGCCGGCGGTTGCCCCACGCCCGCAGCGGCGTGATGTCCGAGCTCCCCCCGCCGACCGCGAACCGGGTTCCCTTGGCGAAGTCAGCGCCCGCAGTGAGCGCGGCGACGAAACGCGGGATTTCCAGCGGATCAGCAGAGCCGTCGGCGTCCAGCATGATGACGACGTCGCCGGTCACCGCCGCAAACCCGCAAGCCATGGCATTGCCCTTGCCCCGTCGATTCTGCAGAACGATCTTCGCTTCTGGGCGCAGGGTGCGCGCTACGTCGACCGTGCCGTCGACGCTGCGACCGTCGACCACGATGACCTCGTGCAGGCCGTCGGGTAACCGGTCAAACACGTGGGGCAGGTTCGCGGCCTCGTTGTACGTCGGAATGACAACACTGACCCGCACGGTCCCCGACGCTACGAGTGTGGTTGAGGCCGCCGGAGTGCCGGCCTCTGTAATCACGCGTGACACCAGACAGTCGCCCGTCACCGAGTCGTGTGTTGTGGAGATGAAATCGCGAGCCTCAAGCACCATGCGAAACCCCTGCCGCGTCGTGCGGGGTCGGTTTCGCCTCTGCTCACCGCCGGGCTAAGGCGACCAATACGCCCGGCGGATCATCGCTACCCGCGGTCCGTGGACTCCGCTTCTGCAGACCCACAGTTGCCGATGTGTTGTGGGCTTATCGTTGAACGTTCGGCAAACGTTAGCCGAAGTCTGGCCCCAGCGAAGCCAAGGCTCCTTCAGAAGAAAGACGTCTTAAGAACGCCGGCAAATGATGTGACTGATGGTGCTGGTGTGTCGTAAAGGGTGGGGCACGGACCTGAGTTGATCATGGGATTGCTGAAGTCCTGATGACCACCTGGAGGGTCCGTGCCCCTGTTGCCAGCATCCCTGACCGAACCCTTGTGGGTCCAGTTCTCCGCCCTGCTTGATGACGATGATCGCTCAGAGTTTGCTGGGTTAACCGCTCGCATCCGGGGAATGCGCTGATCTGTTCTACTCGCTCGGCGGTGAGTCGGGGGAACGAAAGCCAACCGCTCTACGGCCTCGGCCGTCAGCATGGATTAACCGGGGCAGCCTCGGGGCCACATGAAGGACGAGCCTGATTCCGGAAGCGAGAGATCGCGACCGCGATCGTCGCCACGGCAGCGAGGCGGTCGGCTATGACGCAGGCCGGGGGTACCGGATTGAGTGGGAGGGCCGGCTCCGTGTCTGCACGGTGTGGTCGATGATGCGACACCCCAGCGGACCGCCCCAGGCCCACCGCCCGCGACCGCCGGATGGTCGTTGCGGTAGATCCTCACCAGCCAGTTGACGCTCAGAGGCCGAAGGCTTGGCGCAGGGACGGCGCGGCGGCCGCCTGGTGCAGTGGCGTGGTCGCGGTGAGTTCCGCGAAGTAGCGGCTGAGTGAGTAGTGCGTGAGGCTGTTGGTGCTGCGCACCTGCGTGACGTGCGGGGCCACCACCGTGGTGAGCACGGTGTTGGGTCCCGAGTCGTCGTCCTCGTCGAAGGTCACCACGATCGCGAGGTGGCCGGAGCGGTAGTCCGGACCGGACATCACCATCGGTAACCACTGCCGCAGCCAGTCGTCGGCGGTGGTCAGGGAGCAGTCGTGTCCGTCGTGGCACAGGTCCGGGATGAGCTCGCCAATGGTGGGCAGCGCCCCCGCGTCGAGGTCCGTCCGCAGCGGCCCACTGGTGGGGGTGCCAGCGGGCACGTCGAAGCGCTGGCAGTTGTTCCGCGAGGTGGGGTCGGAGAAGTAGGCCCACGCGTTGTGCTTGACCCGGTAGCGCCCGTCTGAGGTCAGGGCACACGGTGCCGGCATGGCCTCGGCGTAGGTCTTAGCGGTGCTCCCGGCGGCCAGCGCCTGGTCGAAAACGCTGTTCCCGGCGATGGGGTGACTGGACGGGTCTGCGTCGTCGGTGACCCCGAACGTCGAACCCCCCGCCAGCGCCAGATAGTTGGGCAGCGACGGGTGCGCCACGGCCCGGTAGTCGGTGCTCTGGCCGTAATCACCGGCCAGCGCCGCGAGGTAAGGCATGTCGTGCAGCGCCGAGGCCGCGGTGTGGTTCTCCTCCACCACCACCAACACCTTGCTCGGCTGCGGGTCGGCGGCGACCGGGACCGCCGAGGCCACGGCGGTAGCCGGGGCCGGCGGGGTGTCCGGGGATCCGCACCCGGACAGCGTGAGCAGCGCAACGGCAAGCAGTACCGGGACAACGCGTGCAGCGGCAACCCGGGCAGCGAGTGACGTGCGGTGCGACATCTGCTGATCGTGCACCCCCGACGCCTTCCCCGGCCACAATCAGGACACACCCATGGCGATACACACGCTGACCCCGACCGGGGCGCTTCCCGCCGGGCGGTGGCGGCATCACAATGCAGGGCAGTGGATCGATCCTTTGTCGGCGGTCAGTCCGTCTGTGCCCTGGAGTTGCTCGGCGAATGGATGCCGCCCCTGTCCAGACGATGACCGGCGGGGCAGCCTCTCCATCAAGGGTTGGATGGATCGGTTATGACCGGAGACCACCGGTCGCCGTTCCCGCAGGGTTGCTGTGCAACTCCACCAGGGCTGCTCGGCGGGCTGCCCCAGGGCACCCTCACTGTCGGCTTGCACGGCTTGACACTGCCGACCGCACTGCTGTGAGTCCGGCGAAGTGACTTGAGGAGGCTGGTCCGCTGCATCGTCGGCTAGATGAGGTTGAAGGCGCGGCTGACGCGTGACCACGGAACCCGGTGGCCCTAGGCCGCCGGGTGGGTGCTTCCGCCGATCTGTTGTTGAATCTCGGTTGCCAGCGACTGGGTCTCGACGTGGAGGACCCAGCTGGGTCCGATGACGTTCCAACCACCGGGCACCACCGGGCGCACCGCGCTGAGGTAGGTGTCGCGGTTCGCTGGGGAATCGAAGGTGAGCACGTAGACCCGGTCGGTCCCTCGGCGGCAGCTGACCTGTTCGCTGACCGCCGGCAAGTGTTCTTGTACCTCGAGATCGGCGCAGCCCACGGAGTCGGCGAGGCGAGCCGCGATCGGTTGCTCCCCGAACGCGTCCTCCTCGGCACGGGCGTACCCCCCTGGTGCCGGTCCGGCCGGGGCCAGGGACCCGGGGGGTGGTGGCGCAGACGTTCCGCTCGCCGGCGTCCTGCTGGTGCTGTTCGCCGCCCCGGCAGAGGCCACGCCAGAAGCCGCCGCCCCGGCAGGTGCCGGGCCAGCGGTGGGCGTGGAAGGAAACCCCTCCGGGGACGTGACCGAGGCGCTGCCGGGCAGGGCTGCTGGTCCCGGTGCCGGTCCGGCGGGCACAGTGGTCGTCACTGGTGCGGGGGGCACTGCGGTCGTTATGGGTGCGGGGGGTAACGCACTTCTCGGGGTCCCCGCGCTGCCGCATCCGGCGACCAGGAACAGTAAGACACCTGCTACCGCACACCCAGCAGGCTTCGCTGAATACAATCCCATGCCGTCGTCCTCCATACTCACCCCGACCCCGGCCCCGACCCGACCCCTCGACCGTGGAGGCCCCATCCGGTCGACCGTAGTCGGGGGTGACGGCGACCAACACCATTGCCCTGATCTGGTAAGCCGAATCGTTCATTACGCTACGCAAGCGATCAATTACTGTTCGCTGTTGATAGGAGTGTGCTTTCCGTCAGCGTAGTCCACAGGATTAGAAGCATTCCTCCTGTAGATGCAAGTGGTGCCGTATCGTTTCCCACTAGCCCATCGCGGTGCGACTCCTTTTGTCGGGGCCATGACGGGGTCAGCGGATTATGGGCGGGAGCAGGACAGTGCACGCTTTTCTGGTGACACGTGTGGCGGCACTTCGGCGCGCCCTGGTACCGCGATGGCTGACCTGGCCGGGCAGGTATGGCCTCGTGGTCATCCTGGGCCTAGTGGTCGTGACGGGGGTCCCGTGGTCGGGGCCGACCGCTGCGGTACAGGCCAGTGTCGGGACACCCAGGACGGCCGCGACGGCCGTTGCGACCACCAGCCAAGATCCGGTCCTCGTCGTGGGGGGTGATATTGCCTGTGATGTCGGGTCGACGGTAACGGCGACGACATGCCAGCAGGGCGCCACGAGTGACGTCGTGACGGGCCTCGGGGCCGATGCGGTTCTACCGCTGGGCGATGAGCAGTACCAAGTGGAATATTGGTGCGTGGCACCTGATCGCGTTGAACTCTGAGTGCTCCCAAAGCCCGCAGATCGGATGCGCCGCCGGGTCACCCCAGGAAACGTGGCTCAAAGCCGATCTGGCAGCGAACCCGGGCCGGTGCACGCTGGCGTATTGGCACCAACCGCTGTTCGCCTCCGGCGGCGCGGGCAGCAACAGCCTGTACCAAGACTTCTGGCAAGACCTGTACAACGCGCACGCCGACGTGGTCTTAAACGGGCACGCGCACGACTACGAGCGCTTCGCTCCCCAAACCCCGACCGGCGCCCCCGACCAGGCCGGGCTGCGGCAATTCATCGTGGGCACCGGAGGAAAGGACCTCACCGGCTTCACCGCACCACTACCCAACGAAGAAGCCCGCCAAGACAGCTCCTTCGGCGCCATGAAGCTGGTCCTGCACCAGTCCAGCTACGACTGGCAGTTCCTCCCCACCGCCGGGAACACCTGGACGGACACCGGATCAGGAACCTGCCACACCACCACCAGCACTCCAGCCGCCCCGGTGGCCTCGTTCACCGCGACCCCCGTGTCGGGGACGGTGCCGGTGAACACCACCTTCACCGACACCTCCACCGGCACCCCCACAGCGTGGTCCTGGGACTTCGGTGACGGCACCCCACCGGACACAACCCAAAACC
>JAABUK010001936.1_pt1 | contig 38195 bp, 27 predicted proteins | sample 5559141 | NCBI WGS metagenome assembly JAABUK01 (sample SAMN10711869, study PRJNA513367) | rock metagenome | isolation source: Antarctica rocks | place: Antarctica: Victoria Land, Pudding Butte nord | collected 2016-01-03 | reverse complement strand
ATATTCTTCTTAAATTAGCTTAATTTTTATAGATTTTATTAATTTATTAATAATAATCTTAAACTTATTATAAAGGAATTAAACTATTTTATTTAAGTAAGCTATTAGGCGCTAATTTAAATAGATAAGAAACTCCTCTTATAATAAATTATTAATAAGATAGTTCTATCCTAGTTAAAGTATTATAAAGGATATATAAATTATATCTTATTCCTTTTAACTCTACTTTATATACCTAAGCGTCTTAAGATTAATATTATATATAATAATAATTTAATTGATATTATAATTAAGCTTAAATTTATATTTAATATACTTCCTAATAGCTAGTATAATAGGCTAGATTATAATAATAGTAAGGGTATAATAGCGTAGCGATAGTAGTATAATAGTAGACAGGGCCTAGAGGTCTAAAATATCAAATATAAAATATATAAAATAATTTATAAGGTCTATTAAGAGGTATATAGATTATAAAGATAATTATATATTATTAAGGCCTTACTACCTATTTTTAATAGGGGATCTTCTGCGATGTGCGGCCCACTAGCGTCTGGCTATTACCTTCGCAAAGCACTGTAAGCTAAACGTGATTCAGTTTAGCCTCCACGTTGTGTTTTGTCCGCCCAGCCGCCTCAACCTTGCTTCAGCTTTGACTACTTGAGTGATTGATCTACTGGTCTAGTATTGCCTGAACAATCTTCCAATCATATGTCACCAGCTGATGGTTGTCTGCATGGTCACAGACAAGTAAGAAGTCGTTACTTTCCCCCTGGGTTTCAGCTGCGGCACTGCCTTGTTGTAGGCTCACATTAGCACTCCTTCCTATGCCCGTCAACATCATTCCGCTTATCCAGTCAGTTGCTCGACGTCCTCGCGACCATCGTACAAGTGAGATCGAGATCGTTGTTACAGGCCTTGACGAGATGAGGTTGGGTGCAGTAGTCGCACCTATGAGGTGCGCGTTGCTCAGCTGAGGGCTACTATCGAGGAGCTGGGATAATCGTGCTCTGCCGTGAAGGATTGTGGCAAACGGCGAGACCCTGAAGTAGCTCTTCTCAGAGGTAGTACCACCCCACATGCTTTGACTAGATACGGCAACGTTTCAGCCTCGCCACAGTCGTGCTGGCCTTTTCGATGAACAGTTGCATCCCCGGCCTCAGCAAGAAGCTTTGTTGATGCCTTTCATTCAGACTTAAATCTCAAATCGCAAGATCATATCTCCACCAATCGCAGATCTAACATCCACTTGAACCGACAATCATGCTTCTTGCTCCAATTCAGCACGTTACGCTTCATAGAGATTTAGATGCAATCTTCGTGTCCTCTAAGGAAAATTCCCAGAGACTTGCGAAGCTTCATCTCTTCATGCTCGCTTGCTTGCTCGGGACGTTCAGCGCGAGGGATGTGTTGCATACAATGAGCGGTCGATCAATGGGTTGGGATATTTGTTAGTATCATGTGTCACCGCCTACATTCGGGATTAACTTCTCACTCCAAAGCAGATGTCTATCCTGCTTTGGTAAGGATAAAACTGGATACATGGTGTGGATGTTGTGGCTAAATATACACTGTAGATTCTATCCCTTTTGTGGTTACGAAGACAGCAAAAGATAGTCATCATCTAAGCTGAAAGCCGTCCTGGGGGCTATGGATGAGGGTAAAATCAGTCTGGGTCTTGTGCGAGAATTCATATAGTTCTAGTGTGTGCCCATTCCTATCAACTGCTAAAGTCCGCCTCATAGTATACGTGGAAGCCGAGAGGTCACGCTGACAGTCGATGTAAAAGTCTCAGTCAATCCCGACGCACGCAGATTCATCATCCTACTGCTATGAACCCCGGGTTACACGAGTGTCGACGTGCAATTGTTACTGGGGTCAATAGGTACTTTAGGCAGAGTATCAAAGAAGATTTCGATCGTTTTGGCTATTACTTGAGCGACGGGCTAAACCGGCCTCTTGAAAGACGTTCCTTCCGTCATTGTTGACGCAAATTATTCTGATCGAAGCAGCATGCACCACCCTTAAACATGCTGTCAGGTAGACTACGCCACCGAAGAACTAAGCATAGGTGGGTCCCAGGCTACGAATAGCAAATGGTCCAAAAAGGGCATCGAGTAAGGATATAGTGGAGGGTTTTTGATTCCATCTCGATGCTGGAGAGCGCTTGCTGACCAGGCAGTGGCCGCAAAGCTTAAGGTCAAGATCATCAAGACGGAATGATCACAGAAGTCATGATAAGTTGACGAACGACACCACAAATTGAGCAGATAGAAATGAACATCGATGAAGAATAGAACAGTACTAATCTTACTGCTGCGCAGCTCGACGGATCTTCAGACATAGAGAGAATTCAAGCTATCGCAGAAGCCAGCAAGAATGGTTTCGGGTTTCGATCGAACCCAGTAATGAAAGGTAGGGGGTGCATTCGAACAACATCTATGGCGCGGTTGCAAAGCTCGGCTTGCCTGCTACATACAGCGACTGCTGTTCTAGGCTGAAAATCGTGCCTTTGCCATGCATGCGAAGTAAAAAAGGTGGGGCTCCAGCATAAATTCAATGACTGCATGCATAGTCCGTTGTAACACACAAGGTCACTCAAAGTTCCCTTCCTAGCGTCACAGCACACCACCATCACCATGCAAGGGTTCGTATCCCAGTTCAAACCACTGATCGTAGCTGAATGTAGCCTGGCGAGACTTTACTGTACCATGCAACCAGACCACGGCGCTCCAGCCTTGTGCTAATTGATTCTCAGGTGTGGGACATATCTATCAAGTAGTCCTACCCATCTCTTGGACAGAAATATCAGCGAGAGCTTCTTCACTCGATACAGAGAAGGCTTTGCAGATTTTAACATTACGATACAGAGTGATAATATCTCACTTCCCCAATGTCTCAGATCAAGCCAGCACCAGTAGGATCCTCAGCCAAGATAGGTGAAGCCACTTCCATCGTAAGTCAAAACCCTGAAGACGAAGTGGGTATTAGCACCTGACTTGTACCCAGGGTATCGCATGGGGAGGCGTATCCCTGGGGGCGCTGTTCTTTGCTTTTCGGATTCTGGTCCGATACAAAATCTTTGGTCGATTACATACCGATGATGGCCTAGTATTCTTTGCTTGGATCTTGCTCCTGACCAGCACCGTACTGTGGCAGACCGCCAAGGACGCCTGCCATGAAAACATCGCGGTCTCAGCAGGCCAGCTGTTTCCACCTCCCGCCAATTTCGAGCATGATTTACAGCAGTGCCTGCGTAAATCTGTCGCTGTCATCGTATTGTGGTATACTGGTATTTGGAGCATCAAAATGTCGTTTTTAATTTTCTTTAAAAGACTTGGACAGAACGTTAGACATCAAGGGCTGGTATGGTGGACAGTCCTGATTATCACTGCCGCTTCATACTTTGCTTGCTTGGGCGATATAGATTACAAGTGTCTTGCTTCGCCATTCTCGTATATTGAAGTTGAGTATGACAACCTACAAGCCGTTGAAGGCTGCTGACTCTCCATAGCCCACTGCGCAACTACACCAGAATCAATAAGAAAATTCGAAATGCGGTCACTACGACTCAACATGGCTCTCGATGTTGTTACTGATGCTTTAAGTCGGTCACCATGATCCATAATTCCGCTGATTCCCTCCCTAATTTACTCTCTCAGTCATTCTTGTCCCAATCAATCTACTCTGGAAGGTTCGGCTCAGTATCCGCAAAAAGTTGGCTCTGGGCGGAATTTTTTCCATGACAGTCATTACCATGGTCTTTGCTACCGTTCCTGTGATTGTTACAAGCTCCTATAGCTCAGAGCCAGATCAGTCATGGTTATATATCTGGAGCTCTGTTGAACAAGCCGTCTGTAAGTCATCTATGTCCGAGCGAACTTTGACAGCACCTGTAGACGATAGTGAGCCCGGCTTGCATCCCATGTTTCATATAGCTATCATGGTTGCATGCATCGCCTCCTTCCGATCTCTTTTCAAAAACTCCGATAGAGATCCAAAGCACTGGGCTGCAACCAAGAAGCTTGTACGGCTCCTCTTTTCTCCACGATCTTGGTCTCGCAAGTCTTTCAAGGAGATATCTGAATTCGATGAACAAGAGCCTCATGCGGCTATGAATCTTCCTGATATCCCGGGAGGGACAATGACAGGTGTTCGAACTTTCATTGACAAACAAGGAAAGACCGTGATTAGCAACACGCAAAGTATTGCGATGACAGAAGGTGATGAGGACTTTTTGCCGCTCTCAGCGCACATGGCGCATCGACAAGTCTGATCGACCTTGAGCCGGGCAACATGGCCTTCATCTTGCTCGATTCCATCGCCTAGACCCCCTTGCTGTCTATGGTGTTGGGAACTTCTCTGGAATGGGCGAAGTCAAGATGAGGACCTTCTTCATTTATCATACCAAGACGTTGCGGCGTGGGATGCTTGGGACCGCCATTATCAGGGGTTCTCGAGAATTTGTTATGTGGTATAGGCGTGCACCCTTTCGGTCACATACCCTATAACAAAGATGTTCCAATGTCCAGCGAATAAGATTCTAGCATGCTAGTACTGATATGCCTTTCCGCAATCAGCAAACCAGCCCGTGTATCAGCCTCCGCCATCTCCAAGTCGCCTATGGCGGCTTTCCCTCTTCCGATAATTTGTGATTGCCCAGAGCGTATATGAATTGCCCTTCTTTTCCCTCTCTCTCTCTGATAATCATCCTCACATTCTCTCGTTCAGTCCTCCCCCTCAAATTCTCCATTCTTATAGGAATACGCTAAGCTCTCAGATTGACCACCATGTCTTAGTGGCGGCCCTGACACCAAATTTCCCGTGCTCCTCCAGATAGACGAGGTTGTCGGAAAAGATCTGTTTGGTAACGTCGCCGCTCAATCCCAGCCACATCAGTGGGACAACGAGCGCGAACATAGACTAACCCAGGCTGATCAGGTAGGGGAACTTGCTGTTTAAGAAATGACTGAGATGTCGTCTTGGCCGTTTGTAATTACTGTAATGGCTCCGTGTCAACGAGAGGAATAGCTAATGGCTGGTGAGGAGTCTGCGTTTCTGGAAGCTTCGTACAATCTTATGCGGCTGCTATAGACATCGAGAGCATTGAGCTTGCAGCGCTAGAGACATGTATGAGAAGACTTACCTGAAGTATAGAAATACGGTGATGCTGGCTATGGCAATCGCAAATGGCTGCAAAGTTTGCTTTGGGCGAGAGCATTCAGCAGGATAACAGCGTAATTGGCACGTTGTAGTTATCTCCTTGAAATGTTTTAAAGCTGATGAGTACTGTGCTTAGGGTCAGATAATAAAGAGGCAAAGGAAAAGTGGATGTTCTGAAAGAGGCAACGGCTCCGCGCACACCCCCAATTCCAACGGTAATATTGATGCCTCCCATCACACTCCGGGTCAGTTTAAGGGATTCGTCTCCACCACTTCATTTATGACTTACCAAGAACTGAAGTGACTTAATATTTCTGACCCGAGTGCTTTGGGGTCGACGTCTGATCCCGCCCTTTTCCGCTTTCGGTCGTGCTAAACAATGGACAAAGAAACACCACGTTATGGTCTGATAATATCTCCGCAACCGACCATGACAGGCCCCAGCGTAGTCCAAGTCACCAACAACTCCCACTGTCTAGAGCCAAGGCCATCAAAGCCCGCTTTTACACCGTGGCGATGGACGACGCCCACAAAGAAACCACCTTCTCTGCGCATTCCCACCATAATGCTGTAACATCAGCGGCCCACATTCCACGTTCTAAGAAATTCTGGGGGAGTGGCCACTGTGACATCGGTCCTGTACCTCTGCAAGGATGAAATTCATCGTATGGACCCTCGTCTGGGGTTTTGTATTTTTACCCCTGGCAATCGCTCAGGATGAAGTAGGCGAATGTGGATTCGAAAACACCTTTGTCACCTCTGCCAGCGCTGCTCCTGGATCGAAGAACCTTGCAAGCGAAGCCCAGATTTCGGCGTCCGCTTCGATACCGCATTCGCAACCGGTAGCCTCTACTGGCAGCAGCGCACCTTCATCAAGCCGTACCTCTATAGCTGGGAGCTCGTCAGCTCTCAGCGTCTCCTCCTCCAACAGTATTCCAACGAGCAGCTTATCGTCGACAAGTAGTATTTCTGCAGCTCGGACATCGTCAGCTTCGAGTTATCCCGCCGTCAAGAGCACTTTGATGACTAGTGTACTGCCATCAAGCAGTACTTCCGCCGCTAGTACCCCATCAGCTCTGAGCATCACCTCCGTCAATAGCAATCCAACGAGCAGCGCAGTGTCATCAAGCAGTACCTCTCTAGCTAGTACCGCATCAGCTCCGAGTATCTCCTTTGTCAGTGGTTTTCTAACAAGTACCGGATCGTCATCAAGCAGCAACTCTGCAGCTAGTACTCCGTCAGCTCCTAGTGTCTTCCACCCTCTCTGGGACTGCCCAAGGGGTATAGGTTACGATCCCACCCCTGGCATCCTGGCTATCGGTTATCCAGCCCGCGGCCAAAACGTCCCGGTTAGCCAGCCATTTAACATCACCTGGATGGTGCGTACTTCACCTTAGAACCACTATATTGTTGACTGCTAATCCTTATGTTAGGATACTCCTGGCATCACCAGTGTTGCTATTGTTCTCTGTCACGGTCCCCCAACGGATTGCGTCTCAATAGATTGCATCATACCGAGGGTTCAGAACACCGGATCATATTCCTGGACGCCTCGCTCCACACTCGAAGCCCAGGAAGGCCAAGGCTATGGTATCAAGATCATCGCGATTGGGGGATACCACGAGGGCGAGTTCCAATTCTCACCTCAATTCGGCATCTCCAATTCCAGTACCCAATCATCACATCCTCGGTAGCCATCAGCTACGCAAATCCAATCTCCTAGGTCACTAACGGCGAAGTCCTCGTCTCACCAGCAGCTCTAGCAAGTCAATTCAGAGCCTATCCAGATGCATCCGCTTTGGCAACAGCACTAGAACCAGCAGCACATACTGGCCAAGGACTGCCTTGGCCACCACTAGTGACTCAGCATTGTGATCTGGCTATCATCTGGGATTTGTTTGCAAGGCACCGAAACGATGATGTCAGCTGACTTGTAATTAAGCCGTCTGTTTCCCTTACATGAGGTAAGATAGTGCGCTATATCTCGAGCATAGATATCTTAAAACATTCGTGGCATATTTTATGGTCCTCCTAAATGTATTCAATTCCTGCAATTCATATGGGATAATCAGGCAGAACCCTCTATGCAATTCAAGTCAGATGTAGGGCCTCTAGAACTGCGCCCTCGAATCATTAGCCGTGCCGATGCGCCTGACAAGGAGTGTGAACGGTGCTCAAGTCTTGATATCAAACACGCAATGCAGAAAGATTCTTTCAAAAAGAGTAGAGAAACCCACATAACATTGCATTAGGTGGTAAGTACCGCAAGCCGTTCTGGATCGCCTCGTCCTTCAGTAAATGTTGCACGTGTTCGCTAGCTTGCAATTACCAATGCTGCAAAGCCTCTTTACTCACGAAGCCTGCGTGGGGCGTCATCGAGACCTCATTCCTACCTACTATTCCCAATTTGATGTTCACAATCGCCTATCTGTCCAGGTTAACATCTAGAACCGCACCTTTAATCTTGCCTCTAGTAAGCATCTTGCACAACGTAATCTCGTCGATGAGCGTTCCACGCGAGGTATTGACCAGCATGTCCCCTTGATCTTGCACAGGCTCGCTGGCATCCGTAAAGACATTATAGAGGCTTTCCGATAACCTTGAGTGCGCTAATTAGACTCCTGGAAGATTTTGGTAACAGGATGGCCAAGCGTGCGAGCGCGAAAGGGCCAAAAGGGGAAGCCAATGCCGTTGTCCATACCAATGTGCAGCCACAGCTCAGATGATGCGAAAGACGGGACTTTTGAGCATGTCACGGTGTAGAGCAACACTTCTACACCGGGCGCAAGAAGACAAGATCAAGGAGGAGAGGCGTATTTCGAAGTCAACCAATGATGTGTCTTACCTGTAATGCCTTCGAAGCAGAATGCACCTTGATAGGGGGTAGATAGTAGATACAGTGGAACAGGAGTGGTGAGTTCACACAACAAGTTTATGTTGTATGTTGTAGAGTAGGGGTAACCCTAAGTCCCCGCCAAGACCAGTCTATGACGTTGCATGGACCAATTTCCACGGTGAGTTCTTTCATTGTACACGGTCAACTTCATTCTTCAGTAATACAGAGGTAAGCAATATTCCAGCTTCCTGTTACAGTCTCTGTCCCTACCGTCCGGCAATGCGGGTTCCGATCTTCACTTGCAAGCCTCACAACTCCGTCAATCCATCTTCAATCGCGTCATTGTTCCCCTCGTCCGTACTTACTCGGCAGTCTCCCAGACTCTTCCGACTTGAGGTTCTTCACTTAACCTCGACGCAACGTAACAACAGTACAAGAAAATTATCGACAATCCCAGCCTTCAAGATGTCTCAGAAGACGTTCAGCAACACTGAAGTTCCAGCCGGAAAGCAAGCGGATCCTTACACTGCTACGAACAAGACCGAGCCGGAATTGAAGGAGAAGGTCCAGGACCTTGTCAGCTTCATCGAGTCATGCAAGTTCGGTATGATGACCACACGAATCGAGAGCACTCGACTTCTCACATCCAGATGCATGGCATTGGCCGCTAAGGTATGAATGTGGATCCCAGGCTTATCCAGTCAACCACTCCACACAGCCGAGGCGAGCCATAGCTGATCTTTGTTCTACTGTATAGGAGGGTGGCGGCGTTGACCTTCTCTTTCACACCAATACCGAATCTGGCAAGACTGACGACTTGAAAAGTGACCCGAAGATCAATATTGCCTTCCTCAACCCTACCGGTGAATGGGCATCTGTGTCTGGTCAAGCCGATATTATTACAGACCGTGAGACGGTCCGGAAATACTACTCACCAGCTCTGAAAGCGTGGCTTGGTGACCTCGAGGATGGCAAGCATGACGGTGGACCAGAAGATCCTCGCATTGGGGTCATCAAGGTCACAGCGGTGACGGCGACATATGCACTCGCCACCGGAACGTCACTCGGAAGAGGGGCCGAGATCATAAAGGGTGCTATCACAGGGTCGGCGCCCAAAGTGAACAAATTAAGGGAGCTTACTGAGCAGGAGCTGCAGCAATGTGAGTAGTATCTTTTCACGTTCAATTTCGGATCCTAGTCTTCAGCCTCCGGTTGGTTTCTACGAATCTGTGGCCGAAGATCTATGCTTCTCAATTCACAGAAGGGAAAAGCCAGTGAAGTGCGAATTGCTAATCAATTGCGTGTTGCGGAAGATAGGGCGTCAGGAAAACAGCTAGACAGCAGGTTGTGAGGCGTCAGGGGCGTCCGACATGGGGCATGATTGAAATGATAACAGCAAATGTGCTCAACATAGCAAGATGACTAGAGTGTAAAACACAACAGTCCTTGAACAACAGCTCAGCGTATATCGTGAGGCCCAGCTCTACAAGTCCTTTGCAGAGAGACCGAATCCATCGACTCCCTGCAAGTCTTTGGCTGACCCAAACGCACTAATAATACGCCATCATTCTGTGCTTGTTCTCATATGAAACCATGACGTCCTGTGTTGTGTTCGTTGTACCGTTGCCGCCAATCAGATTCCACTAGACATTTCCCAAAGCCAATTGGTCGAATTTTTCGGATCATGCACCAACCCGAACTTGTACTCATCAGCCCCGCGGTTTCCAGATTCACTCCTGACATCGCCCGGTGTGGCACGTAAGATTCCACAAAGTACCCTCATTTTGAGTGTGACTACTCTCATTAGTTCACCACTACATCTGCTATCACTCATCTCACAAAAACAATTCACCTAACGCCGACACAACAGGATAACCACGTGCAAATCCTCACAATGTCCTTCTCCAGCCTCGGCGCCCTTGCGCAACAAGGCCTCAACATTGCCAGCTCTATCAGTCCGGGGGACGTGCTTACGAAGCTTCCTTCTGGCGATCAGGTCGCCCAGCAGGCTTTGCTCATGGCTGAATGGGTCAAGCATCCAGGCGAGATCCAAGAATTGTGTCGCCTTGGATAGGCTGACTGATATATTCACAGAGGTCGTCAAGTACATACTCGCGCCTGGAGCCACCTTTTCGACCGTGTCTCTTGGATTGGCCAACCTTGGCTTTAATTCTGCGGGCATTGGAGCAGGTTAGTCTTCCTCTCGTGCCATCGCTTCCACCCTTGCTTTAGATATCAGCCACGTTTGCACTGATGTACTCAGCAGACTGACTTTCGGAAGGTACCGCTGCCGCTGCCATTCAATCCTCGGTCTATGGCGGCGCCGTGCCTGCTGGAGGGTATTTCGCAACCATGCAATCTATGGGGATGCTAGGGACCCTTTTCCTTCCGGGCGTGGGTGTTGCGGCGGGGCTTGCAGGCTCTGTCGCTCTTGCCGGGTGGGCTTTTGGTGTCGATGCTTAGGGTCCAAGCGATGTTAGGGGCCTACAGAAAGATATCTCTGAAGGGCGGTCAACTGGCATGAAACATAATAGTTCACGAGCCCTGTATCGAGGCAGACTTGCGAGGCCAGATTAGTATCCTTAAGACATTCAGATGGGTTGAAGCATTACTCCTTGAAATTTGGCGCATTTGTGGTGCATCACAGATTCCTCTACGCACGCAGCCCGGTTAGTCCCGACGACAAACCAAAACGGTTGTTTGCTACTTTCGGACCAAGCAGCCGGATCAGCACGCAGCATTCCCGCCGCTCTTACATCCACTCGTGCAAACTTTGCCTTTCATCTTTCTACCTTTTCAACAAGTTTGTTAGAAGTCGAATCACTATCGGCACCACAACAAATCCACAAGAACACCAAAGAGATGCCCTCCTCTAATATCAGTCAACAAGGCCCCAAGCTCGCCGGCGCTCTCGATCCTGAAGGCGAGCTCACAAAGCTCATCTCCAATGGCCAACTAACGGGCCAGGCGTCGGCCTGGCTGATGACCCATTCGAAGCGTATCATTAAATGGTTGAAACAAACAGGCGAGCTCTCGAGATCTGTCTATTGATACACACATGCTGATCACGCACCAGACGTCCACAAAATTCTTCTAGCCTCAGGACTCACGTTCGGAACGGTGTTTCTCATGATCGCTGGTCTTGGCTTCGGCTCCGTTGGCATTGGAGGAGGTGAGTTTACATCGTGAATCTCCCATTCTGTCTTCTACAGCTATTCAATTACACATATATATGGATTCATTACTATACTAAGCTTGGAAAGGTACCATTGCCGCTGGCATTCAATCAATTTTCTACGGCGGTCTCACGCCCGCTGGAGGCCTCTTCGCAACATTGCAGTCGATGGGAATGACAGGGGCTTTGCTGCCGATGGCAGCTGGTATTGCGGGGGGAGCTGCCGCGATTGTCGCTGGAGTCTTCAGTTGGTTCCGTGGCCGTGAGCATCAAGGACCGGACGATCACCAGCATGAGCAGTGAAGGGACCATGTTTTCGATGTGGGATATGCGGAGCGGAAGCCGAGATGCTTGGGCAGGGGTATGATTATGAATAGGATAGCTGAGGATGTTTTGTTGCAATATGGGGAAGCACTCCTCGCTGAATATTCATGCGCCTGCGTGGGACACGGGATCACTTTCCACACGAGATTTTTCCGCTTTGCATGTTTAATCTCCAGGTACAGACGACAATGTTTGATTAAGCCTAGAAACTCGGTGTGTTCGCGGTATTCAGCATAGCAAGTTGAACAGGTTTCTGATCCTTTGCGCAAACTCACTTATGTCGTTACTCAATTCTCTACTCGGCGAGTTCTCTGCCCTTAACCCTAAAATAATCTCACAGATTCATAACCTCAATCTTCAACCAGCAAAAACATAGCAACAACTCTTAGACATCACCATCTTTCCCTACCTAACAGTGTTCTACTCCCTCACCAACCCCTTCCATCCCATCCCACACCCACCCTCCCTCATTCCTAAAAACCCTCACCCCTTATCCCAGCACCGCTCATACACTCCACGAAGAGTCGCAAGACTCGTCCCAACTCTCCACTCGCCTCACAACCACGCCCTGGACCTTCACCACTAACCAGAACAACAAACCCCATACCAAACCCCCACCCTCAATCTCAACCCTAAACCGTCTTCATCGCCACCGCATTTTTTTCTTTCGAGGCACGCGCATAGGCTCAAATCCCCACTAGCTCCATCACTGTCTTTCCCCCTCACCCGTGTGGCTACCAAGATCGCACCAAAAGGCTCCCCGGCTGTCTATCATCTATTCCAGTAAAAAGTGCTATAAAGCGACTCAGCCACGCAGGCGATGGACACCAATTCTAGAAATGGGGCAGAGGTTTCGGAGATAGGTGGAGATAGGTGGAGCTAGGTAGGTACTATAAGTGCCGTCTGGGCTAGGATTTTGCGGCCGCTGTTGGCCAAAGTCTTATATACTTCAGATTCTTGTACGCTTAGAGATCTACGGACCAAAGCGGCTAACCAAAGCGGCCACAGACTCGGCCACCAAAGCGGCCTACCAAAGCGGCTGCTTACTAATCCACCAAAGCGGCCCACCAAAGCGGCCAACCAAGGCGGCCACGGAGTCGGCCCACTGAAGCGGCCGCTTACTAATTCCGCCCACCAAAGCGGCCACCAAAGCGGCCCACCAAACGCCCACCAAAGCGGCTCACCAAAGCGGCCACCAAAACAGATATAAAACTGATCGCGGTTTCACCTCTTGGGCTTATGGATCCTTGATACTTTACTTTACTTTATGAGCTGAAGTGTGCTCTGAACGCTTCAAAACATCTGCGTCACGCGAGCGTCAAGCGGCACCTACCTACCAGAACCATCTAGCCTTGATAAGTGTAGCCGTTGCCAGCTGTGACTTCTTGCCAACCACCCAGTGTGACCTCCAAGATGCATTGATTTGTTCAGAGAACACAGGTGCCTGCTTACTTCGTCTAAACACTGAATCTCGACGCAGAGTCTCGCAGCGCATTTCAACGTGTCATCTTGTTGTCCCGCCCGCTATATACCCGCATCAGAGTAGGCAGCAATAAAAGTCCCCAATCAAATATATCACACTTCCATTCGATCTTCCCATCACTCCAAAGCAAACCCGAATCCTCTTGCAATACCCAATACTTTTCCATGCAACCAAAAATGGGTACCGCAGAAGCGATCTCTTCGACATCCACTCCCTTACCACCCTCACCCCTTTTGGCACTCCCACTCGAGCTACAATATCTCATTCTCCCACACCTATCCTACCCAGACGCTCTCGCTCTCAAACACACAACCCGACATTTCTAGTACGCCTTTCCATCCCAAAGCATGCCTCAGTATCCTATTCATACACCGAATCTCCATACCAATGGCTTCTCATAATCTTCCCATCCGATCTCAGAAGGCGTCTCATCACCCTGTCCAAAGCGCAAAACTGACTCTACCCCCTCAAGCAAACTCATAGACACCAACGTTCGCCTCAAAGTGTCCTGGCTCCTTGAGCGCAAATCACGCGGGCTAGAATGGCCGCTGAAAAAGTGCGTCATGAAAACCGACGCCGCGTTCTGTGCGAACGGAGAGGTGCGGTGGATCATGAAGAACAGACGCGCGCATGGTGAGTGTGCGTCTACGCCGAATGGATGTGAGGTTGTTGTGGGCGCGACCTGCCGGGGTGGGAGGCGCGTGGGCAGGAGGACGGGGTTGAGAAACCTTGTGAAAGGCAGGACTGGAGAGCAGAGGGAAGTGGTGGTGATTTGGATTGCTGGGCTGGTGGTCATGAGTTTGGTGGCCAACTTTTGGTTTGTTGTGAGATTGTACTTGAACAGTCGGCGTTGAGGTGATGTCTGTGATCTCTGAATAACCATTGAAAAAAGTTGATGGATAGATAACACACATATAGTCAGCATGAACATAACGCCTTGCGGGTAACGAGACTGTCGATCACTGCGTGCAAACAATACCCTCCAGTGTCCTTAGCGCTCCCAACCCTTCATCCTCAAACTTTCCGACTAGGCGCTCACATTCATTTCGTAATTTCTCTTCTCCTCTCTGCGCATTGAATTGGATCCATTGTTCTACAGTCAATTTCTTCTCAGGACTGGTCAATTCATCCTCCGCACTTCCCGTTACCTTGCCAATGGCAAAAGGATCACTTCCCTTGTTAGCACTAGGAGTACCATTGAAGACTTGTCTCAGGTCTACTGCAGTCCAGGGAAGAGTACTTTGCAGTTTCGAAGAAGCTCCTCTAGATGGAGAGGTAATGGGCGTTGTGGCTGCCAATGGAATGCAGGTCATTTGCGGGTTAGACGATGACGGCATAGAGAGTGGAGGCCGGCAGGTAGAGAGCCGGGACGACGGAGGCTGGTTCTCTGCGTCGGATGACTGAGGAGAAAGAACTGACCGCGGGGTCATGTGCACTGATGGCGGTGGTGGAGACGCTGGTGTATTTTGAATTTCCATCAGTACGGGTGACTGCTCTGGCGATGAAGCGACTGGGGCTGGCTTTGCCGCAGCCTTCGTCCTGGCGGTTTTCCCTTTCGCTTTCGAAGGCTTAGTTGCTTTTGCTGACTTGGCTTCTTCTTCAGGTAGTGCAGCGTCCATCACCTCTCGTCTATCAATGTCGACATGATTCGGAGCCACGGCAGCTGCATCCTCGGTTTGTTCTTGCTGAATCTCATCCATCGGTGCTTGCACGACGTCTTCAATATTGGAAGCCGCTACTGCAGTTTTCTTTCCACATTGAACCTTCTTCTTCCCGACAGCGGGTTTCTTGCTCGGAAACTTCGTGCGGCTCTGTTCTAGACCACCAGCATCAGTCTCATGCCCAGAGTCGTCTTGTACGGTCTGAGTATCTAGCATAGAGCTGTTGACATCGGAACCCGGGTCCACAATATCATGAGTCTTTGGAACGTTGGAAGCTCGTGTATTGCGTGTAGGCAGCTGCCGGGGCGCCTGTCTACTTCTAGAATTTTGAGACTTTGAGATAGGAGCCTCCGGTCGAGGTGAGGTCTCATCAACGGCTGCAACGCTCTCTTCTAAGGTTTCGACATTCGCTTTGGTATACTCGTCATGATTCCGCCGTTGACCTGGCGCTTTGCGTGACGTGTTGGCCTTCGGGTCCTCAGCATCTGGAGATGATCTATTGAATTCGCAATTCTCTAGGCTCTCACCACGATCCTTAGAAATGGGCTTAGCGGCTTCGCCTGCAACAGCTGGCGAATTTGGGTGGATATCCACCATTGGGGGTTCGTCGACCGTCATCGAGCTTACCCTTGTGCCTCTACGGGTGGGAGCAACGGATGCTGTAGCTTTCTTAGACCCGGGTTTTGTCCTCGTCAATCGCCGACCTTTGGGCTGTTCGATCCCTATAGGTCCTGCTTCAGCTTCGTCGTCAGTTAATGGTCGAGCAAGGTCTGCTTCCAGAGCGGCGTCAATCTCTTCGTCATTTGGTACCACTGCTCGAAGAGGCGCTTTCGAGGCGGTGGATGTAGTGGAAGCCTTCCGAGTAGTCGAAGAAGCTCTTTTTTTACTGCCTTTTGCTTTCCTCTTGGGAATTGGAGCAGAAGGCGGAGAAATCTCTTTCAGGTCGGTCATGTGCGTATCCAATACATCTTCGTCGAGCGATACTGACAAGGGAGTCTCTTGTGCCTGCGTGACACTTGCGCGTGCTCTTGTATTTCTTCTTTTCGCTGGTGGTAGGTCGGAATCCACCTCATTCCTCTCGGTCTGTAACTCCGCGTGGCTATCCTGGGTCGTGCTCATCTCCTCACTCTTACGTTTGTTACTACTTACGACAGCCGCAGATTCCGGACCAACTTTCACCTCAAAGTCATCATCTTCCGGTTCCAGGAAGCTGCTAGCTGTTTGTGGTTCCTCTTCCTTTGTTTTCGTAGCCTTTCCTTTCGCTTTGCTAGCTAGCCTTCTAGATTTAGAAGCTTTCGGGCCTCCTTTCGCTGTCTTAGTAGGCTTCACGGAGTTCGCGGTAGATATCATGGTTTCGTCCAGATTGGCTTCGGTTTCTGCGATGGACACAGCTTCTGACACTGCCGTGACATTGGACTGTGTAGACATTCGAGATGCTTTTGAGGCGCGGCTTTTCTTTGGTCGTCCGGTTTTGGGCTTTATAGACGCGTAAAGGGTGAAAAACGAACAATCCGGGGATCGTTTCTGGTGCTCATCACTATGCGATATTACGAAAGAATGCCACACAAGTATTTCAGCCAACTTACAGAGGCCTGTCCTTTGGCTCCCATCCATCCAAGCTGAGTTGGCAGTATGAACATCTCACAAAATCCTCACTTTCTGGGGTTGGACAATAGTGCCACCCAGCCTCAATCATCTTGACTAACAATCAGCCAGAGCACGCCGCTGCTTAAACACCGAAGACATACCTTCTTCGTCTTACAAATCCACCCCTTCTTATATTCATGCGGCCAATTGGACCCAAAGGTCATCCGCCTTGCGTTCAACACCCTTTCCGACATTGGGTCTTCCAAACTGTAACTGCCATTCTCAACGTCCTGTTCTATTGCGACCGTGACCGCCCATCCGCAGTCTGAGGAATGCTTCAAATGTTCCACTACCGCATCGTCGTCTTCCTCCCAACCGTCTAGACTATTGTGGCATAGGTAGCATGTCGTGTTATCTGGGGACGAGGACGTTGGTTGATAGAAGAATCCAGCTCGGGCGAGCTGGTCATGGTCAGTGCTCAGGAGTGTGATAGGAAGGATATGGTGCATACTTCAGGAGCAGAAGGGCTCTTGTGTGGCCATTTGAATGTCCTTGTACCCTTCGGGTCGGAAGCTCTCTTCTTGGTCGCTGGATGCGTCGCATTGAACGACGCAAGGCGCGCCGCGTAACTCTCCATCCCCCTTTGGACAGTCATGACCGAAAGGAGTTTTTCTGTGTAGCGCCGATATTGACACGACGCGGACAAGAGAAGCAATTCGCAATGAAGGCTGCTCCGCGCAAAACCTTATCGGACTGTTTGTTTTGATGCGCCAAAGGCGCCAAGGCGCTAATTGACCGTCGGCTTTAACAGCTAAGGCCCGAGGCGATCCGACACAGCAACCCAGGGCCATGGAGATTGTTTCTTCTCGTGGAGCGTTCATCGTTTTGTTCGTTCAAGATCTCACATGGCGTGGGATCACTTATCTACCAGCTTTGATATCATAATAGGCTTGCAGTAACAGCAATTGAGGCCTCTTCCAGCTTCCAGGCCATCCGATCATGCATAAGATATTCGCATCAGTAGGGTCCTCATAATTCCAATCCACCGTCGGCTCATTTGACTGGGATTCTCTAACTAACAAGAAGTCTCATAGTCCTATCCCAATCTACGACCACTAGCGACTCCCAGCCTTCTCCTAGTAAAAGTCGGATGGCAATATCGAATACCTCCGCATGCAACATACGATCGATATCGACTCGCGTCTACAAGCTCTGAGAGTACATCATCCTTAGACGACTCTAGGTCTTCGAATCCTCCACCTCCATCACCATCTTCTGACAACTCTTCCTACTCCCCCCATGCCCCCGGGCCCTCGCCGAGTCCATCACAAAAGTCATCAAAACGACCGAGCGACCTGCCACCAGATTGGGATGAGAATCCGGACTACAATATTCATGCATTTTCCGAACTCCCCTCTTCGAATTTTGGGGTAAACCAACATATCGTGATCAACGATGAATTCAAAGAAGCTCTGCGGCAGATTCTCTGGCAGTTCAAGGCACCGATTCGGTATGCGTTTGCCTACGGCTCGGGCGTCTTCCCTCAGGGCAGCTCGAACTCATCGCGTTCAACAGCGTTGCATCCACACCCAAGCCCGGCAATATCTAGCGTGCAAGGGGGCCGTGGGAAAATGATAGATTTTATATTTGGCGTTTCATATACCCAGCATTGGCATTCTTTGAATTTACAGCAGCATCGCGATCATTACTCTGGAATTGGTTCACTTGGGTCATCACTCGTTTCCCGAGTTCAAGACAAATGGGGAGCCGGGGTCTACTTCAATCCCTTTGTTACTGTGAATGGGACGCTCATCAAATATGGCGTTGTCAATCTCGATACTCTCTGCCGAGATTTGTCCAATTGGGAAACACTTTACTTGGCTGGCCGACTCCAGAAACCTGTAAAGATTCTCCGTGACGACCCTCGAGTCCGTCTCGCGAACCAGGTCAACTTGATCTCAGCCGTTCGAACTGCACTTCTTTTACTCCCGCCAACATTCACGGAACAGGACCTCTACAAAACGATTACAGGTATCTCCTACCTCGGAGATCCGCGGATGTCTCTGGGAGCCGAAAACCTCAACAAAGTCGCAAACATTGTCGCGCACCAGCTGCCCAATTTCCGTCGTCTTTATGCTCCTCTGATCGAGAATCTTCCCAATGTGTCCTTCCAAGATCCGCGTTGCAGCTCTCCTAAGTGGGTCGATGATCCGGATACCAATGCAACCCTGGCTCAAGACACGGACCCTGTCAAACGAGGGAATATGGTTCGACGTCTGCCAAAGAACTTTCGGGAGAAGCTATACTTTAGGTACCAATCCAAATATCAGATTCCACAGCTGGAGTTCAATAGAATGATGGAAGAGTCGAATGACGAAGATCCAACACGGGTCAAGCGCAAGCAAGGCGGGCCCTTCGAACAGAGACTTGCTAGTGAAGAACAGGCGTCTCTAAACAAAGAGGTCAGCGCAGCAATCACGCAGATTATCAAGTATTCAAGCTATAGCCAAAGCTTGAAAAGCGCTGTCACTGCGGGGGTAGGTAAGAGTTGGAGGTATCTGAAAGAAAAATGGCAAAAGTATAAGCAAGGTCAATACAGGGGGAACTGAAGGGACATCAGAAAAAGCTGTCCTGGTCTTACGATTCGGTAGAGAAGCAATCTGGAAGGCACGAAAGACCGGTGTTCAACGTAATGGTGGCTCTGGTTGTCGATCAGAAGTTCTCCTGGATGTGATCAATGTGCAGGCGCATGAAGACATCCAAAGGTATCATGCCGTAAGAGCGTGCAACCTTGCCAGGATAAAAATTCTCCTAGCCCCACTGCAAGCAAATTCTTTGTCCATCAGATACGCCCGTGTGCCTGCGTTCGTGGACAATATACCGTAGCCGCATACGCGCTTGCGATTTCTTTTCTGCGTCCTTGCGTATCTGGAGCAAGACATCCCCGCGCATTTTTCATATATTTCGATCTAGTTCCAACGACGACTGTTGTACAGAAGTTCGCGAGTCTGAGCTATAATTGCGACTGTGTTGCAGCGTGTGACTGCGTGGGTACCACGGGTTCTAAGGTTTTGCACCATGCGCAAGGGATTGGGGGGTTTGTTTGCAAAACGACTCCATAGGTACCTACCTACCTTGTCTTGGATCAATGCTCTTCATATGAACATCCTATCGCGTCACTCCTGTCTAGCAGTTTACAACAACAAAACACTCCTCGAGGACTGCAAAGGAAGATAGAAAGCAGCATCCTCCCGACTCGTCCAGCCTAGTCTACTACCTCCCATTTTCATATTCGCCAATACGGTTCAGGTATAGGCCCGTGAGGAGTTGACTGTTCGAGCCAGGTGGAAGTGGTGGCTTCCCGGGAGCGATCCTATGCAGCTTGACGACAAGGATTTACCATAGTGGGTGGCGACGTTCACCAGGGATAGATGGGAGGACAGTTTGTTGTCGAATCACATAGAGATGAGATGCACAGTCAGAAGTAGGGCAAGATATTTGATCCGTCCTCTGTGTCCTGCCCTTTTAACCCTATTCTTTTCCTCCCCTCTTCATCTTCCCCTCCTTTTGGTCTCCCTCCCCTATTTTGCAGCTTCGCAGTTCCTTCCTTCCCCCCCTCTCCTCCTTCTCGTTCCCTCCCTCCTTTCGCTCAGCCGGTGGCTATCCCCCACGTGGACCTGGTGGAGATTGAACATTGTATGTGCGCAGCATTCTTCCCGCAGATACGGGAGTTGGGGTCGAGCCTGATGGTTTCTACGGCATTGACTGAAATCTTCACCCCTAGCTCAAACAGCATCGATTTCTGTCAAAATCTTCTCCTAGCCACCTTTGTCGCGGCGTCCCCATTTTCCTTTCCATCCTCTCCATAGATGAGGTTTGAAGATGCCCTTGAGCTTCCTGAATGAGCTTCCACTGGCTTTACCATTCCCGCTGGTGGTATGCTGCTCTTCGTTCCCGTCTTCTTGGGCATGTATGTCCGACTTTCCGTCCATGGCTCCGCTATCCTCGTCCCCATTTCCTTGATGATTTGTCTTCGAATTTCCGGCCATAGCTTCGCTTTCCTCGTCCCCATCTTCTTGGTAATAAGTCATCGAATCTCCGGCCATGGCTTCGCTTTCCTCGTCCCCATCTTCTTGGGGATGTGTTTCCGGCTTACCGGCTGTGGCTTCGCTATCCTTGTCCCCATCTTTTTGGTAATGAGTCATCGAATTTCCGGTCATGGCTTCGCTTTCCTCGTCCCCATCTTCTTGGTTATTTATCTCCGAATTTCCGGCTGTGACTCCGCTATCCTTTGCAGAAGGACTTAGGTATGGTTGTTCTCCGCCAGGATCTGTCTGCTCTCCAACTTCACTTCTATCATCCACCGCCGGCTCTTCAATCCAGCCTGCCTTGTTGTCCTCGGAAAGATCTGGGGACGATGGGACTATAGTTGGGGAAGGTTGATCTTGACTAACACTTTCCCGCTCTTGGTGGCCAATGTGGAGCTTCACAAGAGTACCTTTGGGCGCTGATGGACCATTGCCTGCATCTTCAATAGATGCTAAAGGGGTCTTGTCCTTGGTGTCGTTGTTTTCAGTGGCTGCTTTCGAGCAAGACGTACAATTTTGCGGGATTGTATTCCGTTCTTGGATGCCATTTCTATCCTCATTGTCATCTGTCTTCTCCTCCAAAGACCCCTCATGGCCATGCGTCTTGGTGTCGGTTTCGATTTTCCTTGCAGGCTCAGGCGTTACTGCTTCTTGCTTCAATGAGTCTTGTCTTGTAATCCGTCGTGAATTGACCGATCCATCAACACGTCTCCTTGTCAATGGTACGATTTGTGCTTTAGGGGCATCGAGCACTTGATGGTGATTTCTGATGTCCCTTCTTTGCCTCTCATTCTGCTGCGTCAATGCATAAACCTCTATATTCGAGGCCGCTCGCTGCATTCTCAGACGGTCATGAGACTTTTCCTGAAGGCTATTCCAAGTCAAAAATATTACTGACCCCGCCACGATGGTGATCAGCCACGGTAATTCCCACCTGGACAGCGTAAAGCGTGAGCTCGACGAGGATTGAAAATGGTCAGAGCTGACGGTACCGCTACTAGTATGGTCTAGAGCCACATGATGCTTCAACAAAAGGCTCGACATATGCCATGATGGGAACAAGATGAGCGAAGAGATGGAGCCATCCCATTGAAAGAATGCGAAATCAGCATTTCCTACCGAGGCAAATCTTGACTCATGAGATAGATTCATGGAGCAGATGCTTCTGCGTTATGTCTTACGCAACCATACCAAATCGGCAAAAGGTCGGATAAAACGTACAACATACTTTGGGAAGGCCAAACATCTCTCGCTCCATTTGCACTAATCCTAGCCAGTAGACGGCTGCGAATCCTCCCAAGATCAAAGCCATAGATGCTGTGAAGTTCCTCGGTCCGCCCACAGGGGGGAAAATAATGGGCGTCTGGATCTGAAATTGTTGAATTTGATGAGTGTAGATAAGGCTGTCTGAGGATGAAAGCTTATGATGTTAGGTGGAGAAGAAGAAGACCAATACCCCGGATTGGTGGAAGGATTGAAATAGTGGTGTGAACCTTTCAAAGAGCTCCGATAGCAAAATCGCACGAGATTCGATGGAAGCCGATGTATATAGATGAAATTGTGTCAGGATGACATCTGATGATATAGGGTGAAAGTTTGACAGACTCTCAATGTTGAGAAGGATTGTAGTCGCAGTGTTTGTCAATCCAGAAGCCATTAAGGATAAAGAATGGCAGTATTCACTTGACTGCAGGTTGCCTCAAACCATCGGTAAGGACCCGGCATTAGCATCTGAGAACGCCTCAACCTGGGAACTCGGATGACCCACTGAAGCAAGCTGTGTGATTGTTGACGCAACGGTATCTCAATCAAGCTTCCATATCCAGCATTACAGCATCCAAATCCTCGTCTTCTCCATACTCATCTCCATCATCCAGCCCATGCCCATTCGCGGTTCCATCAACCTCCATCTTTCCTCCGTCTACCCCATTCCTCAATTCCGTTATCTTTTCCTCTTCAATCTTCTCCTTATGCCTCATCAAATCGCCCAAGTCCCAAGTACTTACCCCCTTTTGGTCCTTCTCACTAAACGGCTGCGCTATCGTCCGCAAGAATTTCTTTGCGCTCGCAATCGCCATGTCGGTGCTCATGTTAGTATCACCTTCCAACAGCGCTTGATTGATCCACTTCGGGAGCTGTGTGCGTTTCTTGTAGAAACGTTTGTCGGCAAGCACCATAATGCCGTAGTCGTCTTTACCGCGCAAAACACGACCAAGACATTGAGCAGCGTGTCGCATAGCATCGAAGGAGAGAAAGTCATTTTCCTTGATGCGGTACGTCTCCCGTAGAAATTCGAGGCGTGCTTTCAATATTCTTGATTCAGTGTATTGGAAGGGAACACCTATGCAAATCACAGTTCGGCCGTATTGGTGATCAAAATCTATACCCTCGCTGACTTTGCCACGGGCGACACAAAGCAAAATAGCGCCGCGGCCATTACAGCAAGCTGTGCGGTAAGTTTCGAGAGCCAGGCTCGTTTCTTGCGAGTCAGGTGTTTCGACAAGAATGAGTTTGTACTTCCAGACCTCGTCCAATACGCCCATGCCTTGCCATGCGCTGATTATACTCTCCATGTAGAGATAAGAGGGGAAAAACACGACAATGCCATCAGGGGTGATTTTACTGAACTCTAGCAATATGTTGCCATAATTGCGAATGACGCTAGGTTCGTTTCGAATGGCGAAACCGGAAGATATGGCAGATTGGTCAGAGCCCCGAGTTATGACCATAGGCAGGAAGGACCGCCGCGCAAGGGTCATGGCGTAAGACTCTTGCGCGACTGTAGTGAAGCCGAGCATCTTGGGATACATTTCTAAAGGAGAGATAGTGCCAGAGGTAATGATGACGGACGAGAAGCGGTCGAAGACGGGTTTAATAGCTATAGCAGCGTCAAGGCAAGTGAAGTGGAGGATTGGGTTAGGCACGGTGGCACTTTCGGATTCGTAAGGCTCGAGAATGAGGAGAAAGCCTTTCTCGTAGGTTGCTACAAGGGTGGCGAAAGTGGCTACTTCTTGGAGCGGTTGATAGTCTTCTATATTCGTGAGCTCGAGAGTACGGACGAGAGAGGTAAGACGTTCAGCGCAGAATCGGAGAGGCTTCTTCTCTATGAAGGTTAGGTCTTTCAAATGCTGAATGAAAGATGGTGGTGTTTCTGATATGACATGTAAGACTTTCATCCGTGTTTTAAGATATTCGACAAAGCGTTTGAGGAAAGCCACAAAGTGCTCTGCCCGTCTGATGTTTCCGGGTACAGCTTCTTGCAGTAAATCATCGGGTAATGCAGGATTTGACATGAAAGCATCCTCTTCTCTAGCTTCGTCGGCGTCTCGGAGACCCTCAACCAGCTTCGAATACTCATTCTGGAGTTTCTCGGCATCTGATGATCGCATTTCTGTGATTTTGCGCTCTAGATTGTTCGCCCCACGCGTAGCTTTTCGTAATGAGTCCTCGGTTAGGTCAATGCTCAAGGACTCTATACAGACATTGTCTATGTTGTGTGCTTCGTCGAAGACGACAATACAGTCTTTTGAAAGCTCCTTTGAAACTCGCTCGGCAATTTTGGGATCCAGCAAGTAATGATACGAGTAGATTATGACATTGCAGAACGACATCATTCGTCGAGCAGAGAAGTAGGGACATTGCTTATGCTGTTCGCCATATCTGAGCAAGCCGTCCAGAGTGAATACACCCGGTGGCACAAGACTGTGAGGTTCAAGAAGATCAAGATTGTCATGATAAATGCAAAGATCCACGTCTTCGCCCCTCTCCTTTTTCTCTTTAACAAACCCAGCTGTCAGACTCCGACAACGAGCATCAACGATAGCTCCACTCTTCTCTTTCTTGACGGAAGGATGGAGACACAAATTCTTCCGGCTGGTCAAACCAAGCCCTCGAAATTCTTCCTCTTCGCCTAATTGATCGGCACGATATTTCATCAGTGCTTTCAATTCTGCCAAGGCTTTCTCGATCTCGGACATCGTACGAGAGCAGTAGATCAGCTTTCTATGTTCGGGATAGTACATTTGGTATGCTACGATGAGCGACAAGAGAGATACAGTCTTTCCGGTTCCCGAAGGCATTTCAAGGACGCAGTGGCCTCCCGCATCCAGAGTGCGCTTGAGATCGCACATGTATGCATATTGCTCGGGATATATTCGCGGATATGGGAACAGAATGGGAAGGTCTTCAATATTAAATTTCATCTTGAGATCCTGGCAGGCCACGAAGGACCTGGCTCAAAGTTTTCCTCAAGAGATGCTGGTTGCTTTGAGGGTGCCAAATTGCCACAACAATGAGTCAAACCTCATATCGCGCTTCGGCGGGTGTGGCGCTAAAATATAAAACGTAAAGTACGAGCCAAAGTAAAGTAAATTACTTTGGTGTTAAGCCCGTTATTACCGCGAAGTTCATCGAGTCATCGTCATTATTTGTAGCTTCTTAGTGGTGTGCTTGCTTGTCATTTGCGGTGACTGTCAGAAGGTGCCAGAGACCAGCCGGCGACACCGTCATTCCAATCCCCCGTCGAGCCTCCTCACATGTTCCCTCCACCTACTGAGACAGTAACGCGGAAATTATGAGCAAGAAAGCATTCAAATCACAGGCTTCCAGCAGCCGGGCTGTGAAAGTTGCTTTGGGAACACCCTTTGATGGCGCTGCATTTGGCAGTAGCCTTAGCTCGTCAGCTTTCGGAGCAGTCTCGTCCTCGACTCTGTCATACGTCTATGAACCGCCGGATTTGAGCGGCTTTTCAGAGCCCAACGTTGGCGTCGCTTTCAAAAATCTACAAAAGAAGGACGGCATTACAAAAGCAAAGGCGCTGGAGGAGCTACAGACCTATGTCTCACCTCTCCAAGCAGAGAAAGGCGGGTTGGAGGAACCAATGCTTGAAGCATGGGTTGGTCTTCCAAGAAGCAGTTGCAATATGCGGTAGTAATCCAAGGCCATTCTTCAGATCACCCTTTATCCGCGCACCTCCATCGATAGCTCTCGCCGCGTTCGTCAACTTGCACATACTGTTCAAGGACAGATCGCGGTGTCTTGTGGTAAACGAATGGCGAAGCACATGCCTACGATCGTGGCTTCCTGGCTAGCGGGTCTATACGACAATGATAAGTCCGTCGGTCGAGCTGCGAATGAGGCGTTCGGTCGAGTGTTCTCCTCAGAAGAGAAGCGGGCACATGTGTGGCGCGTCTACCAGTCCTCGATATTAGAATACTGTCACAATGTTATAGCCAGAGAATCGATTGCCACATTGAGCGACGAGCGGACCGTCAGCCCCGATGATGCATCTGCCAAATATTCTAGGGTTGCTGGAGCTACAGTAATGATGGTGACCAATCTCTTGGGTTCGTCCATCCATATTAGGCAGGAAAACTTTCGAAGCTAAACCTTTTGCTTAGAGATTATCCCTGAAGCAGATCTGGGTAAAAGTCAAGCTCTCTTGGACGAAGTCTTGAACGAGGATAAAGTTTGGAAGCTCTCAATTCATGCGGACCCATTTGTTCGTCGCGCCCTTTATAGACTACTGAGCGTGGCTCTGGCTAAGCAAAAAAATTCGCTCAACCCGTCGGTGATCAGCGCCAACATACTAACATCAGGACTACATGCAAATCAAGCTGGCTCAGCCTTAGACTTTGCAAAGGTTGTCTCTACCCTTTCTGCTGAACTGCCAAATGTATGGACAATCCACTACACCGGTTCAGGCAAAAAATCAGCACAGAACAGGTTATGCTATTTCCTCAAGAAAGGATCACAAGGCGGACCTCCTGAATTCTGGACACAAATCTCCAGTCTGATATCGAGCCTTCCTCTGTCAGTCCTCCTGAATGAAGAAGAAGATGATCATACCAGTGACTCTGATGCTGAGAAGCGCCCACATTCCCAGGTGCTGAATGCGCTACACGAAGGTCTTAGCAGTAAAGATGAACCACGCTCAAATCAAAGTTCCGCGTGGAAATGTTACCTCGACGTTTTTGAGCATTTACAAGCGTCCCGACCAAAGTCAGCTGATTACAAACAATTCTACAAGGACTCCGTTTTTCCGATTGTGACTCAATACATCAGACCTTCGTCAGAATTGTCGCGTTGGACTGTTTCAGGGATATACCAGAAAGACATATGCTTGCGGGCGTGCAATATTGCCTTACTTGACGATCCCCATGCGTTTGGCAAGCAATGGCGTGACTTGTCAGGGAAGATCGTCGAGGATCTGAAAACGTCCCTTCCAGAGCAGTCCAAAGAACACACAAAATCTCAAGACTCTCTCTCCGCTGAATTTGACCGCTGGTACCAGCTTCAGGGCGCCCTCCTTGGCGGCCCGGCATCAGAATTTATACGCTTGATAGTGGAGCAGAGTATACTCTGTGAGGTGGAATCGATAGTAGGCATTTTGAAGGCCAGGCATGGGAAGCCTTACGGTGCTGCAGCCGCTCTAGAAGCCTGTATAAGATGTACGACTGAGATCACAATGGGCAATCAGGCGATAAAGACCACACTTCTCCAATTCGTGAATCATGACATCCCCGGTCTCGTGCTTTCGCCCTCTGCCAAGTATCTCATACATATCTTGGGCCTTTTGGAAGGTAAAGATGATGTCTCCCAGGCCTATGAGAAAAGCCTGCGAAATCTAACGGATGCCCCTGAATCTCCGTCAAAAGCGAATGCGATGCAAACCTTTATTTCTTCTCAACGTCTCGCAAACAGCAAATCTCTATTCACGATCGTGATGGATAGCTTACGCCACGCTCTAAAGACGGACGACGGAGCTAGCTGGATTCTTGTAATGGCTGCTGTGGTCAATTCAGCAGCACCAAGAAATCTTACAGATGGTATCCTCGCAGCCATTGCAGATCACCTTTCCACTAGCGAAGAAAGCTCTGCAGGTCTGCACGGGCTGGAAATGGCAGCGAAGCAAAATCAAAGTGTAATTCAAGACTTCGCTGCGTCTGCAGGGGGACCTAGGCTACTTTCGACCCTGCTCGTGCTCTCCGAGTCTAACGATTCAACTGAGTCTCGACGGGCCAAAGGTCTTAGCATTCTTGTGGAGCGAGCAATGGCGGCCACTGTTAGTTCTGGCCAAACCACGAAGCCATTACTTGAGATGATTAGTAGCAGTATTGGCAGTGCTACAGCAGAATCACTTTCTATAGACAGCGTGGTCAGCCGCGTCCAGAACTTATATGAGCAGACTTCTCAAGAGGAAATGCCCGATTTGGCAGCAGGATTGCTACCTGATCTTGCTCAATGGACTGCCGTAATGAAACCGTTTGTTACGCGAGTTCCAAATCCGTCATTGGCGATCACGAATCCCTTCGGCGGTGCGCTGTCCTTCATACCTCATGCATCACAGACTTCTGTCGAGGAACCCGTGCCACGCGACAGCGACGGCTACTCATCCGCTTTCAGGGTGGTTCTATACACCCTCAAGCTAATTGAGACTACAAAAATCTTCGATTACGCCACTAGCGAGCATAGAGGCCTTATTTGCAAAAACGTCGCACTTCTCTTGCAACTCGCTGGTGATAACCTCAGCATATCTGGATCCATGCCATTGTGGGACTCTCTAGATCCAGACCTAGAAGCTGACATTGTAGATCTGGTTGCTAAAATGCAAAGGCTTCTCGCCTCCTGGCTACAGGCTGATTCACCATCTTTGGACTTTCTACCAGCATTGCAGACTCAACTATTAGAGAATGCAAATGGATTGACAGCTACATCATACTACAGCGCAAGAGCATATTCTGCAATGACTATAGAACTTAGAGAACTTCATGGCCACGTGGTCCATGATAATGACACCGAAATACTGAGAAAGATGCGCAATTCTGTTGACGTCTTCGCCGCAGCTGCTTACTTGACGTCCGTCAAAGAGTCGAAAGAACTACAAAGACTTGGCAATGAGCTCCTGGCTGATTTGACAGGTCTTGACCTCCAAAAGCACATGGAAGAAGGTACGTCAGACCCAGATGAGTGAGATACTCAACATTGACCATGAGTAGGACTTCGCAAACTAGTTCTCCTAATTTGCATTTTTCACGCAGACGAAGATCTTGTCAATGAGATACCACCACAGCGACTGATATTCTTCGTGAAACATGGTATACGACAATTAGAAGCAGTTCCGCTTACTTCCGCCATCGGAGGGCAAATCCTAAGTGTGTTGGCTATTGTGCTCCGTCCAGTAAGCGAAATATACGGCGAGTTCTGGGCCGATATCCTCGATATAACACAAAGACTCGAATTACATACTCCAGGGGACGACATCCTCTTCGGGGTTCATGCCAGCCTACGGCTGCTAGCATTATTGAGAAAACTCCAAATGCAAGAGTCGAACGACGATCTTCTTGACGCTTGGGCAGAGAAAAAAGGGGCTTTAGCAGGAAGGCTGCTAGAGATGATGACCCTATTCGCAGGTGGGATTGATTACAGCCTTTGTCCCCTCGGTCACTTGTACCTTGATGCTGACCATATGCGTACAGATACCCCAGACGGGTCGCACCAGCCGCGACGAATAGTGAACGCTTTGCTAAGCAGAGAGCTTACATCCCTTTCAATCAACGCTGGGGCGGCGGCCGATGCGCTTTACCCAGTGCTCGCCTCCGAGTCTGCAGCCCTACAAGAGACATCATACAGATTGTTGCACATCCACATACCGTCCGCTCAAGAGCAGATATCGGTGGATAAGGCCTTAGCTGCGGACTACATGCCGCAGTTACCACAGGAATTACTTTCATTGATCCTCACAGCGCCCACTATGGAATTCTTGGCCGAAGCAGACTTCGAGAGGACGATGCCCACTACCTTACGCAGTTACCTCTTCAGCTGGAAGCTTATCTTTGATCACTGGCAAAATGCGAGCTACAAAGTCCAAGTGGACTACGTCGCTGCACTACAGGAAGGCAACTACGTCCAAGACTTGTTATCGTTTGCGCTCAATACTCTCATAAGCGGCAGGGCTAAGCCCATAAACGCTTCAAAATTTGATATCCAAAATTACACCCCTGGACAAGCAGAATACCCGGAATTGGAAACACACTGGCTCCTCATCCATCTTTACTACCTCTCCCTCCGCCACCTACCCTCGGTGACCAAAGCCTGGTGGCGCGACACCGCCTCCCGCCAACTGAACATCACCGTCGAATCCTGGACAGAAAAGCACATATCACCCCTCATCATCGCCTCCGAACTCTCCACCATCAGCGACTGGGCGCCCTCGCAAGCCGCAGCCGAGCAACCAATGACTATCAAAGTCTCACACGCAGCACGCGACATCACAGCCTCCATTCCCATCGACGAACAAACCATGACAATCGCCATCCACCTCCCTAAATCCTATCCACTCGCCCGGGCCGAAGTCACCTCCGTCCACCGCGTCGGCGTTGCGGAGAAAAAGTGGAATTCCTGGCTCATCAATACGCAAGGGGTTATCAATTTCTCCTCTGGTGGCGCCGGAGAGGGGAACGCGCTGATTGATGGGTTGTTGGCTTGGAGGAAGAATGTCACCGCTGCGATGAAGGGGCAGGCGGAGTGTGCGATTTGCTACAGCGTTGTGAGTGCGGATCGGCAGTTGCCGAGTAAGAAGTGTCAGACTTGCAAGAATACGTTTCATAGTTCTTGCCTGTTTAGGTGGTTCAAGTCGAGCAATTCGAGCAGTTGTCCGCTGTGTAGGAATGCGTTCCATTACAGCTAGCGTGGCGACGGTATCGGGCTTTGTATAGACTTGGAGGGAAAGGCATTCCATTTGGGATCGGTCTCCAATGGTTTGATGATAATGTTATGCAATACATGACTATAATATACTTCTCAGCTTTAAGGTGACTTTTGCGACGCTCATTTTCGCTGAAAGCAGCCTGTTGCTGCAAGATACGCTCACCATGCACGTAGCACTGAGAAAACCTTATGATCACATTGCAACGAGCATCTCCCCAGCCTCGGATTTACCCAACAGGCATCAGCACATCAAACGCCCCAGTCCCCACCTTCGATGGCCTCCCCACCACAAGCCTCGCACTCGGATTCTTCAAATCATCCCAATCATTCTCCAACACCGCATCCTTCAAGAACCCCACCGTAGTCTCGAAGCTCATCTTCATAAACGGACTCACGCTCCCCTTCAACCCCGTCCGGCTGAAGGGCGTAAAACCGCCCGTCCTCGTCATCACGTCCGCAATCAGGTTGAGATGGCGCATGTCTACGCTGATGGAGTGGCCTTTGAAGACGGCGTCCATTTCTCTGATGATGGTTGCGCGGCACGCTTCCACGCCGTAGTGTTGCAGCATGGCGGCGATGTCGTTGGTGAAGATTCTGTGAGGGTTGAGTATGGATTGGTATTCGTGCATGGCGCGTAGGTTGACGCCTTGGGTGATGACGACGGGCACTTCGATGGCTTTGTTGGTGGCTGGGTCTTTCCCGCCTGTTTTCTCTTTCGCGACGGTGCAGACGTGTAAGCCCGGAATCTCTTGGATGATGGCGTCGTGGCAGGCTTTCTCGGCGAGAGGGAGGAGAAGGATCTTCGCTGTTGAGATGTCGTATTCGAATTGGACTTCGCACCATTGAGCTGAGCGGTCGTCGAAGGCGAAGCGGGTGACGTCGGGGCACTTTTGTTGTATGCGCGCTTCACGCTCTTTGGCAAGGTTGCTTTTGATCTCTTTTTCTTCGTCATCATCTTCGTCCTCGTCGCTGTCTATCTGGCTCGATTTTGCGGCTGTTGATGGTCCGGGACTCCCAACAAAGCCCTCGTCTTCCAGCTCGTCAACTTCCGGAGTCGACTTTCGATGTGCATCTCTTGCAATCGCTTCCTCTTCTTCGTCTGGCGCGGCGTAAGACACGGCCTCGGACTTATTCTGCTTCTGCTTGCTGTTCGTTGCATCATCATCGCCATCATCATCCTCATCGTCATTGCCGCCTTCAAGATCTGCTTCTGCCCGCGCCGGGGCGTCCCGCACAACGCCTGAAGACTTCCCAACCTCTGGCTGGGAAGCGCTGACCTTGAGCAGTTTCGCATCACCCTTCTTGGTGAGTTCTTTCTTTATGTACTTAGCAAGCAAAGGTATGAACTTCTTTTCGATAGTGCGTAAGACATCGCCGACCGTAATGGCATAGGTCTCGCAGTACTCAGCCGAAGGAAAGAAGTTCAACCGAACCTCGTAAATTTTGGCCCTTGCAAAGCCTATGCCTTTGCCAATCGCTTCGCTGACTTGAATATCTTCGATCACCTCTGCCATTGTTAACTTCGTGATACCTTTGGCGAATTTCTCACCAGCATGCTCGGTAAGTTCGGGGATCAGATGCAGTGTCATTGAAGGCGTGGAAATGGCTCTGCTGGCAGTCATGACAATCTCGCGAAGCCGCGGTATGCCCAGTGTAACGTTCTTAACAGAATGTCCAGCCAAATGGAAAGTATTCAACGTCATTTGCGTCGAGGGCTCCCCGATTGACTGTCCCGCAACAACACCGACCGCTTCCCCTGGCTCAATCACCGACTTCATGTATTTGATGTCTACCAAAGCGGAGAATGTTTTCTTCGATAGTGTAGCGTCGGGCGCCTTTTTCTTGTCTTTGAGTAGACTATCTGGGTTCTCGTCGCAATATGCCTTCAATGCAGACGTGAAGCTCTCCGAGGTGCTACCAAGAGAGCTTCCTGGGTTGTATAATGACAAGCAGGGGTCCATGGCATCAATTTTACCAGTCTTTCTGACCTTCTTCATAGCGGCCTTCTGGTAATCAGCCGCTCCTTTGTCGGGTAATTTTGAGAACTCCTCCTTGATATTCAGCTGAGCCACCAAGGATAGATAGTTCTCAGCAAGAAATTTGAAATCGGTAAGATGTTTTTGTTTGGTCACTTCTAAACCGTCTTCTCCGTACAGGAATTGTACCATGCTGCCGTCTGAGTCTCTGACAGAGCTATCGTATTCAGATCTCAAGCCCTCCATGCCCTTGATAAGACAGCGTTGAAGATAGCCTGATCGAGAAGTCTTTACTGCTGTGTCTATTAGGCCTTCCCGACCAGCCATGGCGTGGAAATAGTACTCCTGTGGCTTCACTCCCGTAAGGAAGCGGTCGGTGATATATCCGCCTGCTCTTACCTTGGTCTCAAAGGGTTTGAATGAGGGTAACGTTTTACCACTGACCATGACTGGGACTCTCCTGCCTTCAAGAACTTGCTGCCCAAGATTACAAGAGATCAAATTCGCGTTGACAGCACTGCCTTTCGCCCCAGATGAAGTCATTGCTTGCATTTGATTCCGAGGAAACGGCTTCTGTAGACCTTTCGGTAAACATGCGGTCGTGATTTCTGTGGATAGATTAGCAGTCTGCGTGTTGGTTATCTGATCTAGTCCTGTTTGCTTTGCGTCATCGCGAAGCACATCTTGGAGACGACTGCGCAGCTCCTTATCATTGGCTTTAACTTTGCCTTCAAGAGTCACATATTTTGCGGCGACTTCTAAGCCAATGGTATCAGCTCGTAGGAGCTTCTCCCGACGATTCGTCTCACCACTCTCGGTCAGCAGCAAATCATCCATACCGCATGTGAAGGCTCGCATGTTCAAGAGCTTGGTCAAAAGCCTTCCAAGTATACTAAGAAGCTTCCCCGCAATCGTATGCCCGTAGGCTTCGTAGATACTGTGTATGAAACCACCGCCTGTAGGTCCAAGCTGAGCTTTATCAAGGATACCACACAGCAATTCACCCGCCTGGATTATCACGATCCCTTCCTCGGAACCTTCTCCCCAATGACCGGCTGATGTAGATTTTCCAAGAAGAGTCAGACCAGGATGTGTGTCTGGTGTGATGTTCTTGAGGACAGTAGTAATAATCTGCTTTCCAGTCCACAAAGGCCGAGGTTTTACGATAGCAGGGGGAATCGTCTCGATCCGATCTGAGAGGGTCTGATTATCTTCGGGTCTCAGACAGCCATACAGAAGCTGGTAATAATCTTCTCGCGCGAAAATGGTGTCTCGGTTCGTCAACCAAACGCCCATCGAGATATGATCCTGGATGAGGCCTCGAAGTGGTTTGCCGGCAGTTGCTGCAAGGTACTGATGATCAGTGTCCGCTATATGCAGAGCCTCAGCCCTCGCAATTTCGTTCTGTGGGAAATGCATATTCATCTCATCACCGTCAAAATCCGCATTGTATGTATTGCAGTTGGTGTAGTGCATACGGATAGTCTTCTCTCCTGGTAAAACACGAGCGCGGTGGGCCATGATGGAAGGTTTGTGCAATGTAGGCTGACGGTTCATGAGGACAATGTCTCCATTATTCAAATGCCTGTGGACTTTCTTGTTCCTCGCACCAGTCACCGTTGTGTTAGACGGGGCAAGCAGCTGATTTGCCAGGGCCTGTCTTTCCTCGAAGTTTTTGATTCGAAGACTAATCACTTGGCCATTCTCATTCTCGATCGCCGCAGCACCAGGCCATATGTCGACGCCATTGAGAACAGCTTCTTTTAATTCATAGAAGTTGTGATTTGTTACAGGCTCGGGGTAAGTCAGCTTCTTTGCAAAGACGGGAGGGACTCCGATCTCGTTAGTCTCGATGTTGGGATCTGGTGAGATGACGCTTCTCGCTGCAAAATTGACACGCTTGCCCATCATGTTCTTTCTGAACAGACCCTCTTTCTTCTCGAGCTTCTGTTTGATACCATCCGCATTTTGCTTTGCTGCTGCTCCTTGTAGTGGATTACGATCGCTATCAAGTAATGAGTTGACGGCATCCTGCAATCGTACCCAAGCGTTCTGGAGATCTCTGAAATCGCGTCGTCTGTAGACAGAATCGGGAGCAATTCCACTTAATTCTTTTTGAATTTGATTTAGTTGCTCGCATTGTGTCAAGATATTCTTGTACAGCTGATGGTCTGGAGCTTCTGCGATTTCGCCATCTCCTGTCTTGGCTTCTGGCCGATATCTGTTTGGTGGTATGAGAACAGCTTTAATGAAGAACATGTCGGCTGATATCGGTTTCGAGGTCTTTGAGGCTCGGTGATTATATATGAGCTCCATGAGCTCCCTCTCTATGTGGAACAGCTGCGAAATCGTTGCGTGGATCTCCTGAGCATTCACATACTCGTCCGGCTGCTCTTCCTTGACTTTGATCTTACTAGGTTTCAGCGTTGCAGATTCTTCCAGCACTGCAGAAGATGCCATCTCGGTCTCGCTCGCCAACATGTCGATATCCTCGCTCTCCTCTTCCGAAGTAATATCCTCGGAATCAATGACAATGCCTTCATCGATTTCTCGGTCTTCCCGCTTCTGTTGCCGGGCAGCTTCCCGCTCCTTCGCAGCTCTCACTAATGGATTGACGGCCTTGAATCCTGCCTGTACCATTTTTGCTTTTAACTTCTTTGGTAGAGGCTTTCGAAAGATTTTGCTGTATCTGTCCTTGCGCCAGCCAGGTGAAATACCCTTGCAACTCCCACACGTCTTGGCTGTTATGATTGTTGCGAGGAACTCTTTGACTATCCCTCGCCGGACCTCAGACACAGCGTCAACCTTTTCTAATGCAACAGCCGCTCGGCTTCTAATTCCGCCCACATCTTTTATCGCAGTCCTCACAAAGTCATTCCTCCTCCTCTTCAGCGACTCTCCATCCTCTTCTTCAGAGTCTTGGCTCCCCTCTTCCACCTCCGTGGGATTTGCGCGTAATCCTTTTGTAGCTGCCGTCCCCAGACGGATATTGTCCAACTCCTCCACTTGCTTCACCAACCCATGCTCGATGAGCCGTAATTTGCATATGAACCGATTGATCTCGGCCGGGTGAAGCCTCAGATGACCACAATATGCGCACGTAGATCTCAATAGGCGTAGCAGCTGGTCCATAAAGGTGACATGGTACACTGGGACTGGTAATTCTATGTGGCCGACATGGCCAGGGCAGCTGTATGTATTTAAATGACATGTCGAACACCTGCAACAAGCTTTTAGGAGAACGGCTGGATTCAGAAAGGAATAGAAGCTCGTATACTAACGGATTATCACCCCACGCGCCCAGCGCAGAATCATACAGTCCTCCGGGTACGGGGTGAAGAAGGGTGTCAAATGTTGTGGGGTTCTGGACTCTTTTCACAGACAGATCTTTGATATCTTCCGAGGAAAGAAAACCGAAATCTACACTTTTAATATAGGAAGCTACAGGCTGTGAGATATTCATGTTGATGTATGTGTTCCATTACAGGGACAAGGTCCCGCAAGATTAACCCTGGGCTGCGCAATTGAGGTCGCAGAGGGACAACTTGAAAGGAGTGCTGTGGGGTTAGTTACCCCTTTTGAATGATGTAGCTTTGCAGATGCATAGCAAGAAAGAGCCGTGACCACCTTCGATAGTAAGTTTTGCTTGGGTCGAAAATTCATCGATATCAAAGACCACCCGGATTTAACGATTCGAGCTTCTGCCGGCGCTAAGGAATGATGCCAAGAACTAACTCAAGGCTACTCTAAATTGACCATCGCAGTCCTCCCCAATGTTTTCCTCCTCTCAGTGCAACTCTGCTTCAGCGACTGTGGAACTTGTGATCGACGGGTACAGGAACATACTGTGAGTTGCTCTCGGTAGCATTCTTCACCTCACCGCTAGATAGACAATATGGCAGACTCCCCTTCGAACAGCTTGAAGCGACCTCATCCGGAAAACCATCAGCAACATGAAGGTGTACAGAAGAGGGTTCGATCTACAAATGGGTCACCGGCCCCTCAAACCAATGAAGCTACCGCCGGCAAGCCAGATATGGCCAAAATCATTGCAGAGGCCAAAGCAAGAGCTTCGAAAATTGCCGCCAAGATGGAGAGTACTTCGACACGGACGGACTCCCGGTTACCAGCCAAGCAGTCCCCGTCGATTTCGACGGAAAGCAGTGGGTTGTCAAGAGCGGACCAGCTGAAAGCGAGAGTAGCTGCTGCCCTCAATTCGAAATCGTCGGAACAGCGGACCCCGTTGTATCAAGCTCCTATGGAAGATGGGATATCTAGAGCACGAGGAGGACTTGGAATAGGCTTGCATCCCTCCTTACTCGACTCCAACCAAGGCTCTTCAAAAAGCAAACAGGCAATCCCGCCCAAATTTGCAACTACAATCGCCAATAGGACGCAGTCACCATCGGCTTCGACCCAAACCCCGAAGAAGATGCTCGATTTGAGTGGACCAGACCTCGCAGAAATCAGAGCCAATCCGTACTTTGATACTTCTCATGGTGCGATCTCGGCGACCCTAAAGGCACGAAATCGACGAGAACTCGCCTTCAATCAGAAAGGCAAATACCTACAGATGGGACAGGCGCTTCGACGTCAAGCCGCTATTGAACAGCTTAGACAGCGAGTCGCCCAGCAAGCCCGCAAGGTGGGGTTAGACGATGATCCAAGTGAAAAAAGGTGGAAGATCGAAGAACCACCTTCCGTTGAATGGTGGGAAGAGGCGCTTCTGGTATCCAACAATTACGACGAATTAGATAAAGCCAAAATCGACACAGAGGACTCCATAATCACGGCCTTCGTTCAGCATCCTGTGCTAATAGAGCCTCCCTCGGTGAAGAACATGGCCCCATCTAAGCCTCTGCCACTGACGAAGCAGGAGATGGCTAAAAAGCGGAGGATGACGAGGATGGCGAACTTGAAAGAGGAGCAGGCAAAACAACGTCTTGGTTTGATAGAGACGCCGGAACCAAAAGTCAAGCTTGGGAACATGATGCGGGTCATGGGGGAAGAGGCTGTGAAAGATCCCACCGCAGTCGAGGCAAAGGTCAATAGGGGCATCGCCGAGCGCAAAGCGACACACGAGCAAATGAACGAAGATCGCAAGCTCACCAAAGAGCAAGAGCACGAGAAGCTTGAGCAGAAGCAGGCTCAAGACGCAGCGAAAGGAATCCATGTGGCCTGTTTCAAGATCGACTCTCTTGCTAACGGCCGTCATAAATTCAAAGTCAATAAAAATGCTGAGCAAGTAAGTGATACGCGCTCGAAGATCTAGGGAAAATCTGCTAACCTTGAGAAGATGGCTTTGACCGGTTGCGTCGTAACATCGCCTAAGCAAACCCTCGTGATTGCAGAAGCGGGCATGCACTCGATCCAAGCATTCAAGAAGCTAATGCTCCAGAGGATCGCCTGGTCCGAGAACGATCCTGCTCCAGTAAGAGAAGGGAACAGGAGAGCAAAGGAGGCATGGCTTCTGCCGGAAGAAGAAGATGGGACTCTGAAAGATCTGAGCTCAAATCGCTGCACGCTGCTCTGGGAAGGGGAGACAAAGGAGAGAGCATGGCGGGCGTGGAAATTCAAGCCCGTAGAGAGTGATAAACAGGCTCTAGAGGCATTGAGCAGAGCGAAGATGGAGAATTTCTGGACCCAGGCAAAGAGTGTGCCATGACTGTAAGCTTCGAAGAGACTGGAAGGGTGTATATGCTCGGAAAGCGCATATCGGACGAAACGATGGCAGGCAGCAAAGCAAAGGTGGCACTTCGGCTTGCAGAGTACAGTCTAATGGAAGACTGTGCACTACATTAACCATGCAGACATTAAAACAACAGAATAGACCAAAAAGCTCCACCCAGCCAAAACTTCCACCAAAAGTCCAAACTTCTCCCTCCGCTTCCCTCTCCTCCGCATCCAGGCAAATGAAATTTCCTTAATAAGACCAAACCAAGGGCCCGGCGATCCACCGACCAAAATCCACAGTCATGATTCAAAGGCTCTAGACGAACTACTATAACCCACCTCCCTTAAACCCAACAATCTCCCAAAACCTTAAGACACAATTAATCTAACAAACACCCTACCCATTCCCAAATCCACCCTCCCTCATCTCCCCCACCATCCCTCCCTCCCTCCCTCATTTCCCACCCCCCAACTCACCCCTTCCCTTCCCAAATCCACCCCCCCCCCTTCCCCCACCATCC
>JAABUK010001935.1_pt1 | contig 38217 bp, 43 predicted proteins | sample 5559141 | NCBI WGS metagenome assembly JAABUK01 (sample SAMN10711869, study PRJNA513367) | rock metagenome | isolation source: Antarctica rocks | place: Antarctica: Victoria Land, Pudding Butte nord | collected 2016-01-03 | reverse complement strand
CCTGTCCCACGACCAAGGTGTGGATTTCTGGCCTGATGTATGCTAGGGTATCTAGGATAGCGTAGGCCTCTGTCTCAAAGCCCACAGCCTGTCCATCAGGGCCCTGAGAGCCTATGCTGTTGAGGTAAACATAGACTGGCTTTTCTGGAGCGCTGTAGTTGAGCCACAGTAGCTCTGAGATGACTAGCTCAGTGACAGCTGGCACCAACTGCACGAGCACAAAACAAGAGGTAGCTTCAACAATGGCGATTCACACCAGCATGACATCTATAGCATGAATGTGTTAGACAGGCCTGTAACAATAAGATTTTGTCAAACAAAAATCAGTTACACCACAGTAACTGCTCAGGTCCTCCTTTGTGCAATCTTGCTTGCAGGAAGCACAAGAACATGCCTTGTGAAGACAGAATTATACACCTGATAGCACAAAGAGAAGCACAGCTGTTGTAAGCATGCAGAAGCAGAGACTTACAGGCATGCCAATGTAGCAAATGCGGCCGTCCAGCAGAAGGGAGGGCAAATCAGGAGGAGCTTGTCCTGGGGCTGCTCCTGTGCCGGCGCCCATTCTGGGGGTGACTCTGGTGTTTTCGTGCAACTTGTATGAGCTATAGCATGCCTTGGCTGTGATTGATTCCTGCTCATAAAAAGGATTTCAGAGTTAAGCCTGCAGACCTGCAGACCGCTTTTCAGAGCTGCCGCTGCAAACGCTTGCATACCTCATTTGCCTCAAGTGGTTTTGCGATGGAGTCGTCTGACAGGCCAAGAGCGGCCATTTGCCGGATAGACAGGCCATAGGAGTTTGGAGGGGATTCGATCTGTGGCTGAGAGGTCCGTGGCAGGATCAGGCCGTCCGTGAAGCCCAAACCCATGCTGGCATTGCACCGTTGCTCCACAGACCTTCTGATCTGCCGGGCTGCTGTTCTGGCGACGATTTGGCCTGCAAACTGCTTCCTGCAGCTGACTCTGCTGTGCAAAAACTGACACGAGTGCTGCAAGCACTTGTCCATTCCTCCTGCCTTACTGCCAAACCGGTGTACAAGCTGCGCACCTTAAATTATCAAAGGACAGCAGTTGCAGCAAGCACACCTGCGTGACTTGTGGACGACTGTGACAGAGCTTATTCGAGCAGGCTGAAGGACAAGGACTCATCTCTTTGATCAACCCTACAGAATTCACAAGGGTTTCAAGCCTACAATGTCTAGGTGTCACTTACTCCATCAGGCGGCGAGTAGCGCTGGTTGGTGTTTGTTCTTGCGTTGCCTTTGTACTCCCTCGCTGCGGACGCAGCAGTTGTAAGCATGTCGTACGACGATATAGAGATTGAGGATATGGAATGGAACGAAGAACTGAGCGCTTTCACCTATCCTTGTCCCTGCGGAGACTTGTTCCAGATCACCAAGGTATTTGCCTGTTGTCGACTGAGGCATTACAAGCTTACCAGCGGCATATGGCATGATGTCGCCTGCTCTTACTGTTAGAGGCTGTGCAGGAAGAGCTTGCTGAGGGGGAGGAAATAGCACGCTGTCCAAGCTGTTCTTTGTATATCACTGTCGTGTACGATCCGGTAAGTGTAGTTGTAGCTTCCACCTTGTTTGGACCTCTTGCCAAACTGCATGCAGCCCAGAGTTTGGGAAGCTGGCAAGTTGACTCTTTGACAATAAGAGTAACTTGTGTACAGGAGGACTTTCAAGATCAGGACCCACCATCTGTGCAGCCAGGAGCTGCTCCTATAGTTGTTGCATAACTTTGCTCGTCTCCTGGCACTTATAGGAGCAGTAGAGAGTGTCCTCAGGGCAAAAATCCTTAGTTTGTAGGGCTTGCACTGACAAGTCCCATTGTGTTAGTCAGGCAGGCATACCCCTTTCCTTGGTAGGTTGGATCTCAGATCCACAGGCATAAACCTTTCGCACCCTTTAGCAATGCCATAGGTCCTTTGAGGTTGCAGCCAGCACACCTGCAGATGGTGACTGCAGTAGCGCTTCCAGAACTTCAGCTTCAAACACCTCAGCATGAGCAGCACAGATACAAGTACCAGCAGTCAGGCAGATGCAAGTATCAGCAACCAGGCAGAGCAGACTCCAGGTATGCTTGCCTGCTGCACCTACCTGGTGTTCTGCAAGTGCTGGGCAGCAATTGCAATTGTTGACGCGGAGCCTAAAGGAGGTCTTGTATGTGCTGCAGGCTGTGTGCAACTTTCAGAGTGACTGGCACGGGGTGATTGTGCGCATTACAGTGGCAGCCTGGCCACCGCTTCCCACCGCTTCTCAGTAGTTTTCCATAAGTTGGATGCCTTCATCCTCAGACCAAATGCAATTGTATGATCACTTTGCTGATTTCAGTATGACCACTGACACGACCAGTCTCAGCTTCACATGCCTTGTGCCTATGCTTGTGCCTTGTGCCTGCGCTCGTGCTTGATTGTCTGGACTGTCAGCCAGGACCTGACAGTCAGCAACAGACGCCACGGATGTGCATGCACAGCTTTAAAGTCAGCGGTTCTACTTGTTATGACCGTAAAAACAGCTTGTCAATGCGCAACCATGCATGACTGCATGCTGTGCCACAATATATCTTTGATCCAGCCGTTTCACCAGGTGTTTTACCAGGCTGTGTGCATTTACATGTATGCATGCCTACAACCTGTAGCTACTGTATAGAGCAACTGGGAGGATGCAATTTGTTATGCTACTGCAGATGCATAGATCTTAGTATCCGATGACCAGCTCTCGGAAGTGCACTGACATGTGCGCATGAAAATGTCACTGCAAAATGTGTCGGCATGTCAGAAAAGAAAAGAAAAGACTACGCCGTCAATTTAATGAGAAGCCAATGTCGGCATGTCACATGTCACACTCGTTCAAAACAAAAAAGCCTGTAATACATACATACTATGTTGTAGGCACTTATTTGTAAGTAAAACTTACTTACAGCCGTTTTTCCGGTTCCTTGCTTGTTATTCTTCTTCTGCATCTCTGAGGGCTTCGGTCAGTTTCGTTATCAAGTCCGTCAAGATTCATAATCTGCGAGCCTCTATTACGACGTAAATGCGACGAGGTCTGCTTGCAGCTTTTACCCCGGCAACAAGCTTGCACTGATCGTCAGTAATGGCCAGCAAAGTGGTGACAGAGCAACGTGTTAAAACGACTAACGGAGCTGTCAATGGGCATATGCACTATGCCAGGCATGCAGGCGGCAAGTTTGCAGAACGGCCGCGTCATGTTAGATCACTTGGACCGTCGTATGCAGTGCAAATCGGGTGCTTGTTTGGGTCGATGGTGAGCGTGGACATGGTTGTCAACACTCGGAAGCTTCCGCTTCGCCTCATATGACTCACCAATTCAGGCCAAGGTTCTTTGTCTCGGCAGACCAGCGCTTGTGTTGTTGCAGTTTGCTCTGATACTCTGGCGTATTTACTGGACTCCCACTCCATTGCCCATCAGTTCCGCGCCAACCCTGTTCTCTGAGGACCGAGCGTTGCGCCACGTAAACAAGCTTTCTGGTGAGATCGGTGAACGGCAGGTGCGGGCACGAGGTTCCCATATCGTCATAGCCTAACTCTGGTTGCTCGGCGTTACGCGACCGTTCACTTGCGATCCAGGTGTCCACTCCCGCCCTGGACCTCAGTGCACACTTCCTGCTACAAACTGGAGAGGACCTTGTACAGCAAGCAGAGGGCCGCGACGATTTGCTAGTCCAGGTATGCAAGTTGTCAGTCACACCACATTTCAGCACAGCAAGACTACAAGGAGGTCTGATGTGCATACCAGCTAGCTAGTATAGGTGAGTTGCACTAGAACAATCGTCATGATTACAGCAAATGCAGATCATCGTTTTATTATGCTTGGTGTATGCTTTGTGTCACTCTTATACGGCACCCATGTTCTGGTGAATACAATCTGATATGTTGCCTGAAAACATGGTTTTGTATTTTCAAATTGTACTAGGAACAGCTCAGAAGCTGCGGAGCCGATTGCTCACTGGTGCACAGGTCAGGCAGGAACAAGTAAGTGGAGGAGTGCTGATGGCGTTGCTAGGACTGGAGTTAGCCAACATCTACCAGAACCTCACCAACATCGTCCTGACAATCACACCCAAGGCTCATCAGACTGTACCAGCAGTTCTTGTGAACGGTCACTTCGACAGTGCAATTGGTTCTCCAGGTAGCCATACCAATGCATGCAACAAGGTGTCAATGCTGGAAAGCTGCTTGCCTGGTGTTGAACAAACAGCATGCAGCGCTGCAGTATTGTGATTGCTGGTGTGCTGCATGCTGTGCATAGACTAGTGCATGTACCGTACTGTCTGACTCACACTACACCACATACTGACCATCATTCATGCAGATGCACGCATGGCAAGCAGGGGACATGTGTAGCAGTGGAATCATAGCAGAATCAGCTGCTCAAAACAAATTTGCCCTTGTTGTCAACCCTTACAGACCATGACATTGAAGTGCAACAAAGTTTGACTTTTCGATTCCATTCATCATCAAACTATTTGCACTCATGTTGATGGACAGGAGCCTCTGACTGCGCATCCCCTGTGGGAGTGATGCTGGAGGCAGCCAGAGTGTTCATTGCCAACCCTGACATCAAGCTGGCTGGCCCCATCATCTTCCTCTTCAATGGCGCTGAGGAGACTCTGAGTCAGGCAGCTCATGGTTTCATGGCTCACGACAAGTAAGACTTGCGTATCTGCATGCCCAACTTTACGCCCTGTGTTGCATCTGTTGCAATGCATAAGCCAAAAACCAAATCAGGTTTTGACACCTAGTGGAGTCTGCAGTCTGGCAAGTGTGTGAATTTGTCAGCTCAGTCAAGTTCAGGCCCAGACAGATTATGCAAATGTCCACATGTCTGGAAAACATTAATTCAACCAAACTGCCATGCACAAAGTGGCCATGCTGGTCTTGATTGACCACTGAATACAGCTCAGTATAGTTCTGATGTACCAATGCAGCGTGTGTATGAGCCACTCATATCATACTGCTTGTCTGTCAAGGTTTTGTTTGACAACACTGCAGCTTGATCTTGAATCAGTGTCTTCAAATTGCAGCTGGTGGATCACAAGCTTGATCCGGTGCCTTGTATTCTTTTCTCTATTACGCATGCTGCGCTGGGCTTTCGCCCTGACGGCCTGCAGCTCACATTCAGATTACAGTCTGCAGCTCACATTCAGATGACAATATGCGGCCCACATTCAGATTACAGTCTGCGTAGTCTGATCACTGAGTAGTTGCTCCGAGTTCAGACTATTAGTTCAGATCTGAGTGCACTCCAGACCGCCCAGAGTATGCTTCTGAGCTTGGCTCTTGTTGCGCTCCTTGTCATGCATTTCTCAGTCTCCCTTCTCACTGCTGTTCAGTAGACCTGCTGGCTAGCAACTCAGATGCAAATCACCTGTTGCTGTGTGTCTTGTTCGTGTATGTTGACTGTGACCTTGTATCAGCTCTGGGGTACAAGTCAATGTCTGCATATAGCTTCACCTGTCACAGCTCAGTCCCTGATTCAGCTCTGCAGGCAATCAGTTCTGTTCCCATCACCAGTTCTGTTCCCATCACCCGTTCTGCTTCCTCATACTCTGGAGAATCTGCAGCTAAATTCAGATGTACTGCAGCAAAGGCAATGTGTTACGCTATATAGAATGACTGCAGTCTTTTCGGTCAATTTATAATGGCAGGTCCATATCAGCGCAGCAGAGCATCTCGCACGTCTCACCGTGTGTAGCTGCATGACCTTTCAGTGCATGTTTGCGGCTCACTTCTGGAGTGTGCAGGCAGTCTAGTCAGGTGGGTGCCTTCATTAATCTGGAGTCAACCGGGCCAGGTGGACCCGACATCCTATTCCAAGCCTCAGGTACCATTTACTTAATGAGAACAATAATAAATCATTGATGGTATCATTTATTTGTTCTTTCATTTGTTTGTTTGTTGGCTCATTCAGTATTTCAATCGTCCGTTCTTTCTTTCATGCATTCATGCAACCTGTTGTTCTCAGTGGTATAGAATTGATGAGTTACTTGTAAAACTGTGCTTGTCAGCCAAGCTTGCTGATTCGTCAGGTTAAGTGCTATGCATGAAATTGTTTTGGCAGTAATAGGTGGCAGTGATGCCATCTGTCTTGGCAGTCAGGGCACCAACAGGTATGAATGTAGCTTACTGTAGCTGCTTCTTTAGTGCAGAGCAGACAACAGCAAGGAACGGTGGGTAGCAGATTTCTGGTTACAAGTACACACCAATATTTGTGAAAACCCACGAAAAGAAAAAGTCTACATCTTTCAATAAAATCATACCAGGAGCCTCCTGAGGCGGCAGCCTAGAAGTGTATTTGTATGCTACATTACTATGCTATATTACTGGCGTGCAGCACTCAATCATCTGCTGATGCCTCTGTGCCTGTTCTGACACTAAAGCTTCTCTGTTGAATCTTCCCCTATAGTGTTTGCGCTTAGTTTTGTTACAAAGACGGCATGCATGACGTCGTGATTTGAGTGACCTTTATGTCACAGGCGGCTGGACAACTGAGGTGTATGCGAAGGCAGCGCCACATGCAAGGGGGCAGGTCTTTGGACAGGTCAGTTCACCCGCACTGCCACAGTCTCTACCAACCTGTTGCATCATTGCCAATCAAGCTGGGCCCAAAAGCAATCTCTTATGTGTTGTGGCAAGCTGTGCTATGTTCATGTCATCCTGCAGTCGTTGCCTTCTATACATACTTTGAAGCTGGGCCAAATGCGTCTCTTGTGATTTGTGGCAGAACAAACACTGCTGTGCTGCGTGCACGTCACCCTACACTTGTTACCTTACATACGTACATCTAGTAAGACAGACATTAGCAGAGCCCTTCTGGCTGTGCAAGTTGCTATCAAAGCTGCACAGCTGATCATAGTCACAAATTTCCTGCCAAGTCTTGACATTGCCTTCAGTACTCGTGACACCAGTCATGTTGCACACAGCACATGATTCAGCTGATCAGACAATTTCATGCAGGACCTGATGGATGCTTAGATCATCAGACACAGACTACATCGGCACAGCCCTTCTAGCCTGCTGTCTGGCCTTGCAAGTTGCTATCAAAGCTGCACAGCTGACGAAATCTACAATTTCTGCAGGACCTGATGGATGCTCAGATCATCCCTGCAGACACAGACTACCGCATGTTCAGCTACAAGTACTACGGCAGCCTGCCAGGTGTTGACATTGCCTTCCTGCTTGACTCTTCAGCTTACCACACCCACAATGACTCACCTGAGCGCATCAGACCAGGCACCGTTCAGGTACCTTGCTTGCTGATGATGCGTTGTTGGCAAACCACAACCTCCTTTTGTGTATGCGCTCTGTGAGCCGCTCTTGGGCCAGATGTCGATGTTTCCCTCTCAGCAGGTACACAACACCATCAGCAGACATGAAAAGAGCAGCTACAGCATGGCAACAGCCTAGAACTCCTTCACATTGTTGTGTTGTCACAATCTCCAGTCCCCGTTTTACATATGTGGTTGAAAGAACCTTCACATTGCCATGGTGTTGCAGCCCTTTTGCATGGTTGAACCTCTACACACTGTTGTTATACCACCCCAGCGCTTTCTGAACGAGCGTTTTGAATTTTTCTCCCAGTGCATTTAACGTTTGAGTCAGGCCTCTGCAGGCGAGTAAACGCTGGCCAAGAGCGTCATCTAAATGTGTCACACACCCGCATTTCAGGTAACTTGAAACTCTTACAGGTGTGTGCAAATGGTGACACATGTCTTATGACTGACTTCTTTTCCCTACAGGCCATGGGAGACAACATGGTCGCTGTCATTCCCGCGTTTGCACAGTACTTGAGCGATGCAGCAGCCAACAACCTCCCGCCAGCTTCTCCTGCCACTTCAGACAGCGTCTACTTTGACATTCTTGGGTTGTGGATGATCAGCTACAGAGCGTCAACAGCCAAGTGGTTGCACAGCTCAGTGCTGCCTCTGGTGCTTTTGGCGCCACCGCCTGGCGTACAAAGAGGGCCAATGGCAAAAATGGCGGGAATCTGCGTGCTGAGCATGCTGTGCTGCCTGGCCACACCTGCTGCAGTTGGTGGCTTACGTGCTTTCATCTCAGGTATGCCTGTACATCTGTACCAAGATCAGCTGTCGAATTCGTTGAAGACAGATCAGCATTTTCAGAGCCCCGTAATGTCTTTGTGACAGTACACCTCTACTGTGTCTCACCTGACACATGGTATAAATGTGTTGTCACACAGACTGGATTGGCTTGGTTAACTTCACACTATTGCCAGCACAAGGCACCAAACATGACAGCTGCTGAGTTATGTGAGGTGAGGTAGAGAGTGAAGCTGCCAGCTATGCCAGCCAGAGGCTAGCTTGCGCTAGGAGTGAAGAACCAAGATGTGGCCAGACTGACTACAACCTTTGTCAGTCAAGAAGGCAAGGCACTGGAGTCGTGCAAGTATGCCATACTAGCAGGACTCTTCTTGACTGACCAAGGTTGTAGTCAGTCTGGCCTCATCTTGGGTCTTCACTCCTAGCGTAATAACCCCGGCCTTGCGTACTTTGTCAGCTGCCTTTGCTGAGTAGAAGCTAAGCCACACATGCCCAGGCACCTTGTGTCTGCTTATGCCCTGCAGCTCCAGATTCTGGGGTAGCAGTGAGTTGATAGCATGAAAGGCTGCCTCATGGGCAGGCACCCGTGCATTGTGTATCTCAAGTTAGGAGTCTGTTTTGCTGACTTCTCCTGGGCAAGCATGCAGGCCAGCAGCTGGTGTGGTTCAGTAATCACTTGGCAGGCGCGCTCATCTACATGCCAGCAGCGCTGGTGGGTGGTCTTCTTCCCTTCCGCCTGGCACATAGGAGAGGCGTCTCCATTGCCACACAAGTCGCAGGCTCCTGCCTCTTCAACGCCATTTTGGCGGTAATCCTGACTGTTGTGGGCGGGAAAGTTGCGTACTCCCATTTCAGCTGGGCTGCTGCTGCCTACATCAGCTTGTGGATAGTCCCCAAGGTGAGGCTCAGGACCACTGTCATAGTGGGGAAGCCTACCCAATGTATTTGCTGATTTAGTCGTTGATTTAGTTGTGATTTGGCCTATTGTACCTGACATATCCTGATGGTTGCTGGTGTGAATTTACATTCCTGTCATGGCAAGAAGGCCTACTCAGTCTGCTGTGCTAACAATGTCGCCCCTGATTGCCCCAGCTGGGGTGTTCTGTTGGCTGCAGTGACTTGACTGCGCAAGGGCTGGCAATGTCGACATTTTTTTCAAAACGGCAGTCAGTGCAAATGCGCTGCCTGGGCATACAATTTAACCATGAAGCTTCTCTGGAGCAATGGGGCAGTTCTTGCAGCTCCCTCCAGCAGGCAGCAAGCGGCTGTGATGTACTGTTGCCAGCAATGGTCATTGCACATGATGATTTTTAATTTATTTTTATTATAATTATTGCAAATGTTGTACAAGCATGCAATTTATACACATGGTGTGGCATCTGTTATTTTAGTATGCTCTTATACTGAACAAACTGTCTGTACAGATTCCCTAGGCTTGTTTAATTTTAAATTCAAAGGGCTACATCTTTGATCATCATAGCAGCTCTGTGCCCTCAAAAGCCGTGATTCAAGCACAGATTTGCATCTGGTGATGCAGGTGGACTCACCTACAGGCCTGTTAGCAGCGCTAGCTTGTGCCGTAGTTCCTGCCACAAGCGTGCTGACAGGAATCCTGCTGCTGGCAACACACCTGATGGAGAAGATGTCCATGACTGGGGCGCCCCCAGGGCCCCTGATCTGGGGCCCAGATGCCATCATGGGAGCCCTCTTTGGGGCTGGCACCTTTGTGTACGCAGGCTATGTCATGCCCTGGTTAGCTCACTGCCTCAAGCGCCCTTTCAAGGTGGGTGTCTGTGCAGCATAAGCCAGATCTGTTGCAAAATAGCTTTGGAATTCATGTCGAGGAGGCTTTTGACTGTGCATGCATACCTTGTTCTTGTCATGATGCAGATTGCATCACAATCAGGACACCTGCTGCTGCTGCTGCTGCTGCTGCTGCTGGCTACATGGTCACCATGCTTTGCTGGTATCAGTCATGAAACTTTTGATGTTGTCCTGCCAAGCTGAGCCTTGTCATCTTGCCCTGTGCTGCATGATACAAGGCTGTTGATCTGCACCCAAAATTTGAGACACAGTCCATCTGAGAGCTTGTGTTCCGACACTGCAGTGGACTATGAGAGCACTGCTGCTCATCTCTGTCATCTCAGCAGTGGCAGCATCCCTGACCCTGGACACCTACACGCCCCAGACCCCCAAGAGGCTCTTCCTGCAGCATATGATCAGAGTTGCCCCCAATGGGGAGCAGGAATCGCTGTATGCTGCAGCCAGCAGTGATGCCACTCCTGTTGATGTGGTTCTGAAGGGCATGAACCTGACCCCAGCGCAACAGGATGGCCGAGAATGGCTGGTGCGAATCCTTGTACTGTCAACATGTTTGTCTAATGAGACCAAGCTTTTTCCTGCCTTTAAAAAGGAGAATGAAACCAGGATTGTTCTCCTTTTTCTCTCTTGCAAAAGCATGCCTGTTACCTTACTGCATGGCTTGTTAGGTGACAGGCATACTTGTCCAAGAGACAAGAAGGAGAACAGTCCTGCTTTCATTCTCCGTGTTGAAGGCGGGAAAATACTGTAAGGTGAGATGTGTACATTTCACCTTGAGGCAGAACTCTGCACTCTGTTGTAGATTAAGTTGGTCCCACGTTACATCTGTGTCAGAGTACACGGCAGCAGCATCAAGCCCGCATTGATTGTGTTTGAAGGCTCTGACTGTTTTGCAGCCTTTCCAGACTTCCTCAGGTATGTTCAGGCACCATTTGCATGCTGTGGTCAGGGTAGTCACAGACCCATAAAGTTGATCTTAATTTCTCAGTACCTAGACAGGAACCATGCAGCCCTAAGAAATATGCACACTGGGTGATGTTGAATGTATACGACCGTTTGTGGGTATGCAAGGCATATTGTTGCATCATGGCATGGCATAGCAGAGCAGGCAATGTGTGCTTGCACCAAGTGACTTCCCTGTAGGTTGGCGACGCTAACACTTTGCAGATAAAGACTGGCATGTTGATACCTTCATGGCCAGTCATGATGTCTGTTTGTACATACTGTGGACTGTTCAATACACTTTGCAGTTGAAGACAAGCATGTTGGTGTTTTCATGCTGGTCATCAATCATGTCAGCTTTGTATGTATGTGTGTTTGACTGTTCATACGTGTATGTCACAGGCAATGTATCCCATGCATGACATGATCCGTGGCCAGGTGTTTGAAGGCCCACCAGCAGACAGGGGGCTCTTCCCCACTCCTCCAACAGTGCATCTGCTCAGCAGAGACACCTCAGGAGGCACAGCAGAAGGCACGGACAGACTCCATCTAGAGCTGAGGCTCCCCAGACCTGGTGTTGGTGTTGTGAATGTGACAGGACCTCTGCATGCCTGGTCATTCACAGATCAACTACCAAGACCTGTGTCTAAGGTACGCATGCTGTTTCATATGATCTAGATGTGCAGAGCATGAGATTGAAATCTGTGAAAGCATCTGCAGCATGCATATTCGTTCATGCATGCATTGCAGCAGTCTGCACCCTCTTGTGTCAACACAATATGCACAAAGACATGCTAAGCTGAGTGTGATTGTCATATTCAAAGTGTAGTTAGCTTGTGAATGTCGATGCCTTGCATCATAAAGTTCTTTGATACTATTCAGCTCTGTAAGCCAAGGGTCCAGGCTCCAGCTTTCTGATGTGCAAAGTGTCAAAGCTGTGACTTCAGCTGGACCTGCACTGTATGTGATTTGACTTGACTAGCAATGTCTGATGCAGCAAGGAGCGCCACAGCATGTGGCCAGGTATGGGGGCAACGTGGGCAGTGAAACCTGGCCCTTCTGGCTGGACGTGCAGGTGTTACTCTTCTTCCATTGCATGGTGCGTTGCACCATCAAGGCATTTGAGATAAGATCGTCTGAGGCCGCAAGACTGGATGGCATATGCCTATTTGCCGTCCGTATGCACGTCACTGATTAGTGTGCTGTTGTGTACTGTTGTTGCAAACAGCTTGCAAGTTCTTGGCTTGGTCTGTGCATGCGCGCATGCATCTGTGTGTCTGTGGCAGCTGTAACTTAGCAACTTGCTTGGATATGCTCGCATGAGTGTGTCAAATTTGTCATGGGGCAAGACCACCTCCCTGCCCTACCCTGTCCTGCCCTGCTCAATTTCAAGGCGACACAAAACTGACAAATTTACAGCAGTGTAAGTGTCATCCTGTTGATGTACAGATATGCAATACTGTTGTGTATGCAGAGAGGGGAGGCAGTCACGGTCAGCATAGCAGCAAGCTTCCTCACCAAGACAGCAGCAATTGAAAGCTTCACTCAGCAGATGCCGGACTGGATTGCAAACAGTGCCACAACAACTTTCCAGTCCAGCTGGACGTTCTGAATTTAGAAAAGTACCCGATGTTGAAGATGCACAAGCCAGATTGTGCCTGCAGTTGATAAAGCAATGCTGCTATGTCAACTCAGCGGCATACTGATATCGTACAATGTGCAGTTGTGTATAGTGGCAAGGGAATTCATGTGTGCACTTCAATGTCACTATGATGTGCAGATATGATCATGTCCCTGGTCGAAGTAATTTAGCCAATGTTAGTGTGTATGCAACTTGTGAGTCCTGCAATCATTGTTGGGGCAGCAATGTTACAACAGTGCTTGCAGTCTCTCCCAGTTGTTCCTGTCAGGGTTGGGCAAGGAAGCAGTAGGGAGTGAAAGCATGCAGGTTGATTAGGAGCAAGCAGCACAGTTGTATTTTCAAGGCGTATGCTGTCACGGTACCACGAAGTACAATGTTGAATCCTTCATATTACATAATAGCAACCGCCCAGTGTTTAATTATTTGATTTAGCAGCAAGAGGTCAGGTTGGGGCGTGAAATGTGATCAAGTTTATAAAAAGAGCCTGTACATAAGCAACCTCGAAGTTTGCGATGTCATACCAAGATGAGACATGTTGCACATGTTGAAGGTCAGAGATCGTACACAATGCTCTGGGTAACCTAGCGTGAGTGCTGTAATTTCGGCAATTGCACCTTCCTCGAATCGAACCCACATCAGCAAGCTTGAAGTCAGCAACTTCAAACCAGGATGAAGAATCGCAACATCTGTTGCTGATCATGCATCGTCCCACACAGCTCTAGATGACTTGAAACTTGCTGAAGTCCCTCAAACACTTTTCAAGCAGTCACATTGGATTCTATGAAAAACACATGCACACACGCAAGCTGCGCTGTCTTCGAAATCAAACACACCCAAAAGTCACAGTGCACCTTCCAAACTTCAGGTCTGAACGTCTAGTGTGCAAAGCAGCAGCCAGAACAACCAGGCTGCGATAAGAATTGAGGCTGTCTTCTCCACCTACACCAGCAGTGGAGAAATCCATTAATGTTAGTTGCGGTCACAATGCAAGGTTAGCAATTTGCCGAGGGATCTCTACTTCTGGGTACATCTCTGATAGGTCAAGCTGCTTCAAATAAGATAGATGGAAAATGCTGCGTTGAAAAGACTCAAGCTGTGCTCCTCGTAAAGTCAAGGATGTCAGTTGTGTCAAACTTGAAAACCACTCGGGAAGAGCAGGCTGATACATGTAAGACAAGTCTAGCCTACTCAAATTCTTGCAGCTCAGCAGCAATTAAAAAAGTGCAGCTTGCAAGTATCTCAGCTCCAGCTCTTGTAGCAATGGCATTCTCACAGGCAAGAAGTCATTTATGGGATAGCAGCGGCTCAGCGCCAAGTAAGTCAGGTGTGTAGCACACTCCAAATTGAACAGCTCAAGTAATGTGGTCCTTGCATGTAGTGTGCCTGGTTTTGGCATATGACCCAGTTTCAAACGCTGCAGGGCCACTGCCTGGCCAAAGATGTGAGCTTTCAAAGTCACTCAGCTCTATAGAAGTCAGCTGAGTACAGTAGCTTAAGTCACACTTATCGCCGCCAAAGCTAAGCAGGGTCAGTCCTTGAAGAGATAGCAAGCAAGTAACATGCTTGCCAATGTTTCCAATATAGGCAAGGCATAGGTGACTGAGTAAGGGAAGACTTGCCAGTTGCATCAAGCTATCATCCTCAACAAATATGGCTCTGCTGGCAGCGCCAAAGCTGCTGCCAGCCCTGAGGCTAAGCGATGTTAGTCTGGTCAGAAATTGGATGTTTGCAAGTGGCATATAGTCTAGATCGCATGTGCAGGTTAGCTGCACAAGCTTTCCAGCCAGGGCATTGCACCACCTCAAGGTCGCTGCCAGGTCTTCAATACCTGTGAGCAGCATAGAGTGGGAGTCAAAATAAACAACAAGCACGCAAGGAATAAATTGGGTGCATTAGATCACAACGCGCTGTTGCGTAGTGAATTTTGTAGTGGCTATGCAAGACGAGAGGCTACCAGCGCCGCTTTACCTGACGGCCCATGATCCAGATCCAGCAGCTCCAGTTCAGGTCTGGAAGCTTCAACCCGCTCGAGAGTCTGTATCAGGGTTGCTAGCCGCCAATCAATAACTGAGCTGTTGTACCTAATGCTAATGCGCTGGAAGTTGGATGCTTGCCGTGCAAGCCAGCTCATGAAGCAGTCATCGATGCCCAAGGTTATGGCGGCAGATTGCAGACTGAAGCTTTCGGTGTAATCGATCAACAGTCGTGTGCTTTGGCGCGCTCCATAAGATAGATTGATTTCAATGCGTTTGGCCCAAAGGCAGTTACGACCCAGTTGGACGCCTACAACTTAAGCACTCTTTCCAGGATCTGCAAACTTGCTGGCACCGTAATCTGCTTCTGACGTTCAAGTTGCAGGAAGAGAAAATCTGCTGAAGTAGCGTATCGGGCATTTCGCCATAACCTGCTGCCAAAACCATGAAGACCAGCTGAGTCCGACGACAAACTGCAGGTCCAACCTGATGCCGAAATTCTAATTGTACATTGCATGGGGTAATCTTTGGCCTTGCTTTTTGCCAAAATGGCAGGATTTCGCCATCAACGCCACTTTAGTATTTTTTTGTTGCACTAATCCGCATTTCTCATTGACTTTACAGAAACTTCATCAAAATGCGGTCGACAATCAGCTCAATGCCAGGGTTGCATCCCGAGGAGCTCAACCTTCTTCCCTAGCGCGGCCCTCCATTCTCGATTATCAGCTCAAGAGCCTCTACCGGTAATACCTAGAGAGAAATTACATAGGTATAATGCTGTGGAAAGTTCTATGTATGTCTTCCGGCTATGCGTCAAACATCAGGTCAGCCATGTGCAAGAACATCAATGATTATCAGCAAGGACATTTGAGTAAAACGATGGTCACTCTTGCTCCTTATTGACGTTGTCTGGCTTCCAACGCCTTGGACCAGCTTGTGTTCAAACAGAAGGTGCTGGAAATGCCTTAACACTCAGGCAGTCTTCACTCGTTCTGGAAATGTAGTCTTCACTTGTACAGCTGGAGGTCTTGTGTACAAAGACTCTAGACAAGCAGTACCTAGCACGCCATTCTGTGCTGTGTCCCCAGCACTGCATCATGCATCACCTCCTGAACACACAAAGCAAGTGTCAGCAAAGCTATAACTGTTCACGGCACGAGGGACCAGACAGAGACATGTCTGCTGTCACTACAAGCATCAAATCAAGGAAGCACAAAACAACATAGGGCTTGGCACCAATGGACAGAACATATTTGGCATCATGAAAACACACGGTCGACACTCCAAAGCTATGTTTGTCGTGTCATTCAGAAGGCTGATGCTACATCTAGCTGCCAAGGAGATCTGTCACTGCAAAGCTAGATGTTGCAACAGGGGGCAGGACCAACAAGCAATGTTCAGAAGCTTGGCTCACCAGGCAGTAAACGCTTTCCTGCATGCCGCCACTCCAACAACACTGGCTGCCCAGCAGCCAGCTGGGACATGCAAGGCCACCAGACTTGGCAGCACCACTGTCACTGTCAGCACCTGGCCAACCTTTGGGCGCCATCCCTTGCTTGCTGAAGCTTTCTGAGCACTGGCTGCAGGGGGCTGTGCCTGAACATTTGCTGCAGCAATGGGGTGTGTATCTCCACCTGGGGCTGCAGCTGGTGCCATAAGGGCATCTGCAGCTGTGGCAAGTGTCCCTGCAACTGCAGTGCAGTCTGCTGCCAGATGATATGCGTGCACTGCAGGAGGCTTCGAGGCTTTTGGGGCTGCCTCTGAGTCTACGCTTTGGGGCGCAACATGGTTTTGAGCTGCAATAGCCTGAAGACCATTGACAGGTGGCACTGGTGGTGGCGATGTGGGTGGAGGTGGGGTTGGGGCAGGGTCTGCAGGTCCATGTTTAGCCTGCATTGTGTGTGGAGGAACTAGAGGGTCAATGCCTGCCCCCTCATCTTCAACTGGAGCTGGGAGATCTGCAAAGGCCTGAGCAGCATGGGCAGCAGACTCTGCTGCTACATGCAGGCCTGTCCCTTGTCCATGAGCCACCTGAGGTGCAACTCCACCGACAGCATTGGCAGCTGATTTTGCTGCAGCAGCTGCTAGAGCAGCTGCACCTTGAGCCTGGGCTGCAGCTGCTGCTGCATCGCCTCCAGCTGTTGCTTCCCCTTGTGCTTGTGCACCAGCAGGGGCAGGCAGTGCACCTACCAATGCTACTGAGCTTGCATGAGGCTCAGCATCACGGCTTGAAGCATTGTGCAAAGCTGCCTCAAGCGCAGAGCTGATGGCTGCAGCAGCTTGAGCAGCCTCTGGGGCTGAGCTATGACCACTGGCCAAGGCAGCAGATTGTGGTGGGGTCCCTGTCATAGATCCTGCAGTACCTTGGTGCAGGTTGCTGCCACCTGCTTCCGCCTCTGCTGGAGCTGCTGCAGCTACATTGCCACCAGCCTCTGTTGCATGACTGCCTTGCACTGAGCTTGCAGGCTGTGCTAAACGTGCATCCTCCGTGTCTGCAGCATTGCTGACAAGAGCATCATTACCGTGTTGGTGTGAAGAAACAATAGCCAGCTCCTGCACAGGGAGCATGCCCAGCACTTGGGCCTTGCCTTGGATGTCAGCTGCGGCTGGTGCGGGCTGCTCCTGCTCTTGTACAGGCTTTGCAGGGACTGCTGCTGTGAGCTGGCCCTCTGTATGATCATCAGTCAGGCTTGCTGGCAGCTGCCCTTGCCCTGGTCCTGAGGCTGGTGCAGGCAGACTGTGGTGCAGCGGGCCCACTGCTGAGTGCTGCGCCTGCCTCTGCAGAACAGCTGACCCTGAGGCTCCATCTTGACCATCCCTCAAGGACACAGCTGTGGGCTGCACAGGGCCAACAAGCAATGGTGGAATACTGCTCGGGACATCAGCAGGGGCTGTTGGGGGTGGCCCTTGGACAGAGGGCTCCAATGCTGGCTGCTGAGCTGTGGCCTGGCTCACAGTCGGCACTGCTGCTGGGGGCTCTCCTTGCTGCTGCACATGGCCTCGTAATGGCACCTCACTGTGCCCTTGTCCATCAACTATTTCCCGTTCATGACAGGAGGAGCCCAGCAGAGGCAGGCTGGGCTGGGGCAGGGCCATCACAGCTATCAGCCCTGCACCATACTTCTGTCTGTGAAACTGTTCTGGATAGTGACATCAAGCGAATGTTGCAACTCAAACTGCTGTGCAGTTTCCATGTGACATCAGCAGCAGTTTCTTGTGCTGATTACTCATCTCCCAATATGATGACTCACATTTAATGGACAGTTCAACAGTCAGCATGGCACAAACATGATGATACCGAAAATTGCAGCCGTGACAGCCTTGCAAGGTTCAGTCCTGGCATACCGTTGCATGCACCATTCTCACCTGGACATGCCATCTTGTGCTTGGGCATTGCCGCTGGCAGGCCTGTCACCGTTGGGCTGCAGCAGCTGCCCTGCAGCTTTGTTCAAACATGGCACATTGGGGAGGATGGCCTGGTGTGCCCCCCTCATGCCAGACCTGCAGCATATAACAACAAACTCAAGAACTGAACAAGGTTGCATTTGGGTTCAATTCAGATGGACAATGCTGACTGAAATAAGGCAAATATGACAACCAGGCTGGGACCTTTGCAAATTTGCATTGAAGCCATAACTGTATGTCCGGCCACCGATAATAATAATAACATTAATAATAATAACAATAAAAACAATAATGATGATGATGGTGATAGTAATATAATGATGATAATGGTAATAATATCAATAATAATGGTCATAGTCATAGTACTAACAACGCTTTCCAGCTCATGATGAGGTAAGTATGTGCGGGATAAGTGCTATACCTATGACGAGGGGTGAATTCATGACTCACAAGTTGACGGCGTACCATTGTAGACAAAGCAATGCAGTAGACACGGCACAAAATTCCTAGAGTGACGTTCACTGTGGGAGGCACAGTGGCTGTGTCAGTGCATACCTCTGCAAGAGGTCAGCCTGCACCACTGAACCATCTTTGCCGCAGCCGGGCAGGTGAATAGCAGACTGTGTGGGGACCCCACCCTCTGATCTTGCACTACCTTGGTGCAGGTTGCTGCCACCTCTTTCCGCCTCTGCTGCAACTACTATAGCTACACTGCCACCAGCCTCTGTTGCATGACTGCCTTGCACTGAGCCTGCGGGCTGTGATGAGTGTGCAGCCTCCACCATTGCAGCATTGCTGACAAGAGCCTCATTGCCCAGCTGGTGTGAGGAGTCAGCAGCCGGCTCCTGTACTGGGAGCATGTCCAGCACTTGGGCCTTGGCTTGGCTGTCAGCTGAGGCTGGTGCGGGCTGCTCCTGCTCTTGTGCAGGCTGCGCTGACCCTGAGGCTCCACCTTGGCCATCCACCGGGGACACAGCTGTAGATTGCACAGGGCCAACAAGCAATGGTGGACTCTTGCTCTGGACAGCAGCAGGGGCTGCTGGGGCCTGTCTTGGGGCAGAGGGCTCCACTGCTGGCGTCTGAGCTGTGACCTGGCTCACATTTGGCACTGCTGCTGTGGATTCTCCTTGCTGCTGCAAATGGGCTCCTGATGGCGCCTCGCTGTGTCCTTGGCCATGATGTGTTTCCACTTCATCAGACAGGTGAGGCGCAGCAGAGGCAGGCTGGGCTGGGACAGGGCCATCACAGCTATCAGCACTGCAACATATTCTACCATTGACACTATTCCAGATGGAAACATCAAGCAAGTATTGCAACTCAAGGTTTTGTCCAGTTGTCACATGACAGCAGCAGCAACTATTGTGCTGGTGCCTTACTCACGCAATGTTCATTTCCCAATGTGATGACACACATTGCAAAGACAGTATGCGCAGGCACAATCTAGCAGTCAGCGTAACACAATGACACTGCAAACTGCAGCAATAACAGCCTTGCAAGTCTCAACCATGGCATAAGGTTGCATGCACCATTCTCACCTGGACATGCCAATAACGCCAGCGTGTTCTTGGGCATTACTGCTGGCAGGCCTGTCTCCATTGGGCTGTGGTGGCCGCTCTGCAGAATTGCCCAAGCATGGCGCATTGATGGCCTGGTCTTCCCCTATCATGCCAGTCCTGCAGCATAAAACTACAAACTCAACAACTTGGCATGGTTGCATTTGAGTTCCACTCAGATCGAGACTGCCGTTTGCAATAAGGCAATTATGTTGAGGGTGGGACCTTTGCAGTGTTGCATTGAAGCCGTGACTGGATGCCCTGCCATGTTGTAAGTATACCTATGATGAGGGGTGATCTCATGACACGCAACTGATGGCGTGTCACTGTAGACAAAGCAACGTTGTAGACACGGCACAAGACTCCTAGAGGGTAGCATTCAGGGTAGCATTGTAGGGGGCAGAGTGGCCCTGTCAGTGCATACCTCTGCAAGAGGTCAGCCTGCAACAGTGAACCATCTCTGTGGGAGTTGGGCAACTTAGTGTGCTCTTCACCAGGAACTGCCTCCAGCTCATCAGACAGCAGGCGCCTAGCAGAGGCAGGCTGGGTTGGCACAAGGGCATCAGAGGAGTGCAGCCTGCAACACATTCCTTCCTTTGACACCAGACGTTCTGACAGTTTTGAAGCAAACATTGCAACTTGAGCTATGGTGTACACATTATAATATACTGATCTAGATGCTTTGCTCACACATGACTCTTTCCCAGATGTCGCGACACAGATTGTATTGACTCTAGAGTGGTGTGATATGAAAATGCTGCATATATGAGCCCAGAATGCAGAGACACATTTTAGCAGTCAGCATGAGACAATTTGGTGATACTGCAAACTACACTGTCTCATGCTGACTGCTCACTTGTGTCCATGCACATTGCATATTTCAAAAATGAGACTCATAACATGAGTTTGACCGAAAACTCAACTAACATGTTTCTCAAATTTCGACAAACTTGAGAAGACATGTTGGTGAAACAAAAACAAGGATTACACTCAGATAGTAAAGTAATCGTTGAGACAAGGGAAAATGCCAGCTATGCGCAGACCTTACACTGAAGCAGAAACACGTATTATGACCTTGGCTTGACCAACAGTGTGATGATGTGTCACCAATGACAAAGAAGCATGGCAACACACTTTTGGGGTAGCTTTCACTGTGGGAGGCACAGTAGCTGTGTCAGTGCATACCTCTGCAAGAGGTCAGCCTGCCCCACTGAACCATCTCCGCCACAGCTGAGCAAGTCAACACCGCCATCCCCAGCAATGTGGGCTTCAGCATCAGGAAGGGCAGCCTGGGTGACAGCCACACCATCTTGGCTCCATCTGCACAGCCACCACAGGGATCAGCTCATGCGACAGCCACACATGCACTCCATTGATGCTGTCCAAAAAGTCTGGAACCTGGCACCATGAGACTGTTGCAATGCTTCATGAAATGTCAAATGAACAGTCATGCTTTTCCCCCAGAATACCATGGAACTGCAAACTCAAGTAGTTTGGAATAACAGACCTGGTAGATATTAGGCCTCTGTCAGGTTCAGACTCATCTCCATCTTTGGGAGGGATTTTGTCGGCCCCAAAGCTGGTGCTGATGGCCTGCAGGTTCTGGGAAGAAGCTGTTGGCTTTGTGGGAGTCACACTGCCAGCTGACTGTGGAAATCCAGCCTGAGCTGCCTCATGCACTGTCTGAGCTGCCTCCTGGGCAGGCTGAGCTGCCTTCTGGGCAGGCTGAGCCGCCTCCTGGGCAGGCTGAGCTGCCTCTTGAGCAGGCTGAGCGACCTCAATTGACTGCTGCGCAGCACCTTTGCTAGCTGCCTCATTTGCAGCAGCAAATGTGTCATCTGCAATCTTCTTTGCATTCCTGTCAGCAGCTGTTGCTTCAGCAGAGACAGGCTCTGTGACCTCTATGCCAGCAGCTGCATCTGTCAAAGCTGTCTGCTGGCCAGCTGTAAACTCAGGCGTACATGTTCCCTCTGCTGCGGCCTGGTCAGCTTGAGCCTGCTGCACTGCATCTGCCTGTTCAGCTGGACTCTGCGCAGCAACCTTGTCAGCAGCTGCCTTGCTACCACTGGGGCCTGCTGCTGCCATTTTGAGGACAAGCGCTGCGGGGACCGCACCTGTGCTGAGTGATGACTCAGGTGCCGCCGCCTTGTCAGCAGTCTCTTGCCCAACTGCAGCTGCTGACATGTTCTGACTTGCAGCCCTGGTCACGGCATCATCAGCCTCCTTCTCATCTGCTGCTGCATTGCCGACTGGCTCCTGAGCTGCTGCTTGGCCGCTTTCTGCTGGCTCAACAGCAGCTGCTGCCTCAGCTACTAAGCTGTCACCTAGCACTGCCTCAGCAGCTGTGCTAGTTGCAACTGCTACCTCTGATCCCTCCTTGTCTGCAGCTGCTGCCTCAGCTGGTGTCTGATCAGCAGCGGCTGCGTTGGCAGCCACATTGTCTGCGGGCTCAGCAACGCCTTCCTGAGCAGCAACAGCAGCAGCCGCCACCTGGCCTGCAGCTTTCTGTGCCGCTGTAGCGTTTGCAGCCAACACTGTGCCAGACAATACATCCTCAGATGCACCCTTGACTGCTGCAGGCTCACGGTCTGCCTTGTCGTCAGCAGGAAATGCCACATTGGCTGCCACTGTGTCAGCACTTGTTGGATTCACGTCAGCATCACAGGTGGGCTGAGCTGCGGTGTCTTTGACTGCGTCTCCGCCTGCTCCCTGGTCAATGGATGCTGCCTCAGCTGCAGTCTTGTCAGCAGCTTCTGCCACAGGTGCTAGCTGGTCTGCGCCTTCTGGTGCCACCTCAGCTTCTGCTGTGGCCTGCTGCTCAGCTGCAGCCTTCTTGGCCTTTGACTCAGCTTGCTTCAGGGCAAGGCGCTCAGCCCGCTTCTGGGCTGCCAGTTGCTTGGCTGCCTTCTTATCCACAGCAGGCTGGCTGGCACTGCCATGGGCAGCAGCTGCTGCTGATGATCCGCTGATTGCCTTGCTGAGAGCTTCTTCAGCTCGACGCTCAGCTCTCAGCTGACGTGCCTTCTCAAGGATGGCTGCGTCCTGATCAGGGTCCACTGCCTGACCTGGAATTGGCTTCTTAGTTGCTTGTGCAGCTGCTGAAGGGCTGGCGCTGAGCTCAGTGGCTGCCTGCAGCTTGCCTCCTGCATCGTTGCCCTTACTGACAGGTGAGCGCTGCTTCTTGTCCTTCTTGCGCTGAGCCGTAGTCATTGCCTTGCTGAGCAGGCCTGCCAGATCAAACTGCACAGCACTGCTGGACATCGCTGCTACAGCATTCTTTGCTGTGTCCTGCTTGCCTTGGCGTGCAGTTGTGGTAGTCTGAGTGGCAGACTGACCAGAGGACGGCTTGTCAGAAGCAGCAGCAGCAGGACAGGAGGGCCCAGAAGGGATCAGCAGTGACTGAGGCCCAGAAGAAGGGGCCACATCCCACGTGATAGGCACGCTGCTGTCAGGGCTGCTGGTAGCTGGGGAGCACTCAGATGTGGTAGAAGGAGCAGCAGGTGCAGCAGCAGCGGGAGGAACCTCCACACCATTGCTGACATCAGCTGAGGCGAGCATCCTGCACCAACATCAGTTCTGGCAATTTTCATGCAAGCTGACGGACCAGGCGCAAACAGGTTTAAAGCACATTAAGCCAGTCACAATCAAGAATGGAAGACACAAGAGACCTCAATGGCCTAAACAACTAGCATACTCCAGCATTGGAGCTGTGCAAAGTACTCCGGCAACTTCATCACACCGATGTCAATCACTAGCGAGCAACCTCACCAACTGGGAAGCAACAAATCAATCAATACCATGAAATTACTACACTCTGACAGCTGAACGTGGCTGTGTCAGGTTTGGAAGCGGCAAAGCAATCTCTTGCCAAGACAATTGCATCTACTAAGCTGAACAAGTTGTTGAGCTATTTTCCTGCCTTGGAACAGCGGGACAACAATTCAAAAAATTGAATGGGTCAGATGTAGGCCAAATTCCCCTAAAACCCCTCAACAAGACCGATTTTGCCATCAAAGTTTCCCACAAAAGCAGCTTGTTTGGGTTTGTTTTGTGACATGACTGACAAGCACTGCTACAGGTCACTTGGTCTCAAAACCTCAACTTGCAGTGCTGGCAATGATTGCTTCTGTGTTGATTGCTGAAAGGGAATATGCACAGCCCCAAACATGACTAAACCCAAAGATGCTGCTGCACAAAATGGAGCTGTCTTATACTGCATGATGCAGCAATTCTGACACAAAGCATCATGATGAAGTGGGCTAGCTGGCCTGCAGCTAGGTGCACAAGATTCGAAAGAAAAGGAGGGGGCAACAGGGACATGTGATGCACCTGACAGCGTCAGCATGTGCTGGGTCATCAAGCCACTCTGCAAGGCTCTGCACATCATCCTCTGCTGGCATCTCGGTGCGCATGTATGCCACGCCATACACCTTGCCACCAAGCCGCTGCTGGATCTGCTCCAGTGTGTGGGGGCCAGACGTGGCAGCGGAGTTGTATATCATCCATCTGTCCGAGGCACGTTGCAGAGCCACAAAGAAGTGGCCGTTGGTGATGCCACCCTCGCGGAATACGATGGTCTTGAGCGTGAAGCTGACCTTGTGTGACAAGTAGTCTGGGGGGCCGTACTCCTCCAGCTCAACGCGCTGCTGCAGCTGCAGGCTGACAGCACCATTGATGTCATTGCCAGCACTCTGAGTCTGCACACATGGCACAACATGTCAGCAGTGATGGTGTGACACATGCTGAGCATATTTGCCTGTGTTGCCAGCTTTCAGCAAGCAAACTATGAGAAACAAGCAGCCAGTGCATGACTTTCTGTGCTACAACTGCAGAGTCGATTGATAGTGAAACTATTCTGCTGTTTGAGCAGCAAACCACGCACATACAAGTGATGCGGACATGGCAGCATGTGCCCACATATTCTCAGCCGCAAACCACCAAGGATGGGCGCAATACACCCCATCCTTTGTGTGTATACAGCAGCACAAGCAAGCGGGCAATGATGACAATGAGGGCTCTGCATCAAGCCTATGCAGTGAAGCTTGTGCTGCCTTGCGCAACAAAGTGGCCTAGCTCAGAACTTCAGACACAACAAAGTTGTCTGGCAGTACCTGCTGTGACTGGACTGCAACCAGCAGCATGACTGGCAGGCGGACAAACTGCTCTGTCACAGACTTTGTGGCTGGCCCCTTTATTCTGCCCTTTGTGCAGGATTCACACTCGGTTTCTCCAAACAAATAGTGTTGAATGAGACTGCACAGCAGCTGATCCATGCCACCACCATGCAACAGTGCAGCAGTGCGCACAGACACTGCCTGGTACTGCTGGTTCTCCGGAATCCCCCTGTGCTCGCACTTCTTTGTTTGGGTGTGGCACAGTTGGCGGGTGTGCTGAATGGAAGACATCATTGATGCCCAGTACGAGGCCGCCTGCAGAAATAAGCAAGCCTCAGGTGCAGATTGGATCTGGATACCATGCGTACAAGCATGAGCATACTTTGGCATGCACAATGAGTCACTGACCAGCACATTTATCACCATCAGACTGAGAGAGTGTATTACAAAGAAGATTGATACCTCGGGTAAGTCAGGGATTGCTCTCTGGAAGACCTCCATGAACTCTTCGTGGAGTGCACCGCATAGCGCATCTACCAGCTCATAGCAGTCCACGTCCTCTGTCAGCTTCCCCCTGTGTTGGTGACATCACATGAATGAAGTTGCAGCCATAAATTGAGACCGCTGGGGAGTGTCAGTGTTCAGCCAGCTTGCTTGGCAAAGATGGCCCTACCCTTCCTGCCTGCTGGACATCTCCTTGAGGTTGCCCTTCTTTGCTGCTGTATGAACAGCAGCTAGCAAGCCTGCCACGGAACCGACAGCATCGGTTCCCTTCAATTCTCTCAGCTGCACCAGCTGGTTTTTAAGTCCCTGATGAAGCTGCAGGCTGTGAGGACACACACTACAGGCCCACTCCAGATACTTCAATACGCCTGGGAAGCCTGCCAGCAGCTGAACAGCACTGTTCCAACCACACCTGCCAATCAGAGGCACCGGCCGTATCAAAAGAGTCTGTACTGCAACCAGACATAAGTGCACAGGACACAACATTCTCTGACGATGCTGTAGGGTTCTATGGTCTCACCAGTGCAGGCATTGGCTGTCGCCACTGTTGATGAGGGGAGCGAGGGGTGAGTCGATTCCATGGTCACGCCACGCCTGTCCAAGGTCATCAAGCTTCAGAGCCACTAGGGCCGTCACGCTGGATCGAGTCCAAGGCCAAGTCAGGCAGGTCTTCCCGCGATTCAACACACTCTTTGTATCTCATAATAGGAGGACTGACATTGCGTCGTGCAGCTGAAAGCGACCGACGATGAGCCTTGGAGCTCGTAGCTCTGCTCGTGCTCCTCGTGCACGAAATGATTACTAATTGTGTGCGCCATTCGGGGATTGGACATGGGGACTGGATCAGCTTTAGCCAGAACCAGCTCCAAGTAGACTAGCCAAACCTCGGTTTAGGCCCCACATCTTCAGCGACTGCGGTGTGCACATTCTCGGCTTGGCGCAGTACTCTGTGCATAACTGTGCCCCCAATAGCAAATTTGCTATTTTAACCACAATGAAGCTCTCAGCACTCTGCACAGAATTTGGAGGCGCCGGCTGCTATGTCACATTTGCGTTGCAGGCCTGCAAAATATGATCTGCAGATGGTGCCAGATGTATGCACAGAGCTCAACCCGTGTCTTGCCATGCGACATGCCTGCAGTTGGTTGAGCTCATTGACAATGCAATAAACCTAATGCAAGACAGCTCCTACTGCAGTCCCAACAGCAGATCGATCTGCGCAGGTACATGCAGCACAAGAGCCTCAGGTGCCTCATGTAAACTTTGAACAGTGTACTGGCAATACAGGCCATTTGTAGTTGTTGTTCCTAAAGGGACAAGAACAGGGCCCAAAGCCATGTTCATGCAAATGTGTATCACAGGTGAGTATGCTGTTTCGAGAAGTGACCCAAAGCAATGACCCCATAAAAGCTCAACAGGGAAATAAGACACACAGAGTCTGGTTGCACTTCTCTAGGTACAATGTGCGGTAAAATCCCGTCCGTCAGAAAGCGTTTGCATTGTTGCATATGCATCTATATCATTGAGATGTTGCCAACCGGTTGGTACCCTCCGCTTCCATGTGCATGCCCTCTCTTCTTGAGCAGCAGCTATGATGTCAACCGCCACACCTTGGTGAAGAAGTGTGATCAAGGGCACCATGGACTTGCAACCAGGCTTTAGGCAGATTGCCAATGTTTCGTCCTGTGTGAGTTGTGCTGCCTGATTCAGACGCCATATGCCCATCGTTGTGGGCTGAGCAGTCTTAGCGCTAGCAGCTGCAGCTGCTTCAAGAACCCTTTGTGCTTTTGGGACGTTTGACAGCAGCAAGTCCACAGCAACCAGATCCGCGTTTGAGGTCTGCAAAAGCAGCAAGGTTGCTTCAAGCTCCATGCAACAAGATTGTCCATGTGACTCAGTGAGACTTGCACCGGAAAAGTCGCCGAGAAAATCTAATGCAGCTCACCTTCCACAGCTTCCTGATGCTCTCTGCTGTCCTTGCTTCCATCAAACGTGCATGTAGCTGGGGGGATGTGCTGACGCCAACAGTGCTGACTGCACCTAGCAAAAGGCTTTGACAGTGAGCTTGTACCACAATACGGACCTCTGCTTGCGCCTTGTTGCTGACTAATTCTGTTAATATATGTGACTGCGTTTCACTGATCATAATGCAAGCGAAAAGTCTGTACACAGCAACAGTCTCAGGCATGACCCTAGCGACAATTTACACATGCTTGACACACTAATACGGTCGACCTTTTGGCCAGCATAGGCGGTATTGTCAGCTGCCTGTTTCTGGTAGGCACATGCAGCGGTTTCTTCAGTTTAGGCTGGGCTCTCATCAACTGCCAATTGTTCTCGGGCTTTTTGCTGGGGGTCAGCATGTTGCCAGAGCCAATAGGGTCTGCACACATTGTGGTAGTGTGGCTGTTGCAGATGAATTGCACATGATTTTTGAGTGTCCAGCTCTCCAGGCAGTTAGGCAGCGGTATGCTCCTTTGTTTTCCACGGACACAAACACCATGAGATCCTTTTTTGCGCAGCAAGATCATACAGCTTGAGTCATAAATTTATGCCTGGACCATTGCATTGCTGGAGATTGCAATGTACATTGTGAATCCCATTTGTGGCTGCATCCTGAGTCAGCACGCCCTTGAGGATTGCACAATCAAATTTGAAAGCAACAGCTTCAGAATCCTGCTGTCAGCGGGGTACACCAGCTTTCAAGTTTTCGACGCAGTCTGCCGTCTAAGTCAAAGTCAAAAGTCAGAAGGCACCAAACTCTGCCCAAATTTTCTGAAATAGTGAGTCCACTGCACTACTGTGCATATGCAACAGGTTGCACAGAAAACAGAAGTTTGCTGACTGAACAGGCTCTCCCTTTGTGAGAGAGAAGCTTGTTCAGGCAGCAGGTTTTTGGTACTTCTTGTGTTCTGGCTCTTGCTGATAGCACACTGTGTTGCTGCATAAACTGGATACTACAGATTACAGCTGTCTTGTTTTGCCACGAACGTTGACCAACAGAAGGCATCGGTTCCTATGTTTCTTGCGTGCCGCACAGCTGCCAAGTCAGGACTGCGTCTGCAGCCCTGTTTTGCTTGTGCAGTACAGTCGTGTTCACCGATCAGCCACGAGCGCTACAGTTGTTTTCCGCGGCGGTAAGCCCGCACACAGAAAGGTGTGCTGGTTGGCTAGCTACGCCTGTTCGCACCAGGGCATGCATCGAGCGCTTCGCTCACAGCAATGTCGCAAGTCTGAATACCTCAAGCCACGGATCACAACTTATGACTCAAGCTGTATATGTAGGCAAATTATTTATGTATTGACTGACCAGGCTTCGTGACCTTTCAACTTCGAATCAATACGGCTTGGCTTGAGCAGTATCGATAGAACCCGCGCCTCTCAATCGTGATTGCAGAAGTTCTGAACGGTCTCGAATGTTTGTGCTTCTTCCCAGGTGGGCTGTCGCGGTGACAAGCTACGTGCTTGTCGGCATGCCTTGTCTTCGCGACTGCTGCAATAGCACATGACCTAGCAGAAATCATGCAAAATCAGGTGCCTCCACTGTGACATTATCACTGTGCCGCAGCCTTCTAAACTGCTTTCTGATACTCGTCACTGTCGACTTTTTACGCAGGCATGCCTCTGGACCCCAGCTGAATTGTCAGGCTGGCTGGATAAGAAAGGTAAGACACTTGATATTCTGCTATGCCAGGTAATTGTATTCAAATGCTGTACTTCTTCCATATGCAGGGACTGGTTACAACAAATGGAACAAGCGATTTTTTATTCTGAAGGTAGACTGGATCAGTGTCGTCAACTAGATCTAATACGAATTTTGCATGTATACTTATTTGTAGCACACGTGATTGCTTAATGGACAGATTGTTCAAGCAGGGCAGCGGGCTGTTTTACTTCAGCGACATCAAAGCCTCCACAGCAAAAGGAGTGATCCCGATAGAGCTGGCAAAGGTTGAGGCAGCCAGAGACAAAACAGAAAAGAAGCGCTTTCTGATCAAAGTCTGGGTGGCTGCAGCCTATACAGACATTTCAAAGCACAGAAAGTACATCCTATCCTCACCTTCCTCACAGGTTCAGGTGACAACCCTCTGTAGTTGCTGTGCCTCAATCTTTCGGCTTGCTATATCTTAATGGCCAATGACTGTTGAGTGATTCTAACTCTCCCTGTTAGGTCATCTAACTTTTTGTGCTTGTCATTGAAAAAACCAAGTGATGTCAAGTAAATGACAGGAATGCAATTCACATCATAAAAGAGCCTTGGCCTCAGGATTGATACATGTGCAGGCTACTTGGGTTACACTCCTGTGGTATGCCTCTGTTCCTAGACCAGACATGCTTGCACAGCTGCATGCCAGCGGCCTGCTGCAGTCCCTGCTGCTCAAGTACATGCAGGCAGCGTATGCACGCATGCAAACTGCACTCATTCAGGTGAGGTTGATGCGACCTACCAATCCCCTGTGCAAGGTACCAAACAGCATAGCCAAGTCCCACACTATGCAAGCTCTGCATGACCAGGCACAAATGATGCTGCACTAACTTCATCTGTATGCTGGATGCAAGAAGCTTGACCTTAGCATGTTATGATGCTGATCTTCACAGCATGAGTTGTAAGTTCAGCCCTGGGCAGCCCGGTATAATATTTGGCTTCTCATTAAATTGACGCCAAAAGGCATTGTCCTTTCTTTTCTTGTAAATTCAGTTGGGGCTGACTGGTGAGACTGAATGTATGACATCATTGCATCAACAATGCAGGATGGCACAGGACGTGGGTCTGTTGTTGGTGTACAAGCTGATGGTCAGGAGCCTGCACAGGATGCAGCTCTGCAAGAGGCAATGCAACTTATGTTTGGCCAGGACAGCAACCCCATGCCTCTCACATCTGATGCAGAGGCAGCTCAACCTGAGGATGCATCACCCTCCTACAATCCAGCTCTGATGCAGCGCCTTTCATTACTAGCTCGCGGCCCAGGCGACACACCATCACTGCGTCCCTTCAATATGTTGGGCACTCCTGACACTGCACAAACGCCTTCAGCTCAGTTCAGTGGACCGCCAAGTGCAGAAGCTGATGTGTACAGCTCTGGAGGCTTTCAGCCAGAGATGCTTCAGGCAGGTGGCATGCAAGCAACCATGGATCAGGCACGGCTGTCTATGACAGGAATGGTCATGGGTGCTGGGTCAGCAGACGAGTCCTGGATGCATCTGAGCTCAGCAGATGTGCCTTCAGCCATCGAATCATCCAGCTTGAAATCGCCCAGCAGAAAGTCTCGCAAGCACAGGAACAAACGTGCGACAGCTGATGAACACAGGCATGATCCACCAGAAGCAGGATCAGCATTACAGAGCTGGGATGGTCAAGAAACCAGCTTACAGCCTGAGTTCTCCTTCAGTCCTTTAGGGGACAACAGCAGCTGTATACAGCAGGAGGTTGCTTTCAGCCCTCTTGCGGTGGGCGCAGGCCAGTTCACAGCCAGACCAAGCATCCGCCAGCAGATACGCAAGAGCCTTTTTGGCCCTGCTAAAGACACAGCTCCAGGCAGTGAAGCCAAAACTGCCAAGGTGCGCTGCTGTTTGACAACTGCACTGCACTTCTTTGACATTACATCAGGCATCAAACATGCGTAATGCACTTGAGCTGTCATACACTGTTCAAGCCACACACTTTTGCAGTGCATTGTGATAAGGCTCAACAGCAGCAGCCCCCTCTCACATGGCACGTCAATGCTGATGCAGCCATTCTTTCTGTCTTAGCACTCAACACGCCGCAGCAGCACATAGTGATCCAGCAGTTTTTCCTTGCTCACATATAACCCAAGGTGACCCTGGGCAGCCCGGTATAATACTTGGCTTCTCATTAAATTGACGCCAAAGTCAGTCTTCCTGTTGGCATAAACATAGAAGACGTTTCTTTCGAGTTCGAAAAGCTGCATGCTGTGATCAAAATCATGACCAGGCGTAGTCTTTTCTCTTCTTTTCTAAGCCAAGCTGATGATAGGGAGCGTTGGTACAGGGTGAGGTGCAGCACCTGCCCCGCATGTCAGCAGCCTATGCCTTCATGGCAAACCCTGCTGGCTTATCACCTCAGCTGTCTCAGCCTGTGCCAGCTGCTATGGCCTTGCACCCCAGGCATACTCTGCTACCTGCCAGCCCTATGACCGCCCACGCGACGCCCAAGCTTTTGGTGAGCCTGCAATCCCACATGTTTCCGTCGCAGTTCGGCTTGATCCCAGGCTGGCATGAGAAACACAGCTTGCTGCGAGTTACACCAGTTCTGAGACTGAGCAATGTATGCAATACTGTAGTGATTGCATTCCAGAGTAAGCACTACAGTATTGCATACATTGGAATGCAAATCAGGTCTAGCTTGGTATCAGCTGTTCTTCAGAGCGCCCACCATAAGTAAGCGTCAAATGATCATCTGTGCATCTCAGCATGCAGCTGTGCCACACTGCTTGTGCAAAGTCTTGCTGCTGCTGTGCACCCTGTGCAGTTTGTGGATTGTACCTCCCAACACCAACCTGCACTGGAATCCATTCTGGCAGCATCTATCTCACGGTTGTGTCTGTATGCATTGTATGCAGGGGCAGAACATTGCTCCTGGCGGGTCAAGAAGAAGTGCAGCAGGTGAGCCACTGTGGTCAGGCAAGCCTCAGCAGGGCAGACCTGCCCCTGCCCCTACTGTGGGGTCACCAAGAGGGCAGCCTGCCTCAGGGGAGGCAAGCAGAGGTGGATCCCCTGTGCCTGACCCAACTGGAGCCGAAGACAGCCCCCTCTCCCAGGTAATGGCCACACTGTCATACATGCTGTATCACTTCAAGGTGCATTGCCTGCTCAGCTGACCACCAAGCAGTGCAGTGCTGTGGTTGTGCAAGCTCCTTCTGGCCTGTTGTCAGTAAACCAGTAGCTTGAATCCTCCTTCTCGCCTGCTGTCAGAACACCAGTAGCTTGAATCCTCCTTCTCGCCTGCTGTCAGAACACCAGTAGCTTGAATTCAAACACAAGCTCACATTGTGAGGTCTCGCATTGAACAATGCTGAGCCATGTGATTCCTAGCTTTGGCAGCTGATGCAGGTCATTCAGCAGCAGCGTGCCGCTTTGAAGCCGGTAGCAGGTGAGTCCAGTCAGGAGCAGCAGCCAGCAGCCATGGTGGAAGCTTTGCCAGGCTCTGAGGGCAACTCCAACCAGATGCATCTGGCCCAGTTGCTGCAAGAACAGCAGCTGCAGCAGCAGCAGCAGCAAATGGAAGAGCTGGAAAGACAGCAGCAGCAGTTGCATGAGCAAGAGAGGCAGCAGCAACTGCAGGAACAGCTTCAGGAGCAAGCAAGGCAGAGGGAGGTGCAGCAGGAGCAGGAAAGGCAACAGCAGCAGAAGAAGCTGCAGCAACAGCTGCTAGAGCAGAAGCGCCAGCAGCAGGCGCAAGATCTGGAAAGGCAGAGACAGGTACAGGAGCAGCGTCAACAAGAGAGAGAAAGGCAACAGCAGGTGTTGCTGCAGCAGCAGGAGCAAGACAGGCAGCAGCAAGTGCAGCGGCAGCAACAACAGGAGCAAGAGAGGCAACAGCAGCTGCTGCTACAGGCTCAAGAGCTGCAGGAGACCAAGATGCAGCAGCTGTTTCAGCAAGAAAGATTGCAGCAGCAGCAGCAGCAGCGGCAGGCACAGGAGATGCAAATGCTGCAGCAAGAAAGGATGCAACAGCAGCTGCAGCAAGAAAGGTTGCAACAGCAGCAGCAGCAGCAGCAGCAGCAGCAACAGCAGCAGCAGGAGGCACAGGAGATGCAAATGCTGCAGCAGCAAAGTCAGAGAAGTAGCTCAGATGCGCAGTCCCCTAGTGCAGTCAGTGCCTCTGGTGGAGTGGCTGGTAGCAGCAGCAGTGTTGCAGAGGACAGTGACGATGTCGAGCTGCAGTCTCTGATTCAGCAGCAGAGGATGGCCTTGCGCCACCTGGAGGCCTTGACAGGGCGCAGGGCAGCTCAAAGGACAACTTCTGCCCCTGGGGATGGTGGTTCTGCCCTTCCACGGAGGGCATTAGCTGGAAGGGTGACCACCCCTGCGCCGGACTCTCCAATGAGCCCCCTGCCCCAGAGGACTCTGTTCAGCAGGGCCACAACTCCCATTCTTGACTCTCCTGACAGACAGGTCAGCTTTGTGCTTCCGTTGCTGGTGCTCAGCCACATGAGGTGATGAAGTTGACTTGCAGGGATCACCTGTACGGCACGAAGCACGTCTGCCAACAGCATTGCATGCAAGTTTAAACATTTACATGCTGCAAACATTCATACTTTTGCAAAGCTGGCAGTACCAGACATGCTGTCACACAGCCATGCAGACACATGTTGTGGATACTGCCAGCCAATTGCTACAAACTTAGGCTTGCAGTGACTCGTTTTATCTTTGACTGTTGGCTCCGTGCAGGTGCACAGTCTCACTAAACTACGACAGTCGTCCTCTATGTCTCGCTCGCCTGAGGCTGCCCCCTTAAGCCCCTCAGGGTCTCCTGCCCCAGGGCCTTCTGCCCCAGGGGGTCTGCAATCACAGCTGGCAGCTGTCACCCTGAGACACCGGTCATCATCACCCAGTGCGACAATCCAGTCGTCTTCTTCTGCCAAAAGTGCAACAGTCATTACTGCCCCCAGGGGGCGCAGCCCAACCCCACCCCCACCCCCACCACCGCCGCTATCTCGTGCAGCATCCCCAGAAAGGCTGAGTAGGTTGAGTTCAAGTCCCGATGCAGTCCTGCAGTCCCCAGCTGTTGCAGCAAGGTTGATCAGCGAATGCTATAGTGATGTCTCTCCTGCAATGTCTTCTGTACAAAATGCTCACAGCCAGTCCAACTTCTTGTCTCAATCTTCCATCTCCCCTCGTGTCCTCTCCCCCCCCCCTCCACCACCCCCACCTCCAGGAGCCCACCTCCCCAACAGATCACTCAGTCCTCAGCAGCAGGCTGGGGGAATGTTGACGCAGGCTCTCAACCCCGCTGCTATGCCTAGCGCTGGTCAATCGCAGCAACCTGTCGCCGAAGTCAGACAGACAGTGACCGGCGATGCCCTGGGACGTACCAGCACTGACAGCCAAGGCAGCCCAGCTCGACAGGCATCTTCAGGGAAGCCAAGCAGTCGTGCTGCACAGCAGCAGCGTTTGCAGGCACAGCAGCAGCAACTTCAGGCACAGCAGCCCATTCAGCAGTCACTGGTCCAACTGCGGCCTGTGCCACAGGCTACATTTGTGCAGCCTGGCAGCTTTCGGCAGCAGGAATGGCAAGGTCAAGCTGATGACAATGACACCTGGCTGAGCATCAGAGCAGTGTACTCAGAAATGCAACAGGCAGGCTCACTGCAGAGTCAGCCCAGATTGGACCAGCTGCAGGCTGCTTTCAAGCAGGGCTGGCCTGCTGTGCAGACCAATCCTCTCTACCAGAAGGCGGATGCTGCTGCTGCTGCTGCTGTGCTAGGAGGTGCTGCAAGTAAGTCCAGACTCCTTTGTTTAGCAAAAGGTCCGCGCGCATTGTAGTGTGAGAGCAAAAAGGGCTTTTGATCCGAAAATCACTGCTCGCTGTGGGGGTAGGGCATTGGATTAAGCCCCACCATGTTCCCTTGATAGATTGGATCTCAGATACACATCCCCAAGGATGCACTGATTTGCAGAGCCCGGTGAATTGCCCGGATCATAAGTATTGTGATGGATACAGTACTGATGACAGCTCTTGTTGGTACCTTATGCAGTCATGCAGCCCCACTATGTTGTCAACATTGTCACAATCGCCCTAGGCAGGAACGTCCAACACCATCAAACAAGTAGAATTTTAAAGCCAGCTTGTGTAGAGTACTGTAGGCTGTGCACATAATTGTGCAATCAGTACAACTCTTGTTGTAAACCACTGCTAGGCCTTGGCTGCATACATTGTGGATGCCTTGATGGCCTCCAAGTAACATCGTTGCTTGTCTGCATGACAGGCTTGTCTGCATCCTTGTTGTTGACAGCTATCAATGCTGTGCTCTGTTGCCTCAAGCGCGGCATCAGTCCAAACTTGACGAGTATGTTTGCTGGTGCAGATAATCCAGAGAAAAAGCGTGGGTGGGTGGTGCGCTCACAGCCTAGCATTGATACAAATAGAGCTGATGGCAACACTGTACAGATGCTGCGCCAGACATGGGACAAGCCTGCTAGCAACATTCGAATAACACAGGGTCAGCAGCCAGCTGAGAGCACTCAGTATGGATTGCAGGCACAGCTGCAGGCAAGCATGATGGAGAGACGAAACAAGCTTAGTCATCAGTTGCAATAACAAGATGGTCTCCACCTCCGTCACAGTCAGCAAAATCTGCTTATATAGCTCTTGCTGACGAGATTGACGCAACTTAGCACCAAGCCTAACCAAAACTGCTAATTACAGTCAGTTGCACCACGACTTTCCTTTAGTACATACTGTTGAGGCAACAAATGATAATATAAATGAACGAGACAATGTGAGTATATTGCTCACAACAGTGCACTTAAAAAGCCCCGTACTGGATGCAGAAACACAGCATGATGGACACAGCACCAACCATGAAATGTATCAGATACATTCTATCTAACTCTGCCATTGCAATGTCAAACTTTGCATGCAGCATCCTGACTGACTTATAGCATATCAGCCTCTCCAGCTATGAGTTCACCGCCTTGCAGTGCCTGGAGTGCCATCCTATCTCTCCCTGCACAAACTAGGACTGTGGGACCTTGCAGACTCCAGAACTACAGACTGCAGGAGCACGCACGTGTAAAACAAATATCCTTGTATCATACATGCAAGCGCGCTGCATCCACATCGAATTTGCCATGTATCAACCAGAGCCAGCCCACAACGAATGCCAAAGCAAGAGACACATCAAAACATGCGCGAGCATTGCTAAGCCACGAACATGCACGAGCCTGTGCATTGCGTGAAGCTTGTACTTTACGTTTCCTGAGTCTTGAGGCTACATAGAAAGACATCTCTAGAGCCTGTTCAGCGTTGAGGCGGGGATCGCAGTGGGTGTGGTAGCGAGAGCTCAAGTCAGTTTCCTCAATGCTTGCTCCACCTCCAATGCACTCTACAAGCATGTACGAGCCCAGTCAGCATGTGAAATGTATTCACACTTTGTGATGCAGAGGCATATAGCCCCTTCATGAGGCTGATTGCCCCAGAGACCACTATACATTCTGATCCCTAACAGCCAACATATGACAAATTTGCACCTACCTAATGCCTGTACAATAGCTTAGAGAAGGATGCATGTCTGACAGCATGTACAATTCAAGCTATATGTGTTGCCATGATGAATGTATTGGGTGAAAGCCTGAGTGAAAGCATGGCTGACCTGTAACATTGTCTCCTGTCATTTCCAAGTGGATGCCTCCAGGCACAGTACCCAGCTCCTCGTGCACATCAAAGAAGGCTTCTACTTCTGCCCTGATGTTCTCATACCTACGCACCAGATTTGCACTGTTAATGACAATTCCATGTATGCGCTTGTTAAAAAGCTGTCACAAGGGCAACACAAACGTCAATGTTTGACATTTGACATTGCAAAGTTGAAACATACCAGTGTGCCTACTCAAGGCATTTGCAAGATGAGCAGTCACAAGCCTTGTTGGCCACATAAATCACAACGTAACAAAAGGCATAGCTTGCCAACTCGTCAAGAACCACACAGCAGATACAGCCGGACTTAGCAACAGCCAGCCATATCATGCTGTGAACACACTCTCACAGACCAAGTCACACATACACACAGACAGACAGACACAGACACACACAAGCCGCAGGCCACAGTGAGCCACTGACCTGCGCGTCTTGTAGGTGCCGCAAGACTCTGTGTTGCCATGCATTGGGTCACAGATCCAGGTCACAGTCTGCCCTGCCCTCTCAACAGCTTGCACCAGGGCTGGCAGCTTGGCCCTCAGCTTCTCCTGGCCCATGCGTACAATGACAGCCAGCCTGCCTGGTGTGTTCTCGGGGTTGAAGGAGTGGATCATGGTGACCAGGTCGTTGGGGTCCATCTTGTCACTGACCTTCACCCCAATGGGGTTGCCAATGCCGCGCATGAACTCCACATGCGCTGCGTCCAGCTGGCGAGTGCGCTCGCCACACCACAGGAAGTGACCTGCATTTGCAAACATCCACTCATGCAGTGCCATTCATGCAACAAGAAAGGTACATTCTCGCAGCCTTATAATGCTTCTCAGCATTGCCAGCATCGCGCTGGTTGCAAACTAATTGCTTGGCTGCTGGCTCAACACAGGCAATGCAGGCTTGCTTGAGACCGGTACATGCTGACAAGGATGCACATTCTGCAGAGTCATAAGAACACCTGTTGGAGCTGCAGCAAAGGAGCAGGACTGGAATGGTTGTACCTGAGCAGTCATACCACAGGCCGGTTGTGCTGTCCTGGCGTGTGAGGGCCTCCTCATAGTCCATCAGCAGACACTCATGGCTGACAAAGAACTCTGTCTCTGTCATGATGGGGTGGTTGGCGGACAAGCCTGAAGCGTTCATGAACTGGATGGCCTCCTTGACCCTCTGTGCCACATCCAAGTAAGCTTTGCCTTCGTCTGAGTTGTCCATGAAGTCCAAGTTCCACTGAGTGACTCTTGCCAAACCAGCATAACCTCCAGTAGAGAAACCCCTCAGCAGGTTAAGTGTCGCTGCTGATTGATTGTATGCCTTGACTAGTCTGCTTGGGTCGGGAACACGAGCTTTCTCTGTGAACTCTGGCCCATTGATAATGTCTCCTCTGTAGCTAGGAAGAGAGACGCCGTCAATGGTTTCTGAGCCGCTTGATCTGGGCTTGGCAAACTGCCCTGCCATGCGGCCAACTTTGACAACAGGTACACCTCCGCCAAACATCATGACCACTGACATCTGAAGCATGACTCTGAAGGCATCTCGTATTCTGTCAGCTGAGAACTGGGAGAAACTCTCTGCACATGACAAGACAGTATTGTTAGCAGGTAAGCCTTCTCTTCTGCTGGAGTTCAGCATGCTACATTGGTACATTGGCAAGTTTGTACATGCAACCCCCTGCAGACAAAACCAAAAGCAGTGAAATCTGATTCAAGACTTGTCACCTGCACAGTCACCACCAGTCAACATGAAAGACTCTCCAGCCGCACACTTTGCGAGCCGAGCTTGGAGCGTCCGGCACTCGCCAGCG
>JAABUK010001934.1_pt1 | contig 38258 bp, 34 predicted proteins | sample 5559141 | NCBI WGS metagenome assembly JAABUK01 (sample SAMN10711869, study PRJNA513367) | rock metagenome | isolation source: Antarctica rocks | place: Antarctica: Victoria Land, Pudding Butte nord | collected 2016-01-03 | reverse complement strand
CCAGCTATGACAATGAGTGTGTACGGTCAGAGGCATGTAGGGGAGATGTGGTAGGGCTCGCCATCCAAAGGTCCGTGGCACTGTCTCTAGCAATAGAGCGCTGGCAGTCAACTGGCAAGATGATCGAAGTCGACAGTGGTCAGAAGGCTTCCTCTCGCAAAAACAAAGCGAAGGAATGCGTCCATGCTGGTAGATAGAGGATTGTCGTTGTGCTGTCGACAGCATGCGTGACAGTGAATCGGCTTCCCCATGGACAAACAGATCAGAGTTTAGTGTTGAGCGAGCAGCGACCTTTTGTAAGTCACCCGAATAATTGTTTGGCTGCTTCTTAGAATTTTTGCTCTATCGGCAATGAAGCTTGTCGCTGAGCTAGGTAGACCGCACATCTAGAAGCCTTCCTCGAGGTAGGCGATAGCTTCTGGTACAAGTAGAATTTCCAGCTGCTACATCCACGTCGAAGGACTCTTGCCTCTCAGTGTGGGTCGAAAAAAGGGTGCAGAGAGCGCTCTTGAGACCAGGCGTCGATTCGACCTAGCTGCGAATCTGGAATGAGGCTAGAATTGGAAATTTCTGGAAAGCAAAAGTCAAGTCAAGTATAAGCTCAAGGGAAACGATATCGAATAGATTATTTTGCCTTGGCAGAAATGATCTGTTGGTGTAATGAATTAGTGGGCATGGTAGATGGGGTTTTGAGAGACGTTGAGTAGATGCGGAGGTGGCATGGAACTCCCAATCAACCTTGTGGCCGAAGGAGTGAGGACTAAGACAAGGCAATGGAAAACTTCGAATAAATAGAGGTCCAGAAAGAAAACAAGAGAGCAAAAAGCATCCTGTCTAGTCGCGTCTGTGGTCGAGACCAGTGAGGATCTGAAAATACTTAGTCCGATTTGCAAACTCCGTCCCTTCTTCCACTAAGGGGAGATATCTGCTGCTGGCTAGCTAGTTCATGCAGCTGTGATTGAGATGCAGAAGAGGGAGCAACGCGCGCACCCAATGTGTGTACTAATCGACCGGAGAACTAGGAATGATTGACTGCCTAGAGCTTCGCAAAAGGCTCCACAACGCAGTTCTGTCTCGGTCTTCGCAAGGATGCATGGGAAAGACAAATCAAGAAGCTGCAGGGGCTTCTTCTGTCTTCTCAGCCGTAGTCTCCGGTGCAGCCTCAGACTTTTGCTCAGCCGTCTTTTCTTCCTTTGGTGCCTCAGCGCCTCCAGCTGCAGCAGCGGGCTCGGCCTCACCACCGTCTGACGATGTCCAGAGGGTCAGGTTGTCACGGAGCAGCTGCATGATCAAGGTGCTGTCGCGGTAGGATTCTTCAGACAACGAGTCAAGCTCGGCAATGGCGTCATCGAAAGCCTGTTTGGCAAGATGGCAGGCGCGGTCGGGCGAGTTGAGAATCTCATAGTAGAAGACTGAGAAGTTGAGGGCTAGACCAAGACGGATTGGGTGAGTGGGAGTGAGCTCAGTCTGGGCGACATCGGTTGCGTTCTGCAGACAAGATGGTAAGTATGAGGATTAAGTGCTCCTGTCGCAATACAAACATACCTTGTAAGCCTCATGTGCCGCAGTCGCAGCAACTTTGCGCTTTTCGCCAGATGCGAACTCGGCAAGGTAGCGGTGGTAGTCTCCCTTCCTGTAAAGACAATCGCTAATTAGCATGGCTGATCAATGATGAAGACCTGCGGGGAAATGCGTGATCTCCGACGACATGATTGAACATACATCTTATGATAGAAGACCTTGGACTCGCCCGACTCGGCCTTGGGGATGAGAGACTGGTCCAGGACGTCGAGGACATCTTGGCAGACTTTCTCGAGTTCGGTCTCAATCTTCTGGCGATAGTCGCGGATAGTGCCAACATGCTTGTCAGAGCCCTTGGATTCTTCCTTTTGCTCGATAGACGAGATTATGCGCCAAGAAGCACGTCTGGTTCCAACAACGTTCTTGTAGGCGACAGAGAGAAGGTTCCGTTCGTCCACAGTGAGCTCTCCACCGAGCTATAGAATGTCAGAAACTGCATTGTGAAGTGTTTTTGCGCCAGCTCATAGAAGCTTCACCTACATTGGCGACCTCCTTCATGTATGTGACCATTTCATCATAGCGCTCGGCCTGCTCACAGAGCCTCGCGAGGAAGGTTTTGCTGCATTACAGTCAGATCGAAGTTGAACAGCATCCTTGCGCAATGTATCTCGTACCTCTCGCGCTGCGACAAAGAGCTTCAAGTTAGCGTACGGTCTTATCAATGGGGTGATCATGAATTGATGAGATGTATATGAGGCAGGCTCAACTGTTTGCGCGGCTTGTCTTGCTGGGAGCTGCAGGATGCTTACCTCGCTTGCCATACTGTAGAGTCTGCGCAAAAGTGATGGATGAGTTGGTGGAAGAAATCGATGGTGATAGCGAAGGGTTGGACAATGGTAGAGACGTGATGCAGGTTGGGTGGGTAAATGGGTCGATGTTTATGGGTGGTGTGAAAGTGTCAGAGCGGTTCACTTGGCACTAGGCGTGCGTGGTGGCTGTTAATTAGTTGTACCACTTTTTGTTTTGGGCGGGCGTGGCAGGTGACAACAACAACAACAACATCAATAAAAACCAACGACAGGTCAACTTTTCACCAGTAGGACTTGTGGCAAACGCAGTGATCTGGAGATAATCAACGACGGAAGCTCGTCCAATGTGAGGTAAGAGATGAGTCTTCAGCAGAGGGCTGTTGCAGCACTGCCAGTATTTCTAGGAAATCCTCGACCCGATCAAACTCCTCACACCGCAGCTGAGCCCCCATCCTGCTGGTCACGTGGGTGCTGCTTCAGATGGTTTCATCTCTGCCCAACAATCCTTGTTCTGATCTCCTTTCATTTCCCTTGTCACATACTGGTACAGATTGAAAGACCAACGGGTAGACCCTGTACGTCTCTCTGCACTCGCGTCTTCACCAATGCTTCAATCATGTCAACCTGTGGTGTACGCGGTCTTGCGAATGTCTCTCCTAAAGGCCTGTCTCAGGGTTGGCATTTCACAGCTTCTGCAATGACCACTGAGATGCCTGCAGCTGCATGCGCCAGTGAATGAGGCAACGGTTTCAACCAAGGAAAGTTGGCCATTGGTGCCGATGCAAACCTTTGGCGTCTTTGATCGTGCGAAGTAGGTGCTCCGGTCTCCCATTCGTTGAGAATGCGTCTTCCATTCTTTGGCTTGGTCAGCATGGGCTCACTATCATGGAAGTCGACTTTTCATTCGGAATCTGTATTCATCTCCAGACCTCGGGACCTTAGTCACAGATTTCCAGGCGGCATGGTGTTTGATTATTGGCCTAAATTCTGAGCGACTCCATAGTTCCAACTTGGAGCTTCAAACAGGACACCGTCTAGGCATACCTTGGCCCCCTTTCTATTAAGGTCGTCGTATTTGTAAGGGATTGTAGAGTATCCCAGCACTATTGCAGTAGAGGACAGCTTGCATCCGCATGCAATGGAGTTCACCCGTCCCGTTGATGATCTGATTGGTTACGTGATCCCTGCTCTAAGCCTCATGTGGTCAAAATAATAATAAAAGACACGGTGGAGGTTGATATCAGGTCTACATTTCTTCTTGACGATCTTTTGGCTCAATGCACTTCTCTGCCCTGCGCTCTCACTTCAGAACATATTCGAACAGATCAAGTTTCCGCGCAATTCCTCATTGCTCCTTTCCCTAGACTACCTTGCGCCGGCGCATCATGGAGCACCCATTTCTTTCCACTCCTACCCAAGTCCTGAAGCACTTCAATGTCGCTGAGGATACTGGTCTATCATCTAAGCAAGTGCTGGCTTCAAGAGAAAAATATGGCAGCAATGGTAACGGGCAAATCCTCTGAAAGCACTTTCTGTTCTAATCTTGTACGCAGCCCTCCCTGAAGAACCTCCTACTCCTCTATGGCGGCTTGTGCTAGAACAATTTAAAGACCAGCTGGTCATTATCCTCCTCGCATCCGCTGCCATATCATTTGTCCTAGCACTCTTCGAAGGTGGTGATGGTTGGACAGCTTTCGTCGATCCAGCAGTCGTAAGTTTCCACCAGCAGAGAAAAATGCCCGACAGTTTCTGATTGATCATTATGCAGATTTTGACGATCTTGATTCTCAATTCAGTCGTTGGCGTCACACAGGAGAGTAGCGCAGAGAAAGCCATTGCTGCACTGCAGGAGTATTCTGCGAATGAAGCAAAGGTCATACGAGATGGACATATGCAGAAGATCAAAGCAGAGGAGCTGGTGCCAGGTGATATCGTCAGTATTGCAGTAGGCGATCGCATTCCGGCAGATTGTCGCTTGATCTCAATCCAGAGTAACGCGTTTGGCGTCGACCAAGCCATCCTCACCGGCGAAAGCGAGAGCGTGAGCAAGGACTGCAAGGCTATCAAGGATCCTCAGGCGGTCAAGCAGGATCAGATCAACATGCTCTTCTCTGGAACCACTGTGGTTACAGGTCACGCTACGGCTGTTGCGGTGTTGACCGGAGCTTCGACCGCGATTGGAGACATCCATGATAGCATGACATCTCAGATATCGGAGCCGACGCCGCTGAAACAGAAGCTCAACGATTTTGGCGACATGCTTGCCAAAGTTATCACTGTCGTCTGTATCCTGGTGTGGCTCATCAACATTCAACATTTCAATGATCCTTCGCACGGAAATAGCTGGGCCAAAGGAGCTATCTACTACCTTAAAATCGCGGTCTCGCTGGGAGTCGCCGCCATTCCTGAAGGCCTAGCTGTGGTCATAACCACATGTCTGGCGTTGGGCACTCGAAAGATGGCAGCAAAGAATGCCATCGTCCGAAGTCTACCGTCCGTTGAGACTCTTGGCAGCTGCAGTGTGATCTGTTCTGACAAGACTGGTACTTTGACTACCAATCAGATGAGTGTCGAGAAAATTGTGTATTTGAACGAGGCTGGCAACGATCTGGAAGAAATTGAAGTTGAGGGTACTACCTTTGCCCCAGAAGGCAATCTTTCACGCAATGGCAAGACAATTGAAAACGTTGCTGCATCCTCTGCCACGCTTCTGCAGATGACCGAGGTTTTGGCTCTCTGCAATGATGCACAGCTCGCATACGATGCCAAAATGGGAACGTTCAGCAGTATCGGAGAACCCACAGAAGGAGCTCTTCGAGTTCTTGTAGAGAAAATTGGGACCGAGGATCCAGCAATAAACCAGCAACGCCGCGGCATTCCTATCTCGGATCGATTGCATTTCGCAAGCAAGCATTACGAAGAACGCTTGCCCCCTCAGGCTATGTACGAATTCTCTCGAGATCGGAAGAGTATGTCGGTCTTGGCAGGTCATGGCTTAGGCCAGAAATTACTGGTCAAGGGAGCTCCGGAGTCCATTCTTGATCGATGCACGCACAGTCTTCTCGGGGCAAATGGCAAGAGAGTCTCGTTGACGAAGAAACATCGAGCTCTCGTATCTAATGAGCTTGTTGAATATGGCAATCGTGGTCTGCGAGTCATAGCTGTCGCCAGTATCGAGAACCTTGGGACAAATCCACTTCTCAAGACAGCAAAGACAACTAAAGAATATGCCCAGCTGGAACAGAATATGACTCTGATTGGCTTGGTTGGCATGCTTGACCCTCCTCGACCAGAGGTGGCCGCCTCGATACGTAAGTGTCAGGATGCTGGCATTCGCGTCATTGTCATCACTGGTGACAATCAACACACCGCAGAGACGATATGCCGTCAAATTGGTGTCTTTGGTCCGCATGAGGTCCTCGAAGGTAAAAGCTATACTGGTAGAGAATTTGACGCTTTGACTGAGAACGGACAACTGCAAGCAGCCAAAACTGCATCTCTATTCTCGAGAGTCGAGCCAACGCACAAGCTTAAGCTAGTCGAACTTTTACAATCTGCCGGTGAGGTTGTCGCAATGACTGGCGACGGTGTCAATGATGCTCCTGCTCTCAAAAAGTCAGACATTGGTATTGCAATGGGCACAGGCACAGATGTCGCCAAGCTGGGAGCGGACATGGTTCTTGCGGACGACAATTTTGCCACGATCGAAATCGCTGTGGAAGAAGGCAGATCAATCTACAGCAATACTCAGCAATTCATCCGATACCTCATCTCCTCCAACATAGGAGAAGTGGTCTCAATCTTCCTGACAGCTGCATTGGGTATGCCTGAGGCGCTCATTCCAGTGCAGCTGTTGTGGGTCAACCTGGTCACCGACGGACTACCTGCCACGGCTCTGTCTTTCAATCCCCCAGATCATGATGTGATGAGACGGCTACCCCGGAAGCGAGATGAAGCGCTCGTGAGTGGCTGGCTTTTCTTCAGGTATATGGTGGTTGGTACGTATGTTGGAGCCGCGACTGTGGGAGGATACGCCTGGTGGTTCATGTTCTACGAGCATGGACCTCAGATATCGTTCTGGCATCTGGTATGTTCATCTTTTACCAACGCCTTTCTCTTGCGTGCTTTGCTAACGAGTGCCAGCGTCATTTCCACAAGTGCTCGTCACAATTCCCTGAGATTGGCTGTAAAATGTTCACTGGTACCGAATCGCAAACGGCATCGACCGTGTCGCTCTCCATCCTGGTGGTCATTGAGATGTTCAACGCCATGAACGCCCTTTCTTCCTCTGAATCACTTATTACCATGCCCCTCTGGAAGAATATGAAACTCATTTACGCCATCACACTATCGATGGTCTTGCATTTGGCCATACTCTATACCCCGTTTCTCCAGGGTCTATTCAGCATCGTTCCGCTCAATTGGCCTGAATGGCAAGCCGTTTTACTGATGTCGGCACCTGTTATCATCATTGACGAGGCACTCAAATTCCTTGAGAGGAGGTGGTATGTCAGACCTGTTGACACGAAATCAAGGACTGCAAAGGTTGAAGCTAATGGAAAGGTTAAGCATTCATGATGGCTAGGAATGCTTCTCATGCTGTGCTGGATCTATCGTGGCTGCGTGGCTTCATCACTGCAGTTAGACTGCAATGCATCTACTTGGTAGGGTAGACATAGATAAACCATAGAAAGAACCCTCGTCGGGTAAACCTTGTATAATAGAATTGCATGTCCAACTGATGAAGACCACCGAAACGGGGACAATTTGGGAGCGGTGCGTGGAATGCGGCAGTCTTTGCCAAGACTTTACGATCACGTGGCAAGCCCAAAATTCACAACCCAAAATCTTCGTCTGGCACAGATCTAACCTTTTCTTTTCTCCATCAAAAAGTGAACAGAGCCAGCCACGACCATCGTTTGCGTTCTTCCACAGCGATGCGTTGCCATAGGCCTCGTTTGACGGGGCCTAGTGGCTCTGGAGACCAAAATTATCCTTGAAGGAAGTTTCTCTCTCGTCTTCCGGGTCCTCTTAGATGAGGGCGATGAGATTGGAATGTCGATGATGGGAGACAAACAATTTCATTTCATTAAAAGTGGTATATGCTATGCTGTCAGCCATAGGTGTTTCGATTCTGCTTTAATCTGTTCCAAGACATGTCTTCGAACAATGCAAAGTCGGTTGTACCTGATGTTATCAGCTTGTCAAAGTATCCCTGTGATGAACGACCTCCTCTAGAAGTCTGCTGTCACCTTTCTTCCTTTCTGTATGTATCAAGGGCTGTCAATAGCCATGCACCAGTCCGTTGTCTGGCCACCCTCGTTTGCCTAGGCACGAGCGTCTGCCAGTCACAATTGGAGGCTGCACTGGTCAAATTTGACGACATTCCAAGAATACAATGTACTGTTGGTGACTCGCATTCTGGTGCTTTGACCGTTACCACCCGAAGATGTTTTGTTGTTGGCGCGATGCATGTTTAGCATTCCACGGAAAGGGTAGGTGATCTGAGCTCTGTTTTTGGCCATACTTAAAGTACATACCACAACCCGGCCATCGCTTTCTTTTCTTCCCTCTCAGCTTCGCTCGATCATTCGCTCCTTTCTTGTTACAGTCACTCATTGTATGTGATTGAGTCATTCGTTTTTGCTGTGGCAGACCTGTTGTGCTTCTTCTCCTGCCCTTACTCCGGGATACACTGCCAGACCCTTCACTATCGAAATCACCATCATCTTAGACTCAAGAACGAGCATAATCCTTTCCGCTCAATTTGTCTTCAGTCCCTCAGCGCCTTTCGTCCACGATATTCAACAGGAATGCCTCGCATCAACAAATCCCTGCCATTGGCAGCACTTCTCGCGGTTGGTGCCAGTGCTCAGATGAGCACAGGAACCGTCGTCCTCAACCCATCCGACACGGCTGTCACCACCGTGACATTTTCGACTTGCCCATCCTCCACTGCCAGTGTTACAACTATCACCAACCCTAACACGTCGACCTACACTGGCGCTCCAAGACCTGGCTCTGGCGATGTCACCACCTACGTTACTGTCTGCCCTGGCTTCTGCACTGGTGGACCAGGTTGCACTGGCGGTTTGGGCCCCACCACACATACTGTCACTGCCACCTGCCCATGTCAGGCCGCTGGCTCGGGTGGTGTTGGACCCGGCATGACTACTACAGTGGCTATTTGCCCAACTTGTGGTCCAGGAGGCAGCCCAGTCACTGCTACGCTCACCACTCCGATTCCTGGTGCAACTGGTGGGGCTGCATCTGGTGCTGGCGCCGCTGGCTCTGGCTCTCCTGGCTCTGGCTCTGCTGCCGGTGCTGCACCAGGCGGCTCTGCTGCCGGCGCCGGTACTCCAGGCTCGTCTTCGTCGCCTGGTACCGGTTCAGGCTCGTCTGACACCGGCTCCTCTGGGGCTGGGGGATCCGCTGCCCCAGGTGGATCCGCTGCTGGCGCAGGCACTCCAGGCTCGTCTGGAGCGGCTGCTGGCGCTGCCCCAGGTGGATCCGCTGCTGGTGCGGGCACTCCAGGCTCGTCTGGAGCGGCTGCTGGTGCGGATACTCCTGGTTCCGCAATGCCTGGTATGGCCTCCGGCCCACCCGGCTCTGCCATGGGCTCTAGCATGGGCTCTGGGGCAGGCTCGGCTTCTCCCACAGGCGCTGGCGCTGGGTCCAAGTACGCTAATAGCAGCAGCGTCTCGCCATCGATCTCGCCTGCCGCCGCTGGCACGGGCAAGGACCGCATGGGATCTAGTGGCAGCGCAACATCATTCCCTGGTGCTGCCTCGAGACTGCCTATCGCTGGCGGTCTCCTTTCTACCGTGGCTGGACTGTGTGCAGTCTGGGCTTTTGTACTGTGATGGATTTCATGGCTGCGAACCTACTGTCTGAATGGGTAATTGATATCGGGTTATCTCTGCTTTGGATCGATTCTACATATTTCGTTGCCTTCCCCGCCGCCATGTACACTGGTGACGCAAGCTCTGTGACTTGGGAAGAGCCCGTATTCTTCTGCATAGGTCATCTTGGTCGGAAATGGGATGACTCAAACTCTCTTAGGCATAATGGTCGGGCGTTCTTCGGTGTAAATGAGAACAGCAATTCAAAATACGCATTGACAATTTCAATCTTTCATTTTTCCTGCATTCTTCCAGGGACAACAAACATCAGACACATTCCCCAATTTCTTCTGCTTATTCAGTATTTCCTCCCTTATCCATTCCTAGCTGTTCAATACTCATCTGTCTGTCTGCCTGTCTGCCTGCCTGCCTGCCTCCCTCCCTGATCCCCATCCTTTCCCACCTCCTCACCCAAAACCACACACAGCCGGCCAGCATTACAGACCCTTCAAGCACCACGCACGCACGCACGCACAACCAACCAACCAACCAACCCATCCAACCCCGTCCTTTCACCACATCACCTCACATCACAACGTAACCTACCAGCACAGCACAGCACACCACACAGCATACAAGCGTGTACCCCCAATCCCAAACCAAACCCAGTCAGTCGACCACCTAGGTAGATTTTGAACTCGGATCAAAATCATACTTTATATAAAAAAAGGGGGGGTCTATTTCCATATCTTGCATGCCCACTGATCAATCAATCAACCAACCAACCAACCAACCAACCAACCAACCAACCAACCAACCAACCAACCAACCAACCAATTGACCAGGCCCTTTAGATCCAACCCAACTTTATTTGGAAGAAAAAGAACAAGAGCGCATGTATCTCGGCCGTGTAAGGACCCGCTAGTGCGGGAAGACTGCTCTGAAGAAGTGAATAAGGAAGAGTGGGAAGAGGAAGAGTGGGAAGAGGAAGAGTGGGAAGAGGAAGAGTGGGAAGAGGAAGAGTGGGAAGAGGAAGAGTGGGAAGAGGAAGAGTGGGAAGAGGAAGAGTAAGAGTAAGGGTAAGACTGTCCTTCCTGGGATTGTTTGAACATGATGAGATATGAGTAGTAATGACGAACGAGGCAAACTATCAGCGAGTTCATTGAAGGGGCTGGGATATCAGACAGCGGAGGAGGGATGTGCGTCAATTGCTGGAGGAGACTTGGATAGCGAGGACGGTTAAATGACATTTGTGTCACGTGGATATGATCTGATTGACAAAGACAGGATGCAGAGTGACTTATTTGATAACACCATTTTTATAGCTCGAGCGAACTGCAGGCTGGGCGGACTGATCTTTTATGGTACATTTGCGAAATGCCACCAACATAAAGCCGGCAGTCAAAGAAAAACGATGGAGGAGACGGACGCAAATAGCCATTGGACTTTGCTAATCAAGGACCCCAATGACACACCCCAGATGAAAATGTAAGCTTTTGCAATTATCTGAACATCGCCTTTGCATGCTTCGTCTGCCCACTTCAAGTGTCATTAATGCTTGTTTCACTGTTCCATCAACCCAACGCTTCACTCATGCTGTTTCATCCCCTGTTCGTTGCAACCTCCCACATGACATTGTTCGTGCATGGGAGAAGGCTCGTCGGTTGATTGAGATTTAATCCTCGCCGACCTGGAAGACTAGGTTAGCCGGTCGTTCAGGCACCTTCATCGTCATCACCAACGCGGATGGTGCCCTGGCCTTCACCAAAACCATTGGCCCAGAAGCCCTCGACTGAGGGAGATCTATGAATAGGATGTTAGTGACGATGTCCGGGCGACAATGAGAGAGGGTGGCAAACTTACGTGCTTGCCATGCTGTCATGGGTGAAGAGAAGCCAGAAGCCAAAGACTGGCTTGGCAAGAACGTCGAGCACGGCGTAGGCGACAATTTCGGCATCGACGCCAACGATACGGGCACCATCGGCAACACCCCAGACGCTAGAGCATGTCAGGAAGTCAGGAGGCAGAGGAGTGGGGCAGAGTTACATTGGGTAGATCGTCCAGAGGATGAGGGTGAAACCAGCGATGGCAGCAAAGAAAGCCTTAGTCTTGCTGTCCTTGCCAGCAGCAGCAGAACGGCCGTTGAAGGCGAGCTGGTAGACGACAGTGAGATAGGCGAGGCAACTAAAAGCATACCAGCCCCACTTCTGACCATCTTCCTTACCGAAAGCAGCAAAGAGACCAGTCATGATCATGATCAGATCGGCAACAACGGCAACGAGAACGTTGGCACCACTGAGGCCGGCCAAGAGGCAAAGATCGAGGAGCAGGAGTGGGGTGGTGAGGGTCCAGTCAATATAACGAGCGTAGTAGACCTCACGGAAGACATCTTGGACGGTGTCTGGGATATGCTGGGCGTGCTTCTCGACGATCGCGATGTGCTTCAGCGTGACGCCAGTACCGGAGGCCATTGCGAAGTAGGAGAGGAAGGCGAAGGTGGTGATGAAGGCAGTGATGATATGGAAGAGTCGTTTTTGCTGACACGCCATTAGTATGGATGCTGGCGAAGGACTATCATGATGTCACTCACGACCGGGACCCGGAATGCCATTGCGTAAAAGGCGAGGGAAGACAAGCCCATGATCACGCAGACAACCCTGATACAATGTCAGATGGAGCAAAGAGGGAAAGAATGACAGTAGCAGAGCAGTACCATAGTGTGCGATTGCCCACATCACCGGCTGTCTCGTAGATGGGTGTGTTGCCTGGGATGACCGTGGGAACTGGGGCCACCGAGGCCGAAGCCTTCATGATGGCGGTGGGGTCGATGATCATCTTCACGAGCAGCTGTGAGAATGCAGATAGATACAAGAAGTGCTGAAGTGATGAGGGTGAAGCTGGAGATGCAGCTAAACCGAGATATGTGATGTTGATGTGGATGTGGAAGGGAGGTGAAGAGAGGAAGAGATGAAATGAAGAAGAAGGTGGAGGTTGGTTAGGCAGCTTGGGGTGATTAAGTGGGGAGCTTGGCGAGTCCTGGTGGCTCGCAGCTTCCTCCTGGTGGCCTCGCAGCTTCCTCCTGGTGGCGGCTCGCAGCTTCCTCCTTGGTGTTGGTTGCTGGTCGCTGGTTGCTGCGGGGAAAGAGCAGGGGGGAGAGCAGGGGGGAGAGCAGGCACGCTCCAGCTGCAGCTTCCACTTCCAAGCTTGCAGCTTCGTCCACCACTTGGAAGTGTCGTCATCCCACCCAATGCCTCACCATCTGCAACACGCGAGCCCGGGGAGCTTGACACTGCCACCAATCGCAGCGACTGGGACCTTCGCACTACCCCTAGACCAGCAGGGCCGGTGGGTCATCAGACGCTCGAGACTTCACACTGCCACCTTCGCCCCAATCGAGGATAACAAATCGTTGGTACTGGCGACTTTCCTGTGCCGCTGGTGGTGGGCCATGGCGAGGCGGAGTCATGATGTAGATGCTACCTCGCGCCGGCGCCTCTGGCCACCCTAGCCTGACGCCAAGACACCGCCTGCTGCATGTCCTGCCCCTGTTATTGGTAAGGACTTAGACGTCCAGGAATTGTCCTTTCTCCGAGCACTCCATGGGGGAACCCTCAGCTCCAGCTCCATCTCCATCTTTCGTGCTACCGGTTTCATGTGACATTTGGCTGGTCATCATCGAGGGACTTGCAAGACGTCGAACCCGCAACGGACCGGCAACGCATGCTGCATATGGTGACGCCGTAGATGAGACAACGCAAGAGTCTACCCCGCATGTTGACCGCAGCTAGGACCCCCGCGCCGGTTCATGGTGGCTGGGTCGAGTCTTGCAGGGGATCTCTCCTCTCAGCAATCAGCACCATCGTAATCTCCACGCCCGCGTGTGAGATCCAGCTAATCTTAACGATCAAGCTTAGCGATCGAGTATTCAATCAACTAAATCAGTCCAGACCAGGCTATCTGCACGTGATGTGGGAAACTGTTTTTCGGAACTGGGCCAACAGCGGCTCAAAGACAAGCTGGAGTTCGGATGCCGAGCCTCCCTTCGTAGTCAGCACCTCCGGCTCGTACTCGTATATGGCTATAGATCATGGATAGAGTGCTCATGTCTACGCACGACAACACCGGCATAGATCTTGCCCATTCGCCGTCTGCCAAGAGCCCCGTTTCTCCCTCAAAGCGTAGATGCGGGATGATTGAATGAACTTGGACTTCTTGAAACTGCTTGTACAGGAGTATCTCGGTGCCGATCCCGAAACATCAGAAAAGCTTCACAACCCAACCCAACCCAGAATACCACTACCCCGTCTGGAGTATCACACCTCCTTTTCCAGCGGCTTGACCACTTCTCTGCATCGGACGCAAAGCTTCTCCTTCTCATCCTCGGTCGTTGCTTGGGTCTCGTTACGTCCATCTTCGAAGACTTGGAGATCATCGTCGTACGCTTGTCCATCAGCCCTATATCGCCAACACCTGTCACACTTGGATGAGTCCGGCTTCTGTACCACTGCCCATCCGTTGGAGCCACCAGGGAGTTCGATCGGCGCACTGTGCATCCACATCGATGTGTCGCCATGGGCCAGGAGGTCATTCTTCAAGGCGGATATGCGGTCCTCCCCACCAAAGGCAGTCTGCAGGTCCGAAACAACCAGCATCTGCCGCATTGCAGAGCCTTGCCAGGCGGCGAGGGCTTGCTCGCCCGATGACTCTTCTGGCGCCAGTAATGTGACAAATGACTCCAGGGACGAGCCCATTGATTTGGCCGTTCTCGCTCGTTCTTGTGCAACCTTGACAGCAGTATTGGCGGCGACAAGCATTGGGAGAATAGTCTCCACTTCGCCATTGTTCCATTTCTCTGGTGCCAAAGTCCATGGCCGACGCAGTGGATGCACATCGACTGCTTTGATGCTCTCCGGCGTATGCTCCCAGGACTCTTCGACCAGCAACGGCGTACATGGTGCCAGCATCGCCTGCAACTCAGTCAAAACGTGGTAAAGGGTGGTCTGGATTGCTCTTCGCATTGGGCTCCGCACATCGTCACAGTAAAGAGAATCCTTGATGGCCTCAATGTAAAGCCCGGAAAGATCAGTACTGATCCATCGGTTGATGGCACTGACCGCTTTGTAGAACTCGTGTTCCTCGTGTGCAGCCATGACCGCCTGCTTCACTTTTGACAACTGATACAAAGCGATCTGATCCATCTGGTTAAGCTCGGGATAGGTTACCAGCTCATCCGGGTTGAGCCCTGCCAGCGCGCCAAGGAGCAGCTTGAATGTCACTCTATACTTATGCAGTGCGGCATGCACATTCTTGATGACGGTATCGCTGACGATCACGTCTTTTGTGAAGTCGCTACTTGCAACCCACAGGCGCAACGCGTCAGCTCCCAGCGAAGCAGTGGACGATGCACCTTTGCTTCTCTTTCGATCCTTCTTCAACGCATTCACAGGTGCTGCCGGACCTCGAATGATTTCGTCAGGGGCAATCACATTGCCTTCAGATTTACTCATCTTCTTGCCTTTTTCGTCCAGCGTGAAGCCATGGGTGATGAGCGATCGGAAAGGTGCTTTAGGAGCCGTATCGCTGTCTGTTGACTTCTGATAAGCGATTCGGGTCAGGACACTTGACTGAAACCAGCCTCGATGCTGATCAGTGCCCTCCAGGTAAACATCTGCTACAGGCTTCCCATGGCTTGGAATGCCTCCGGGCAGCTGCGACCAACTGGTACCGCTGTCGAACCACACATCCATGGTGTCTGTTCCGCGTCGAAAGTCTTCAGCTCTCGCATTTCGGAGAAGCTGAGGTGGAATCCAAGCAGAATCGCTTGCAGCATCAGACCACCATGCATCGACGCCTCTCTCGTCAATGACTCTAATGATGTGGTCGATGTTCTCCATCGTGAGCACTGCTTCTTCGTTGTCAGCCCTGTACAAAGTTGGAATAGGCACACCCCAGGCTCTCTGCCGTGAGATACACCACTCGCTTCTGTTCTCCACGAAACTTGTCAATCGTACCTTTCCCGCAACAGGAAAGAATTTTACATCTTCAAGAGATGCAACAGTCTCGTCTCGGATGCTGCTTACATCTGCAAACCATTGGGCCGTAGCTCGGACGATAACAGGCTCTTTCGTGCGCCAATCGTATGGACTCGAGTGCACGTATTTGTAGGAGACTATGAGGCTCTGTTGCTCGTTCAGCAAGTCGAGAACAGCCCGGTTGCCATCACTGAGCACATTGCGGCCTTTCAGCAAAGATTCATCTCTGGGTACTGCATCAGCGGTGAAGCATCCTTTGGCATCAACAGGCGCAAGGACGGCAATTTCATTTGACTGAATAAGTGGCCACAGCGCATGATAATCATCCATCCCATGACCCGGAGCGCAATGTACCAAACCAGTGCCAGCGTCCGATTTTACAAAGTCTGCATGGAACAGAGGGCGATCAGAGTCGTGGATATTGAACAAGGACCTGTATTTTGGTTGAGCATCAAGGAGTTCTGAGCCAGAAATAGTCAATTGCACATCTTGAAGCTCGTCATTGATAAGGGCACCCACGAACCCAAGACGTGATTTCGCTAGTAAGAGATTGCCATGATTTGTGGACCGGACAACGACGTACTCCAAATCCTTGCGGATAGCAATTGCCTGATTGGCAGGGATGGTCCATGGTGTCGTGGTCCAGATCACTGCACTGACAAGCTGACCATCATGGTCGAATGGGTGTCGTACCAGGGAGAACTTGACCAGCGCAGCCGTAGACACATGATCATCCCTATACTCCAGTTCTGCTTCTGCAAGTGCAGTCCCAGACGAGGGAGACCAATAAACAGGCTTATGCCTGCGATAGATCAATCCTTTCCTGGCCAGCTCCTTGAAGACAGAAAGCTGCCGAAGCTCAAAGTCTTTGTCCATTGTTTTCCAGTGCCCTTCCCAGTCGCCCATGACCCCCCATGACTTGAAGCCTTTCATCTGCTCCTGGACTGTCACATCCGCAAAATTTCTCGCAGCCGTCCGCACAGCAACAGCGTCATGGTCACCGCCCTTCCTCCACCCGTGGTGTTCCAGAGCTTTGAGCTCAATCGGTAAACCGTGACAATCCCATCCTGGCACGTAGCTCACGCGTTTCCCCTGCACGAGTTGTGTTCGACAAACAATGTCCTTGAGGATTTTGTTCAATGCATGTCCGATATGTAGATTGCCATTGGCATACGGCGGGCCATCATGAAGCGTGAAGGAATTGGTGGCAGACCGTTCTCGGCGCTGCCATGAATAGAGGTCATCGGTACATCGTTGGAGATATCGGGCCGTATCTTCCGTAGAAGGACGCGCCGGGAAGGAGGATTTTGGTAAGCGGAGCGTAGACGACCATGACTTCACAGCTTGTTTGGCTGCTGTACTCATGCTACTATCAAAGCATGCTCCGGTCTTGACAGCTGCGGCTGGCACGTTGGGAAGGTTGATCGGTGGGAAAAGTGATCAATATTTTAAGCTTTCGCTTCCGTCTGACGGAGCACTCTAATTAACTGTTTTTGCTTTACGTACGCGTCTAGTACTGAGATATGTGACGTAAAGAGCACTATTTGGAAATCATTACCATTGCAGATATTTTTGTATTTCTTCACCTGAAATTGAGGCCGACGTGTCAGCTTTGAATCACAACTCCAACCAGGTTTCCGAAAATCATTCCCAATGCCTGATCCACGCTTGCTAAATGCAGCAGGGATCATCCTAACACATAATATGCTGCCTGTCAGTATACAGTCAGACAGCTCACAGTTCCGTTCTTAAGAACTTCAAATAAAAGACCTGGGAAGCCAAACAGTTCCGTGTTTCCAAGCCCTTGAACTCCATTCGAGGATTCCAGTGCACCTGTCCCTTGTAGCGAAGCATTGTCTTCCCATCCACCCAGTAACTCGACAGATGATTCAGGGCTTTCACCCCAACCTCGATTCAGCACCATGCCTCTTTGCATAGACTTCTCCTCCTCCTCGGTGCGGTATGCCCCATGCCACATGCCTTTGAGCACCTCGGAGACATCATTGAACGCCATCTCAGACGTCAGCACTTCTCCATCGGTCACATCCGAATCTGTCCGTATAGACCATCTGCTTCTTCGATGTCGATTGAATGGATATGAGCCTGGCACATTTGCGTGCAGTAGGATCTTTGTCACTTTTAATTCAGACCCTAAGATTGATCGTGTGTCTCTTACACTTGTGTCGGGAAAAGGAGGCGACTTGGACGTTGGAAACGATATGAAGACGTCGAAGCCGTGATGGAAGTAATTGTAGAAGCATTCCGGATTGACCAAAGATTTGTCTGTTGGATTGGAAGCCTGCTCAGGATCAGATTCCTCGCCGTAGCTCTGGGCAGAGGAATCATCAGTATCTAGAGAGGTCGCTCGACCAATGGGAGATGTGCTTTCAAGCCTTGTTGCGCCATGTTCGATAGTGTTTCCATGAATTGAGATCCGCGTATCATTCTTCCGATAGATTGTATCAGGTGGCCCAAATTCGGCTATCAAATCCTGAGGGGTTGTCTCACTCAAACAAACCCAAAATGAGGGCTGAGAGCGGCGCATGAATTCAATCTGCCCCTGCCCATGTATTCGAGCTTCTTCTACTTCATCCGGCGCCAGATCTTTGTTTCTACCGGTCAAAGCTATTGATCTTGGGAACTGTGGTTGTTTTGTGAACAAAGTTGTTCTTGCTTCGGACCAGGAAGAACCTTGAAAGATAGCCATTGAGGTCGCTGACGAGGATGCGGAAGAAGCTAGAAGTGAAACAAAGTCTGCGCGTTCCGTCCAGGAGCCGTGCAACAAGGGAAAGCAGAACGCTACCCCAGGATAGGACAGTACATATGTACCACGATCTGAGGTGTTGTTTGACTTCGGAGGGATGTATTCGCCAGGGTAGGAAGGGCCAAAGAGTCGATTGTACACATGTCGAAACGCCGGGCTGAACTGCTTCGAATCTTGCTCATTTGGCCCATCGCTCAAGGTTTTAGACCGCCTAACTAGCTCATTGCCCTTGTATGTCAGTGATGCTTTGGAAAAGTCCAGAACCTCAATCAGCCTCAGTCGCTGATCGGGCCCATCGAACCGTAGCCGAATTCCGCTTGGAGCAAGTTGTAAAATGACAGGGTGAAGGACCGGTTCGTTTGCGGAATAAGAGAGGTCGATGGAGGGGTAAGTCTGCGGCTGAGCTTTGAGACGAGTCAAGATATTGTGCAAAGAAGCTCCTAATGCTGTGTGGTATTAGTACTTGATGCTGAAGAATGACTGAAAAGACTTGCTCAAGAAGCCCAGGCCTCTGCCAGGATAGATCTGCGTGTGCGCATTTTGGCTGGCCATGACAGTCTTTTATATTCATAGCACTCTAGCAGCAAGATGGACATTGCCTCCAGAGTACAACCATGATAAACTCAAAGGCATGAAACAGAGACCACGTGTTCTGAAAAGCAAACGACTCATGATTGCCTCTGATTCCTGAACAATAATGCCCCAGGCACACAGATCGTCATATGCGCCCGGATTTCAAGCTAAGCCTTAACCGGGTAGCTTTGTTTACCTTTAACCAAAAAAGCTCACCCTTTGGGCTGGAGGAACCCTGTCCGCACTCTTTGCATCCTTACTATTCAAGATTTCTATGTGTAGTGCAGGTATTGCGCAGAAAGAAATTGTCGTTGCCGAACGTGATCATTCATCATGGTAGTCCCTCCTCGACCGCAACCGGCAAAGCGTGGCTCAATGCGCCCACCACCAAGGCCAAATGCGCCAGCGTTAACATCTGGACGATCCGAATCGCCAGCAGAGTCAATCTCCTCTGGAAGCGTGTCTCGAGCTCGGTCGCCGAGCGCTCCACCGAGCACAGGCATCAAACGAAAGGAACGGGATTTCGACCAAGATGCGGGCGAGGACACAAATATCAATGTTGTTGTCAGGTGTCGAGGCAGAAGCGATCGAGAAGTTAAAGAGAACAGTGGTGTGGTTGTATCAGTCAATGGCCTCAAGGGTAGGAGTGTCGAGCTTTCGATGGGAGCGAGCGCCTTGAGCAACAAAACATATCACTTTGACAAAGTCTTTTCGCCAGCTGCTGATCAAGCCATCATATTCGATGATGTTGTGAAACCCATCCTCAGCGAAATGCTGGCCGGATACAACTGTACGATTTTCGCGTACGGACAGACAGGAACTGGTAAAACATACACCATGTCTGGCGACATGACAGATACGTTGGGACTTCTGTCCGATGCAGCTGGTATCATACCTCGCGTACTTTACACCCTCTTTCAGAAGCTCGAGTCCGATGAAGTCGACTGTTCCGTGAAATGCTCCTTCATCGAGCTTTATAATGAGGAGCTGAGGGATCTCCTGTCGGCTGACGACGGCACAAAGTTGAAAATCTACGATGATAACAACAAAAAGGGTCATGGCACAACGCTTGTGCAAGGCATGGAAGAATCGCATATCAAGTCTGCCGGTGCTGGCATCAAGCTGCTTCAGGCTGGAAGTCACAAACGTCAAGTGGCAGCGACCAAATGCAACGACCTGAGTTCAAGAAGTCATACTGTATTTACAATCACCACCTACATTAAGAAGTCAGGCGAGGCCGGTGAGGACATTATTTGTGCTGGAAAACTTAACCTGGTGGACCTGGCAGGCAGTGAAAATATTCAAAGAAGTGGAGCAGAGAACAAACGAGCAGCGGAAGCAGGGTTGATCAATAAAAGCTTGTTGACTTTGGGACGCGTCATCAATGCCCTTGTGGACAAGAGTTCACACATTCCATACCGAGAATCGAAGCTCACTCGCTTATTGCAAGACTCGCTGGGTGGGCGAACGAAGACTTGCATTATTGCAACTGTTTCCCCAGCAAAAAGCAACCTCGAAGAGACGATCTCTACGCTGGACTATGCCTTTCGGGCCAAGAATATTCGAAATAAGCCACAAATTAACTCCATGGTTTCCAAGAACACTCTGCTCAGGGAGTTCACTGCTGAAATAGAGAAGCTCAAGGGCGAGCTAATTGCAACAAGACAGAGGAATGGCGTCTATCTTTCAAATGCACAATTTGAGGAGATCACGGTCGAGAGTGAATCGAGAAGAATACTCAGCGAAGAGCAAAGTGCGAGAATCGAGACCCTGGAAAGCAGTCTTCGAAACAAAGTACAGGATCTCTTTTCCCTAACGAACAGCTTCAACGGCCTCAAGCGCGACAATGAGACCACAAGGCTGGCTCTTGAAAGCACGAAAGATATTCTACTGAAGACAGAAATCGTCCTGCGCGATACTGAGCACCTACTTAGTGAGGAATCAAAACTGCGAAGAGCTCATCAGGCCACTGAACATGAGCTGCATGGTCTTGGGACTGGCTTGATAACAAAGCTTGACGAGTCAGTGCAAGATCTTGGGAGCTTACATTCTAAACTGCGACGAAGGTCGGATCTCCATCTTCTGAATCGCCAGACCTGGGAATCATCCACAGCCCGAGTTGCTGATGTCAAGAAAATTGTTGACAAGAAAGTAGAGAACTTTCGAGTCGAGCAATCAATTATGCTGGCAGCACTCTCCGACCGTATAGAGCAGTCTTTATCCTCAGAGATGGAGAAAAGTGCCTCTAATCAAGCCTTTCTTAAGACTCGTCATGCTGATTATGAGAAGGCCGAGGAGCAGGTTAAAAACCAGGCTTCTGGAGCTAGGGATGATATTAATCAGGTGTTGGAGGAGATCAAAGTACTGCGCGAGGAGGTCAAGGACAAAGTCGGTGAAGGATTGAACGGACTGTCTGCTGCGGCAGCTAGGATATCTGGAGAGGTGATTTCCGAGCTGGAGCAATTTCATACTCAGCTACATCTTTCCTACAGTGCTCTTGGCCGAGATTTCAAATCCGTGTTTGAGGACGTCATCAAACACGCCAACAGTCAAAGAGAGGAGGTCGAAGAGCTCCGAAGGCAGTTGCAAGAGGCTAACCAGAGAATCGTCGCTTCCAACGTAGCCGCGTCCTCATCCTTGGAAAGGTGCCTCAGTGATGAACGCCAAGCTTCACAGCAGGATCGCGATCAGCTACTGGCCCAAGTCAAAGCTTTGGTGGACGAATCGGCAAAGAAGCAGGAGATACGCCTGTCCTCCAACGTCGACAACACTCGGTCCCAGCTAGTATCCTCACGAAGCGAGTTTGAGCGAGCGAGCAAAGTCTATGCAGAGGGCATGAAGCAGTGGTCTGACAAGGAGAGACGATTCGTAAGCGAGGTTGTCACATCCAAGGACTCCCTAAAGAGCAAGATGAAGAAGGATTGGACGGTATGTCGTTTCCAACCTGACAGTGCATGATTGCTAACAAAGAGTTTCCAGGATGTAAATAATCGCAACACGGCTATCCAGAACACCACCAAAGCTGTTCACAATGAAACCGTCCGAATCGTTGATGCTCAGCTTAGTGATATGGCCGTACAAATGGCGGCGTTGGACGAGTTTGTGACTCGTGCCCGAGAGCAAAACGGCCGCCATCACGATTCGCATTGTGAAAGCCTCAAGGACCTGTCAGCAAACGTTCGCCAGACCTTCGGAAACGTGGATGACACTCTACAGTCGACTTCAGCACGCATACACAATCACAGCGCGGTCTGGAGAGGCGACATCGGTTCTCTCGAGAACAGTCTCTCACCATTTTCCCGAAGCATTCAGACCCCGTTGGCGGAGCTTATGGCCAATCACGAATCCAAGCCTCTGATCGAATATGTGGCAACAGGCGAAACACCGCAGAAGAAAGATTGGACTTATCCTACGAATCTGCCCCGCACTGAGAGCCACGAGTCGCTTCTTGCGCCACGCAGTGAGTTAGCAGAAGCGAGGCCTGCGGCGGCTCGATCGCCTAGGAAAATTGCCTCTCCCAGGAAATTGGGTTCGCCCAGGAAGGGCTTCTCCTCACCGAGTAAGCTACCCAGCCCGACCAAGACAAGAGTTTTCCACGACAACTCAGCAACTGCTGGAGACGCTGTGCTTCCAAGTCAACGGTTGCATGATCTTGCCGACGATCCAAAAGCAGGGCTAAGAGAAATGGACATGAATGTTTTGGCGCGACATTCGTCTGCGGAGGGGGTACATGGCCATCCCCAGACATCATTCTCCAAGTCCGTGAGCAACATGCAGCAGCCACCCCTCAAAAGACATGCAACGGCAGAAAGCAGATTACCGCGCAAAGGAAGAGAGAATAGTGTCCTTAGTCAGAGCATCGGACCAGAGTTGGGCATGGGAAGAAGGCTGAGGAGCAGTCCACAGCAATAGTAATAGTGATATCACGATCGAGTGGAGTCTCTACGGAGGACGTGGGAGCGTGGTGATAACCGTTTGTGATTGCGACAAGGGTGATTAATTCTATTGGTCGTGTCATTGATACCCTTGGCTACGTCAGAGGGGTATTCTTCTGGATGCTCAAGCCACTCTTGGTATGTTAGATTGCAGGAGAAGGTCAAACAACAGTTCGTGTAGCATGTTGGCTTTTGAGCTTGTAGCGAAGTTAAGCTTTGAAAAGGAATGCCAAGTTCGGACCTCGGGGCCTCGGAACCTGCCCGGACAACGTCGCCCGGCAGCTTAACATCGACGCTTTTTGATGCATGGAATCTCACTGGCTTGAGTCGTGCTTCAAAGCCTTTGAATTGATTGAGCCTTCTCATTTGCCCTTCCCCGTTTCTCCCAGCAGAGCACCTTCAAGATGGAAGATCCAGGTACGTTTCTTCCTTAATTGCCCAGCTATGTGCGCCTAACATCAGACGAAGTGGCCGAAATTCCGGCAATCATTCACCAACTCACTGAGGGTCCACCCTCGCTACAGCAGAAAGCTGTGGAGGAGTATTTCACGCCCGATGCCTCGTTCATACATCCCGTCTGTCGGACGCCAAGGGGCCCTTACTCAAGGCTACTAATCCTCGCAATCTATCGATGGTACAAAATTCTGTCGCCGAACATTGAATTGGAAGTTAACAGCGTTGGTCAGTCGTCCCTCTTCGCTCGTCACCCACTTGATATGTTCAGTCTAACATTGAATACTGCCAGCTTTTGACAACGAGAATCTCGTTTTATATGTCTCGATGCATCAGACTTTTAGCCTGGCCCTCATCCCGTTCCATTATGCGCATGTAGCACTGACCACTGTCCTTTACCTGGCGACCGACAAGCCTCTCGTCACTTCAGATCCTTCGTCACCTTACTCTGAAAGCTCGCAGCCGACTAAAGAGACACAAAACTTACGGCATGGACCGCCAACGCTCTACCGCATCACTACGCAGGAGGATCATTACCAACCCACCGAATTCGTAAAGTTCCTGCCAGGTGGGTGGATACTATCTTTAGTGATAATGTTGTGGCAGTACTGGAATACGTTCTTGTCCGTGCTGGGGGCTGTCGTGGGATATCCAGCGACGGCTTACCTGGAGAGCCGAGACGGAAACAAAAGGATCAGAGGCGGCTGGTAATTCTGGGGGAAAGGACAGGGCAGGAAGACAGCTGGATCACCAGCTTATATCTGGATCACCAGCTTATATCTGGATCATCATAGACCTCCCAGAACTCGAAGCATGTTGACCACCCACAACACCGAAAGCAATGGTTTGAGTGATGGTTTCATTCTGGTTTGCCACCGCAAGAACGGTCGCTTTTACTCCAATACGCCTCCCGGGCTTCTTCACCAGTAAGTGAGGGGTCGAGCATGTGGAACTGGCGCAACTGACAGCATGCCGCTCCCATTGGTGTTACCAGCGATGTTGAAGTAACCAACAAATGCTTGACGATGTTCAAAATCGGCTGCAGTGCTCGCGAGGTCCCCTGTCGATCCAGTTAGATCTTCCGCCTCCCGCCGTTAGTTGAACGTTAACCAAGGGAGGGAAAGTGGTTGATCGGACTACTCAGTACGAGTATTGAAGACGACGGGATTGGCTTGAGACACAATAGACTGTGGCGCATGTACTCTACTTGGTTTAGCCTCTCCTTTAAAACAGACATTTTTGCGCCAGAGTTGACTCTGCGCTCTGCATGCAGTAATAGCTGGCTACACCAGGTTTCAAGCAAACGCCATCATCGTATTGACTCGTCACACGAGGACAGCGGGGTGTTTCATTGTACTTGAATAGTCCTGAGCCTTGATGCTCACTCGCTCGTACCTCAGACCACCCCTGGTCGCCGATTGTGCACCTTGCAAGGAACCACAACCTATCCCGCAACGTCCTCCCACACACCATCGATCCTGGCCCTCTTTCCTCATTATTGTTTGCAGAGGGTGCATCACTTTTCTCACAAGAGGTCCGAGCGTCTGCCGCCACTATCCCTGCGAGGTGTTACTTGAAAATACAATGCCAGGTCCTACCGATCGTCCTGACGCCTTGACTTCACACTTGGTACTGATAGCCTTTTCGAAGTTTCCATCTCCCCAGTTCCACAGATGCTCCGCACAGACATTCAATCGGAGGGAATCGAGGGCTGCGTCCGGCGGAAGCTGTGGTCCGATGCACGCTTGTTCAATCACACATCGGCGGTTTTGGTTCGTAAGAGAGTAGTGGTCCAGGCCAAATCTCTGCCTGTTCATGGTTGAAGAAAGCTGCACGACTATCAAGAGGAAGAAATGCTAGCAACCCGTTGCCTGGCAGATATGCACGTTGCAAGTTCCTTCCTTCCGGACCGCTCGCGGAAATGATTCAAGGACTTTTATGCGGTAGTCACCCCACAGAAGTCGACTGCAGGGTGACTCGGGTTTATGATATACTTTCTCTCTGTTCTTGCAGCCCTGGTAATTGCTCTCCTCATGCAGAGATGCGACGCTGAGGGTTAAGCGAACGAACTTGGGTGTATAGATATATCTCCAGTGCCCAAGAAGCACCTACCTTCCTATAGACCCATCTTCGCAAAACCTTGCTCTCAACATATACATGTCACTAGATTCATAAAAATCGAATCTACCAAGGCTATCCATCCATTCAATCTCTCGCATACTGCTTCTTCATACCAGCTATCCAGCCTCTGAGCCAAACTCGCATCTCTGGTGGAAATGATGTCGTCGCAAGGAAGCGGTCATGTTACGTGAGCCTTCCATTCTCAAGCTCTGGCAGGACCTGACACCCTTCCTTCGAGCAGTATGCAGACCCATACTCCTCTTAAGTCCAGCAATCTTGACAAGATGCCGTCGAGCTCTCCCGTCCGAGAATATCTTGCGTCGGACGAAGGCCATGTCGGACGACTTGCTGCCACTAATCTGACGGGCAACGACAAGACGACTGCCGCTGAGCTGGACAAATTCATGCAGAGAGTGACAGACAAGAACATCGTCGATGATGCGCGGGACTTTATCAAAGGCGGCAACTTGAACTCACACCAGGGCAAGGAGTGAATGCAATCGACAACGATGTTCCTGCCACGGTGTCTGACTTACGCGTTCGACGGTTGCTGTTGGCTCGTCGTTGACTTTGCCAATGGTTCAAGCCCTTTGCCCGTGCAATGGCGAAGCAATAGTAAGATGTTAGATAGCATAAAGCAGTGGAGATGCACAAAGAGACAGCCAAAACCAGACAGCCAAAACCTGACACCCACTTGATGTTTTGAGATAATACTTCCCATGAGCCTGAGAACTGCTCCTGTACTGAGTGCGCCGCCCATGGGTGCATTTCATATTTCCCGCATAACATCGGACTTGGGCAATGCTTAGCCAGACCAGAACTCCCAGATGGCAGCCACGACCTCCTTGCCATTTGAAATTGGTACTTCATGGCCAGCGTCCAGATGTCGGAACTCAACGTTACCCTCAAAGACGTCTGTAGCGTCTGGCACCAGATCGCTGCTGACGATGTTGGTATCCTCATTTGCACAAATGACGAGCACTTTGCCCCGAACAAGTTTCGTAGCAGAAGTTTGATTTGCTTGTGCATATTTTTGTGACATTAACCTCTGGCCAATGCTCCTCCATGTTGCGTGTTCATCCATGATGGGTCCGTGTCTCATGCTAGACATATATGCGTGTACGAATGCCTGGTGATGCTCGACTTGGAATCTGACGACGCTTGCTGGAGTCAGGTCTGGATGACTCTGTAAAAAAGGTGCAATCGAGTTTGACTCGAGCTTTGGCACCTCGATGTTGATTGGTTCGGCAGATCGAGGACTCGCAAGGCTTGTGTGAAGAGACCGCGATGGTGCGACGGAAGCCCGCAGGCGTTTTCGAACAAGATATTTAAGTACTGGCTCAGGCAATATGCCTTGTGAATAAAGGAGCTTGGTTCGAAGGCTGACCCGGGTTGGCCGAAGAAGGCCAGAGGGAGTAATCAGGACAAGAGAAGAAACGAGATCTGGAAATTAGGACGTGAAAGAAGCTGCGATGCCACCACCAAAGGAATAACCTATCAGTGCAAATCTTCCAGAGGCACCCCCTGTCCACGAAAGAGATGATGATGCCAAGCAGATAAGGATCTGGGAACAAAAGAGACGAGAGTCTTGGGGTAGGTCGTTCGGGTTGTCAGAAAATCCTCTGCCAAACCTACCACAAAGGTCAACAACTTCAGCTGAGTATTTAGACAACCTTGATGTTGGGCATTGTCAAACGATTGCAAGGGAGCACCGTACAAGTCAAAGAGCATTACTCGACAGCCTTTTCCAGCCAGACCATGTGCAACAGCGCCTAATGCTATACTGGGAGTGCTGATGCCATGCACAAGTAGAACCTTTCGACCAGACTCTGGACCCCATTCATAGACTCTAACACTACCGTACGGAGATGGAACGTCTCTAGCTTCAGACAAGGCATCGGTCGGACATGGTAATTGGGCTCTCTCAAGCTCTGGTAATATTGGGAGCAAGGTCTTCAGTGGCGACTCTGTGATACCAGGTCTCGACCCAGATCCGAGGATATACTGAAAGGTTCTAGCAATACCATATGCAAGAGCTCCAAGAGCGATCACATTTGCTGTCTTTGGAGGAAGGACATTGTGGAGAGCTACAGTCATCTTTGTTCTTGGAGGGCGTCCTTCCTTGAGGCAGACTTGAAGGCTGGTGCACTTTGTAGATATTAAACAGAAGCAAGCAATATACAGCGATCAGACGTTCGCTACAGATTGAAATGTGAACAGAAGTCCTCTTTGATGTTCAGTCAGAATGATTACATAACCTCCAGTGCACACCAGAAAATCAATGCCAAGCCCTTGGCATTGATTTGGCCATGAGTCTGACTAAGCCACGAGAGTGCCATGCAAATCTCGGATCAAAGTCACCTTTAGATTTACCTTACAATATCGCTTGCACCTTCCAATGGTCGCGATGATACTCCGTATGCCAGACGATTTTTCTATGGCTGCGCTCGACTCAGATCTCACTGTTGGTCCCATTTCAGAGCGGCCGAGGTGGCTGCGTAGGCAGCATTCCATCGTTCGCGGCGTCGGAATGCCAGCAGATTGAGCTAGGGCATCGTCAGTCTTGGAGATTAATTGAGCAGTTCTGATGAGAAGATACTCAGCCGCGATGACTGAGTTAGGAGCAGATGTTCAAATTATATAAGTCACTGCTACGAATGCTACTAAGTTCAATGTTCTCCTCCCAGATCTGCCAGATTGGCCCCATTGTCGAAAATGAGAGACCGCATGCGGGAAGAGCAAAACGATGGTCACTTTACCGGAAATGGTAATCCATCCAGAATGGGTTGCTTTCAATGCCATTTCGCCCCGAGGTCGAGTCTCTTTTATTGTCTTTGTTTCGTGAATGATCTTCATCTCCGTCAAATTCTCTCACAGTCTTTAGGCACTTTCCCATCGCAATTTCAGTATGTCTTGGCCTCCCATACACCCTGATCCGACCACGAGTCCTGTTATCACTAATCACCCTGACAATGACCCGACATACCGGAGCCTCGTCAATTGGGGGTCTGTCAAAATGGTCGCGAACAGTGGTATTAGAATAGTATACGGCGGGCCTCACTATGGCCGCGACCCGCTTAATGGACCTCCCAGAGGAATCGGCATCTGGAAACGAGAGAGCCCAAACTTTCGCAGCTGGGATGGGCTCCTTGAGCTACCATTGCATCTCATAGTGACGCGGTGGGTGTTGTCAGGTGTTACATTTGGTCTGCGTCTGCCAATCATGGGCATGCCGCCTCGTCAGCCAACGATGACGATGATGAATGACGCTCGCCTCGGGATATCTTTCTCTGACTGGTTCGTACACGCAAGTGTGATTCCAGCTAGGCTCTTCGCCGACTTTGTCAACATTGACCCGAAGACAGCGACTATGGAATTGAGAGGTTCATGGAGAGGCTACAATTTCTCAACAGCATCGCCGAACGACGACCTGGAGCGCGATACTGTTAGTGAAAGGGACAAATCGTTGGACAACCTCTATTATATCCAGCTAATCAGGAATGAGCTGCCGTCCTTTCATTTCTGGTCATACACAGACCCTATTCAGAACGGAGGGGAAATGCGCCATGGTTTGATATCGAAGGGAGCAACGGCTTGTTACGATATTGACGGCGATGACTTGATCAGCAACGTTCACATCAACTTCAATCGGTTGCAAAATCTGCCGCTGCGCAACGCAGATCCACTTGAGTCCGAGCAGATCACCAACGCAGACCCAAATCATAGCCCCAAGAAGGGTCGTGGGCGATCCAGATCGCCAAGAAGCGGCAAGGAACAGAGGATCTACAGAACCAGAAGTGACGAGGATCTACGTCGCCCCCGTTACAGAGATAGAGGACGCGCAAGGACTGTTCATGACAGCTCCTTCAAGTCAAGAAAAGGGGAAAGAGAAGAGCAACAAGAAGTTAAGTTGAACAAGAGAAAGAAGAGGATGGCGAAAGATGAACGGACTTACAAACCCGAGTCAGCTGCACGGATGAGCAAAGTGTCTTTAGATGTATCCGAAGAAGACTAAATAAATGTCGAACGATGAGCAGCAGCAGATTCAACCCAACCATGTAACTTCAAACATCCGAGATGCTCAATTCGTCCTATTAACGTAGCTTGTGCACTGAAGGTGAAAACCTTTCGCCGAAGAACAAACCCTGTTCGGCTAAACCTCGGCCCGATTTTCATAAAGGAGTCCAGTGATTTTGCAAGTGAACTCGATTGAAATACTTTACTACAATGTTTGATACCATCTGCTCACTTCCCTTGACTTCGGAACTCTTCGCACAAGCAATCCATCCATCTGAGCCAACCTTTGCCGTTGGTCTTTCGTCCGGCCACGTCCAGTGTTTCAAGCTCCCTCGAGTTTCGAGCGCGGCGGATAATTTCCCCAGCCCGGGTGAAGTACCAACACAGCCATTTGGGCGTCGGCTGTCCTCGGCGGCATCGGAGAATGGACTCGGCGAGATAGAAACGGCATGGCGCACAAGACGGCATAAGGGTAGCTGCAGACACTTGGCTTACAGTGTTGATGGGGAGGTATTGTACAGTGCTGGGACGGATGGCCTGGTGAAAGCTGCAAGATCCGAGGATGGGAAAGTGATTGGGAAGATCGCAATTCCGGAGGTCGAGGGGTGATTTGCAGTCTGACTCCGAAAGCAGGGATTCTGTTATTAATTACTCGCCAGCAAAATTGATACTCCTGCTACCTTCCACATCCTCACCCCACAAACCCTCGTCCTAGCGACCGACTCCTCCGCTCTCTACCTCTACGACATCCGCGACTCCAAGCCAATCTCGATATCTCTACAACCTAGACAGACGCATTGTCCACACGATGACTATATTTCATCCATCACACCACTCCCGCCCTCAGGTAGCTCAACCTCTGGCCTCCCAAAACAATTCCTCACTACCGGCGGTACTACAATTGCAGTCACAGATCTCCGGAAAGGCGTTATCTCAAGATCTGAAGATCAAGAGGAGGAATTGACATCCTCACTCTTTGTCCTGGGTCTGAAGGCTGGCGGGACAAGCCAGGGTGAAAAGGTCCTGGTTGGTGGCGCAGGGGGTGTTATCACGCTTTGGGAGAAAGGCGTGTGGGACGATCAGGATGAGAGGATCGTTGTTGATAAGTTTGGAAGTTTAGTGGAGAGGTTAGCCAAGGTTCCTGAGGGTATAGGTGGATTGGCGCAGCAAGGACAGCAGAAATTGGTTGCGGTGGGGTTGGGAGATGGTAGAGTGAGGTTCGTACGGGTCGGCCCGAATCGAGTTGTGCAAGATATGGATGTCAAGCATGATGATATTGAGGGGGTGGTTGCGCTAGGATTTGACGTGGCGGGAAGGATGGTTAGTGGTGGAGGACAAGTCGTCAAGGTATGGATGGAGACGCCAGAATTGAAGACGGGTATCAGTCTCAATGGTGGGAAGAGGGGCGTTAGTAGTGATGGTGAAGAACACAGTGATGGAGGAGAAGACAGCAGTGATGCGGAGAAGCCTAAGTCGAAAAGGAAGAAGCGAAAACGAGGCAAAGGCAAAGATAAGTCGGGAGGACAGCAAGTTATGGCCTTTGACCTTGACTGACGAGTTGACTGTTGCTGATTGAGGTGATTTCAGAGCCAAACACCTTGGACATATCATGGCCACAAAAAGTTTCTGCTTACTTCTAAGTTTCTACCTCATCCATATGCTTAATCCGCTCCCAACAAATCATTTCTACACACGCAAGGCCTAAGAGCACGCTCGATAACCCCTCCTGAATTCTCAATGTCAAACACTTGCTCCAAAGACAACGTGCACGTCTAAGAGTCCGTCCTTGCCTCCTCCCCAGCCCAACACCTCCTATTCAACTCACTCACCAGTCCACTCTCCACCACCCTAGGATTCGTATACGGATTCGCGACTGCCATCTCCGCCGCCTTTTCCACATCAACCTTTTTCATCCCAAAGTCCTTGATCGCTATCTTCCCCTTCAACTTCTCCAGCAGCCCATTCAACCCCTTTATCGCATCGCCGTTGCTACCCGGCAGCACTGATGCAAGCTGTTCCATCGCTCAGGGGATAGCCGGGGCGTTGTAGGACAGCGCGTGCGGGAGGACGATGGTGTGCGTCTCCGAGTAGGGGAGGTTGAAGGAGCGGCCGAGGACATGGCAGAGCTTGTGGTGCAGAGACAGGCTTACATTGCCGAGGCATGTGCCACAGAGCCAGGCGCCGTATAGGGCGTTCTCTCTTGCAGGCTGCGATTTTGGGTCCGAGACGATCTCCAACAGGGATTCTGCGAGCGCTCTAATGCCTTCGAGCGCGAGGAGTTTGATTATGGGTTGCCTTTGCGGGCATAGAGCACTTCGGCCGCGTGGGGGATGGCGTTTACGCCGGATGTTACGGACAGGTTTGTGGGGAGGGTCATGGTGAGTTCGACGTCGTAGATGACGGTTCCAGGGAGGATCTTGGGGTCGCTTTTGGTCGTTTTGCGGCCATGTTTGGTCTCGCCGACGGTGGGAGTGATCTCGCTGCCAACGTAAGTGGCCGCGATGCACACCTGCGGCATACCGGTGCGGAAGCTCGTTGCTTTGCCAAGGACGGTGGTGCTGCCGCCACCAACCGAGACCGACGCAATCTTCTGAGATGGATTCGGCGTAGGAGAGCGCTTCTTCCGTGATGTGATAGGGAGTGTGCATGGTGGCCTTTGTCAATTGGCCGGGTCTCGTGATGGACGGGGAAGAGGAGGTAAGGATTCCCTTTGGCATTTCGAGAAGGTGGGCTTGTCGTGGGTCAGAGAGTAGCAATGGCGAGGATATGCCCAGTCTCTTGAGCTGGTCAGAGAGCCTTCTAACGCTGGCAGAGCCGAAGACAACCCTGCAGGGTTCGCATTGTGCTCTAAGGAGTTCATGTTGGGCAACGAAAGCGGAAGTTGGGAGCTTCAGCAGTAATGCAAGGAAACGAAAGAGAAGACAACCTTCGACTATGTGGAACAGGTGAAGGAGAGAATATACTCATCTCTATAATATGAAAGAATTGATCGGGTTGGGTCTTCTTCAAATGCTTCGCCATACGGAGGGTCATTCGGAAAACGATGATACCTGACCCGACTCGCCGTCTGCGTCCGCCGAAAAGCGGTTCCTCATCCAGTAACTCTCCTTTCGGGAGGAGGGTGACGAGCTACGAGCACTTCTTGATGGTTGTTATCCACACCCTGATCACGCGAATCAGAATCTCCAGAGACCATCTCGCTGTGCAGAGATCGCTGGGGAGATCCTAAGAGCACAGTATCCTAGAAGGCGAGGTGGAAACAAGATTAGAAGGGCTGTTACCCAGCATTCCAATACAATCTGAGGATTCGGAATACGTCAACGCTGACTAAGACTTCTGGTGTGTCAAAAGGAGCTTAGCTCGTCCGTGAACCTGTCGCACAATTCGATACCTCACTCAGCGACACAACTGCTCGGCAACTGTAAGAACGAGCAGTATCACCCGGTTACGATGGCGACAGACAGTCTTGGAGCACCGCCGGTCTTGTCCACACCAGAGACACATATCTTGAATGAGACGGTGCCGACTATTGGGCGTTCCGATAATCGTGTTTCAGATGAGGAAATCTACACAAGATATGAAATTCGAAGGACTCTAAGCGAGATCCGAAGTCATTCATGGCGCAAAATAGCCCTTCAATTTCCGGATGAAATGCTTCCTGATTCTGCCAGAGTCTTCCGGCTCCTGGCACGCAGATCCCGAGATAACTCGAACAGTCGTGAGGAGTCGCGTTGCGAGCGAGCAGATACACTCGCTTCTCATCAGCACCTTCCCAAGCAAGTCTCTAAGTTGAGCGTCGATGACGCTGAAATACCTTTGAAGCTGACGATCCTTGCCGACACGTCTTACGGCTCTTGTTGTGTCGATGAGATTGCTGCTGAGCGTGTCGAGGCTGATGCTGTTGTGCATTACGGCAGATCTTGTTTGTCTCCCACTGCTCGACTTCCGGTGATTCATGTCTTCACTAAGCAGAGCTTGGATTGCGAGCAGGCTGTGATCTCCTTCAAAGATGCATTCTCAGATAGATCGATGAAAATCGTTCTGACTGCTGATATGGCTTACGCTCATCACGTTCAAGCAGTTTACCAGGGACTCCTGGAAGAGGGATATGAAGGAATATTTGCCGCCGATATCATACAAGATCCGGCTTCTCCCATTCCTAATCGCACAGTGCCTGAGGAAGTCCAAGAAAATCCAGAGAAATTGAAGCACTGGCGCTTATTTCACATTTCTGAGCCGCCAACGTCACTTTTGCTTACACTGTCTTCTAGACTTTCTGAGATCCGTATCTACCCGACAGATAGCAAGACTGACGATGAGCCTGCGAGAACATCTCTTGCTGCGAACAGTTCACGTCTTCTCCGTCGACGTTATGCTCTGGTCACTTCTTTGGCAACAGTATCTATATGGGGTATTCTGATCAACACTCTGAGTGTCAAGAATTACCTACACATCGTTGATCATGTCAAATCCCAGATTGCAGCAGCCGGCAAGAAAAGTTACATGTTCGTTGTTGGGAAGCTAAATGCTGCCAAAGTGGCAAATTTCAGTGAAGTTGGTGGTTGGGTTGTGATTGGATGCTGGGAAAGTTCTTTGGTTGACAGCAAGGACTTCTACAAGCCTGTCATTACGCCATTCGAGCTGGCGCTCGCGCTCACACGAGACGAAGAGAGAGTCTGGAAGGGAGATTGGAGTTCAGACTTTCAGCGCATTCTGGACGACGGTCATTCGACTGAGCTTCATCGAGCCGCTGAGAATCTGCTAGATGAGCCTGATGGATTGGACGGTGAATACGACTCAGAGCAAGAGTCGGCGCCTCCGGAGTTCGATCTTCGCACAGGCAGATATGTGTCGCAGACAAGGCCAATGCAGGCTGCCGCGAAGGGCAGCACCGAGTCATCCAACAGCAATGGCACGCCTCACTCCTCAGCGCTCACAAGGCGTGCAAATGGTGATGTCGTGACAGTGAACGGAGTAGCATCTCCAGCAGCACAGTTTCTTCAGTCTAAAAGGACGTGGAAAGGTCTTGGTAGTGATTTCGAGATTGGATATGAAGACGAAGAGGGTACCAAGGGTGGTACCATAGAAGAAGGCCGTAGTGGCATCGCAAAGGCTTATGTGGTGGGAGTCCAAGGCTCCAGGACCTGATATACTATTCTGCCATGAACCACACCACGTCAGAATTTCAGCCTTATCACTCACACCATGCGCTTCTTACCATCACGAGATTGTGGAAGGGCGCGATGTGGACTCACTCGTAGTAATTTGTACGTAGCGTTGAGTAGGCCAAGAAGTGCGCCCCTCTCCAAGCAAACGCCTCCACGTACGCCCCCAACCCAACAGCAGTTCGGGTTTCATCTTGGAGACTCTCATTATTACACTGCCGATTGCCAGAACAGCCTGATTTGAAATTCTGCCATATTCTCCTCCCATCTACGAGACATACGCGGCACTCTCCTTTAGACACGAATATGCAACAGTCCATAAAAACAACAGGCAAAGTTCCGCATCCACGGCTCGTGAAATCCTCCAACGAGTAATTGTGCATGAGATCTCGACCCAGCTGGTGCGAGGCTCTTAGAAGCGATAGATGAACACTCTTCGAAATGGCGACTGGGGATGTTACGGTGGCAGCAAGGACCTCGGTGTCAAAGTTCGAGATTGTCCTGTCTTGCAATCCACCGATCATTGAATCATTTCTCCTTCACGCACCCACAACCACCATATTCCAGCTATATCACACGTCCAGCTACCTACGACAATTCCTGCGTTTCTACCCGACTGCCTGGAAATACCTATCGTTCCGCCTTCTTCAACCCTCTACCACGCCTCCCCCTGCTGCAGCAAATGTCCCTGGGGCAAATGGCTCGGTCGCAAGACAATCCCGAAATTATGCCCTCGATCAGCTCCTTCTTAACGTTGTCAACCCCTTCAGCAGCTGCTTGAAGAGCCTTGAGCTCGACAACACTGCCGTCAGCGGCCAGATTCTGATATCCACCGTGCTCAGTCTGCGGCGGGAGAGTCTCGAACACTTGTCGATACGAGGCTGCAAGAACGTATCTTTGAAATATCATATCGTTCCATGGCTTACACTCTTCAGTCTGCAGATGGGTGGGCAAGGTGGGAAAGTGGTCAAGAATCCGGGGTACCAGGAGCTGGCTTTGAAAAGTCTCTATACATACAGGTGTCGACATCATCGTAGACGACCATATTTGCCGAGCTCGCTCACCAGAAAAGATAGTGACTCGGAACCTACCCATGAGCTTGTCCTTCTGTGCCATCAGCTGGGAATATGGACGGATACAGCATGGTGCACGACACCTGGAGTGAGATGCTTCAGAAGAAGAGGATACGTCACCATGAGAGCCCCCGCCGATACGAAAGAGGTATGGGTAGTATATGATCGTTTATGGAGAAGCAAAAACTGGGTTGGGTCGATAGAGGAAAAGAATGAGGCATCGCGTGCTGTTAAGGCAACAGTTGCCCGGAGGGATGGGAGGGTCTGGGAACAGGATGAAGATGGGACGGAGGGCGAAGCTCTTGGTGTAGGCAACGATAAGATTCGTTACGGTGATGGAAAACATTTGCCAATGCATCTTCGGAGAAGTCATCGCGAGTTTGTGGAAGACGTCAGATGCGACAACTGCTCCTCTTTCATACTGGAGAGGTGTGAGCAATGTTCGGTGTTGATGCATTGTGCTGGGTGCAGAAAGACGCTTTGTGCAAGCTGTGCATTTGACAGGCCATACACACGGAACCGGCTTGAAGACGCAGTGACTGAGGAGGGATCAGGCGAGGAGCGGAGGGACAAATTCTGGTGGGCGCCAGGCTACTCGATATCTCCATGCTCAATGCAAGACCAAGACGAGACTACAAACGGGAACGGTCAATTCTTGCCGCAAATATATCCTACGTCAAAATTCAAGTGGTGTTGCATAGAACCCGTCTTCTCAGGTGGTGGTGGGATCACCTTCGGACCAGGTAACAGTGGACGAGATTTTGAGCGGATACGGGCAGCTCCATTACCCAAAGGTGATGGTTGGGAAGACCCTGAGTTCCATTATGCGAGTGGAGCTACAGAGGAAACATATCTTGCGCAAGAGAAAATACCGACTTTGCGGATTCGACTAAACAAGACCGACCATTACGATGTCATGCATCGGCTTCTTGGCCCTGAAAAGCAGCCGTCTCCAGTGCCTCGCAATCTTTGTAACGAGTGTTACGCGTCAAAGCATTGGAAGGTCAAATGTAAAGCCTGCTCACAATCGCTTTGTCTGCAGCATGACCTTCGAGGCCTCAAGATGCGCCTTTGCGGATATCGAGACCTAACGTCAGAAAAGGAGGCGCTCAATCGGCGGCAGAAGTCAATTGAGAACATGGCACTTTCTCTCGAACGGCTGAAAGAATTCCTCCCCGCCCGAAACTGGTCAAACGTGCCTGACTTCTGGCACAGGCATCGGAGCGAAGGGCTCCGCGGCCCTGCTACAGCTGCTGACATTGATGATGCTGATAGCACGAAGGCGGAGCTCGGCCATGGATCACGCGTCCCCTTTTCGCAAGCAAACGCGATTCAACAAACAGTCCTCGATTCGGCAGCTGCCACATCCAGCAATAGCAACGAAAATGATGGTCCGAACAGACCCACCTCCCCAAGCTCAAACGCAACTGCTGCTGCCTCACGCTCCACCTCCCCAGCCCCATCCGTTGACTCTACCACCGTTCCCACTCCTACCCCTGAAAAAGTTCCTGAAGAACAGAAAGAAAACATAGAACCACATCCAAGATGGAGCGGCTGCCTCAGCTTCGCTTGCCCCCAGTTCCACGGCTCAGGCGACCATCGTCAGCGTTGCACTGCTTCGTTCAAAGAATGCGCTGGCTGCAAAGTCAATGTCTGCAAAGAATGCGCCGACAAGATGCCAAAGCCATGTCGATGTGAGGGATGTATCGAAAGGTCACTTGTCGGTGGTACGAATCCTGCGACAGTAATAGTTCCCGGGATCAGCGCGACTATAAATGGCATGGTTGTTGCGGCGCATGCGGCTACAACAACTACCGGTGCGATTGGTATTGAAACGAATAGATTTTGGTGCCCAAATTGTAGGTGGGAACGCGTGCTCGTTGGGAGGTGTAAGGTCGGACGGCAGAGAATGGTGACAAAGGGCAAAGGTAAAGGTAAGGAGAAGGGCAAGGAAAAGGGGAAGAGAAAGTCGAAGGGCTCGTCGGAGGAAACCATCAAGCCTGCACCAACTTCAACGGGTATTGATGATCAGACAGCGCAGAACGTTGCGGAATTCGAGGACTTGGTCGCGAGAGGAGACGAGGCATTGGACGCTGAGCTCAATGCCATCTCTGGTTCCGGCGACGGTGTGCCAATGGCAGATCCTACTTCGATTCCAGCACCACCACCGCTTCCACCCCCGATGGCACCGCGCATTCAGGGTCCGGTTACTGTCTCTGCAAGCAACGCCAACAATGCAGAAGAAGCAGAACTAGATAGGATCAGCGCTATGGTCGAGGATCTACAGACAAGAATCGAGAGGTTGAGAATTGTCTACGCGTCCAGGAGGCAGCAAACAGACCAGTCGGATGGAGCTGACGCTGCGTCTGCAGAAACGTCCGAGATCGTTGGTGGAGAAGAAGATGGGGAGGCTGTTGGGATGGTTGAGGTCGAGGAGATGGATTCAAGACCAAACGAAAGGATTGGCTAGATCAGAAAGGGCCATCTATTTGGGAGTACTCAGAGGGAGAAAATTTGCCCAATCCACCTCTCTACGGAGTAAACATGATCACGAAACATTTTTCCCTCTTCCACTTCTAGCCTCGCAGGTGAGCAGCGGCTGCTTTACGGAGAGCCGGGGTGAGCGGCCCTGAGCCGTGCCTGAGCCGAGGTGAGCTCCCGCGGCGCAGTGCAGGGGCGCAGTTCGCTGGAGCCTGAACAGGCGGCCTTGAGCCCGGCTTCAATTGCCTTCGTTGGCGGTACGCTGGTGCCTACAATCCTTCAATGTTGCTGCCTAGCACCCCTCCATCCTTGTTGCCTGGGGTCTGATGAATGAGTGTATGCAGGAAGAAGCTATCTACGCAAACTGATGGATGAGTGTATGAAGAGAAGAAGCTATCTAGGCAAAGTAGCAAGGAAGAAGGAAATAGGCCTGTGCTGAGTAAGCCGCCAAGGAGGACCTACAACACATTCC
>JAABUK010001933.1_pt1 | contig 38288 bp, 36 predicted proteins | sample 5559141 | NCBI WGS metagenome assembly JAABUK01 (sample SAMN10711869, study PRJNA513367) | rock metagenome | isolation source: Antarctica rocks | place: Antarctica: Victoria Land, Pudding Butte nord | collected 2016-01-03 | reverse complement strand
CCGCCGCCGTAGCCGAAGCCCCCGCCGAACGGCCCGCGGACCGCGTCGAACAGCGCGTCGGCCACCAGCAGGCCGCCCAGGCCGGCGGCACCGCCCACCAGCGCCGTCTTCCAGAAAGGCTGGCTGTAATAGCCGCCGGGCACCCGGCCGCCGCCGACCACCCCGCCCGGGTAGTAGTAGGGCGTGTTGTCGGCGTAATCGGGCCGCATGCGAATTTGCTGGCCGCCCAGATCGACCTGCTGCTCGCCGTTCACCACGCCCGCCGCCTGCTGCACGCTGGTCGGCGGGAGGTCCGGGCCCGGGTCGATGCCGAGGGACGTACGCGCCGCACGAGCGAAGTGCAGGCCCTCCAGCGAGGTGTCGCGAGCCGCGGCGTAGTCGGCGTCGGTCCGGGCCGACGACAGGGCGCTGCCGGCAGCGTTGTAGCGCTCGCTGGCGTCGGCGAGCGCCTGCTTAGCACTGACGTTGTCACCGGCCGAAAGGTTGAGCACCTCACCGCCGAGCCGCTCGTACCAGCGCTGGGCGTCGGCCCGGATCGCGTCGGTCTGCCCGCGCCGGCCGCCGCGCCGGCGGAAGAACCTGAGCCCGAGCATCAGCAAACCTCCCAGGACGATGATGGGGACGAACAACGAGAAGCCGCTGCCCGGTGAGCTGGTCCGGACCGGGTCCACGCCGGTGTTGCGCGGGGTGCCCCCAGAGCCGGAGCCGTTGGAGCCGGCCGCGTCGACCTTGTCGACGAAGGACGTCAGGGTGTTGGTGAGACTGCTTCGGTCGAACGCCTGCTCGGCAAGCGCGCCGGCCTGTCCGGCGCCCAGCACCGAGGACTCGGCCCGGAAGTGGTTGCCAACAACCAAGGCCAGGGTCTCGTGACCGTTGAGGTCGTGGCCCATCCGGGTCAGCAGCGCCTCCGGGGTGCCGCCACCGGCCGCACTGGCCGGCAGCACCGCGACATACACCGACACGCCGTCGGCAGCGATCTTGCTGCGCACCTGGGCAGCGTCGACCTTGCCCGCCTCCTCGGCGCTTGGGTCGACGTAGACGTGCTCACCGCCGCGGAAGGCGGATTCGGCCGCGGCAACCGGGTCGGCGGCCAGGGCTGGTGCGGGGCTGGACAGGCCGAGCACGGCAAGTGCGACGAGTGCGGTCAACGAGCGTCTCACGACATTCTCATCTCTGCGTGATCTGCAGCTGAGGCTGTGATCTAGGCGAAACGGATGTGGCGGCCAGCGCGGCGCCATCTGACACAACGCTATGTGCTCGTTCCCAGTGCCCGGGAAACGCGGCCGGGTCGGTCACGGACCCGCAGGGGCCCGCCGGCGTGAGCGCAGCAGCTCGACGGCGACCGGGATCAAGGACACCGCGACCACCGCGATCAGCATCAACTCGATGTGGTTTCGGACAAAGGCGATCTTTCCGAGGAAATAGCCGAGCAATGTCACCAGGGTCGTCCAGGCCACCGCTCCCACGACGTTGTAGGTGAGGTACATGCGGTGCGGCATCCGGGCAACGCCGGCCATGACCGTGATGAAGGTACGGACCACCGGCACGAAACGCCCCAGCACCAGCGCCCGGGCGCCGTAGCGGTCGAAGAAGGATCGGGCTCGGTCGACGTACTCAGCGCGGAAGAAGCGCCCCTCACGCCGGCGGAAGACCGCCGGGCCGGTGCGGTAGCCGATGGCATAGCCGCATTCATTTCCGGCGATCGCGGCGAGCACGAGCAAGGCGATCAACAACCACAGCGCGATGTGGAAGCTGCCCTTGCTGACCAACAGGCCGGCGGTGAAGAGCAGAGAATCACCCGGCAGAAAGAAGCCGACCAGCAGGCCGCACTCGGCGAACACGATCAACAGCACGCCGATCAGCCCGAACGTCTGGATCAGGTGGGTGGCATTGAGCAGGCTGCCGCCGGCGGCGAGACTCGTCACCGCCCCAACGCTACCTGCGACGGCCTCGTCGCCAGGCCAGAACGCCCGGCACCGCCGAGGCGATCACGCAGCCGGCTGCGACCAGATACGTCAGATGCCGCAGGACCGGCAACCCCGCCGCCAGGTAGCCCAGGGCCGGCAGGCTGGCCCCCCAGAGCAGCGCGCCGATCACGTTGGCTGCCAGGAAGCGCGGATAGGGCATGCCGGCCACCCCCGCCAGGATGGGCGTAAAGGTCCGTACCCAGGGCACCCAGCGCGCGGCGACGACAGCCATCAGGCCGTAGGAGTCGTAGAACTGCCGCGCGCGGCCGAGGTTGGCCTGGTTGAGCACCCGGCCGTCGCGCCGGCGCAGCAGCGGTGGGCCGGCGTGGGCACCGAAGGCGTAGCCCACCGCATCGCCGCTCACCGCCGCCACCACCACGCCGGCGATCACCGCGCCCAGGGACACGCCGCGTGCCGGGTGGGCGGCAATCAGCCCGGCCGAGAACAGCACCGTGTCCCCCGGCAGGAAGAAGCCGAGAAGCAAGCCGGATTCGGCGAAGACGAGGGCGAAGACGACGAGATAAACGGCCACTGCCGTCATCGTGTTGAGGTCGCCGACCACCGGGACCGCCACCGGCCGAGCGTACGTCCGTCACGCCTACCGCCAGAATTTCCGCGCTCGTCCCGAAGCGTGCTTGCCCGCCACTAAGCTGCCAGAGTTCCCGCGCCGGATGGGCCGGCGCGGGCGCCCATCGACACGGGGGCGTGCATGAGTCGTCCGCTAGGACCGCCTCTGCAGCACGCACCGGGCCGGGCTCGCAGCAGGCGGTCCCTGCCCCTGCACATCACTCCCACCCTTCGAAAGGGGATCGAATGGAACTGTCCACCCAGGCCGACCGCCCACGGCGGCCGGTACGGCGCTGGACCGCGCTGTCCGGAGCGGGACTGCTAGCCGTGGGGCTCGCGCCCGCACTGCTGAGCGCGGTGCCGGCCAGCGGCACGACGGTCGGCGCGGCCAGCGTCAGGAAGGCGCCCTCGGCTGGCCCCGACTTCTATGACTCGCGCTCCGCGGGCACCGCAGCCAAAGTGCTCGCCGGGCGGCAGGCGCAGCAAGCTGTCCGGGAGGCTCCGGGCCTCGTCCGCCTACGCCAGCAGCTCGGCGAGCAGGGAGACATCCAGATCGACCCGGCGACCGGTACGCCACGGATCGTGGCCCGGCTCGACGGCTTCCTCACCGGACCGAGCCGCACCGCAGCCGACCAGGTGGCGCTGGGCTACGTCAGCGCAAATCGAGACGTGTTCGGCCTCGCCCCCCGGTCGCTGGCCCACCTCAAGCTCATCCGCGACTACACCGACAGCTCCGGCACTCACCACCTCAGCTGGGCCCAGACGCTCTCCGGCGTACCGGTGTTCGGCAACGGCCTACAGGCCAACGTGGCCGCCGACGGCCGCCTGGTCAGCGTGCTCGGCTCACCGGTCTCCGACCTCGGCGACGTCTCGTTGACCCCCCGACTGTCGGGGAAGGCGGCGGTGGCCGCCGCCCGGGCTGACGCGCACGCCGGAATGGCTTCGGTCGAGCGGGCGACACCGGTGCTGTTCCACACCCTGACCGGCACCAAGCTCGCCTGGCAGACGGTGATCATGGCGTCGCCGGCCTACCTGCACGTCATCGACGCCCGGACCGGCGCGGTGCTGTTCCGCCGCAACCTGACCGACAGCGGCAACGGCAAGGTGGTCGACTACTGGCCGGGGGCACCTCGGGGGGGCACGCAGCACGTCGTCGACTTCACCGCCCGTGGGTGGACGGCGCCGAACCAGCGCACCCGGCTCGAGGGCAACAACTCCCACACCTTCACCGACACCAACGACGACAACCAGGCGCAGGCGCTGGAGGAGGTGCCGACCTCGTCGGGCCACAGCTGGTCCTACCCGGTCCGCGCGTTCTTCGGTCCCTCCGGAGAGCCCTGCACGCCGGTCTTCGTCTGCACGTGGAATCCTGACAAGCCCGACTCCTGGGTGGTCAACCGGGCGCAGAACGCCACTCAGGTCTTCTACTACGTCAACAAGTTTCACGACCACCTGATGGCGCCACCGATCAGCTTCACCGAAGCGGCCGGCAACTTCCAGCAGGTCAACAAGACCGGCAAGGGCCAGGGCGGCGACGCGGTGAGCACTCAGCCCGACGACGGCGCGGACACCGCCGGCGGCCTGCCGGACCCCAACCACGTCGACAACGCCAACATGTCCACCCCGCCGGACGGCATCGCGCCGACGATGCAGATGTATCTGTTCCGTCAGCCCGGCACCACGGCCGACCCGTTCCTGGCCTCCAACGGTGGCGACGAGGCCGACGTGGTCTACCACGAATACACCCACGGCCTGTCTAACCGGCTCGTCGTGGACGCCAGAGGCGCGTCGACGCTTAACAGCATTCAGGCCGGCTCGATGGGTGAGGCCTGGAGCGACTGGTACGCGATGGACTATCTCAACAACCTGGGCGTGCAGCCGGACACGGCGAAGCCCGCCGAGGTGCTCGTTGGTCGCTACGTGAGCGAGAACAAGGACCTGATCCGCACCCAGCCGATGGACTGCCCCGTCGGCGTCGCGAGCAAGAAGTGCCCGGGCACACCCACCGCCGGGGCCGGCGGATACACCTACGGCGACCTCAGCAAGATCCTCGGCTATGCCGAGGTGCACGCCTCCGGCGAGATCTGGGGCGAGACGCTGTGGGACCTGCGGGCCAGGCTGGGCAGCAAGCTCGCCGAGAAGCTGGTGACCCGGGCGATGGAGCTGTCGCCGGCCGACCCGTCCTTCCTAGACATGCGCAATGCCATCGTGCAGGCCGACACGGTCACCAATGGTGGCAAGGCGCGCAATACCATCTGGAAGACCTTCGCCCACCGGGGCATGGGTTACTTCGCCGCCACCATCGATTCCGGCGACACCAACCCCCATGAGGACTTCTCGATGCCGCCGGCACCGGGCTCCGCGCGCGGCGTCATTGCCGGGCGGGTCGTCGACGGCGGCACCGGGGTGCCCCTGGCGGGTGCGGTGGTGTACGTCGGCGGCCACGCGTCCGGTTACCCGGGTGAGAATCTCGCCACCACGACGAACGCCCAAGGCCGCTTCGTGTTGCGGCGGGTCTTCGTCGGCACCTATCACGACGTGATCGTCTTCGCCCCGGGCTACGACAAGGCGGCACTGACGATCCGGGTGCGGACCGGTGGGGCGACGACGACCGCCGGGCAGGTGATCCGGCTGCGCCGGGACTGGGCGTCGGAGCTCAAAGGCGGCCGGGTCACCAAGTTCACCGGGCCTGACTTCACTAACTTCGGCTGCTCCCCCACCCAGATCATCGACCAGTCCTACTCGCTGGGCTGGGTGAGCACCTCGGATCTGGTCAACGGAAAGCCCGGGCCTCAGACGCCGAAGACGATCGTGGTGAAGCTGCCGACCTCGGTGAGCAACGCCTCGTTCGCCGTCGACCCGTCGAACAACTGCGGCGTGGGCACTAGCGCGGCCACGGGTGCGTACAAGATCGAGACGTCGAAGGACGGCCGGACCTACCAGACGGCCGCCAACGGCAAGTTCACGATCAACGACCTGGGCCGGCTGAATCCGGTGAAGGCCGCGGCGGGCAGTTCCCAGGCGGTGCGCTTCGTCCGCTTCACCATGATGGCCCCGCAGGTGTTCGAGATTCCGGGTGCTACCTGCCCGGGTCCCTACACCGGCTGCACCTACCTCAGCATGACCGAGCTGGAGGTCTACGGCACTCACTGATCCGATTGGTTCCCGGCAGCGGGGTGGCCTTCACGGGCCGCCCCGCTGCTGCGCGCGGTGGGCCATAATTGCAGCCGCCATTCCGGCGCAGCCGCAACGCCCAGAACTGAGGAGCCCCACATGCCGATCGCCACTCCCGAGATCTACGCCCAGATGCTGGATCGGGCCAAGGCCGGTCACTACGCCTACCCGGCGATCAACGTCACCTCCACCCAGACGCTGAACGCGGCTCTGCAGGGTTTTGCCGACGCGCAGTCCGACGGGATCGTGCAGATCTCGACCGGCGGGGCGGAGTTCCTGTCCGGCCAGGCGGTGAAGGAGATGGTGACCGGGGCTGCGGCGCTGGCCGAATTCGCGTACGTCGTCGCGGCGAAGTACGACGTGCAGATCGCCTTGCACACCGACCACTGCCCCAAGAACAAGCTGGACGGCTACATGCGCCCGTTGATAGCGCTGAGCCAGGAGCGGGTCGACGCGGGGAAGGCGCCGCTCTTCCAGTCCCACATGTGGGACGGGTCGGCGGTCGAGCTGACGGAGAACATCTCCATCGCCACGGAGTTGCTGGCGGCCTGCGCCAAGGCCCACATCGTGATGGAGATGGAGATCGGTGTCGTCGGCGGCGAGGAGGACGGCGTCGTCGGCGCAATGAACGAGAAGCTCTACACCCACCCGGCCGACGCCCTCGCCGTCGCCGAGGCGCTGGGGACCGGGGAGAACGGTCGCTATCTCCTCGCCGCGACATTCGGCAACGTGCACGGCGTCTACAAGCCGGGCAACGTCAAGCTGCGCCCGGAGATCCTCAAAGAGATCCAGGACGAGGTCGGTGCCAAGGTGTCCAAGGACCAGCCCTTCGACCTGGTCTTCCACGGCGGATCGGGGTCAGACCTGGCCGACATCCGGGCGACCCTGGATTACGGCGTGGTGAAGATGAATGTCGACACCGACACGCAGTACGCGTTCACCCGCCCCATCGCCGGCCACATGCTCAGCCACTACGACGGGGTGCTCAAGATCGACGGCGAGGTCGGCGACAAGAAGGCCTACGACCCGCGGGCCTACGGCAAGCTCGGCGAATCCGCGATGGCAGCGCGTGTGGTGCACGCCTGCGAGGACCTGCGCTCGACCGGCACCAAGCTGGGCTAGCCGGGCAGGCCGTCGAGGAAACCGCGGACCGCCTCGACGTAGGCGGCCGGCTCTTCGACGAAGGTCATATGGCCGGAGTGCTCAAAGATGACGGTCTGACCGTGGCGTACGCCGGCGCCGATGACCTCGGTGGCCTCCGGCGGGCAGGTGCGGTCGTAGCGGCCGCCGAGGGCCAGCACCGGCTGGGTGACGTCGCCGAGGCGGCCCTCGACCTCGATGCCCACCACGTCCGGCCCGCTGAAGGCGCGCAGCACCTCCGGTGAATAGACGGTGCCGGCGGTCTTCTCCTCGTACTCGGCGATCCGGGGGTCGTGGGGGTCGGCGAAGTGCCAGGGGTTCTGGTCGTGCATGAGCGAGGCGCAGTCCTCGGCGGTGACGACGTCGGCCTCTCTGGCCCAGGAGTCGGTGACCTGCTGGCGCAGCTCGACCGGCTCGAAGGCAGCCAGCCGGGCGTCGAGGTCGTCGAAGAAGCGCATCGACGGCACGCCGGAGCTGACGATCGAGCCCAGCGCGGCGCCGGGGGCGTCGCACGCGTGCTGTAGGGCGACAAAGGCGCCGAAGGAATGGCCCAGCACGGCGTACTCGCTGATCCCGAGCATGGCCGCCAGCCGGGACACGTCGTCAGCCATCGTCTCCAGCGTCCAGGTGCTGGGATCGCTGTCCCGGTCCGACCGACCTTGGGCGCGCTGGTCGACCAGGAGGAGGCGGTAGGAGTCGGTCAGCGGGTCCAGATAGTCGGCGAATTCCTGATGATCGAGCCCCGGGCCGCCGTGCAGCACGATGAGCGGCCGGGCGTGCTCCGGGCCTCGCATCTCCACGAAGAGGCGCGTGCCGCCGACGTCCACCAACTGACCAGCCACTGTGTCGCCTCCTGAGGTCTTGCAGGCAGGATAGGCCCATGACTTCACACGGCAACCTGCTCGGCGAGCCACCGCAGACGCTGCTGCCCGACGTGCCGGAGGCGCGCGAGGCGCTGGCGGCGGGCGAGGATCCGGCCCAGGTGGCGGCCCGCTTCCCGACGGTCAGCCTGGCCTGGGCCGAGCTGGCCGACGCCGCCTTTGCCGAGGGCGAGACGATGGAGTCCTACGCCTACGCCCGGACCGGCTATCACCGCGGCCTCGATGCGCTGCGGCGCAACGGCTGGAAGGGCTACGGCGCCGTGCCGTGGGCGCATCAGCCCAACCAGGGCTGGCTGCGCTGCGTCCACGCCCTGGGCCGGGCGGCCATGACGATCGGGGAGTCCGACGAGGCGGCGCGGTGCGCGGAGCTGCTGCGCGACAGCGACCCGGTGGCGGCCGACGCGCTCGCGGGCTGACTCCTGCGCGGCCTGATTTCAGCGCCGCCTGACTCCGGCCCCGGCTGGCGCTAGCCTTCCACCCGTGCCCGCGGTCGTGCTCATCGGTGCCCAGTGGGGTGACGAGGGCAAAGGCAAGGCGACCGACATCCTGGGCGGCCGGGTGCAGTACGTCGTGCGGTACCAGGGCGGCAACAACGCCGGCCATACCGTCGTCACGCCGGCCGGCGAGTCCTACGCCCTGCACCTGATCCCGTCGGGCATCCTGACCCCGGGCGTCGTCCCGGTGATCGGCAACGGCGTGGTCGTCGACCCAGGCGTCCTGTTGGCCGAGATGGCCGGCCTGCGCGACCGGGGCGTGGACACGTCGCGGCTGCTGCTCTCGGCCGACGCGCACCTGATCATGCCGCACCACCGGGCGCTGGACCGGGTCACCGAGCGCTTCCTCGGCAAGGCCCAGATCGGGACGACCGGCCGCGGCATCGGCCCGGCCTACGGCGACAAGGTCGCCCGGGTGGGCATCCGGGTGCAGGACCTGCTGGACCCGGGCATCCTGCGCGACAAACTCGAGGCGGTGCTGAAGGAAAAGAACCAGGTGCTGGTCAAGGTCTACAACCGTAAGGCGATCGACGTCGGCGCGGTGCACGAGGAATACCTCGGGTACGCCGAATTCCTGCGGCCGATGATCGCCGACACCCGGCTGGAGCTGGCTTGCGCGCTGGACCGCGGCGAGCTGGTGCTCCTGGAGGGATCGCAGGGCACCCTGCTCGACGTCGACCACGGGACCTACCCGTTCGTCACCTCGTCGTCGCCGACCGCCGGCGGGGCGGCCGTCGGGAGCGGCATCGGGCCGACCCGGATCACCCGGGTGATCGGCATCCTCAAGGCCTACACCACCCGCGTCGGGTCGGGTCCGTTCCCGACCGAGCTGCACGACAACTACGGCGAGCACCTGCGCAAGGTGGGCGCCGAGGTGGGCGTCACCACCGGGCGCGACCGCCGGACCGGGTGGTTCGACGCGGTGATCGCGCGCTACGCCACCCGGGTCAACGGGCTGACCGACCTGTTCCTGACCAAGCTCGACGTGCTCTCGGGCCTGGAGAAGGTGCCGGTCTGCGTGGCGTACGACGTCGATGGCGTCCGGCACGACGAGATGCCGATGACCCAGACCGGCTTCCACCACGCGAAGCCGATCTACGAGCAGCTCGACGGCTGGTGGGAGGACATCTCCGGCTGCCGGGACTTCGCCGACCTGCCGCGGAATGCGCAGGCTTACGTCCGCACGGTCGAGGAGATGTCGGGCACCCGGGTGTCGGTGGTGGGGGTCGGTCCCGGGCGTGACCACAACGTGGTGCTGCACGATCTGATCTGAGCAAGCGATTCTGCCTGGCTCAGCTCGGTCGGAAGGTCGCGGCGGCGGTCTCGAAGATCGGGAGGCTGGCAGCCCACTGCGACTGCGGCGCGGACAGATAAATCGCATAGCCGTGGTGCGAGTCGGTCTCGAAGCCGCGGTTGAGCACCTCGGTGCGGCTGCTCGCCGAGCCGAAGGTGAAATTCCAGTCGGCGGCCGGGTAGCCGCGATAGGCCACGCTTGATATCGACAGCCGCTGGTAGCCGGGGAAGCGCGGTCGGTCGATCTGCTCCTGGCGCTGCCAGTCAGCCACCGGGTCGGTGGGGGGCTGTGACGTGTGGCCGAAGCGCAGGAAGCGTCCGCTGCGGGGGTCCTGGAGGTCGTATTGAGAGCCGAGATCCCGGGTCCGATACCACCCGGCCGGAGCGGCGACGCTGGAGCCGGTGGTCGGGTCGGTGTAGCGGGCGAAGCCGGCCGGCGTGCTGCCACCACCGCTCGGAGTGGGCGCGATGCTGGCGGACGGCAGCGGGCTGGGGCTCGGCCGTGCCGATGGGGCCGTCGACGGCGTGGGCACGGCCGACGGCGACGGCTGGGGGGAGGGCTTCGCGGTCGGCGAGGCCGCTCGGCTGGGCTTGGCGCTGGGGGCAGACTTGGCGCTAGGCGAGCTCTTGACCGGCGTCGGCGAGTGCGTCACCACCGGCTTCTGGTGGCCCCGGCCCAGCAGGACGCCGATGATCGCGGCGGCCGCCGCCGCCAGCAGGATCAGCCCGATCACCGCTGCTGACCGCCCGGCCGGTCCTCGTCCGCCGGGCCCGACCCGGGTAGGCCCGAGCGGCTCCAGCCGGACCGGCATCCGCGGCGCCACCGCAAAGGGCGGTGGCTCGTCCGCGCGCGGCGGCCGCCGGACCACCTGGGTCCACGCGCCGCGTTCCCGGGATCCGGTGGCCGGCTCGGCGACCGGCACGGGCGTGGGCAGCGTCCGGGTGGCCTCCGGCACGGCCAGCGCTCCATGAAGCAGCCGGCGAGCGGCCGGGGCGTCGAGGCGCTCGGCCGGGTCCCGCTTCAGCAGGCCCGTCAGCACCGGCGTCAGCGGCCCGGCGTTGCGGGGGACCGGCGCCTCCTCGCTGATCAGCGCGGTGAGGGTGGCCATCGGGGTGTCCCGGTCGTAGGGCGGACGGCCCTCGACCGCTGCGTACAGCGTCGCCCCGAGCGACCACAGGTCAGACGCGGGTCCGGGCCGGAGCCCGCGGGCCCGCTCCGGGGCGATGTAGGCGGGCGCGCCCATCAGCAGCCCGGTGCTGGTCAGCGACGAGTCGCCCTCGAGCGTGGCGATGCCGAAGTCGGTGAGGACGGTCCGCCCGTCGTGGCCGAGGAGCACGTTGCCCGGCTTGACGTCGCGGTGCAGGATGCCAGCCGCGTGCGCCGCCTGCAGTGCGCTCAGCACGTCCAGCCCGATCTGGGCTACCCGGTGCGGCTCCAGCGGCCCGCTGTCGCGGATCACCTGAGCCAGGCTCTCGGCCGGCACCAGCGCCATGATGATCCAGGGCCGGCCGTCCTCCTCGATGACGTCGTACACGGTCACCGCGTTGGGATGCGACATCCGGGCGGCGGCGCGGGCCTCGCGCATGGTCCGCTCGCGCAGGTCGGCCCGGTCGGCCTCGCCGAGCTGCGGCAGGTCGACCTCCTTGACCGCCACCATCCGGTTGAGAACGTCGTCGTGGGCCTGCCAGACCGTGCCCATGCCGCCCTGACCCACGCGTTCGATCAGGCGGTATCGGCGGCCCACGACGCGCCCGCCAGCGCCGGAGGGGCCAGTCATAAGCGCCACCTACCCGGCTGGCGACCGGCTCACCCGTGCGGCGCGGGTAGCCTGCTGCGGGTGCGGGTCCTCGTCGTCGGCTCGGGTGCCCGCGAGCATGCCCTGTGCCGTTCGCTGGCCGACGACCCCGCCGTCTCGTCGCTGATCTCCGCTCCGGGCAACGCCGGCATCTCCGACCTCGCCGAGATCCGGCCGCTGGACCTGGCCGACCCGGCCGCCGTCGCCTCGTGCGCTGATCGGGCCGGCGCGGACCTGGTGGTCATCGGGCCCGAGGTGCCGCTGGTGGCCGGGGCGGCCGATCGGATCCGAGAGCGCGGAATCGCCTGCTTCGGCCCGTCTGCGGCCGCCGCCCGGCTGGAGGGGTCGAAGACGTTCGCCAAGGAGGTGATGGCGGCCGCCGGCGTGCCGACCGCGGCCTCGGTCACCTGCGACACGCCGGCCCAGGTGGCGGCGGCGCTGGAGCGTTTCGGCCCTCCGTACGTGGTCAAGGACGACGGGCTGGCCGCCGGCAAGGGCGTCGTGGTGACCGGCGACGCCAGCGTCGCCGTGCGGCACGCCGCGCGTTGCGGCCGGGTCGTGGTCGAGGAATACCTCGACGGACCTGAGGTCTCGCTGTTCTGCCTCACCGACGGCACCACGGTCGTGCCGCTGCTGCCCGCTCAGGACTTCAAGCGCCTCGGCGACGGCGACACGGGGCCGAACACCGGCGGGATGGGTGCCTACTCCCCCCTGCCCTGGGCGCCGGCCGATCTGGTCGAGGAGACGGTCCGGACCGTCGTCGAACCGGTGGTGCGGCAGATGGCGACCAGGGGTACGCCCTTCGCCGGGCTGCTCTACACCGGGCTGGCGCTGACCGCGGGCGGGCCGAAGGTGGTGGAGTTCAACGCGCGCTTCGGCGACCCGGAGGCGCAGGTCGTGCTGCCTCTGCTGGAAACGCCCCTGGCCGGGCTGCTGCTGGCGGTGGCCCGGGGCGAGCTGGCCCGAGTGGCGGCGCTGCGCTGGCGGGCCGGCGCCGCCGTCACCGTGGTGATCGCGGCGCCCGGCTATCCCGACGCGCCGCGGACCGGCGAGGAGATCTTCGGCGCCGCCACGGACGGGGTGCTGCACGGCGGCACCCGCCGGCGCGACGACGGGGCGCTGATCAGCAGCGGGGGCCGGGTGCTGTCGGTGGTCGGCGCGGGAGTTGATCTGCGCGCCGCCCGGGACGCGGCGTACCAGCGGGTGGCCCAGATCTCCCTGCCTGGGGCGCAGTTCCGCACCGACATCGCGCTCGCCGCGTCGGTCGGGGCGAGAGGATGAAGCGGTGATCGAGCGGTACACGCGGCCGGAGATGGGCCACGTCTGGAGCGAGGCGAGCAAGTACGCCGGCTGGTGCCGGGTCGAGACGCTGGTCCTGCAGGCGCACGCCGCCGCCGGTACGGTCCCCGCCGACTGCGTCGAGCCGGTGCGGGCTGCGCCACCGCCGACGCTCGAGGCGGTGGCGGAGATCGAGGCCGTCACGCAGCACGACGTGATCGCCTTTCTGTCCGCCTGGGCCGACAACACGACGCCCCGATCGGCTGCGGCCTACGTGCACTTCGGGATGACCAGCAGCGACCTGCTCGACACCGCCCTGGCGGTCCAGCTCACCGAGGCCTCGGACCTGCTGCTGGCCGCCGCCGACACCCTGGTCGGCGCGCTGCGCGATCACGGCCTGGCGCACCGGGACACGCTGCGGGTCGGGCGTACGCATGGCATCCACGGGGAGCCCGACACCTGGGGACACCGGGTGGCCGACTTCGCCTTTGCGATGGCCCGCTCGCGGGACCGGCTCCGGCGGGCTCGTACGGCGGTCGGGGTGGTCAAAATTTCGGGCGCCGTCGGGACATACGCCAACATCGACCCGGCCGTCGAGGCCTACGTAGCGGCCGAGCTCGGCCTACACCCGGCCGATGTGGCCACCCAGGTCGTGATCCGCGACGGCATCGCGGAATGGGTCAACGCGCTCGCCGTCCTCGCCACCGTCTGCGAGGCCGTCGCCCTGGAGGTGCGGCACGGCCAGCGCACCGAGGTTCGCGAGCTGGCCGAGCCGTTCGGTAAGGGCCAGAAGGGTTCCTCGGCCATGCCGCACAAGAAGAATCCGATCATCGCCGAGCGGATCTGCGGGCTGGCCCGGATCGTCCGCGCCCAGGTGGTGCCGGTGATGGAGGGAATCCCGCTGTGGCACGAGCGCGACATCTCCCACTCCTCGGCCGAGCGGATCGCGCTGCCCGATGCCGCGATCGGCACCGACTACCTGTTGCACCTGACGACCCGGCTGGTCACCGGCCTGGTCGTCGACGCCGACCGGATGCGGGCCAACCTCGACCTGACCGGCGGGCTGATCTACACCTCCGCGATCCTGCTGGACCTGGTGGAGGCCGGTCTGTCGCGGGAGGACGCCTACTCGCTGGTGCAAAGCGCCTCGATGCAGACCTGGCAGACCGGCACGCCACTGCGCGAGACCCTGCGGGCCGCCGCCGCCGCGGCCGGGGTGACGCTGGACGAGTCACGGCTCGACGAGGTGTGCCGGCCGGAGCGCTATGTCGCCCGGCTGACCGGGGTCTTCGACCGGCTGGCGGCCCTGCGGTGAGGCACCTTTACTCGGGCAAGGTCCGCGAGCTGTACGAGGCCGGCGACCTGCTGCTGGTAGTCGCGACCGATCGCATGTCGGCCTACGACGTAGTGCTGCCGACGCCGATCCCGGACAAGGGCGCGATCCTGACCCAGCTGTCGCTGTGGTGGTTCGGCCAGCTGACTGACATCGTGCCGCACCACGTGGTTTCCACCGACGTGCCGGCCGAGTACGCAGGACGGGCGATGCTGTGCCGGCGCCTCGAGATGGTGCCGGTCGAGTGCGTGGCGCGGGGATATCTCGCCGGCTCCGGCCTCACCGACTACCGGGCCACCGGCTCTGTCTGCGGCGAGCCGCTCCCCGCTGGACTGCTCGACGGATCACGGCTGCCGGCGCCGATCTTCACCCCGGCCACCAAAGCAGCTCTAGGCGACCACGACGAGAACGTCTCCTACGCCGCCGTCGTCGATTCGGTCGGTGCCGAGCTGGCGGCTGAGCTGCGGCGCGTCACTCTGGCCGTCTACGCCCGCGGCGCCGAGGTCGCGGAGCGGGCCGGCCTGCTGCTCGCCGACACCAAGATCGAGCTGGGCCACGCCACCGACGGCACCCTGGTGCTCGGCGACGAGGTGCTCACCCCCGATTCGTCGCGCTTCTGGCCGGCGTCAAGCTGGAGTCCTGGCCGGCCGCAGCCCAGCTTCGACAAGCAGTACCTGCGCGACTGGCTGGCCGCCAGCGGCTGGGACCGGACGGCGCCCGGCCCGGACCTGCCCGACAAGGTGGTGTCGGCGACCCGGGCCCGCTACGTGGAGGCATATGAGCGCCTCACCGGGGACCGCTGGCGCTGACGCCTGCCCTCTCCCGGCGCGACCGGGGCGGGCAGGATGTCGCCCATGACTGCCACCGCGAAACAATTAGAGCTGCTCGGTGAGTTGACACTGGAGGAGAAGGCGTCGCTATGCCTGGGTTCGGACTTCTGGCACACCGCGCCCGTGGACCGGCTCGGCATCCCCGCGATCATGGTCTCCGACGGCCCGCATGGCCTGCGTAAGCAGCCCGTCGAGGCCGACCACCTGGGGCTGTCCGGCAGCGTCCCCGCGACATGCTTCCCCACCGCGTCGGCCCTCGGGTCGTCGTGGAACGTCGACCTGGTCCGTCGGGTCGGCGAGGCGCTGGGCCGCGAATGCCGCGCCGAGCGGGTCAGCGTGCTGCTCGGGCCCGGCATCAATATCAAGCGGTCGCCGCTGTGCGGGCGCAATTTCGAGTACTTCTCCGAGGACCCGGTCGTCTCCGGCGAGCTGGGTGTGGCAATGGTGCAGGGGATGCAGAGCCAGGGGGTCGGCGCCAGCCTGAAGCATTATGCGGCCAACAATCAGGAGACCGACCGGCTGCGGGTGAGCGCAGATGTCGACGACCGGAGCCTCCGCGAGATCTACCTGGCCGGCTTCGAGCGGGTGGTCACACGGGCGCAGCCGTGGACGGTGATGTGCTCGTACAACAAGGTCAACGGGACCTATGCCTCCCAGCACCCCTGGCTATTGACCGAGGTGCTGCGCGGCGAGTGGGGCTTCACCGGGCTGGTGGTGTCGGATTGGGGCGCGGTGCACGACCGGGTCGCGGCCGTTGCCACCGGGCTGGATCTGGAGATGCCGCCGAATCTCGGGGTCAGTGACGCCCAGATCGTGGCCGCGGTCCGCTCCGGCGAGCTAGACGAGTCGCTGCTCGACGCGGCCGTCGTCCGGGTGCTCGAACTTGTCGACCGCGCCGGCCGGGCCGACTCGCCGGACCGGCCGCTGGACCGACCGCTGGACCTGGACGCGCATCACGGGCTGGCCCGGCAGGTGGCCGGCGAAGGCGCAGTGCTGCTGAAGAACGACGATGCGATCCTGCCCCTGCGCCCAGCGGCCGGCGACACGATCGCGGTGATCGGTGAATTCGCCCGTACCCCGCGCTATCAGGGCGCGGGCAGCTCGCAGGTGAACCCGACCCGGCTCGACGCCGCGCTCGACGAGCTGCGGGCCGCGGTGCCCGACGGCGTGGAGGTGTCCTTCGCCGCCGGCTTCGGGATCGGCACCACCGACGACGACGAGGCGCTGGCCGCCGAGGCGGTCGACGTCGCCGGCCGGGCCACGACCGTCGTCGCCTTCCTCGGCCTGCCGGCCAGCGACGAGTCCGAGGGCTTTGACCGGACGCATCTGGACCTGCCCGCCAACCAGACGGAGCTGCTGGCGGCGCTGGCCTCGGCCAACCGCAACGTCGTCGTCGTGCTCGCCAACGGCTCGGCCGTCGCCCTCGCCGGCTGGGAGCAGCACGCACAGGCGGTGCTGGAGTGCTGGCTGTCCGGCCAGGCAGCCGGCGGCGCGGCCGCGGACCTGCTGCTGGGACTGGTAAACCCGTCCGGACGGCTGGCCGAGACGCTGCCGCGGCGGCTGCAGGACAACCCGTCGTACCTGAACTTCCCGGGCGAGGCCGGTCACGTCCGCTACGGCGAGGGGATCTTCGTCGGCTACCGCGGCTATGACGCAGCCGACCAGCAGGTCAGCTATCCGTTCGGCCACGGCCTGTCCTACACCAGCTTTGATTACGCCGGCCTCGCCGCCACCGTGACCGGCAGCCACGAGTTGGGCGACCTGGCCATCTCGGTCACGTGCCGGGTGACCAACACCGGTGACGTGCCCGGCAAGGAGGTCGTCCAGCTCTACGTCGGTGACCCGGTCGCGTCCGTCGCCCGGCCGGTACGAGAGCTCAAGGCATTCGCCAAGGTCGACCTCGCACCCGGTGCCACGACAATGGTGAGCTTCGGACTCGACGCCCGCGACCTCTCCTTCTGGTCGACCGTCACGCACGGCTGGGTGCTGGAAGCCGGCGAGTTCTGCGTGTCCGTCGGCGCATCCTCGCGTGACCTGCGCCTGGCGACCAGCGTCGAGGTGGACGCGCCACACGTCCCGGTGCCGCTGGACGGCATGTCCACCCTGCGGGAGTGGCTCGCCGACCCGGTCGCCGCTCCGGCGGTCCGGGCCGCGTTCGGCACCGACGAGAGCGGCAAGCCGGCGGGCATCCTGGGCGACGACGAGCTGCTCAGGGTGATCGGCGACTTCCCGCTGAGCACCCTCGCCGGCTTCCCCGGCATGGGACTCGATCACTCCCGGGTTCTCCGGCTGGTTGAGCAGGCGCAGGTGGCTGCAGACAACCCGACGGTGGCGCCGCCGGCGGATCCGGCGGTCCTCGGCTCCGATTAGGCTGGCCGCATCCGCCCGCACCGTGAGGAGCGCCTCGCGCATGGCCCGTGTTGTCGTCGACGTCATGCTCAAGCCGGAGATCCTCGACCCCGCCGGCCAGGCGGTAGCCCGGGCGCTGCCCAGCTTGGGGGTGACGGGCGTGACGGCGGTGCGGATCGGCAAGCATGTGGAAATCGAATTCGAGGGCGTCGCCGACGCCGAGCGGGCGCGCGACATCGCCGACCGGCTGCTGGCCAATCCGGTGATCGAAGACTTCGTGGTGCGGGTCGAATGACTGCGCGGATCGGCGTCGTCACCTTCCCCGGCTCGCTCGACGACGGTGACGCCGCCCGGGCGGTGCGGCTCGGCGGCGGGGAGCCGATCAGCCTCTGGCACGCCGACGCCGACCTGCAAGCGGTCGACGCGGTGGTGCTGCCGGGCGGTTTCTCCTACGGCGACTACCTGCGCTGCGGCGCCATCGCCCGCTTCGCGCCGGTGATGGCCGCGCTGGTCGCGGCCGCCCAGGGTGGCCTGCCGGTATTGGGAATCTGCAACGGCTTCCAGATCCTGTGCGAGTCACACCTGCTGCCCGGCGCCCTGACCCGCAATCAGCACCTGCACTTCCGCAACCGCGATCAGCGCCTGCGGGTCGAGTCGGTCGACACCGCCTGGACCAATGCTTTTGCTGGGGGCGCAGGCATCACCGTGCCGGTGAAGAACGGCGAGGGCTGCTACGTCGCGGACCCGGGCACCCTCGATCAGCTCGAAGCGGAGGGCCGGGTGGTGCTGCGCTATGTCGACGGCAACCCGAACGGCTCGGTGCGCGACATCGCCGGAATCAGCAATGCCGCGGGCAATGTCGTCGGCCTGATGCCGCACCCCGAGCATGCCGTCGAGGCCCTGACCGGCCCTAGCGAGGACGGCCTCGGCTTCTTCACCTCCGTTCTGCGCCACCTGGTCGGCACCGCATGACGCTCGACACGGTCGAGCTGGCGGGCGCCCAGCCCGACGTCGTCCAGCCGTACGCGGAGCTGGGGCTGAAGGACGACGAATACGCGCGTATACAGGCGATTCTGGACCGGCGGCCGACCCAGACTGAGTTGGCGATGTATTCGATCATGTGGTCGGAGCACTGCTCCTACAAGAGCTCGAAGGTGCACCTGCGGCAATTCGCCGACCTACCCAAATCGGACCGGCTGCTGGTCGGCATGGGGGAGAACGCCGGCGTGGTCGACGTCGGCGGCGGCCTGGCCGTGACGTTCAAGATCGAGTCGCACAACCATCCCAGCTTCGTCGAGCCCTATCAGGGGGCGGCCACCGGCGTGGGCGGGATCGTCCGCGACATCCTCACCATGGGCGCCCGGCCCATCGCCGTCATGGACGCCCTGCGTTTCGGCGCTGCGGAGGCGCCCGACACCCGCCGGGTGCTGCCGGGGATCGTTGCCGGAGTTGGCGGATACGGCAACTGTCTCGGCCTGCCCAATATCGGCGGGGAATTGGTCTTCGATCCGACCTACGCCGGCAACCCGCTGGTCAACGCGCTCTGCGTCGGTGTGCTGCCGCCCGACCGGATCCAGCTTTCGGCGGCGCGTGGCGAGGGCAACGTCGTGGTCCTGCTCGGCGCGCGCACCGGCCGGGACGGGATCGGCGGGGTGTCGGTGCTCGCCTCGGCGAATTTCGACGCCACCGGGCCGGCCCGCCGCCCCAGCGTGCAGGTGGGTGACCCCTTCACCGAGAAGCTCCTGATCGAATGCTGTCTCGAGCTTTTCGAGGCCCGGCTGGTGGCCGGCATCCAGGATCTCGGCGGGGCCGGGCTGACCTGTGCCACCGCGGAGACCGCCGCGGCCGGCGACGGCGGCATGCGGGTCCACCTGGACCGCGTGCCGCTGCGCGAGGCATCCATGCAGCCGCCAGAGATCCTGGCCTCGGAATCGCAGGAGCGGATGCTGGCCATCGTCACGCCGGCCGACCTCGCCGCCGTGCTGGCCATCGCCGCCAAATGGGGGGTCGACGCCACCGCGATCGGCGAGGTCACCGGCAGCGGCCGCCTCGTCATCGACTGGCACGGTGAGACGGTCGTCGACGTGCCCCCGGCCAGCCTCGCCGACGAGGGACCGACCTATGACCGCCGGATGTGGCGGCCGGCCGACCAGGACCGACTGCAGGCCGACGATCCGGCCGGCCTGCCCCGGCCGGCAACGCCGGATGAGCTGCGCGCCACCCTGCTGCGGATGCTCGCCAGTCCCAACCTCTGCGACAAGACCTGGGTGACCGAGCAGTACGACCGCTACGTCCAGGGCAACACCGTGCTGGCCCAGCCAGAGGACGGTGGGGTGCTGCGCCTCGATGAAGAGTCGGGCCTGGGCATCGCCCTGGCCACTGACGGCAACGGCCGCTACACCCGGCTCGACCCCTATGCCGGCGCCCAACTGGCGCTGGCCGAGGCCTATCGAAATGTGGCCGCGACCGGGGCGACGCCGGTCGCGGTCACCAACTGCCTCAATTTCGGCAGCCCCGAGGATCCCGGCGTGATGTGGCAGTTCGCCGAAGCGGTCCGCGGGCTCGCCGACGGCTGCCGGACCCTGGGCATTCCGGTCACCGGCGGCAACGTCAGTTTCTACAACTCCACTGCCGGGACGCCGATCAACCCCACCCCGGTGGTCGGCGTCCTGGGCGTCATTGACGACGTGTCCCGGCGTACGGCGATGGGCTTCCCGCCCGCCGGGACGCTGCTGCTGCTGGGACAGACCCGCGACGAATTCGGTGGCAGTGAATGGGCCTGGGTCGAGCACGGCCACCTCGGCGGCAGGCCGCCCGCGGTGGATCTCGATCGGGAGCGGGCGCTGGCGCAGGTGCTCGCCGCCGGTGCGCGCGACGGCCTGCTCCTTGCTGCGCACGACCTCTCCGACGGCGGGCTGGCCCAGGCGCTGGTCGAGTCCTGCCTGCGGGCCGATGTCGGCGCGCAGGTGCGGCTGGCCGGCGATCTGTTCGTCGAGCTGTTCGCCGAATCAGCGGGTCGCGCGATAGTTGCGGTGGCTGATCTGGCGCCCTTCACCGCGCTGTGCGAGCGGGCCGGCCTGCCGTGGCGGTCGATCGGCAGCCTCGGCGGCGATTCGCTGGGCGTCGCGGACGCATTCGACGTCCCGCTGCCGGCCTTACGGGAGGCATTCGAGGTGACGTTGCCACGACTCTTCGGCTGAGCGGGCCCGAGAGAGGCGTCAACAACCACTTGACGAGGTCGTTCCGTCAACGTACGGTTGACGCATGACGACACACGTACCGGAACTGAAAGACCTCGTCGCCGCCCTGGACAGCCGGGACGAGCCCCCGCTCGGCCGGGTCGGCGTCGCCGTGTGCCTGGCTGACGATCTCGGCTCGCTCGGCGATCGCCTGGTCACGCACTATGTCGCCGTCGCCCGCGAAGCCGGCTGCTCGTGGTCGCAGATCGGGGAGCAGCTCGGGGTGTCCAAGCAGGCCGCGCAGCAGGGATTCGTGGCACCGGCTCCACGACGCTTCGGCCGCCGGCGGACCGGCAGCCGCTTCGGCCGCCTCACCGACGAGGCGCGGGCCGCCGTCCAGGCGGCGCACGAGCAGGCGCGCGGCCTGCGGCACGACTACATCGGCACCGAGCACCTGCTGCTGGGCCTGGTCGCCGGCGACCATGGGGTGGCTCACGCCGTACTGAGCCAAGCCGGCGTGGAGCTGGCGGGCGTCCACGGGCACCTGTCGGCCGGGACCGGCGAGCCGAGGAAGGGCCACCTTCCCTTCACCAAGCGGGCCAAGCAGGTCATGGCGCTGGCCGTGGACGAGGCGGCCGGCGGCCCGATCGGGACCGAGCATCTCCTGCTCGCGGTGATTCGGGAGGGCGAGGGGCTGGCGGCAAAGGTGCTGGTCACCCTGGGGGCCGACCTGCCCGAGCTGCGCCGCAGTGTGCTCCAGGCGACCGGCCGGCGGGGGTGACGCGGGCGCTGCGCCCGGAGCCGGCCAAGGTCGCGGCTGCGGTGGCCGCCCAGCGACGAGCCCTGGACAGCCGCGCGGCTGACTGGTCGGGCGCCGACGACCTCCCTGGCCTGATCGAGCTGCTCGCCCGGGTCCGCGATCTGCACGACGCTCAGCCGGGCGACCCGCCGGCCTACGACCGCGATGCCCTGGGCCTCGCCACCCGCGCGCTGGCCGCTGAGCTGGCGGCGAACGCACCGGGCCGCAGCGTCGAGGTCCGGGTGCCGCCGTACGCCGCCGTACAGTGCATCGCCGGCCCGCGCCACACGCGGGGCACTCCGCCCAACGTCGTCGAGACCGACCCGCTGACCTGGCTCGACCTGGCGCTGGGACGCCTGACGTGGGCCGCCGCCGTCGGCGCCGGGAAGGTCCGGGCCAGCGGCGAGCGCAGCGACCTGTCGGCGCACCTGCCGCTGGTGCGCCGGGCACCCGCGGGCTGAGCCGGCGGTTACACTCGGTCTCACTCCCCGCTCACAACGACCTCCCCTCAACAGGAGCTTTGCGCGTGCCAAGAGGCGACGGCCGGCTGACGCACCACCTCGATCCGCAGGACCCCGGCCCGCAGGACGCGTGCGGCGTCTTCGGGGTCTGGGCCCCCGGCGAGGATGTCGCCAAGCTCACCTATTACGGCCTGTACGCGCTGCAGCACCGTGGCCAGGAGGCAGCCGGGATCGCGGTCAGCGACGGCTCCGGCATCGTGGTCTACAAGGAGCTGGGTCTGGTGGCCCAGGTGTTCGACGAGACGACGCTGCACTCCCTTCGCGGTCACCTGGCGATCGGCCACGCCCGCTACTCCACCACCGGCGCCTCCAACTGGGAGAACGCCCAGCCGACGCTGGCCTCGACCGCCGCCGGCGCGACCGTTGCGCTGGGGCACAACGGCAACCTGGTCAACACCGCTGAGCTCGCCGCCCTACTCGACGCAGATCCCGACGCCGGCCGCAGCCGGGGCGCCACCAGTGACACCGACGTGCTGGTCCGCCTGCTCGCCGCTCGGCCGGACGTCCCGCTCGAGACCGCGGCGCTGGAGGTCCTGCCGATGCTGCGCGGCGCTTTCTCGCTGGTCTTCATGGACGAGGACACCCTCTACGCCGCTCGCGATCCGCAGGGCGTACGCCCGCTGGTGCTGGGCCGCCTGGAGCGCGGCTGGGTAGTGGCAAGCGAGACTGCCGCGCTGGACATCGTCGGCGCGTCGATGGTCCGCGAGATCGAGCCGGGCGAGCTGATCACCGTCGACCAGCACGGGCTGCGGGCGTCGCGCTTCGCCCCGGCTGCGCCCAAGGGCTGCCTGTTCGAGTACGTCTACCTGGCCCGCCCGGACACCTCCATCGCGGGCCGTTCGGTGCACGCGACCCGGGTCGACCTGGGCCGGACGTTGGCCAGGGAGGCGCCGGCCGAGGCCGACCTGGTGATCCCGGTGCCGGAGTCCGGCACGCCGGCGGCGGTCGGATATGCCGAGGCCAGCGGCATCCCGTACGGCTTGGGGCTGGTGAAGAACTCTTACGTCGGCCGGACCTTCATCCAGCCGTCGCAGACGATCCGCCAGCTTGGCATCCGGCTCAAGCTCAACCCGCTGCGCGACGTGATCCGCGGCAAGCGGCTGGTGGTGGTCGACGACACGATCGTGCGCGGTAACACCCAGCGCGCGCTGGTCAGGATGCTGCGCGAGGCAGGCGCCATCGAGGTCCACGTACGAATCTCCAGCCCGCCGGTCAAATGGCCGTGCTTCTACGGCATCGACTTTGCCTCCCGCGCCGAGCTGATCGCCGCCGGGCTGGGGGTCGAGGAGATCCGCATGTCCATCGGGGCCGACAGCCTCGGCTACCTCTCGCTCGACGGCCTCGTCGCGGCCTCCCGGCAGCCGGCCGACCAGCTGTGCAGCGCCTGCTTCGACGGGGTGTATCCGATCCCGCTGCCGGCCGACGACCTGATCGGCAAGCACCTGCTCGAGGGCTTCGCCGACGTCATGCTGCCGATGGGCGGCGGCGCGGCCGACGCGCTGTCGCGGCCGTGAGCGACGTCGACGGCGTCGGCAACACCTACGCCGCCGCCGGTGTGGACATCCAGGCCGGCGACCGCGCTGTCGAGCTGATCAAAACCAGCGTCGGCCGGGCTACGCGGCCGGAAGTCGTCGGCGGGCTCGGGGGTTTCGCGGGCCTGTTCGCCCTCGACGTCGCGCGCTTCACCCAGCCGCTGCTGGCGTCGTCAACCGACGGCGTCGGCACCAAGCTGGCGATCGCCCAGGAGATGGACCGCCACGACACGGTCGGCATCGACCTGGTGGCGATGGTGGTCGACGACCTGGTGGTCTGCGGCGCCGAGCCGCTGTTCATGCAGGACTACATCGCCTGCGGCCAGGTGGTGCCCGAGCGGATCGCCACGATCGTCGGCGGCATCGCCGAGGGCTGCCGGCAGGCCGGCTGCGCCCTGGTCGGCGGGGAGACCGCCGAGCACCCCGACCTGATGGCCCGCGACGCCTACGACCTGGCCGGGACCGGGGTCGGCGTGGTGGAGGCCGACGCGGTGCTGGGCGCCCCGCGGGTCCGCGCCGGCGACGTCGTCATCGCCCTGGCCGCGTCCGGGCTGCACTCCAACGGCTTCTCGCTGGTCCGCCGGGCGCTGCTGTGGGCGGCCGGGATGGGACTGGACGCCCGGGTCGACGACCTGGGCGCGGGCCGCACGCTGGGTGAGGAGCTGCTTACCCCGACCCGGATCTACGCTCTGGACTGCCTCGCGCTGGCCCACGCCCGGCTGGTGCACGCCTTCGCACACATCACCGGCGGGGGCCTGGCTGCGAACCTGTCCCGGGTGCTGCCGACGCATCTTGACGCCGTGGTCGACCGAGGGACCTGGGCGCCGGCGCCGGTGTTCGGGCTGCTCGCCGGTCAGGGGCGGGTGGAGCCGGCCGAGATGGAGCGCACATTCAACCAGGGGGTCGGCATGGTCGCCGTCGTCGCCCCCGAGGCAGCCGGCCCGGCGTTGGCGCTACTGGCCGAGCGGGCGGTGCCGGCCTGGGTCGCCGGCTCGGTGGTCGCCGGCGCCGGGCAGGCCCGGCTGACCGGCGCCCACCCGCGCTGATTCGATCAGGTCAACGACGGACGGCCGACAAGCCATCGTCGTCGTCGTCGGTGTCGCCGGCATTCGTCTCCGGTGTCCCGGAGGAACCGGCGAGCTCTCGCTGCAGTCGTTCCAGATCGGTCTCGTGAGTGCTGTACTTCAACTCGCGAGCGACCTTGGTCTGCTTGGCTTTTGCCCGGCCGCGCCCCATGGCTCGACCCCCTTGCGCGTGAAACGGGGCGCCCCTGACGGGCGCCCCGGATACTGGTATCTCCGTAGCCGCCACGGTACACGTCCACCGGGTCAGTCGGGCAGCAGGATAGACCGGAGGCGTCCCACGTCGGTCATCCGCCGCTCGGCGATCCGGTCCGCCGCCGCTGCCGGCGGGATCCCCTCGTCCTGGGCCACCGCGAGGACCCGGGCCGTCGTGTCGAAGATTCCCATCGCCCGCTGGCGGGCCCGCGGCTCGCAATATCCCGCCACCTCATCGGCCACCGCGATCAGCCCGCCGGCGTTCACGACGTAGTCGGGGGCGTACAGGATGCCGCGGTCGACGAGCATCTTCTCGATGCCCGGGTGGGCCAACTGATTGTTGGCGCCGCCGCAGACCACCTGAGCCTGCAGCGCCGGCACCGTGTCGTCGTCGAGCGCGTTGCCCAGCGCGCATGGCGCATAGACATCGACGTCGGCGGAGGGCAACTCCTCGTGGTCCAGCACCGAAACCGACGGGTGGATATGACGGACCGCCTCGACCGCCGCCCGGCTCACGTCGGCCACCACGACCGACGCCCCCTCGTCGAGCAGGTGCCCCACGAGGTGCCGGCCCACCTTGCCGACCCCGGCGATCCCGACCCGCCGGCCGGCCAGCGTCGGCGCGCCCCACAGCTGCGCCGCTGAGGCTCGCATGCCCTGATAGACGCCCAGCGCCGTCAGCACCGACGAATCGCCCGCCCCTCCCTGCTCGGGGGATCGGCCGGACACATAGCGGCATTCCCGGCCGATCAGGTCCATGTCCTCGACGTAGGTGCCGACGTCGGCGGCGGTGTAGTAGCGGCCGTGCATGGACTGTACGAAGCGGCCGTACGCGCGCAGCAGCGCCTCGCTCTTGTCGCGGGCGGGGTCGCCGATGATGACGGCCTTGCCGCCCCCGAGGTCCAGGCCGGCGACCGCGGCCTTGTAGGCCATCGCCTTGGACAGGTTCAGCACGTCGGCCAGCGCATCGGCCTCGGTCGGGTACGGATAGAAGCGGGTGCCGCCGAGAGCCGGCCCGAGTGCGGTCGAGTAGATTGCGATGATGGCCTGAAGCCCCGAGCCCGGATCCTGGCAGTAGACGATCTGCTCGTGACCGGTGCTGGCCTCGAATACACCCACGGTCGCTCCCTGAGTCGCCGCCCACCGATGAGTGGGCCGGCGGCCCCCAGCGTAAAGCGTGCAACGATCGCCACCGTGCCGCCTCCCTTCGCCGCGTACCTGCGTGTTTATGAGCCGCTGTCGGCACTTCCGGCGTCCGAGCAGGCGCATTGGCGGCAGTACGTCGCCTTCGGCCGGGCCCCGGCGCGGGCGCAGGCTCCGCGGCTGGAGCACGAGCATGCGCTGCGCCGCCTGCTGTCGGGTGCCTTGCCGGATCCGGGCGAGCATGCCTTCGTGGCCGGCGGCGACGGCGTGGCCCGGATCTGTCCCTGGCGGACGGCTCTGCGCTCGTGGGAGTCGGCCGAGGAATTCACAGCCGGGATGCCCGGATCGCTGGCCGGCGCGTTCCTGTCGCCGGCGGCCGCGGAGCAGGCCCGCCAGGAGCTGACCGCCTGGCGGGTGAAGCACCCGCAATCTCGGTCCCACATCGTCACGTCGACGTGGACGGTGCCGGTGCGCTGGTTCGCGCTGGTCAGCGCCGACGAGCGTGAGCTGTCCCTGGAGGACGGGCGGCGCGAGGTGGTCTACCGCACGTCGATGGCACAGGCGCGCCGCCGGGCGGCGCGGGCGCTTTCCCGGGTGCGCAAGGGGATGGGGGACACCCCGGTCACCATTGCGGTCGAGCAGCTGGCCCGGTGGCTGGAGGACTTCCATGCGCGGTCCCTGGTCGAGCTCGACTACGGCGGACTGGTCTGGCTCTGCTCGGACCGGCAACTGCGGGACGACACGTCGGTGGCCGATGTCGCGGCGGCGCTGGACGGGCTCGCAGCGGGGGACGGAGCCGCTGCCGGTGCGGCCTACGACCGGGTCGCGCAGCGCTGGCGGGAGGCGCAGCTCGCCCAGAATGCAAATTGAGCCGAACGGGTGAAGCTAGACGCCGTTGAAGCAATTAGGCCGGAATGCCCCGGCGCCAAAGCTATGATCACTTTCAGGCCGTCGCAAAGGGGGCCATTTGACAAGGGGGAACACCGATGGCCGTCCGCCCACCGGACTCCGAGCCGCTGCTGACGCCGGCCGAGGTGGCGACGATGTTCCGCGTCGACCCCAAAACCGTCACGCGCTGGGCCAAAGCCGGCAAGCTGAGCTCCATCCGAACCCTCGGCGGTCACCGCCGCTACCGGGAGTCCGAGGTGCGCGCGCTGCTGGGCGGCATCCCTAGCCAGCGCGAGGGCTGACCGGGCCGCTCGCTTCCGCTCGCTTCCGCCCGCGTCACACGTCGAGCCGGACCACCAGCAGCGCCACGTCGTCGTCGCGCTCGCTGACCGCCTCGGCCAGGATGGAATCGCAGAGCTCCTCCGGGGACTCCTGCCCGTGGCGAGCGACGATCTCGCCCAGCCGGTGTGTTCCCTCGTCGATGTCGATCCCTCGGTGCTCCACCAGGCCGTCGGTGTAGAGCACCAGCGTGCTTCCCGGCCGCAGCGACGCCGTGTCGGAGACCCGCGGCCCCTCCGGCGGCGCACCGACCAGCAGGGAACGCCCCCCGTGCAGGAAGCGCAACGATCCGTCCGGCTCCAAGACCAGCGGGGGCAGATGACCGGCGTTGGCGTAGCAGAACTGCGGACGGGTGTCCGGCGGGAATTCCAGCCGGCCGTACAGCGCCGTCGCCAATTGCGCCATGTCGAGGCCCTGGACGAGCTCGTCCAGGCTGTCCAGTACGACCGCCGGCGTCAGCCCTTTCCACGCATAACTGCGCAGCACGCTGCGCAACTGGCCCATGGCCGCGGCCGCTTTTAGGTCGTGGCCCATCACGTCCCCGATCGCCAGCCCGACCGCGCCGTCCGGCAGCGCGATGACGTCGTACCAGTCGCCGCCGATCATGGCCGCGGTCTCGCTGGGTAGGTAGCGGGCCGCGGTCTGCAGCCCGGGCAGGTCGGGCAACTTCGGCAGCAGGCTGCGCTGAAGCTCCTCGGCCACCTGGTGCTCGCGGGTGAACAGGGCCGCGTTGTCGACCGTCAGCGCGGCCCGCCGGCCCAGATCCGCGGCCACGCCGAGGTCGGCTTCGGTATAGGCGCGACCTGAGCCGGCCATCGCCAGCGTCAGCACGCCGAGGACCTGGCGCCGGGCCGTCATCGGCACGAGCACCGCCGAGTGCAGGCCGAGGCGGCGATACATCTGCGCCAGCTCCGGTGAAGCCGCGGTGAACATCGGGGTCGCATCCTGGCCGAAGAGCATCGGCCGGCCGCTGCGTACGACCTGATTGCGGGGCGCGTCCGGAGCCAGCCCGGTGCGCCGCAGCTCCACCAGGCGGCGCATGAGGTCGGCCTGGCTCTCGTCACGATGCCGGACGCTGACCCGGCTGACCGCCCCGTCGGTGATCAACTCGACGACACACCAGTCGGCCATCAGGGGGACGATCAGCTCGGTGAGCCGGTCCAGGGACTCGGCGACGTCGAGGGTGGCGGCCAGCATGGACGTGGCCTCGGCGAGCAGCCCGAGTCCGGTCATGGCCGCTTCGGCGTCGGCGCGGGCCGTGCGCTCGGCGGTGAGATAGCGGTGCTGCTGCTGCTCGGCCACGACCCGGGCCGTGACGTCGGACTGGACGCCGACAAAATGAGTGAGCGTGCCGGCCCGATCGTGGATGGTCCGGATCGTCAGGTCGTTCCAGAAAGCGGTGCCGTCCTTGCGGTAGTTGAGCAGGGTGGCGGTGACCGCCTCTCCGGCCGATACTGCGGCGGCCAGCCGGGCCACGGTCTCCGGGTCGGTATCAACACCTTGCAGGAACCGGCAGTTGCAGCCGATCACCTCATCGGCGAGATAACCGGTCGCCTGCTCGAAGGCGGGATTCACCCAGACCAGTGGATTGTCGGGCTGGCGCGCGTCGCTGATGGTCATCGACAGACCTGCGGCCTCCAGTGCCAGACCGGCCAGCTCACTGGTCACCGGCCCCGACGCTCCGTGCACGAAGGGGCGGCTGCGATGCTCACGAGGCGAGCCTAACGAGAGGCGGTACTTCGTGGTCGGCTCCAACGGCGAATTTACGATAGGGGTGGAAGAGGAATTCCACCTGGTCGACGCCGAGACCGGCCTGCTTCGTCCGCATGCGGCCGATGTCCTGAACGCCACCGGCGGCCGGCTGGCCGACGAGGTCGAGCCGGAGCTGCTGCGTACCCAGATCGAGACCGGCAGCCCGGTCTGCTCGACGTTGGCCGAGCTGCGGGCGGAGCTCGGCCGGCAACGCGGCGCTCTGTCGGCCAGCGCGGATGCGGTCAGCTGCCGCATCCTGGCGAGCGGCACCTGGCCGGGGCCAGCGCAGCACCTGCCGGCTACCTCCAATGAACGCTACGAAGACCTGTTCGCGACCTTCGGTCCGACCGCGCAGCAGCAGGCGGTGTGCGGGTGCCATATCCACGTGGCGGTGGATGACCCGGACCTGCGGGTCGCGGTCATCCGCCGGTCCCGGCCGTGGCTCGCCGTCCTGCTCGCGCTGTCGGCCAATTCGCCCTTCTGGGGCGGGGCGGACACCACATATGCGAGCTACCGCTCTCAGGTGTGGTCACGCTGGCCGACGGCGGGAATCCCGCCCCCGCTGGCAAACCGGGCGGAGTACGACGAGCTGGCCGAGGCCATGCTGGCCACCGGCGTGATGCGCGATATGGGCATGCTCTATTGGGACGTTCGCGCCTCGCAGCGCTACGACACCGTGGAATTCCGGGTGGCCGACGTGTGCCTGCGCGTCGACGACGCGGTGCTGCTGGCCGCGCTGGCCCGCGGGCTGGCCCGGGCCGCGGTCACGGCCGAGCTGGCCGGCACGGTGGCGGTCGACCCGCCGGCCGCGGTGCTCCGCCTGGCGCACTGGCAGGCCGCCCGCCACGGCACCCGCGCCGAGCTGATCGACCCGACCACCGGCCGGCCGGCTGCGGCCGCCGACGTGGTGGCGGCGCTGATCGAGATGCTTCGCCCGGCGCTGGCCGAGTCCGACGACGAGGAGTGGGTGGGGGCGGCCGTCCGCGAGCTGTTGGGGCGCGGAACGGGCGCGGTCCGTCAGCGCGACGTCTACCACCGCAACGGCCGGCTCGACGAGGTGATCCACGTCCTGGCGGAGGAGACCGCGGCCGCGCGCTGATCCCCGCCTGAAATCGGGATCGGCGCTGACGCGCCGCTCAATGACATCGGGATCGGCGCTGACGCGCCGCTCAATGACATCGGGATCGGCGCTGACGCGCCGCTCAATGACATCGGGATCGGCGCTGACGCGCCGCTCAAGGTCGCCGGCGCCGGCGCCGACATTGTGGCGACGGCTGCGCCCAGCAGGGGCGGCCGACGTACGGATGGCGGGATGGCCCATGACGACGCGGCAACCTTCGACGACCGGCCTCGATTACCTTGAGCCGACGGCTGCGCCACCGGCGCCTGGACCGCCGGCGGCTGGACCACCGGCGGCAGCGGTGGACGTCACCGTGCTGGACGCGCTGATCACGGAGCTCGGCGAGGTCGGCGAGGGGATGCGGCCGCTGCTCTGGCACAGCTACCTCGAGGAGGCCGGGCCGCTCGTCGCGCGGCTCACTGCCGCCGCCGGGGCGGGCGACGGCGAGACGGTACGCAGCGCCGCCCATCAGCTCAAGTCGAGCAGCGCCCTGCTCGGTGCCGTGCCGCTGTCGCGGTTGCTGCAGCAGGCCGAGGACGCCGCCCGGGCCGGCTCGCAGCTGCCGCCCGTCGCCGCCGCGGCCGCGGCCGCCGCGGAATATCTCCGGGTCACGGCCGCCGTTAAGGTGCTGTGCGGGGAAACCCTGTGAAGGTGCTCGCGGTCGACGACGACCTGGTGTGCCGGCTCGCCTTGCAGGCGATGGTGACCTCCCTCGGGCACGAATGCCTGATCGCGGCGAATGGTCGTGAGGCCTGGCAGACCCTGCGGGCCGGCGGGATCGAGGTGTTGATCTCCGACCGGAACATGCCCGACATCGACGGAATGCAGCTGTGCGTCCTGCTGCGTAAGGAAGCTGCCGCCTATGTGTATGTGATCCTGGCGACCGGCCTCGACGATCCGCTGCAGGTGCAGGAGGGGATGCTGGCCGGCGCCGACGACTATCTGGTCAAGCCGGTCCGCTTCGAAGACATCCGGCACCGGATGATCGCCGCCGAACGGGTCAGCTCGCTGCACCGTCGGCTCGAGGGACTGAACATGGAGCTGCGGGCGGTGGCCCGCAAGGACCCGCTGACCGGACTGGGAAACCGCCGGAGCCTGCACGAGGATCTGGACGTGCTGTCGGCCCGGGTCACCAGTTTTGGTCACCGCTACGCCGTGGCCATGTTCGACCTTGACCTGTTCGCCGAATTCAACGAGCGTTACGGCCGACCGGCCGGTGACCGGGCGCTGCAGTCGCTGGGCCGGATCCTTGAGTCGGCCGGGAAGGCCGGCGGTGACACTTCTTACCGTTTCGGGGGCGAGGAATTCGTTGTCGTCTACACGGAGCAGACGGCCGACGGCGCCCACAGTGCGGTCCAACGGGTGCGGGCCGAATTTGCCGCTCAGGACATCAATCACGCCGGCCGGCCGGGCGGGGCTCTCACGTTCAGCGCCGGGATCGCCGAGATGACTGTCGAGCAACCCGATTCGGCCGACGTCATGCGCCAGGTGGACGCGGCGCTCTATCACGCTAAGGGTGTCGGCCGCGACGCTGTCGAGGTCGCGTACGCGCCGGTGCAGCTGCTGCGGACCGCGCTGTGAGCCGGCAGCTTCCTGAATCGGCGTGAGTCACTGGCCGGGGGCGTACATGATCAGACCCACCCCCAGCAGGCAGATGGCGGCACCGGCGACGTCGTAGCGGCTGGGTCGGAAGTGATCAAAGGCCATAGCCCACAGCAGTGAGCCGGCGACGAAGACCCCGCCGTAAGCGGCGAGAATCCGGCCGAAGTGCGCGTTGGGCTGGGCACTGGCCACGAAGCCGTACGCGCCCAGCGCCAGCACGCCGCCCACCGCGAGCAGCCACGACCGGTGCTCTCGCAGCGCCTGCCAGATCAGCCAGCAGCCGCCCAACTCGGCAATCGCGGCCACCACGAACAGGATCAGGGACCGCGCGACGATCACGGGCTCAGCCCAGTGGCGCGGTCAGCTCTAGGTGGATGCCGTCCGGGTCGGAAAGCGACAGGATCGCAATGCCGGCGTCGGCAAGCTCTTGCACCTCGCCGTGTTCGATCCCGGCCTCGTCGAGAGCCTGTTGCGCCGTGGCCAGCTCGTCTCGGGACGCCACCTGGAAGCTCACGTGGTCGAGTCCGGTGAGCTCGGAGTCGAAGCGCACAGAACCCACGGGCCGCAAGCCGAACAGCGCGCCGGACGGGGTTTGATAGACCACTCCGCCGTAGAACTTCTCCGGGGATTGGCGTACGCCGGGCTGGTCGACGTCGGCTGACGTGTCCACCACGGCCGGCCACCCGAAGAGCTGATCGTAGAAGGCCTTCGACCGGGCGATGTCGGTGACGGTGAGGCGGACGTGGGCGTATCCGGAGCTGCTGATGAAGGGCATACCGGCGTCCTACCCCGCCACCGCCGGGGTATTCGGCGGTCACCAGTCGACGGCGGCCCCCGCGCCGGTCCTGACTAGGCGGGCTGACCGCTCGCTCGCGTAACCGGGGGTGGCAAGTCCGGGCGGCGGCGCCCACTGGTCGCGGCGCCAGTCGCGAGCCTGCTGGTCCCAGGCCGACGGGTGGAGTGTGGGTGAGTATCGAAGCCGGGGCGCTCGGCCAGTGGGGCGAGGAGGAGCTGCTCGCTGCCGCCGGTCCGGTCCGCCGGTTCGCGTCGGCCCGGCTCTCCGACCGGCACGCGGTCGACGACATCGTCCAGGAGGCGCTGGCCAGGCTGCTGGCCGCGCGGGATCGGCTCGACGGGTCCTCGTTGCTTCCGTACGCGATCGTCACCGCGCGCAACCTGGTCACTGAGCTGGGCCGCGAGCACGACCGGCATCGCCGCCACGCGCACCGGGTGATCGACCTGCGCGAGCCGGATCGCCCCGAGGAGGTGGTCCTCCCACCGTCCCCTGCCGGCCGGTCCTGCTCGCGCTGTCGGCCGGGGACCAGCGCCGGCAGCGCTCGCTGCAGGCCGGCCGGCATCTGATGGGCTGCGAGGCGTGCGCAGAGGCCAGCGGGCCGCTCCTGCAACGCCAGCGGGTCCTGGTCGGGCTGGCGCCGTGGGTGTGGGCGCCGGCGCTGCTCGGCGCGATGTCGCGATGTCGCGACGAGCCCACCAGCGGACCGCCCAGGTGACGGCCGCCGGCGCCTTCACCGCCGCGGTGGCCGCGACGGTGATCCTGACCGGCGCCGGGCGCTCGCCGGCTCCGCACGCCTCGGCTGCCGCCAAGGCCGCCGCCAGCACCCAGCCGCGGTCGCAGCCGATACCTAGCGCGGAGCCCGTCGAGTCTGGCGCCGCACCGATCATCGAGCCACGACCGCTGCCACGATTGACGGTTGCCGGCCGGGCGCCTTCCGTCGGGCCGCGTACCATGCTGGCAGCGTGTCTCCTTTGTCGGCACCATGGTGGGCGACTTCGCGGGGTTTGCCAGCAGCACGGGCGTCACCCCGGCGGAGGGCGCGGCGCAGTTGACCGATCAGGCGGCTCACGTCGCGGTGCCGGCCCGGGTCGTGACAATCGCACGCTGAGGCGGTCGCCCGCCGGGGCCAACGGCCGGCTCATACACTCGGCAGGCATCAACCGCGCCGACGACAGGATGTGACGCCATGACCGACATCGAAGACCCGGGAGTCAAGAAACTCCTCGACGGTGGCAACCACGCCGTGGTGTCGACGCTCAACGAGGACGGCTCGATCCACAGCACCGTCGTCTGGACGAACGTCGAGCAGGGCAAGCTCGCCGTGAACAGCGCGCTGGGACGCAAGTGGCCCACCAACCTGCAGCGGGACCCGCGAGTCTCCGTCATCGTCTACGACGAGTCCAATCCCTACGACTATGTCGAGGTCCGCGGCACGGTCACCAGCAGCACCGACGATGCAGACGGCCACATCGACCGCCTTGCCAAGAAGTACATCGACGCCGACAGCTACCCCTATCGCCAGGCCGGCGAGCAGCGGGTCAGCTTCTTAGTCGAGCCGTCTCTGGTCCGCCACCAGAAGCAGGGTTAGCGCCCGCACTTTGCACGGCGGGCCCGGTTGGTGTTCGACGGTGCGCTCAACATGGGCGAGGTACCCGACATTTGGCACGACCTGGCCGCTCTCGGCCTGACGCTGCATCCGTTCGATCTGATCCTCGACGGCCCCGAAGTCGCCGCTGTCACCGCTCGATTGCGCCGCCGGCACGCCACCGACCCGACCTACGTTTGCCTTGCCCGGCGGCTCGGGACGGTCATGTGGACATTCGACGGGGCACTGGCCCGCAACGCGGCCTAAACCCTGATCTTCCCGGCCGGAAGTCAAAGCGACACCCTCACCCTGCCTGTGGTCGGCCGGCGAGGGAGGGTGTCTCTAGGCTCGGCAGAATCTCCCGCCGAGCGTGGCGAGGGCCGACCGATACTTGGTCAACCTGGCGGCTAGCGCGGAGGCGTGCACCCGGCCGGGCCGTTCATGTACGCAGTTCCCGTCAATCGCTTGGAGCGCCTGGCGATGAGGAGGGGACTGGACCGGGGTGGAGGTGGGGTGCGTCGTCGTCGCCGATGCCGACGTTTGCAAGACCGTCCACGCCGGCCCGCAACAGCGATCGCGTCTCGCGGGCGATCTGCAGGTCCTCGCGCGCGGTCAGCACCGCAATCCGGACGGTCGCGCCGGGGGCCGTGATGTCGGCGTCCCCGGACACGGCGGCATTGCGGACCGGATCGAGGACCGCGCCGAGAAATGCGAGTCGCTGAACGGTACGCCGGCGCACCTCGGCCGAGTGCTCTCCGATGCCGCCGGTGAAGGTGATGACGTCCACTCCGCCGGCCGCCGCGGTCATCGCCCCGATCCCGGTGACCAGCCGGTGCAGGAAGACCTCGAGCGCCAGGACCGCATCGGGTTCGCCGGCGGCAGCCCTCGCCTCGACGACGCGCAGGTCCCCGCTGCCGGCCAGACCGGTCAGGCCCGAGCGCTGCTCAAGGTCGACCCTGACCTCACCCGCCGGCAGGCCGGCGTGCTCCTGCAGCCAGAGGACCATCCCCGGGTCGACCGTGCCGGACCGGGTAGCCATCACCAGCCCCTCCAGCGGCGTGAATCCCATCGTGGTATCGACGCTGCGACCGTCGACGACCGCCGCCAGGGAGGCGCCGGCGCCCAGGTGGCAGCTGACGATCCGCAGGCCGGCCGGTGAGACGGCGAGCAGCTCCGGCGCCCGGCGGGTGCAATAGGCGTGCGACAGGCCGTGGAAGCCGTACCGCCGCACGCCGTAGCGCTCCCGCCACTCGGCCGGGACGGCGTACGTCGCGGCGGCCGGTGACAGGGTGGCGTGGAAGGCGGTGTCGAAGCACGCGACCGCGGGGACACCGGGCAGCATGGCGCTGACCGCGTCGAGCGCGGCCAGCGACAACGGCTGGTGCAGCGGCGCCAGGTCGGTCAGGTCACCAAGCTGACCGCGGACCGGGCCGTCGATGCCGACCGGCCCGGTGAACCGGGTCCCCCCGTGCACGATGCGGTGGCCCACCGCGTCGGGAGTAGTCCAGCTGCGGAGCAGGTCGGCGAGACCGGCGGCGTCGATGCCCGCCGGCCCGGCCGGTAAGTCGGCGCTGTCAACCAGGTCGTCGCCGTCGCCGAGCAGTCGCAGCTTCAGGCTCGACGAGCCGGCGTTGACCACCAGCACCGGCACGGGTCAGTCCCGCTCGGGCCAGGTCCAGCCGGCGATCGCCGGGTCGTCGTCGCCGTGGGCCCGGGTGTACTGGCGGGCGGCGAGGCGGGTGTCGGCCATCTGCTGGCGGAGGTTGGCGGCCCGGCTGCCCAGTGCCGGCACCCGGTCGATGACGTCCATCACCAGGTGGAAGCGGTCGAGGTCGTTGAGCATCACCATGTCGAACGGCGTGGTGGTGGTGCCCTCCTCCTTATAGCCGCGGACGTGGATGTTGCGGTGATTGTTGCGCCGGTAGGTCAGCCGGTGAATCAGCCACGGATAGCCGTGATAGGCGAAGATGACCGGCTTGTCGGTGGTGAAAAGCGCGTCGAAGTCGCGGTCGGACAGCCCGTGCGGGTGCTCGGTGTCGGGCTGCAGCCGCATGATGTCGACGACATTGATGACTCGTACCTTTAATTCCGGCAGGTGTGTGCGGAGCAGGTGCGCGGCCGCGACGGCCTCCAGTGTGGGGATGTCGCCGGCGCAGGCGAGCACCACGTCGGGCTCGCCGTCGGTGTTGCCGGCCCAGGGCCAGATCCCCAGCCCGCGCGTGCAGTGCGCGATGGCCTCGTCCATGCTGAGGTAATTCAGGGTGGGCTGCTTGCCGGCCACGATGACATTGACATAGTGCCGGCTGCGCAGGCAGTGGTCGGCGACCGACAGCAGGGTATTGGTATCCGGCGGGAGATAGACCCGGACGATCTCGGCCCTCTTGTTCACCACGTGATCGATGAAACCCGGGTCCTGGTGGGAAAAGCCGTTGTGGTCCTGGCGCCAGACGTGGGACGACAGGAGGTAATTCAGCGACGCGATCGGCGCCCGCCAGGGGATATGCCGGGTCGTCTTGAGCCACTTGGCATGCTGGTTGAACATCGAGTCGATGATGTGAATGAATGCCTCGTAGCAGTTGAACAGGCCATGCCGACCGGTCAGCAGGTAGCCCTCCAGCCACCCCTGGCACAGGTGCTCCGACAGCACTTCCATCACCCGGCCGTCCGGAGCGAGGTGGTCGTCGCCGGCCAGTGTCTCGGCATTCCAGGCCCGGTCGGTGACCTCGAAGACTGTGCCCAGCCGATTCGACGCCGTCTCGTCCGGGCCCATGAGGCGGAAATTGTCGGCGTTGCGCGTGGTGATGTCGCGCAGGAAAGCGCCCAGCACGCGGGTGGCCTCGCTGGTCTGCACCCCGGGGGTCTCCACCGCGACCGCGTAGTCGCGGAAATCCGGCATGGATAGGTCGCGCAGCAGTCGCCCGCCATTGGCGTGCGGATTGGCGCTCATTCGCCGGTCACCGGCCGGCGCGAGTGCCTGCAGCTCCGGGATCAGCGCACCGGTTGCGTCGAACAACTCCTCCGGCCGGTAGCTCCGCAGCCACTCCTCCAGCATCTTGCGGTGCTTGGTGTCGCGGCGGGTGTTGGCCAGCGGGACCTGGTGTGAGCGGAAGGTGCCCTCGACCGGCAGCCCGTCGACCTCTTTGGGACCGGTCCAGCCCTTCGGGGTACGCAACACGATCATCGGCCAGCGCGGGCGGGCGACTGCGGCACCGCCGGTCCTGGCCTCGTGCTGGAAGGCGGCGATGTCGTCGAGCACGCGGTCGAGAGTGCCGGCCAGCTGCTGGTGCACCGCGGCCGGATCCTCGCCGACGACGAAATGCGGCTCGTATCCGTAGCCGCGCATCAGCTGGCCCAGTTCGTCGTCACCGATCCGGGCCAGCACCGTCGGGTTGGCGATCTTGTAGCCGTTGAGGTGCAAGACGGGCAGGACGGCGCCGTCGGTGACCGGGTTGAGGAACTTGTTGGAATGCCAGCTCGCAGCCAGCGGGCCGGTCTCGGCCTCGCCGTCACCGATCACGCAGAGGACCAGCAGGTCGGGGTTGTCGAACGCTGCCCCGTAGGCGTGCACGAGCGCATAGCCGAGCTCGCCACCCTCGTGGATGGACCCCGGCGTCGCCGGCGCGACATGGCTGGGAATGCCACCCGGAAAGGAGAATTGCCGAAACAGCGCCCGCAGGCCGGCCTCGTCGAAACCGATGTGGGAATACACCTCGCTGTAGGTGCCGTCGAGATAGGCGTTGGCCACCAGCCCGGGGCCGCCGTGACCGGGGCCGGTCACGTACAAGGCATTGAGGTCGCGGGCTTTGATCACGCGGTTCATGTGCGCGTACAGCAGATTGAGTCCGGGGGTGGTCCCCCAGTGGCCGAGCAGCCGGGGCTTGACGTGCTCGGCCTTGAGCGGCTCGCGCAGCAGCGGGTTGTCCAGCAGGTAGATCTGCCCCACTGACAGGTAATTAGCCGCGCGCCAATAGGCGTCGATCAGCTCCAGGTCGGCGGCGGCCAGCTCGGACTCGGTGTCGGTCACAGGGACTCTCCTCGCCAAAGGGGTTTCGTCGCCGCAATCTCGGCGTGAGGTGATGCTCCGGGGTCAGCGCGTGCGCTTGCCGCCCTGGCGGCCCCGGCCAAACGCGCTGCCCACCAAGGTCAGGATGACCAGCAGGCAGGCAATAAGGAACAGCCAGAACAGGCCGTGGACGATGAAGCCGATGATGCCGAGCACCACCCAAACGAGGATCAGGAACAGCAACCACGACAGCATGTGGGTCACCTTCTCTTGAGGAGGGAATCAGCGGCGACCGAGGCGGCGCTCTCCGCTGACGCCGGTGGAATAGGCGAGGCCGTAGTGCTCATAGAGGCCCGGCTCCTCCTCCGCGGTCAGCTCGCCGTCGGTGTCGATGGACGGCGCGTCCTTCACCAGCTTCTTGTCGGTGAGGACCCGTACATGGCCCGGCGCGACCGTGGCGTTGCCCAGCGGGACGAAGGTCAGGCGGTGCCGCCCCACGATCCCCACCTTGACCGAGGCAAAGACCGCCTGCTGCGAGGCGGTGTCGAAATAGACGGCTTCCAGAGCCCCGATCTTGGCCCCGTCACTGTCGACGACGGCCTGGCCTCGCCAGTCCCGGATGTCCTCGGCCTCGAACACCATTGATCTCC
>JAABUK010001932.1_pt1 | contig 38289 bp, 48 predicted proteins | sample 5559141 | NCBI WGS metagenome assembly JAABUK01 (sample SAMN10711869, study PRJNA513367) | rock metagenome | isolation source: Antarctica rocks | place: Antarctica: Victoria Land, Pudding Butte nord | collected 2016-01-03 | reverse complement strand
TTTATAAACTTTAATTATTATTATTATTAATATTTATTAATATTTATATATTTATATTATTATTATTATTTATATTCATATTTTATTAAGTATTAATCCTAATTTTAGAAAATTAATTTAATCTTTTATTAATTAAATAGAGTTTTATATAATTAATTATATATAAGTATCTTAATATCTTATTAGGTGTTAATATTAATCTTATAAGGCGAATTCAATCTTTTATTAGCTAAATAGAGCTGTATGTAGTTAACTACATGTAAGTATCCTGATATCTTATCAGGTGCTAATGTTAACCCTACTAGGCGGATTTAATCTATTATCGGCCGTCACGCTTTTGTACTAGGATTGCATAAGGGCTAGAGTGTTAACCGTAACTATATGTTATTCAGCTACTAGGTATTAGAACTCCCCGCTATACTATTGAACTCGTAGTCCCTAAGGACTATATACCACCCACGATTCCTAGGCTGTAATACCACGTAGACTGCATGCTACTACTGGCAGCCCACTACATCTAGCTACGCAAACCAATCCCCATTAATGTCGTAACCTAACTCGCTAGAAGAACCGCCACCCGCCGCACCGCCTGCCGCACTGCCTGCCGCACCGCCTGCCGCACCGCCTGCCGCACCGCCTGCACCTCCGCCTGCACCTCTGCCTGCACCACTCCCAGCCCCATTGCGACTCCTGGGAGTCGGAGACTCCTCGCGAGCCGCGTCTGCACGCACTGCGCCAGGGGCGTCCTCCAGCAACGGCTTGATAGCGGTATCAACTTGTTCTTTGGTCATGCCAACGTACTTTTCAATGTAGTTGACGTCCTAGTGCTTGCATGCAGTAGCCGTCGTATTATACCTACCGCCCAGCATAACCACTCCGTCGGCAGTCTCCTTGAAGACCCGCCGGTTGATGCGGCCCTTGGCATTCCTGGAGCTATACACTGCATTCGAGGCGCTTGCAGGCAGTCCGCTAAATTTCCAGGTGCCCAAGTATACGCCCCTGGGCTCGATTCGTCGCTTGCGTGCAGAGGATGGGTGAGACGAGGCGGTGGGGTAGAAGCGGGGGTGGTGAGGCGTGGAAGGGGGCGGGGGAGGACGACTGCCTGCAGAAGCACTAGCGTAGGGATGTCCCCCGCGACTGCGTGCAGGCTCCTTATCGTCATTAAAATAAAAGGGGTTCTCGGCGCTACTATCTCCTGGAGGCTGGCTTAAACTGCTGGCAGGGTCCCCTTCGTCCGCCACCTCTTCGACTGCGGCCTACTTGTAGGATTCCGGAACTGCGTGTAGTCACATCGATTAGCTAGCCTATATCCACTGCAGGGGGTAAAGCATACTATCTCTGCTATTATAAGGTATACGTGCCTCCGCAGACCCGACTTCAGCAAATGCGTTCCATGTCGTTCGCGACCCGCGACCAATTCACAGTGCACGGAGTCGCTGGAAAGCGCGTTCATTGCCTGAGCTTAACGTATTGCGTGTAGTATTCACATGGTGCCATAAGGGCACCCGGACCCCAGTCATCAGACCACCCTGAGGGATATCAGTTCCATGACCAGACCGCTCGAAAACATGGCGTAGCGCCAGCCGCGTATGAGCTCGAGCACCGCGCTGGGTCAGGCCCTCAGCGTCTGCACGCAGCCCGATGGCCGCGAAAGGGTCAAGGCCGTTAGGGGAGCTCTCTTACTGCGTGTAGTAGGCACCATTGGCGTTCACCGCCGTAAAGGAGGACATGGTAACTGCTGGCAAGGTTTACAAAGTAAGATAAACGCATGCAGTAAGACGTGAAAGCCCTAAGGTAAGTACGAGGGGTAAGAAAGAGACACAGGGAGAAAGGAACGGGTTAAGGCAAAGGTTGTAAAGTAGATAGAGGAATTAGGGGGGGAAGTAAGATTACAAGTGAAGATTCTTCACCGCATGGAGCTAAACCCATTGAGGTAGACCGCCAGTAGTAACGGTAACGCAGATGACGCAAGACATGCAGTGCAGTGAGGTGAGTGAAGTAGATAAGGTAAAGAAGATGAGGTGAGGCGAGGTGAGGTAAGGTAGAGCGCAACGGCTGCATGCGATTGAAGAAATGGCGACTGCAATAGCTGTACTAGAAGTATTGCACGCAGTATAGCGTAGATGACGGTAGCTCCGAAGCTTGCAATGGAAAAAGTAGTCGCCTGCTAGTCACGGTTGCGTGCAGCCGACCTCGCATGACTTAGTCGATATGTCGGCGGGACCCCTTGCCTGAAGCTACACCGTAATGACTCGAGGTATTAACCCTTCCACCGCAGCAGCACGACTTAGGCCTACCAGGAAATGTTACATGCAGTAAACCTCCGCGCTTGACATGGTGACCGTTCCTAGTCGATAAGTCGGCGTAACCCCTTTTCAAAACTACCAACGATGACGGCACCTAACGCACCTTAACTGATAGATATCCTGACAATTATTCACCTAACCGACTCATCCGCATGTAAAGACTGCGCGCAAAGGGTTTCGAGCCGATCGAGCTACTAGTATAATAACCAGGCGGCATTAGAGGCCTGTAGTCCAAAGAGGCGTTTCGGCTAACCAAGCCACAAGCCGAACTCGCCAGAAACGAACTTGGGATTAGGATACATGGAAGGTCCCCCTAAAGCCTCCACCATCCGATGACTAATATCTCGGTCCTTCAGGGCGATAACCCAGCAGGCGTACAGGATCAAGTAGGGCTACTTGTAACCCTTATTCGCTCGTTGCGTGCAGACGAAGGATAGTTAGCCACAGCTAAAGCATACCGTGAAAGGCTGAAAACTAAGGGTACTGCGGAGTCGTGTTATAGAGGCATTGCCAGAGTACTACAGGCAGTCTTCATGGGGCCCGTCGATCAGCCGGCGTTATAGGAAGGAACATGGGATGTAGGCCTTGCTCTAAACCGCAACCCGCCTCTCATAGTACTCGCGCGCTTCCTCCGTCTACATGGAGTCACTACGTGCGAGCCGCCTGGCGATACTGTAAGTTTCCGTATCCGTGGTACTAATCTCGGCCTCTTCACTATCTTCCTCGCTCGAGTCGCAATCCTCCTGACAAGACTCTTGCGTGTAGTCTCCGGACGTACCTCCTTCGCCATCTTCTTCGCTCACGTCGGGTGTCGTGGGCCGATTGGGACGAGGTGGCGGACTGGAGACCCTAAGTATGCCCCTGGGACTGCCAGACAGGGACTGACAGGAGCTACAGCTTAGTCGATCCCCTGAGTCGGGCTGCCTCTAACTGCATGGAGTACCTAGGCCACCGTTGAGGTAAGCAGTCAGGTGCTGACGAAGGCACTTGATAGATCTCAGGAGATTGGTCATCTGGGCACGGTCTTCGGTTAGGAAATCGCTCTGATAGCCGGTGTCCCAACTGATAGCCCACCCCTTCCCCAGCAGTGTAAGGCAGACTATAGGGAGTCTATCTTAACCCGCACGGCCAGTCTCTTGGGCGTAGTCCAGCAGTCCTGAAGGAGTATCAAGATGGAGGACCCGTCGCACGGACGGATAATCCACCCCCGCACCGAAAGCGGCAGTGGTAACGATGTACGGCGAGTCATAACCGAGGTTCCATGCAGTGCTAACCCTTTCGCGAACCGTATCGCTAAGATCGCCGGTATAAAGATGACAGCCAAGACTGCTAGCAAGCTTCCCACCTAATCCTTTGTTACGAACGAAACAGATGCCGCGTGCAGTGGCTTCGGTGCCACGTTGCCAGTCCCGAAGGTCCTGCCTGCAGACGTTGAGCGCGGCGTGGAGGAGGATGTCTAGCGGGCCTATCCTCTTGTCTCCCCGAGTCTCGTGCTTGATGGACTGCACGCAGTATCGAAGGTTCGGCCGGTCGCAGTCCGTACGAAGGATACGAGCACACGTGAAGAAGAGATTACCCCTGAGAATGGACTCAGCCGAAGGGGGTAGCGTACCCGTCATGCACACAAAGGGGCACTGAACTCGGCGCAAGACTCCTAGCAGTCCAATCTTCTCGCGATAATGCGACGCTGTGAGCAACAAGTGGGCTTCTTCGAGAATGATACGATCTAAGCGGCCGATCTCATGAAGGCGCTAGGCGAACTGCAGGAAGGGCTGAGACGTAGCAAGATCGATGTCAACCAACACGAGGGAGGGTACCACATGCACTTGATCAAGAGGTACTGACTGATCGAAGCAGACGGTCTTGATCCCCCACTGCGTGCAACGGCGTCGCAAGTCGTGTCTCAGGGCAACGAGGGGTACGACTACCACCGTAACTTCGGCACGCTGCAATAGAGTGGGTACGACGTAAAGGAGCGTCTTGCCGCTACCGGTGGGTATGACAATAATCGTCTCCGGATGACTGCGTGTAACCATGGAAAGGCCGTCTCGCTGGCTTTGACTGCGTGCCTGACCATCAGGACCCAGAAGGGTGCACAGACCTTGCTGGAGGGCCGGCCAGTTCCATATCTCGCGGCGGATGCTGAGCTGTCCTCGAATGGGTAGAGACTGCTTATATGGCCGTGGATTACTTAGGCTCGAGCTCCCAGGGCGCTTCGAACTCCATGCAGTGTCGTTGCATGCACGTGAACCTAGTCCTGCTAAGCCCTACCACTGTTCACTAACCACTTTGAAGCCGGCCAGGAGACCGTCCGTCATGCCAGCGAGGAGGTTGAGGTCGTTGCCGTATACCGCCGTACCCGTACGGGGCCCATAGCCAGCTTGCCAGTGGTAAGCAGAGGCGCCATAAGAAACATCGGGGTTGAACGCTCCTTGAGGGTTATAGTCCGCATCCAGCTCCGAATCCGAAGCCTCCACTGCATGCGATGCGCGTTGGCCCCACTTGGAAGAAACACCATAGGTGCTGCAGCCTACTCCACGTAGTAGCCGTCGGTCAAGGGTAATGGCAATGTACCGCCACTGCCGAGAGTTAATAGGATCTCCTAGTAGAAGAGTCGTCGATCGCTTGATATAAGTACCGATCTGATCAGCCGTCCACGCGGAGCCCGGCGTGGAGAAGAGCAGGCCACGAGTCGGGGGGAGCTGCATGCAGTGATGAAGGAAACGCCGAAAAGGGAGGACGTAGATGACGTATCGAACGAAGAGGTCGCTAACAGCAGGGGGAAGAAAGCGAGCAGTTGGCCGAGTACCAATCCGCCACTCGCTCTTGTAGTAGCCGGTGATGATGGCCACCAACCCCTAGTAGATGTAAAGGTTGCGTGCGGTCTCTTCGTTGCACCAGAGGAGCACTGCAAGCTCCTTGCGCCGTGGAGGTAATCCAGCCGTCATATAAACCAGGCTTGCAAATTGCCGGAGGAAGCGCTGGTCTATATGCAAATAGTGTTCCATGGCCCCAGAGCGAGGATATGGAGGGGAAGAGGGATCACGCGCGTCCCGAAAGAACTGCCGCTGAAGGTCGGGGGCTGCATGTAAACGAATCATGAGCCAATCCTTAGCTGCCTACAGTTGGTTGCGAGGATCATCAACAAAACAGCGACCGGGGCGATGGTCGGTAGGCGTATCCTGCAAAGTAGCTGCCGGATAATATAGCGCCTCGGATAGACCGAGGAGAAGATCATCCTCCAGTAATCGAGTGGCCGCTTCTACGCCTCGCTGCAGGGAGTCTCGCCATTCGGCTAACCCTAGGTTAACGCCAGGATGGGTAACCCGCATGTAGTCGGTATCGACCGTCGTGATCGGATATTATACCGTATCATTGCTAGTAGACCACGAGATCATCCGCCAGTAGCTGAGCTCCGCGATTGGATAGTCAGCGTCGTTGACTAGGTAATCCTTCCGCTGCTGGGCAATAATCTGCTTTAAGGCCCGACCGTCCTCGTCTGAATCGAATGTATTATAACAGTAAGCGAGAAGCCACAGCTATATGCAGTGGATCATCCCGCTTAGAAACGGGCTGTAGCGATGGGCACCAATCCACGTATTATCTACCGTGATGGTTCGCATGGCGCAATAAGCCACGACACCACTACTGAAAGGAAGCCCGCCGTAGCTATGCCGAACAAGGAGGACCGACAGTTTCTCAGTCGCAGTAAGCATGCTGTACGCAAGACCTTTCAAGCTCGACTGCATGCTCGTATCAGAGTCGGAGTTACCTCCCTCACTGTCTGATATTCGACTCGGATCCAGGCAGTCGGCGAAGGTAACCGAGTCGGTATTAGCTGCATGCAGTCTCGACACGGCGGCCCAGGTCCGTTTCAGATGGCGCCTGATGGGTTGGTTAGAGCCTAGGAGCTCGTCTCGAAGCGACATGCAGTCGGAGTCTGTAGAGATCCGATGGAGGAAGAGGATAAGACCGGTCCAGTAGTCGGCGTAGTGATCCATGGTGGAAAGTTCCTTAACGACGTGGAATGGCCTCGTCTGCATGCGGTCAGGTTCGAAACTATTCATCAATCGTGCCGTGCTGCGACCCAGAACGGCTTCCTTGAGCCTAAGGGTCGACTTCAGCCGGAGTGCATGTAACGTAAACCTGACACCCTAGCCGAGGACGGATTCGGTGGTTTGCGATACACGACCTGTGATAGGGTTAGTCGAGCCGGACTTCTGGCATTACATGCAGACGGACTATACGTAGGTAGCTGAGCGAGTGCCCGTAGCGCAGCTTTAGCGGGGGCTTAGCGGTAGATAAACTCGGCGATGCCCGTCTCTTTTAGCTAAGGGGGAGTCGTACTTCGCGACTGCTCCATGTCAGGTAGCTCCTGAAAAGCCTCCGTCCAGTCTCGCTACGAGGCATCGTATCGTAACTGGATGGAATCCAAGGCAGCGTCTAACAGGGGGATGACTGCATGCGTTACTATCGCATGCAATCCCATGCTAGCACCCTGAAGCAAAGCTGGTCCTGCCGGATCGGACCTGACAAGAAAAGGCCGATATTGGTTGCCAGTAAAGAACGACTGCACGCGAACAAGCTCGATATCTGCAGGGGTCGGCTTCAAGGCCTTCGTCCGAGCCACCCCGTGTACACGAGACTGATGCTTCTCCACCTTACGGCGATGTTGACTAAGAGCGTCAGCCTCCGCGTTGCATGTAGGAAGGACGCAACGATAGGCTGGCGTAACCGTAAGTCCCTATAGAGGCGGTTGGTAGCTATCTAGTAGAGACATGGTACTAGGGCCCTGAAGCTCTACCTGTTGAACTTCGAGGAGAGCTACATGCAGAGGTTCACCTTTAAATTTATGCAGCTTCCTTAGATGACCCTCATAACTCTTAGGGGTCAAGGCGAATCCACAGTCCCGGTAAACCAAGGCCTGGTACCGGCGCAGGTATATAAGATTCAGAGACTCCATGGTAGTTAAGAAGGAGAAGAGATTAGGTTTTAGTATTCTTTATCGTACGCGCCCTTAACGCGCTAAGACCCGCTAATACCGGGAACCCTTATGAATAATTAAAATCCTAACTTCTCTAAACGATAATAAGGATAAAACGATAGATAACTTAGGAAGCTTAATAGGTAATCCTAAAACTTCCCTATCTAAAGTATCTTGCATGGAGTCTAAGTTCCATATAGTAAGATAATCCTAGAGTATCTACTTTAATAGAACCCCCTAAGAATCTTAGAAGGATTATATGGAGTTAGGATTCCTAGGGCTTGAAAGGGTGAATGCATGGAGTGCCTAGATAGTATAATCACATTGCCTACACATTACCTACGGCATAGAAACTTCTCTGATAGACGACCAAGTGAAATCTGCACGTGACTACCGACGCTAGATGGCGCTGGATGGTGATTATGTTACAGGGAAGGTAGCTAAGGTTAATGTAGACGCCATTATATCTTCGACGAAGTGGTGATTACATGTAGTCGCGAGAAGGCGTGGTCGCACTAACTCAGCGTAACCCGTAACCGGTTACAGGTCCCCCCGCCCTTCAAGGAGAACCAAGTCAAGACTGCATGTAACTCTTTAAACGCGACGGCAATTATGTCGTAAGGACGAGATAAGGCTAAGTGAAAGCCAAGGTATATTAATAGGACTGGTAGCTGCACGTAATAGATCGGTGGTCTAGGCGCAGTGCCATCGCGTTCCCCGTAACCGACTACATGGAAACTTCCTCCAGCGACAGCGACACCGATACCGCATGGAACTCTCTAATTTTAACGGCGACCTGCTCCTACCACTCGACCGTGAAGTTCATATACCCAAAGTGTCTTGCATGGAGTGATATTTGCATGCAGACTCCGAAGTGATTTCCTGAGCTAAAACTCGGTGGTTTCCTGAGGAAAAACCGCCAAGCTCCGACCTCCGGACCAATTAAAACATGCACTAATTTGGTTTTCCGTGCCAAACCACTTCTTTTTATGATTAGATTCCTCTTACCTACCGCTTAATCGCCCTCCCGGCTTTTTTTTGCCATTGATGGTCACATACCCAGTCCCCGCAAACCTGAATTCGCTACTCGAACTGCCACCTTTGTTACCCAGATTACCGCAGACATCCCTGAGCCTCCTGCGTTAGGCCGCGACGTACCTTATAACTATCTACTACCTGATACGCCCGCTCTAATCCGATCTAATCGTCCGCTCCCTGTTCTGCCCTCTTCAGCTTACCTATCGACACTTACTTAGACTTGTTCGCCTTACAGTAGAACACTACTGGTCCATCTCCTGATCAGATGGCATGCTTCCAGAAACCTGTAAATTTCTACCGGGTCCAAAGTGCGAACTCTTACACGATCGAGACACCAGATGGTTTCGAGAGTAGTACTCACTACTGGATGGGTTACTTACACTGGATTAATGCGAGAACTATACGGAATCACTTAGATTGGTATAATAGGGAATCTACAGCCTTCATATCGGTCTTTTCGACACAAGAGTCGGCTGCGAAAAGGGCTAAATACCTTCGATCGAGAGGATTTCAGGGTGTCAAGGTTGCAAAGTTGTCATGTGACTCACTCAAGGAAGGGATTTTGTCCATCCAGTTTCAAGATTCCTTGATCGATCTCCCCGTGCTTGAAGATGCTTTGACTGTGTTCTTCCCCGTGAGTGCGGCAAATAGGTTGTTGAATCTCCAACACCCGATGATCATGGCCGAGGAGTGGCTAGCCTTGGATCACATCCCACGGGGGATGATCACTTGGATGAATATATGAACGGCTCTGGGCTCACTTCCCTTATCAAGTCCTCATGCCAACCTCGTCTGATTACCAGGTGGACTTGACCTCCTGGTCAAGAGAATGGATAAGATACGCAATACATGGAAATTGAAATTCAAGGGTTTTCAGACAGCGCCAATTCAATGGACTGTGTCGACGAGTGTCACGATGCTTTCGACGTCTGATGCCCACCACTGCCTTCTGGAATTTACATCAAGAGATTAATATGTTCGTGAGCCCTTTACCTACAGCATGGGATCTACTCAAAGCGTCTGTTGCAAACGCTGAACATCACACGGAGGCATTTGCCTTTCGGATTTTCATGAAGGCATGGAGCATTGAAGGCGCACGGACAACTCCGCCGCTTTTCTATACGAGCATGAAGCTGAAATTGATCAAGCACATTCCTGTACAGGAGCACGAGGAGGAGTGATGTGAGCCTATACCTATTCCAAGAGCTGAACAGGATTTGAGCGAGAAAATGCCAAGTGTCTATAGTATCTGAAATTACTGCTGATCCAATACATCCCCAGCCGGCTCAGCCAATTACGATATCGCCCACGAAGGGCTCGAGCTTTCCTAGTCGTTCCTCTGTAAACGCAGATCGCCCGAAACCCACCGAGTAGTCATTCTGGAGACGAGTACCGTGAGAAGGGATTGCACTGTTCCAGTCTTCGTTGACACATTCATATAGATGCACTAGCACCATAAATAGCTAAGTTCTATACAGAAGGAAAGATCAATCGAGTAATATCTTGAATAATCATAGCTTCGTTTCTGTTTCGAAATTTTTCGCAGGTCTTGTCGAAAAGATCGCCACGGAATGGAGAATCGTGAGGGACTGTCTGCTTGGACTAACATAGCCCCTCCAGAGACTCTTGTTTGCATCCCTCCTTTGATGTGCACATGCCTATTCTTTCCAAGCCATTTTTATACTCTTCTGTCTGGTATTGTGCGCTTTGGATCTCCCGCGGCAGCTAATCGCTGGGTGTCCGAAGGCTCGGTTCCGAAGTCTTGCGGCGAATGGAAGACGAGGACAGCAATGTTCTTGTAACCAATTCCTTTGTTATAATTCTTCCGGATATTTGCCTCTCTCGAAATCTTCTTCGACCTGGCTGTTATGTTTGAAGTACTCGTTAGGCCACCTTTCGTTTTGAATCCAGCACAGCAGGAAATTGGCACTGCTCCCGCTGATGTCGGTCGCCGTTCTTACCTCTGCCGTTCAATTTGGAAGCGAGGTTCGCGGTCGCTTCGAGGGAGGTCGGTCTTGGCCTTGAGGAGATGTATGTTCTACTTCCCGCCCTCGTCTCCGTATCTGATGAGGTTTTGAGGTTTTGTGGAGGATCTGTGAACGTTGGGAGGCCTCGATCAGCTCAGTGATACGACAGCGCAAGAGGGAACATAGAAGAATATACTTCTTTGCTGATAGCGATTCTGCTTGCCTTCCGATTTAAGGGTAGTGCCTGGATTTCTTGGGAGGGTTGGCCCTTGACTATAGATTGCCTGCAGAGTTGCTGTAGTACTTGCGGGCGTGGACTGTTGCGAACAGGTTTCTGTTCCTTGATCCGAGGCCCCCTCCCTAAGGAAGGTCAGCTTGTGAATGGATGATGAATTGTGAGGGGTTCCACCTTGGCTCTTTAGCATTCGGTTTCACAACTCATTCTTTGTGAAGTTGCTCTTCTCTTTCCCGCTCCTGCTCCTCGTGCCACTCCAGTCCCAGTCACTCCTGCTCCTGTCTCTTCTGCTCTTGTTCCAGCATCTCCTAGTGCAAGGCGTGCTGTTCGGGGACGATTTGAATCATCTCCAAGTTGTGTCTTCCAACTGCGAACCCCAACGTTGCGTTCAAGTCCTCTTCCCTGTGCTCACGTATTTTCTGGGCTTGATGATAATGTTCCTGCTGCCAGACGCTAGATTCATGTCTAGCGAAATTCGTATTGGCCCAGGTGTGCCTGCTGTAGAATGCAAAGAAGATTGACTGGCGGACGAGGAAAGACGTGAGAGCTTCGCCGACTTCTTCGCTCGAGTCATATATATTGTTGAGATATAGGTACTCGCTATCTTCATCGTAGGCCTGCTTGCGTGGAAGGCCCCCACCTTCGACTATTGACCTCTCCACGGCCGCTGGTAACATGCAATGGCCTTGATGTTGCTCTGGGGGGCCGCTCCAGATGTTGAAATTGAATATTCCTTCAACATAGAGATTTCTGCCGACTCAAAACCCAAGTATTATACCAGCTCAGCAAACTTCCGCAGCGCCACCTTGTCTGCCTTCTTGTTTAATATAGCTCGAAGATGTTCCCCGTGAGGCTCCCAAGGCATCTCGAGGAAATTGCGCATTACATAGGCGTGGATCTGCTGATAGCTAAGGTAAAGTTGATCCGCTCCACTGCCCGAACTGCGTAGGAATTCCGACTCCGCGACCTGCAGTATCACTTGACCATCTGTTTGATTGGCACCTGTGAATGCACAACGTCGCCATCGGCCGTGGCTGCTCGCGAGCCTTGATTGCTGACTCTATGGCAGCAGATACTGTCGATATTGTGGTTTGCACGAGAGAGGAGAAGTGAAGTAGCGACCCTTCCAAGCTTAAGGGAACGGGGCTTAGCCGGCAGAGCGGGACACGGGCACCATGCAGCTAGTATTTGAGGAGGAGGAATGGGAGATCAAAAGGTTTCTTGGCAAGAGACGGGCGGGGAATGGCTATGAGTACAAGGCGGTGTTAGGTAGTCGTGGGGTTAAAGCTTTATTCATAGCCGCGAATAGATACTGCGATATATGTTGCAAAGCTTGATAATATGATATCGAATCTAGTAGATTGTGTACCCTAAAAGGGGGGCCTGTGGGGCTATCTGGGGAGATGAAGTAAGAGCTTAGCTGGCGATCTCCTACCTCCACCTTATCGATAATACCAAGTCTGTGTACCTTGCTGTATAATCCATGGTTGCAACGCCCTGCGTATCTTGTCTCGTTCATTTTTTTGTTAGGAGGTCCAGCGCGACTAAGGTTCTCAGGATCCGTGCCACCCTCTTTATCGACGCCCTGGACTTTCCGATAATGGCAATTTGCTACTTCGTCGCCTGCACTCAGCGTTGGGATTCTGAGCAGGGTCCTTGCGTAGTAATCATTCAATATCGAAAGGCCACATCTTCCTCAACTGCTCCTCGCTCATGGATTGATCGTCGGTGATTTTCGCATTTCTGAAAGCCTGGACAAATTCATCGAACGCTTCCTTGTGGGCTGATTTTGTCGCTTCCCACAATTCTGACGGAACCCATCCATGAGGAGCTGTATCCAGGAGGTAGATCAGCCTTTACTTCAATTTCCGCGCTGCCACAAAGTCTTAATATTCCCTCCGATAGACGACCAGTTCATCCGACGTAGGGAGGGGATAAGGGCAAGAAGTTGGGAGACCCAGCTCCTTCCAGCGACTCGAGATTTCGATCAGCTCCTGTCTAAAAGCTGCTGTACTATCTCTCCAGGTCCTATGATAATAGCGGAAAGGCCGTAGTAGATTTTCGTCAAGAGCCCTCGCAGCCGAACGCTGGAAACTTGATTGCTGCGATTTGCTGAATGTTCGTGGAAATGGCTTGGATACAGGTAATCTGCTGCTCTCCGGACATCGTTGGCCACTTTTGGTGCAAATGAACGCCTACCGCGTGTTCCATAATAATATACTCGCTACCGATGGCGTTTAAGGAGTCGTCGGTCCAGTCAAGGATCGTTGGTATTGGCACAGTAGTATTAGACTGGACTAGCACGTAGATAAAGATTAGCCGTAACGCGCTGCCTAGAAGGGGTATTCCAACTCACGATGCTTGATGGTGGCCACTTCCGAATTCGTAGTCAATCTACACGGCCCTGCTATTCGAGTAGGTAGCCTTGCGATTACACGCTTCCCATTGTCACAAGTGAAAATAAAGATTCTGTTGGAACCCCCTTCTTTCTTCTCACAGCTCGTAATGGAATTTGCGCCATGGCACAGCTTAATAACCCTTTTGCGGAGCTCGTCAAAGCTAAACTTGATTTAGCGCGCATCGCGCTCGAGCTCATCATAACGAAGCCACCGGCCGCTTGTGTAAGTGTATGGGTCAAGAGCTAATAGAAGTTGGCTCAAATGACATCAAGTGACAGATTAGGAGAGGAGAAACCTACGATTTTCTGACAGTAGGTCGATTGCTGGCTGAGGAGCACAGAATTCTGCTATATTTTTCATGAAGGCGTGTGATGGCGACCAACGTAGAAACAATCTTGGTTTCGCGGCGATGGTCGTAGTGAAGGGTAAGCAAACACCAAGAGGACTGAGATTTGCTGCGCGGTGTAACCATACCGACATGAGGCGAATCATATGGTGTCCCGATGGATCAGGTGATGAGGCGCCAGACACGACGAGTTCATGTGTAAGTATGCGGCCTCTTTTTGTAGGTCTGAGGAAATTCTAGTGCGGGGCAGCATCAGATATCGAGGTAACTTATTTGAGTTAGAACAGGCTTGCTGAGTCATGAGCGAATGTACGGGGTTGCGGCGCCACAGTAGACTTGCTGATTTTTTTCAATTCGATAATCCTTCATGTTACACTCCAACGGGACTTTGCCAACTATACAGTGAAAGTCTTCAAAGAGTAAATTGATAGGCAACGGGTAAGCTTTTTTCTACGCTTTACTCAGTTTACAGTCGATGTTTGCGGCTCCTGCCTATGAATTCCAATTTCGTAGGTTGTCAACTTTCGTGGTTGGTCGATCGACGAGTATACACCTTACACTGCCATGGATGATCAGTGCAACGTCTGCGTGGCAAATGTGCAACAGGAGATTAGCATTTTTCATCAAGTTTGGCTTCCTTCTGGTGAATTGTTGCAATTTCGCTTTTGCTGCATAATGCAAATTATCAACTTAGATTTAGAGACATGAGGTTGCGGACAGATATGCGGGCAATCGACAGAAATCTTGATCGCCTTATACGGGCAAGTGCTAAAGGGTCGTCGCGCAAGAACAAAGCGGCGCTCACCCTAGACCTGGTGGAGGGTGCGGCCGGGGCACATTTCTGTCTTCTTGGCAGGGCATCAGACGACAGCCAGAATCCCTGGGATTCTGAACTTCCCTGTTTGAGACTAAGCGATTCTCGGAATTTCGTCCCCACTTTGACGCTTACGGACCTTCTTTGTCTGCCGTGGGAGTACTTCTTGGAGATGAGCTAGTTGATCCGCTGTGAATTCGAAGCAGACTTCTTCGGAGAGCTCACAATCTTGGAAATGTTTGAGAAAATTTGGTCTTTTACGTCTTAAGCGACTTGAGTGTTAATCACCTTCATTCTCAGAGTGATGTATTTGGTAAAGATTAGCTGCAGTTCTGTCTAGCACATACATCCTCGTAGTCAGGAAACATGTTTCATCCTCGACCAAGATGGTGCGATTGTATTCGCGGACGACTTTGTGTCCGGTGGGAGCGAGGCTCGAAGGTGAGAACGATACTTGGAAGCGCTGGCCTGGGCCATGATGTCTTACAACACCCTATGCACAGATAGACGAAAGCGCCGACTAGATAGGAGAATTGTTCGAGGCCGAGGGCGCCGAAGACTGCGCACCCACCCCCCCCGGGGAGGGGGAGGAGGGGGTGGGGGGGTTGGAATGGCAATCTCTTTCGGAAAGTTACTCATACCCACTGGGGTCGAATGGTAAGTCGTAAAGGCATTTTTCATGTTAGTAGGCCCACTTTCTTGGGAAGCCGCTTTGTAGTATCTGAGCCCGGGCGTGGCAGCTTGTATCCAGTGCATCATCACAAACGTGATGACCTCATCTTCCGACATTTCGTAGTTCGCGACGTCCATCCAATCGTGGAACTTATCGACGAGCCTCGCCAAGAGACCAATGGGTGAATCACCTAGCCCAAAACCCAAACTCTGCGGGCGTGTCGACTGTTGCTTCAAGTACCCGTCTCCTTCTCGCATATAGTCCATTATGTTTTGTAGCCCTTGCTTTTCCCTCTTCGTGTATAGCCAGGAGTTCAGGATGAGTCCTGCCATGGTCAGTGGTGCTCTGTAGAATGCCGGTGGGCCGCACGGCATAAGGTTGATATTGCATGCTTTCACGTGCTGGGGATACTGCACAGCCAAACTCCGCGTGATGTAGGCACCCCAGTCGGTCCCCTGTGTGACGAATTTGTCATAGCCTAGCACTGTGACCATGAGGATCTTGAACGCCGTAGCAGTGATTGCGAGACCGAAGCCCGACTTCTTTGGGGCGTCCCCGGGGCCAAAGCCGGGGATGCTGGGCACAACAACGTGAAATGCTGGGGTATCTGACGATGTAGGGTGAGCCATTCCCCTCCTTTTCATTCATGGCTGGCCTGGCTCCTTTCTCGAAGCTTGCATTCGAGGAGGCACGGTGGTGGGCGAAATGGATGAGCTGTGGGCCATAGCCCGGGACTTTCAGCCTGACCTTGTACTGCCTCAAGTCTTGATTGATCTTCGCCTAGAAGCGAGGAAGGAGCATTGTCAGCTGTGAACGAGAGAGGCGAAGACTCGGGAAAGCTGGGGAGGAAAAGCTGACCTCTTGTTCGCGCCAGTCAGATCCACATTTCCAGCGATCAGCAAGTCGCTGGACATCTCGCACCTTAGCATCGCGGCTCCAGTCGTCGTCATCGAGATAGCAGTGTGGCAACGGCGTGAGAGAGGCATTTGCTGGAAGATCACTACGAGAAGTGCGCTAGGACGGTACGTGTAGAGCTGATGGAAGATCACTGCGAGCCGTCGGCTCATCTTCGGCCTCCAGGCCGAGCTATTCTCAACAGGGCTAGAGCTAGCCTGGCGCGTCTTGGCTTCTAGGCGTGTTCTTGATGCCATACACATGGCGCTGAAGAGAAAGCACGCTGAAGAGAAAGTGTCAGAGCTAAGTCGTCCACCTTCACACTCAATTTCAGCTTCAGCTTCAGCCTGTCACTCCTCTTTTACTATAGATCCATCGAGGCTTTTTGCCCTTCCCTTCCACACTCACCAACCCACTCCGATTCGGACAGTTGACAGCAGGACGAAGCTCTTCCAGGAGCACTAAGGGTTAGAGCTTACCACCTCTTACCGACCCAGCGACAAACAGCAATACTGCAGCAAGCGTACGAGCGAGCGAAAGAGTACTGGTAATCTCATCTCCCATTCCTCTTGAGCATTCACTGACTTCTTTCTATCTCCAGACATCTGGTTCACATCCGTACCTCCATCACCCTAAGTGACCGTGCATTAGAAGTCCCACAAGCATCTACATCTCCACCTAAGCCGGTGCAACAGGCAGGGCGTGTAAGGGTGCCCTGAGCTTCCCGTGAGAGACGCTGAGTGACATGATTGTGTCTCCAGGCAGAACATACATCGGCTGACGCGTCTTGGCCCGCTGCCCTCACCAACCCACAGTTCTCACTAATCTCCCTGACACCAGCGCAAACCTCCTCATCAACTGCCTTTCTGTCTTCCCTCCGCCTCCGCAAGTCTCTCCCTGAGTTCTCCTTCCTGTGCTTTCTACTGCACAGTTTCCTCGCGAAGCTCGTCAATTGCCTCATTTTTCTACTTCAGTAATTTAAGTAAGTTCTTGTCTAGCTTCGTGCATCCCTTGATGATCTCTTTACTGCCGTTACACAGCGCCTTTGCAACCTCTTCAGACGCATTCCGGCAGCTTTTGTAGGGGTCCTAGACTTCCACCTTTGTACTTTCAAACTGAAATCGAAGTAAAGCGATCTCTGCTTCGTGATTATAAAGTGAGGTGCGAATTTCTTCGAATTCCTAGCAGCCTGGTATTTCTGCTCCTTCAGTAGTATTACAAAACGCTTTGGCGGAAACAGAAGCAATTGGAGGTCCGGGGTGTTGGTAGAGGCGCAGATCTGCTTGGCTCTTTTTTCATGCGATTCTGTCGAACGGGCGTGAATGGTCTCTTTTCGTCATTGTCGACCCTTTGCAAGCCTGGAGTAGGCCTACAGGAAGGCTTTTCCTTTTCATCGGTCAACGCATATTTTGAGAGGTTTTTGGCTTCGCTAAGCCGTTTCCTCTTCTCTACTTCGATATTGTTGCCCTTTCTCTCGTCAGCATCTAATATCGACTCCTTGGACCGATCGCAGAGGGAACGCGTGCCGACTGGTCATAACCGTTTAATACCTAATATTCGTTGAGTAGTACTCACAATTTGGATATATCAGATGAGAGGTTGAAATATATTGACTAAGATAATGTCTTTGTAGACGTTGAAGGGTTTCATATGCAGAGCAGGCGGGTAAGGCTATGTGAACCTCTCTAATTCATGTAATAGATGTCTGGTCAGACAGAAACGTTGATCTTATCCCCTAAAAGCAAAAAAGCTGCACCGCCGTAAAGATTATCGAAGTCAATTCACCGGTAGCTGATGCATCCAACGCCTTGCCCCTGCGTAGTACTGATCGGATTCTCTCCAGGCCTACCGTAATTCTCCACGCCGTCTTCTGAAAGATCACAAGGTTGCTGTGTCTGTTCAGCAGCACGTTTTCGAAAGTATGCCCTCGAACGTGTTACAATTCATCAATCAAGGGACGAGGAGAGAGGCTCTTCAATCTGATTGGCCGAAATAAACGGCTGCATCTGCACCATTTGTTGGCCCAATAAGCTGCATAGGCACACGAATTTCTTTGAAATGGCTGCAAAAACCAGAAAATATCTAACATCAACCCTTTAACAACGCGCAGAGGACATCTATAATATGCGTGGCGTAGTAGCGTTCTTCATCCTGACAAAATTTTGACGGCTAAGAAATAATCTGGACCTACAGAACAGCTGGACTAATTGCATAGGCCTGCAGGAAGAGAACGAACGGTGTCGGTGATTGATACTACTTCAATTAGCGTATTGACTACAGTGACCAAGCTTTGGCTAACAGCCCTTCATCACAGCTGCCATCACACCTGGTTAAGTCACCAGTCCATTGACACGACGACATACGCGACACACACAAGGATTGGTGGCGGATCACTTTTCGTGTGCATCGATTCCGCGGGAATGATGAATTCTGCCTGTATATGAGCCGAACCAAATCCATCTGCAAAGCTGGAGGTCTCAAAGGGCCAACATACTCCAACGTTCCTGGGGTACATACTGGTCGCCCTCTGTGCCTATGGAATTTGCTCAACAGCCATACTTGGGTTATCATGCAGTCAGACGCGAACATTTTTCCAATTTTACCAAATCAGTCGACTTGACGTGCGTCGACTACCCAGGGGTCGATACCTGGACAGTTTCCATGCCTACTAAAAGATGAGAATCTGGAAGACGGGACACAGAAATGACACAAACTGTAGCAGAGAGGCGGGATCCTAGAGCGTCTAGATCGGGTGGCCTGCCAGAGTGTAAAGTACACATCTTCACAAGCAGTATCCTTTCATTAAGGTAGTATTAATCAGGGTATTATATTCTTTTACAACATATCCAATCTTCCCAGATTGTGCAGTCTCGAAATATAACATGATCACTCTGTATATGGAGAACCATCAGGGAATAACTAAACATTCTATATTATACACGATTCTTGCGAGAGATATTGCAGAATACTCCTTGTTTAAAGAGTTCAATATATTCTACTTTAATCTCCTGTTATTGGATTGAAGTAGAAACTTTTCTTATCCTCGGCGCTCTCGCATATCATCCCTCCTTCTGAGCCTTAGCCGAAGACGGAAACATTGTCACTATTGCAATGGGTGTCTGGATAGAACAAAATTTCATAATTATCCCAAGCTTCGTCACCCGAGCCAAAATTCATGCCTATCCAATTGATCCCTAGCGTGGACTTCCATTCATAGCACGTTCCAGATGTGGGAGGTTTTACAAAGTGGGTCACACTATGGACTGGACCAAGGCACGTTGAGTTTGGGAAACCTCCGAGCGATCCTGGCTGTAAATGTTGTGGTACCACCAAAGCAGGCTCTATGGGAGGGCCCACCATAGCTACAACGCTTGTATCGAATAGAACCCAGATCTGAGCTATAGTCTTGTGAAATTTACTTTTGCAATACATCAACTACATTCTACCCAATGTTGGTGGGGTGGGAGAAGAGAACAATCAATCTCAACGTTTAAGGTATAGTGGATTATATGAATACTAAGAAATCATAATCAAGGTCAGCCTAAAGCAAAGTGATAAGAATCTCTAAAGATATACGAATGCTTACGTCGTACACAGCGATGCCTTGGTTCAAAGTTTACAGGTATTTGACCTTTAGGGTGACCATGTCAGCATAATGTAAATGTGGTCCTTTTTGGAATACTGGAGATGGTTTTGTCTTAGGCAGTCGGTAGCTCGTCGGTCACAGGAGACTGAGATGTCATTGTGGTGCAAATGACGTCGGGAATGCTGGTGCTGATGCTGACGCTGGAGCTGATGCCGATGCTGTTGTTCTGGGGCTTTGGGAGTAAATTGTCGGGCTCTTGAAGGATTGATTGTAGCGTGTCAAATCTGAAATGAGGGCAGTTGAAGTAGTGTTTTAGGCCGTGTTTATCCTTCTATCTCCATACGATATTCGTAGCACTACCACCTCCATGGCCTGAGTCCCCGTCTTCCTCCAGAATGAAGGGACTAATACGCCCTCGTTTCGCGTCTAGTAACCATGGCTTAACGACTGGTTCTAGTATATGGTCACGATAGTACTATAACTTCATAGAACCGTTCTTGTTACCGCAGTCGTAATAGACTAGATCTGACTTGAAATCGTATCCTGCAGCGGCCCACGTATGAAGACGTCTTTTATCCGAATCTTTGACCTTTTCCTGCTTAGGATCACCTTCTTGTATACAATCTTGACAGTATCTTTGGCCAGACTTTCGTATTATACGTAGCTTCCCCTGAGGTCCGTATCCATAGTGGCATTCGTCAGAAAAACGGATATGGCGCCAATCTTCAGGGGTTGGATACCGTGGGAGCCAGTATTCAGCGTGTTCCTTACGCCATTTCTTGGTCTTCCCATTACACCAGCCCTTCTTACAGGCGATACACTTATGGTACTCCATCGTACCCATCCAGAATTGAATCGTATCGCCCCGAACATCAAGACTAGCCTCGTATCCTAACTGCTCCCACGTAAGAGCCCGTGAGCAAAACCCGTCCTCCTCGAGAATTCTCTCCATCTGCCGTATATGTTTAAGTGTAACTTTCCGAGATTTCCCTCTTTTCTCCTCGATATCAGGGTTATGGATATGTCTTCTCGAGCTTGAAGCGTTGCAAATAGCAATCACTGAGGTTTTCAGTACGTTACGAGTATCTGCGATAGAATCGTACGTCATAGAATGGTCGAAACGATCTGATCGTATTTCTTTCCGTCTAGGCGTATCGCATTCTGTGTTTGGTGCATGTGGTACGGGCGATGAGGTAGGCATTATTTCAGATGCCTTTTGCGCATCTCGGCGTGGCTTTGCAGGGGGTGGAGGATGTTCAGCTTATGGAGAGTGCTACGAGGAGGACCACTGGATCCAGGAAGTTCTTGAGCGGCCTGGCCAGGTATGTTGAGAAAAATGTGCTTATATCGCTCCATGGTATTGACCTAGCGAGCTGGAAGGCAGCGAAGGAGAAAGGGGAGAGATTATTCAAGGCTGAGCATGGCGGTTCATATGAGGTTTTCAACCAGCGCCCGATCCCGGAAGAAATTATTTTATACTGTGTTGGTGATGTTATGTGCCTTCCTGAGCTGCGGGATAGGCTCTGGAAAGGGGCCAATGGTTGGCGAGACCTGGCCAATGAAGAAACCAAGAAGCGCGTCGCGGCATCTCAGAAATCAGAGTACCAGCCCCACGGCCCAGATAGGACGGTGGCTCCGTGGACCGAAGACCAGAATAGAGCTTTGGATAAGTGGTGTTACGTCCCTCCTCCTTGCGACTACTTTGATGAACATTGGTTCGACGAAGATTGGCACGATGACCGGGGCGACAACGATTTTGAAGACTGGACGAGGGCGCCCTGGCAAGGGCCTCCGTCCTGATTAAAGGCGGGCTTTGCAAATCGTATAACTACTAATTCTGCAGCTAAAGGCATCTAGGCTAGAAAGCTATGCGCGCCATAATAAGCGATAATTTGGAACCTCTCAAAACGAGTGACGAGAATCTAATAACCAAAGGAGCGTGAGTGAAACGATTGAAAGTAAGAAATGGTAGAAAGGAGTGACTAGGGTCGAACATAAGCAGACAGCATCACCAGAATACGACAGAAAGGAGTGACGAGATGTTTCAAATCAGTACGCTGACAAATGAAGAAAGCCACATGCACATCTCCATCCCCATCCGGTCCTAGAGCCCAAAGCTCTCACATCGAGCCGTCTTGCGTCAATGAAGCAGAGGTAGTGTTCTACCTTCCTATCGTCAATTCTTGGCAGAGTTTTGCTGCTCCATCAACTTCAGGAGGCGGTCCATCTTACTTTCGAGGTCGACAACTTTCGCCTGCAACGCCTCTTTGCTCTGAGTCTTCTCGCCTTCTGTGTCTTCGTCGGGCGAGTCTTCTGTTTGAGAGTCTTTCCGAGTTTGGTTCTTCTCGGACCGAGACCTCGTTTTCATCTTGTCATCTTCTTCCCTATAACAATGTGTGGTCAGAGCAGCTTCCCATGGTCGTGTCAAGTCGTTTTGGTCGTAATATTCTTCGATGTCCGCATCCGCATCTATTTTTCCCAGTACATTCCTTGAGGTCGACCTCCACACCAAGTGCTCCCTCTCTGGATTTACGAAAGAGGCCATGCAAACGGAGGCTGGGAAGCGAAAGCCTCTGCCCGCCAACTTCGTCTGGATCGGATTCCTCTGTAGTCCTTTGCATCTTTCCTCGAGTATTTCTTATCAGCCTCGCCAAGGCGTTTGATCTTGCTCTTGTCCATACCAAGGTATCCGTCAACGGCCCTACGCCCTATTTCAGTCCCCGATTGGAGGGCGTATTCCGGTTTTTCTTTGATTCCCATTTGGACAACGAATTGATACCCTCGAGGATTGCCTTTGCCATCGCCTCCGATCGTTCTATATCCCAAGATCGGTTCGCCCTTTCTTGTTAGACCTGGCTCCCAGGACTTGGTTGCGGTGGTTGGAGATGCTCCGGCTTCGTTCTGTGTCTGGCTCATCGGTGTCCATCGTATCAGAGGTTTGCGGGTCGGCGTCGTCACCTGATTGATTCTGTAAGGCGACTCAATTCGTGTCTCAGGTTTGACCATCGACGTGCGCCTTGTGGCCCTTGGCTTCTATTCGTGGCCTGCGCGACTGAGCATCTGGAGCCTGTGGGTCCGAGCCTTGCTCGCTGTGATCGCTGCCGGACCGTGTTCTCTTGGCTTGGGTCTCTCCAACGGACTGGCTCTGAACCCTGTTGGGGTTCTGATGCAGATTCGGCGTCAAATGGGGGCTTTGACTGAGTTGAAGGAGCTTCTTTGGGCTCGGCGTGTTCCGCTTGCTGCTGTCTAGCCTTGTCCGCCTGGATGTGCAACTCGTCAGGTTCCGGAGTGGCGTCTGGGGTTGCAAGGCCATGGGAGGTCGGTGCAGCTTGCGTCTTTTGCCGTTCCTTGTCCGCCGCAAGTCGATCAGCGTCTGGACCAGGGGTGCTTTCTGGAGTCATTTGATCATGGTTCGTGCGCGTAGTAGCTTGAGGAGACGCCATTTCGTCAGCCAGAGGGTTGGAAAATGAAGATATCTTTCTCGTGTAACAACTTATGATTGAGAGATAATCTTAGCGTTTCAACTCGAGAGCCAGGTCAACTGGATCTCAGGTCGTTCTCTTTTCGGTCTTCGGGGGTTCTATGTTGAGGCCATTTGACAGGAGACGTCACCGGCATTTTTATATCCTGTTGACGCTTTACGCCTGGGGGCCCATTCTAGCTCCATCGAAGCGAACCAGGCTCTGGAGCCGCAACGCCTCGAGAGTCAGAATAAATATTTCTAGGTGACCCGTTCGGGCACCCTTTACTCGACTCACTATATCAGAGACGGTGCTTTTCAGGCCCCCCAACCGTGTAAGGAGTACCGAATCTGCCTCCGTCGAAACGAAGCCCATTTTGGTCCCCGAAACATCTCCTCAAAATCAACCGGATGCCTTTATGTGAATCTGGAGTACCTTTGCCTGTCTCTGTGAGTACTTGGCAACACCTTTGTGATGAGATCTTGCTTTCATTTTAACCTACTGAAGATTGCATCGATCAAGAAAGCGCACTCTTAGGTGGTGACACTATCACTTCACCTTACTCTCTTTTTTTCCATGACGATGCTTCTCTGTTCTTTTTCTTAATTTCCTCGTTGAACGGAGCTTCTCCCAACCTGATACGAAATAATTTGATACGAAGATGCTTTCATCAACAAGTCCATCCCCTGAAAACCCCTCGTGCGGAACGAGCAACTCCCCTTTTCAGGCGCAGGCGACTGTGGAGGTTCAGGTTGATGGGCTCGACGGTTCTGCTGTTATCAATTTGACTCGCGGGGCAGGTTCTGACGTTGCCGGTTTGACCAGCGACTCCCCAATCTCTGGAGGCTTCAGTCCCTCTCCCACGAAACCAGTCGCACTGACAAGTCAGGGAATTTCCAGTTCGGTCAATCCCTCTTCAATTGTCATTCCCAGCACTGGGTACAACGTATCCGCGTTCCCTACACAGCCAGCGATTCCTGCATGAGTGGCGAACTCTTCCCAGTCCTTCAACACCAGTGCGCTGCATTCACCGCCACTGACATCGGCCACGTCAGCGAATGTGAGTGTTTTCACGGGCTCAGGAGTACCGTTAAATCAAGGCCTGTTCGATCCTACCGTTGTATTGATTTCGGGGCTGTCGCAATTGGCCGTTGCATTTTTTCTATAGTGCCGAGCATGATCTCTAAAACATCTCTAGTAGCATTAGGAACCACTTAGATAGCATATGAAATCATATTCCCCGGCAATTTTGATGTCCAAAGGCTTTACTAGGAATATCTATTGACTATCTCTAGCATATAGAATTGCAACTAATGCCTTTTTCCCAATGCACCTATCCGAAGCCGTATATTTGTCCCCTGATATCTTGTATTCTTCCCGTTCTTGACTCCGCGTCTTGCCAATGATCCTCGTATTTCCAGTTTCTGCTCTTTAACCTGTGCTAGATCGGCTGAGCCCAATGGCTGCTCGGAAGGAAGGTGGGTGGCCGGATTCTCAGGTCACTCACACCTTGTACTGCATCGGAACATGAGTCATACGAAGAGTGTCAGAGGGATATTCTTGTCCTCGAATGCTTGCCAGCATTATGAACTGCTAGGCTAGGGTCGGAAGAGCGCGTTAGGATAGATCATATGAGAGCCTGGGCTTGATTCGTTAGCTGATAATTATAGAAAAGGTCAGAGGACAGTACGTGAAGCTAGACCGAATACCGTCCCAACGGAACCTTGTCAATCAGACCTCGGTGTACATGAGTCTCCTCCAGAATGCTGCTTCAAGGTTAATCCCTGCTTTTGGAGGTCACTCGAGGGTCTGGAGCACTAACAATGCGTTTTCAATCCCTACCGCGCGGTAGAAACGCACAAAAGCCTTCCTTGGATCAGGCTCAGAATCATGATAGTCGCAGTCAACCAGTACGTGGCATCTGGCCCTCTCTTGAAGCAATTCCCCTTGAGCATGTATAAAGTCTTTCCTAAAATCAAAGGCGCGACCTAATAATTTAGAGCATGCCGCTGCAGCGACGAGAAGATCTTTCTCCGCAGGTGGTCCTGGAACTTGATCGGTCCGAAATTTGATGAAAATTCGAAGGGCCATGAACGAAGCGGTAGGTTGATGAATTAACAATGAAGACAATACACATCTGAGTTTGCTACGCTAGCGCCCAAAGCTCACGCAACAAAGTAATTCCGTCCCGACCTCTCAGTTCAGCTATCGCTGCTTAATCCTCACGACTTTTTCACAGGAGCATCTGCATCAGTCTCCGGATGCGGCCTAGGCATCAAAATATGCCAGTCTGCCGTACATTATGATGATGGTGGTGTTGGATAATTACATTCGGGGCAATTTCCATTCGCTGCGCCAAAATAAGGTGTCCTAATTCCAGTACAGGCAGGCCCGTTGATGACCTCCTGGCAACGAGCAATCTCCCCTGTGGCCCTATGCCCGCAATCATAATCGTACTGGCGATGGTCGCACATCTTGCACAGCCTGCTAATGGCATATATCATTATCAGCAAGTTGGAATGCAGAACATGTGCTCACGAATTGGGGATTTAGCCTTTCGGTCGCTGTTATGAGAGTTGAACGTAGGAGATTTCACAGTCGAGAGGCCAGCTAAAGGAAGAATTGATAGAGAGTAGCGAGGGAATGGAGGAAGAAGAAGTGACTCATAACATAAGCAATAGTAGGGATTTGGCGACGCACCAACATGTGTAGTAGTTGGCAATCACGAGCCTCCCACCCAATCTACGACGTTCCACCCACGACCTGCAACTCTACCTACTAGCCTCCTACCCTCCTACGACCCACTACCACTCTCTATCCTTCACTCTTGCTCGTCCGCTTACCAGCCTACTACCCTGAAACCCTCCATCAAATATATAAATCGCACCAGTTCAAGGTCATTCTAGGAACATTCCAAATGCCAAGCCCACTGATTGGCCTTCAAACAATAACATGGTGAAGGTGTGTCAAGGAAGAGGCAACAAAAAAGAGCACTACGTTGACCGGGAAAATTAGCCTGGAATAATCGTCTGGCAAACCTGTCTGCAGCTTGGACGCTGTGATAAGATCGCTAAATATATCCACATCCATATCCAAAGATGGCATTCTACGTGCACTTATGAGGGAGGGAATCTCGAAAGCTATATGTAGAGGGGGCCCGAGGTTGATCGGTTTCCAAAAGCAGGATAGATACTATCCCTAATTAAAATGGTACTCCAATTCCACTACTCGAACTTATGACACGACTATCATGCCTTGAACAGACATACTATATCATGCGCTTCTTTTCATTCCTTTCTTCTTCTCTTTATTACTTAAAGATTTGGCAGACCCCCTAAACCCCCCAAACCCCCCAAACGCCCACGTATCATCCTCGTCAACGGCGGCAGTTTGGGTAGGCGGCTCAGGCTCAGCAGCTTCGGCAGCTGGTTTGTCACGCCAATCGAAGTCGGATTTTGTCCCTCTCACCTCGACGTCTTCGGACGTTCGTTGTTTTCGATCATTGGGTGTGCTCGATGAATCGTAAACGTGATACTTGTCAGCGTTCTCGTCAAAGTCTGCTTCCTCCGCTTTGAGTCTGAGAGGTAGTCGTTTCATGTTGATAAGGAGGATTGTATTGGATTTGTATTGGGAAAACGATCTATAAAAATAGTTATATTGAGGTACAAAGCTATTGACGACCTCTCAATACGTAAGACTCTTCACGATCTTTCCCTCGCGACGATTACTATGAGAATGCGCAAATTTCCGAAGCAGTTGTAAAACAGTAGCCCAGGGGCTTCAGAATCCCAAGGATCTGCTGGTGGTATGTCCGTTTCACCGGTTGCTCGCAGTCGCATCTATTGTCGTCACCCATTCCAGAGCGTACTGGACCTGAGGAAAAGGCTCGTCAAGGATAGAGAACGCCTGTGAGCATTGAGAGTAGAAGGCAGGAACATGACGCAGAAGATCCAAAATGCAATCGGTGCATGGAATGCTCGCATCATCCCTTGTGTCCGATCCTAAAGAAGTCCAAAGCTCGTGGCTCACCCTTGCGGCATTGTAGAATTGGGGAGCGGAGGTTTCCGCGGAAGTAATGGAAGAAAGGGCGAAAGAGGAGGGAAAGCGTATCGAAAGAATGCCACGTCAAAGGGTGCAGAGTGCTGCAATTGTAAGGGTAAGAGCATGTTTCGTACTGATGGAGTGTAGAAAAGGGAAGTTTGGACTTGAACATGGACGTTTGGGGTTGGCGTTGGGGTTAGGATTGCTGAGGATACGGGTGTCAAGTGTTCTTGGTATTGGAATTGGAGCAAAGGTACTTTATGACAATATGTCCCGTTTGTATCTAGGAAGCACGAGCTCTCAACCCGAAATAGCCTGCCCTAACCCAGTTGCCCTTTCTGCTACTTCCCTCCCGCATGATGTCGTTGCTTATAATCGGAATTTCTCATTGGAAACGAAGTGACTGCCGCCAGCGCACCGGTACCCAGAAAGCTGCTTGATCCATCGAAAACCCGCGCAACATACTCCCATTTTCCGCAAGGTGGCTTGAGCCCGAGCTTCTTGACGTCTGCTTTCCTGCTCTTCGAGTCGTACCCTCTCCAGTTCCGCCAGAGCCTTTTCCCAAGCTCGTCGTGCCGTTTGCTATTCTAGCCGGGCTTTCTCTCTTTTACGTTTAAGCTCATCGATCTCTGCATCGTTTCTTGCCTTGATCTGCGCTAGCGCCTCCACTCGTGCTGCCTCGGCTTCCTCAACTTCTTGGGCCTGTTCTAGTTTCCGTTGGCGCTCTAAAGTTGCTTCCCGAGAGAGCTCCAAGGCGAGATCTGCGGCCTCCTTGTCGGCTTGCAGCTGATTCCAAACTTCATCTGAAAATCCGGCATCCCGTTCGTCTGCTACCTGTGGGGACGTAGGCTCTTTCTCCTTACGAGTAGCAGGCGCCTTTTCAATGTCCTGCGATGTGCGCGTAACAGCTGGAACCGGGGGGAGGGCATTTTGAACCTGGGTCACGTCATTCAAGGACCGCAGACGTCTCTTTGAGGGAAGTTTAGCGCATCTTTCTTGTCGCTCGGCCAACATGACCCTAACACAATCCAGAGCTTCCTCCGAGGAAAATCGCAAAGGAGACATGGGGCTACTCAGAGCTTTGAAGGCGGAACCAACCATGGCCTTGGCTAGAGTCTGGACATCTCTGGCGTTCCCCCAAAATGGAAGGCGGGAAAGCTTGTCAAGCAAACCCAGCATCTCCTGGTACAGAGCAGAGCCGTGGTCCTGGAGAGCCGTCACATTGATCTTCTTCCGCTGGAGGTCGCGGTCTAGTAACTGCAAACAATGCCTAGGTGTCATATCGCGAAACATGATCTCTTCCGAAAAGCGACTTGACAATCCCAGAGGGGATCGAGGTCTGTCGAGGGGATCCGGTGGTGGTGGGTCCAGTACGCGTGGTGCTGAAGTCTAACTCGTCTCCCGTCTCGGTTTTCTGGTCGGCTTCAGCCGCTTTGCTATCCAACTGAGCTCTTTTGTCTCCGCTTTGTCGATGCATCACTCTCGCTATCATAGAATTCTTCGTCGATTGACTGGTGGATTTGTGTACAGGCTGTCGACAAGAGGCAGGAACTGCGACGTGCGGGGGTAGTATGTGGCATCCAGAATTCATTCTTCACCTAGCTTTTGAGCCCGCCACAGAAGTTGTTGGGTGCTCGGCGAATTCCGCTACTGCTGCTACCAGCCTCTCGCTTAGCATCCTGGATGTCGGCGTGTTTTCGCTTAGTATTCTGGGTGTCGTAAGTTTCTGAAAGTTCGTAGTTCCATAGTATTGGCTATAGGCCGTCAGCATGTGGTTTAGCGGCGCACGGAGCTGATATACTTAACCTTGCTTTTACCCAATCCAGACTTCGGATTGTCACTTTCTTTCCAATAGTTCGCCTACAGTGGTACGCTTTTGCGAAGAGCCATTGGTTAAGTAGAACTCCGGAAAGGACCGGTTGCTCCTGAAGACACGTGTTGGGCACCTTGTCCCCTCAGTATCAAGCTTGATGCCAAAGGAGTATATTCGCGGTGATAGCCTTCACGTTATCATCTGATAGTGGGATTGACGGCTTCGCTGGTGTTAGATGATTGACCAGGTTTCTATTGAATTGAGAGTTGCACATATCCGCAAATGCCGGAGAGGCTGGAGTAAGGTTCTTCCATCTGGACAACAAAATTCTAGCATAATGTCGCCAGCTAACCCCCTTCCATGTTAAATACTTCTAAACGTGATAATAGAAATTGAATCATATATGAAGGGGCGAGGTCGATAGCACCAGCCAGCTGATTACATAATCAGGAGCGCCAATGGACCATGGTGGGGAGGGCCATGATGTTTCAGAAGCAAATCTTATTTCTCCCAGAGACTACGCGAAACCTTCTCACGCGGCTGCTCTTGTCCTTAGCGACTTCACCCATTTGGCCCAAGGAGAGACCTGAACCTCGATAACTCGTCTGCTCTAGGCCAAACCTTCATCGGAACTACACATCAGCACCGTATTCCACAAATTGAGTTGGGGAGTGCGCTTGTTCACCATGCGCTCGAAAAATACGCCCCATGGTAAACTCTACAAAGTTATTTCGCCAATAGGAATAAGTGAAGAGGCTGCTGTGACTACCACGCTCTTACCTAAAGGGGCGCGCGGTCATATGGTCCTCGTACTTGGATGGGCAGATCGATGGAACTGGGTCAAGGTAGCTACTGTCAGTATCTTTGTAATGCCGCCTTACATTGCAAATCAATGACTCTGTTCTCAATAGGTCACGTCTAGTGCCGCCTCTACACCACAATACGTCAGCTATTTGCCTATCTATCCATCAAAGAAGAATCAGCATAATAGAGTTCAATTGAAATTGTGCAACGATTGGAACGCTTGGACCTACATGGAAAAGAATTCCTATGTCAAACTAGACGAATTATACGAAATTCCAGTGGAGAATTTGAGGCTGGCTGGCTCAGCCGGACGGCAATACGAATTACAGAGCAAGTCATGGGATCAGGTATCCAATTTTATTTCCATGAATCCAAGACCCACGAGGGTGATGAACATCAGAGATCCTGCAGCCAAAGAAGCCAGCTGGTTTCACAACCACAAGACCTAGTCGAATAGTTAAAGGGATGCTTCGACGCTACTTTATCCTTCGGCGAGCACTCCTTCTTTGTGCCCCATATACGCTCTTCCTTTTACGCCTCGTACGGCCCTGCTGATCCCGATATGTTGCGATATCGTCCCGGAGAGAGGGGAGATCGTCCTCGGCCAGCCATGCCTCGGTCAGGACCTTGAGAACCCGACCCTCGCCTGACTGTTCATCTCCGGCAATCTTAGTGACCTCCTAGACGACGTCGGATACAATTATCGCAGTTCGGCTGCGGCGAAGTCTACCGCGACTTCTGCGGGTCATGGGGGGAGGAGAGGAGTGCACTGGCGCTTAAGGACTTGGCCGTCAGATAGGTTCTGCTCTCCTGGAATTGTAGCGTCAGCTCCGAAACGGAAGAGGCACGAGGTTATCACTGACCGTCACCACCGCCGCCAACTTTAGCCCCGTGACTGTAATCGCTGTGGGACCCATCACCATCCACCTCAATGCCATTCGTCTCCGAATCCGCGACAACATCTTCTTTGCTGTGCGCTACTTCATCTTCGTCCCCATGCCCATCCTCAGCCCATTTAACATAGTAGTCCATGTCTTGGTATTCGTCTTCAGCCTGACCATCAGACCCCGAAGGGTCCTCAATATCTCCCATCTTTTGGCATCTGTCCTCTGCTGCACGGTCGTCAAACCCCGGATGATTGTCAGAAAATTGGTCGATGTTTAGCCAGCTGCTGTCTTGATGCTCTTGAGAATTCGGTGCAGGTTCTCCCGCGTCTCCACGGTCGATCACGGTATTTTTTTTCTTTCCCTCATTTGAACTGCTGACGCCAGGCAATACGGCGCACGTAGAGGTGGTAGCGGACGAGGCTTCGTGTCTGGTGTCGCTGCCGGAGTCGTCTGAAGAAAAGTCAGCGCCGCTGTCCACCTCGATCGGATTACCTACTGACGGTCAGTGCCAGCCTCGAGACGTCATTTGCGCCTACTCACATACGGTTTTGCCTGCTGTGGGCTTGCCGAGGACGCGAGTTTTGCACATTGTTCCTGGAGAGTAACGGAAGCGGTATGATCACGTTAGATATCGATGGATATGCAATGGTTGAAATGTCGGTTGAAGAGAAGTTCGTTACCAAGATGATCAGCAGTGTATTTAGGGCAAGGCCCCACCAGAGATATCGCGCCGCTGATTTCGACAGGCATGTAGAGTCGTACCAACCGCTTGGTGGTTCATGACTTGTGGTCGGAGCGAGGCCCTGTAGTTGCGGATATGTATTAGTAATCTTTTGTAGGTGTGGATCCATTCCACGTCAACGACGACGGTATCATACTTGGCCAGTAGCATGGTGATCTGACTGAGGGGGCTTATAGCGTCGCCCCTGACCGATAGCTTGATAAGGCCACGGCTTGGTTATCGTTGAAAATATAGAGTGCTTTTCCGGCTAGCTCAGAAAGCCATATGGTGAGGGCGATATGTACGGCCTTCATCTCTTTGAGTTGAATGTCTTTTTTGGTGTAGCGAGTCGGTGTTCGCTTAGCGAAAACGTGAGTGTTATCGGAGCTTGTGCTGGATGGCTGATTATAAAGCCTCCCGTACTAATAGTTCCTGATGCATTGGTCCAGAGGTATCATGGTTCACGGGTGATGATGGTACGGGGCATACATACGCCGTTCCATGTAGGTAAGAAGATCCTCCACCACTTGATATACTTCCTCAGACCGCTTGTAATATAGATCCACTTGTTTGGTTTTCCTAGGGCATGGTATAGCCACCTTAGAAAAGCCCTCCCTGGAATGACGACTTTCGCAGCGAATGACAAGAAACCGCCGACTGACTCGAGCTCGAAACGAGAGATAGACGTCCCTTTTTGCAGGGCTTTCAGCAAAGCTTCTCCCTTCTTTAGCCTTTCGCGGGGCAACCGAGCTTGCATGTTGTCTGTGTCGATTTCCAACCCTAAGAGTCCTGCCACTGTTCCCTTTATATCCTTCTCATGACTTACGGTGAAGCCCTGCTGCTTGCACAAGGGGTCGAACTGTTGCTCGTAGAGTGGTATGTCCGCATGAGGTGCTGGGATCGCCAGGGAATCGTCTAGGTAATAGATGACCGTGTGCCAGAAAATAATCGCAACCAGGATCCAGTTGAGGGTTTTTGCGAAAACATCGAACTGTTCCACGCGAAAAACCATGTCCCGGAATAGCGTTATTCCGCTCCGTCTAACAATCTAGCCGTGCATACGAGGAGCAAGGTGGGGGCTTGATTCCAACCTATGTTATTATTGTGGAGTTGACACATCAAGAAGGTCTCTTCAATCATGGAAATACCCTCAGCATCGCGAGCGTACACCCTCTCTTAAGACTCAACAAGAGCTTTGCCAACGTTGAATGCTTCTTATTCTCGCCATAGCCTTGAATTGGACGTCGTCTAAGGTCCGAGTCCTCTGCCCCTTTCCCTCTTGCAGCTTAACGCATGAACATGGCTATACCAAGCCTCGATCTTGGCTTCGAAATTCAAGGCTTTCACATTGTAAGAAGTACAAACAATAATACCGGGTTTGGTTCCCGTTTAAAGAGGAGGACCACGTTCAGGGTCTGGGTGTTGAACTCGACCGAGACAAGGAAACATGGCGAACAGTTGGAGGTGGCTTCCAAGATCCTAATGACGAACATGATAAGATTTTGGCGGAGGCCAAACATCGAGAATGCACACTAGGGGAAGATCTTAACATTCACATGGCCAATATGATATTCGAGGAGACAACACAGGAAGACAAATTGTTCTCGCCGTATGCTGTGAGCAACAAATTACGGAGCCTCCAGGACTTGCTTCAGGCAACTTCCAACCCTGAGAGGCTCATTCGTCTAAAAGACAATCAAGGCAATAATGCTCTTGCCCTTGCTTGTATGGAGGGCCACCGAGATATTGTCAAATTACTTATAGGAAAGGGTGCCGACATCGAGAACATCACTTTAGACGGAAAGACACCATTGATGGAAAGCCTCTGTTTTGGGCATGGATCGCTCTCTGAATTCTTAGTCCTGAAAGGGCCATCCACCTCTGTGAAGGGTGCAGAGGGCACGTTATCGCTCGAGATCGCAAAGCCCGGACTTGAAGAAATGGGAGAGTACGAATGGATGCTTTGACGCATGGAGCACGAAACCTATACGCGCTATCTACAACGAAAGGAGAATAGAGATTGTTTTAGCAGAATCGTAGACCTCTACACAACTCGTAACAAGTCTCGCGCAAACACGAAAGGTGGACTTCCGGGCCATAGAGCCAGACACCAAGGCGTAGCCTTTGCTGAGATAGCAGCTGGACCTAACACCAAAATCACTGTAATGCTTGCTAAGTTCACGGCCCCGATGGCGAATGAGTACATAACATTTGGCTTCCTTGACCGCCGCTCTCCTTACGATGAAATATTCGCTGTTAGTGGATACACAGGAGGAGAATCCGGAGGGTTGGATGGTTGCCTCAACCGCGAATTGTAGACTGAGAAGGTGTTTACTTTTTGTACAATCTTGGGTCATAACTTAGTGTGCAATGCTAGAAAGGATGGCAATCGACCGGGGGACTACTAAGCATGCCATGCAGAAATAGCAACTAATGGCATACTTTTTATGGAAGCATACCACGCTCTAGGAAGAGCTAAACGAAGATGAAGTAGATGAAGATGAAGACGTTAGTGCTTCCAACAACGAAGCGATATAGACAAAATATGAAGCCATTAGAGAACTAAGTTGCTCTTCCCCTAGCGAGATCAGTGCTCAACCAATGATGTACATCCAAAATTGAGCAGAACATCGTCTGCTCAGACTGCCAAAGGTTTCAAGAGCTTGTTCGAAGCAAGACTGGGATCGATTCTGAAATCAAGGCTTTCTAAAAGGACTGATGATAGAACGATTGATATTTTGGAAACCCATAGAGAGTATCTACACCCTCTAAATATCGTCGTTCTGTCCAGCAACGAGGAAGAATGCAGCCACGAAATCAAACCCAATGAATCTATCTGCATCAAAGTTCAATCTGGAATACGACCCTCTACTGTGATTATGTCGCAGCCAAGGTTGGCTGCTATCACAGCACAGAAGACATAAGGACTAAGGCACTTCCAAATCGGCCTTGTGGGAAGAAAATCGTGCTTGGTGCTTGTAAGATCAAGGAATTGGACTGCATAACGGGAGTTAGAAACTGACATTCTTCAAAGTCTCCAAAGTACTTTGTTGCGTCGCGACCAGGAAATCCTTGATACCATGGCCGTCCTTCCATACATCGGCCTTTTTAAGCCAACGGAATGGGGTTCAAAGATGCCATCATGATTGATCCAACGCTGCGGATGTCGTTCCTCTCACTCTCAGGGTTGAGCCTTCTATTGTCGATGCATGACTCCCCAACGTTGGCTCGAGACTGTCAGCAAGAGCTATTTACTTTCGAGAAGTATCGTACCTCAGCTAAGTGCCCCATGATAAAGAGCAAGCTCCTTGTGCAGGTATGAGAGGCCATCTAGCAGCTATTTTACGACGGTGAGCAGCTCACAAGCAGTGTGATCAAAGATAGCTAACCTCCTTGCAGATTGCAGCAATCTGGAATGCTATTGACGGACCATGCAGCAAGTCAGTGAGCTGACGTCCATTGTTTCAGAAATGATGACGACATCACTACCATCCTCGTACACATCCTTGATCTGGACGAGATGATAGCTAGGTGCTACTCGACTAACGCGGCTTTGACTACTTTTCTTGACCCTCTTAATTGCCACCAGATCTGGCTCCTTGTTGTTCTCTGATCCGATCATGGCTATCCCAGCCAGATCGAGTCACATGAACTCGTCGTAGGGTCCTCGTGGGGTATCTTCAACGGGCTGATCGACGTCCTTATCTTCGAACTTTGGAGCGCTGGTCTCATCCTTCTCGTAAGATTTGGCTTTGGATGGAGGCAATTCGGGTTGAACTATTGGAGTACTCTTCTTTAATACTTGAGTCTCTGACGGCGTTACCGAAATTTTCTGCACTGGAGCTCGCTTCGATGCTTGAGTGTCTGGAAGTGTTGTCTCTGAGAGGTTCTGTGATAGGTCGTCGGCAACGGTTGGCCAGAAGTCCCCAAGCTGAGTAATAGGTCTTTTTTGTTCAGACATGGTCTGATTGCCCAAGATCGGGTCCGAAAGAGTTATATAGCACCGAAAACTTCTCGGGCTCCACTTCTGGAGCCTTCCTGGGGCTAAAAACGGAGGGAAAAGCAGCCTGAAGCAAATGAAAATGGCCTAGAAGCAGCCAAAACTTGATCCAGAGCAGCTAAAGTTGGATCTCGCCTTCATCTGAACACAATGGATTCGATCGGAGTTACTAGAATTAGGGTAACTACCTAGAATTATTTAGTATTCCGTCAACGAGACCATGCTAAAGGCTATCAGCCTTGTCTCCTCTTGGCCGGTTGATAGTCAAGTTCCAGCAGTCTCACACCTCCATCTAAATGTGCCTGAATAAGATCTCATTGCTCGTCTCGAATCCGCTCACTTGCAGAAACTGTATCGATGTTCAACCTCAAGCTCTGTCCAGAAGTCTGCGGACCTTACCTGTAACTAAAACATCCCCCCATCTTTTCCGAGCGTGGCTCCAATTGATCATTCAAGAAACGCCCAAGATCTATCACAACGTTGTGATAAAGAGCATGGCGATGCTTGTGGGTTAGGAGCTAGTCTTCCATCTCTAAGAATAGCCACACTTGGAGCATCTAACACTAGATTAGCGAGTGTTAGAGGGCACTTCCTATGGGCCCACTACGAACATAACCATGATGTAAGGTATCCTCCTTTAAAACTCTATCGAGCAATTCTATAGCGTGTTTCTCATCGCCTGCCACGTCAAATATGTTCCGCCACTGAGAGATCTCGGATGCTCAGTGCGATCCACTGAAGAGAGCTATACGGAGACCCGACGGCCCTGAACTATCTTCGCTGTTTTTCGCTTCACCAAAGAGTCTCCTGTCCATGTCATCGGCTTTTGTTTGAGGTTCATGGCCTTCTTCCATCCCCCTCAAAGAGACGCTTCCTCTTTCATGTTCAGGGGCACGGTCAAACAGCTTCCGCGCGAAGCCATCCCTCGGCTCTATCAAAAAATCCAGACTAGGTCCACCCTCAATCCAGGACGCAACCGTGAAAGGTTGGCTTTGCAAGAAAGACCACAGACTGACGGACGGGATCCAAACGTTGCTGTGTTGTCCTGCTTTGCCTTTCCAAGGCCGTGAAGGGAAGACTATCATTCTCACTGCGCCGTTTTGTCTCGCAATCAAATCTCTGGAGCAGCCGCGGTGGAGACTGAAATTTCTATACAGAACAGCGAAGATCTGCATCACAAGTGCGATCAGAAATGTGCCAGCGGAAGCAAGTAGATAGGCACGTGGCACCTTTGAGCTGGACGGAATATGTCTCCAAAGGGCGTAAACCAAGACAAAAGCCAAACCTTGATGATAAGCGCTAGTATCTCAGTCCGTCGTACCCTAAGTCCGCAGCCATGGCGGGGCCGGTGCCGGAGAAGAGCCACCACTGTTCGTCCCAGAGACTCCTCTACAAATCCTGTACGGAGCGCACCGTCTAGAGGCTGCACGCCGCTTCCTTCTATTGACGAATCCAGACCTTAATTCCGCTATGAAGAACGAATTGCGAGAACAAGACCCCAACTCATCGAAATGGTTCGACGGGGACATTATTCGTCAAATACGGATTTCTACGCTGTCGAATGACTCTCCAAGACGAGAAAAATTCCTCGCCAGACTTTCCAAACCCAAGCGCAGGTGTTTTCTATGGCTAGAGGCCATGCCAGGACTGTTCTCGGATGGCTGGGACAGCCTGATCTCGTTTGCAGGTCTGTGGCCATCTATACAGGCTGGCACATTTCCTCGACTATTGAACTTGCATTGTCCTGAGGTTTGAGACTCTTTTTCTGTGCCTCTTCTTGTTCTGACCATATCAAAGGAAATCGTCCGCTATTCCCGCCCGATCAGGGAGACGTGGGCTCACGTTATTGGGGACAAGGAGAATGACCAAGTCAGCTTGATGCCAACACAGTTGCTATCCTTCAAAGCAGGTGTCCCTTCCTTTCGACAGAGGACCGTAAGTTCGTTCAGATGCGAATGCTGGTAGGTGAGATTTTCCCTGCGGTCACAGACGATGTCCGACGGTCAGAAATTTTCGACCGCATCTGCTCAAGAGAGCATGCAATCCCCTCAATATACACATGCATCGAAAACACGAAATGGCTTGAGCTTGGTGTCCGAATTTTGAAGGAAATCTTACCTGAGAATGAAGGTACAGACCAGCGAATTCACCTCCGAAGATCGAACGTCGCCCTTTGGCGATTCTTCCTGGCTGGCCTACCGGCAGCTCTTTTTTTTGCTCTTCGTCACTTTCCCGAGATGGACGGCCAGGCGCCTCGCAAAGATGCTCCCAAGCAAAACAGTCCATCTTCAAGAATACAGTAGCGATGGTGGCATGGAATTTCCTCTCTTGCTTCAGAGTGTGGATACCAAGGGCTGCGCCGGAAATACCGCGATCGCCAGGCAGCGGATGCCAGGACAGTCGAGGTTTGCGTGCGTAGCATCCTCCCCCCAAAATACTACCAGATCGATTCAAACCGTGTGCGTTGAATGATACAGCTCAGTTGCCAACTCATGCACGATGTACCATACGCTGAGAGGATGAAAGTGGCTCCTGAATTGACCTCAGAGTACGATGATTGCGGATCAGATATCACCGATCGATGCGGCAGACCCTATGACAATTCTCTTCAGGCCGACTAGGAAAGTCTTTTTATTGGCTACATTTGTTCAGCCTCCCTTCTCTACTCAGTAAGTCAGCGGCTGAACACTCCTAGAATTGCTTAATAATGACTGATTATGCCCTCCCCAAGCGCACAGAGTCGTGATAGAATCATTCGGTGAGCAGGAAATTTTATTCCTGTTGTCCCTAGAAGAATCAAGATATCGGAATGGATGGAGTTATTGAAAAGGCTTCAAAGTAGTTAGCCAAGATCTGATAAAGACAACACGAAGGAACGGCATACTCCGAGATCCTGTCCGGAGCTCTCGCTCAAGTGAGTTCAGAGGTTTCGAATACTCGTAATCAAAGTCGACCTGAGCTGTGTGGTGTGATTCTGTCCTGCAGATGCCACTTTTGAGGAAGGTAGAAGAAGGCCAATGTAATTCTATACCTCGCACGATTCTCATTCGTCCTTAATAAAGCTTTGTCAGATACCCCGACCTTCACTTCTGGCTCCACGGCGTCCAATTCTGGCTCATAAGGGGACCATTTCTGGTCTTTCCTTCCCCCACGCAAAGGGACATATTTCGTCGATTACAAAAATAGAATTTGGGTCACGTATTATTTCCGGTCCCCTCATCGTTTTTGGTCCTAAAATCCAAGCCATGATTGAGAACTCAGATGGAACACCTCTTTTCCGCCAACTTGCCTGGGTACCTAAAGACTCATGAACGGAGGTT
>JAABUK010001931.1_pt1 | contig 38289 bp, 13 predicted proteins | sample 5559141 | NCBI WGS metagenome assembly JAABUK01 (sample SAMN10711869, study PRJNA513367) | rock metagenome | isolation source: Antarctica rocks | place: Antarctica: Victoria Land, Pudding Butte nord | collected 2016-01-03 | reverse complement strand
GCGAAAATGGGGCCATTTGGGGGCACACTATGGGGCAGTAATAGGGCCATTTAGGGGCATACCATAGGGCAATAATAGGGCCATTTAGGGGCATGCCATAGGGCAGCAATAGGGCCATTTGGGGGCACACCATGGGGCAACAATAAGGGCATTTAGGTGCATAGTATAGAGCAGCAATGGGGGTATTTGGGGCATAGCATGGGGCAGCAATGGGGGCATTTAGGGGGCCATACTATGGGGCAACAATAGGGGCATTTGGGGGCATAGTATGGAGCAGCAATGGGGCCATTTAGGGGCATGCTATGGGGTAGCAATGGGGATATTTGGGGCATAGTATGGAGCAGCAATGGGGCGATTTGGGGGGGCATGCCATGGGGCAGTAATGGCCATTTGGGGGTATACTATTGGCCAGAATTTGGGAAATGAGATCACGTGAGGAACCATCTTGGCGACATATCATAGCCAACCATTCCTAGCGGCTGGGCGGAAAGCTTAAGATGTTCCAATACAATATAGAAAGATTTTTCAGCGAAATTCGCAATGCTTACATACGAGTAGTGTTCTCTTCCTACGATGAGCACAATGATACTCCTTCTTCTAATTACTAGATAGTCTATTCTCTTATAAGAGTTCCCCGGATATTCCACCTCTTGACCTCAGTTGAGTGCCAATGCCAAGGCTCTTGGCCTACACTGCCAAGACATCCTCGCACCAATGAGAAGCGGCCTAAACCGCACGGTGACGAGGTCTGCATCAACTCTCAATCTTCATCGATGCATCTCTGTGATGGCTTGTAGTCCCAAACGAAGACCTCCACGAGTCTCTTGCTCTTCTACCTGCGATGCGCTTTCCCAAAAGCCTCCAGCCCTTTCGGCTCCTCCGTCAGGACTTGTGCAATCTTCGCAATCGCTACATGTCCGATTGGACTGTCTTTAACCAACTCATCGTGGCTTCTGCTGTATATGTGTTTTTCACAAACCTCCTGCCTGGCATCACTTTCGCCAGCGATTTGTATGAACTGACAGGGAAGTCATGGGGCACGATTGAGGTAGTCTTCAGTACTGGACTGTGCGGTGTCATTTTCAGCTTGTAGGTCAAACCACTGTGTCTCTACAATCGTATGGATGCGCAGAGTTGTTGTGATTTTGCGGTCTAAGATCCGTTGACCATGTAGATTTTCTATTCAACCATTGACTATCCTCGGCGTGACCGGACCCTTTTCCGTTCTGGCCGAGAACATCTATTCGCTATGTATCGGATCTTTTAACGTGAGGCCAATGAAATTGTCTACAATCTAGACCCTATCTGACCCAGCGAATTTCCAGATACCGTTTCTCCCGTTTATGGCGTGGTCACTCATTCACGCTGGGTGGATGCACTACCTGCTTGCTATATTCAACGCTCATGATTGGACTATGAGATATGTAACTACTTTCTCCACGGAGATCTTCTCGCTCCTGAACAGTATCATCTATTTTCACAAAGCAGTCCAAGAGCTCCAGCGTGCCCACGCCGCTCTGTCTTTCGCGGCTTTTCTCTACGCCATCATTGGGGCTATTGGGACCATGTTGGTAGCCATCTTCCTCTCGACTGCCGACAATTGGAAGCCATTATTCCACAGGTATATTCGAATGGGCCTTGCGGAGTATGCAGCAGCTATCAGCATCATCATCTTCATCGGTATGCCACACGTCGGCGAGCTTGCTTCGCTTGACAAGCAGACATTACAAGTCAGCAGCCATGCCTTCAGACCTAGTAATCCTGATCGATCAGTCTTCTTTGTTCAATTTTGGCATTTGCCACTCACCTGGATATTTGCTGCCATCATCCCGGGTTTTATCATCACCATTCTGTTCTTCTTCGATCATGAGGTCAGCAGCATAATCTGTACAATAGACCGCTACGGGACTAAAAAACCTGGTGGCTTTGCCTGGGACATCGTTTTGCTCGGGACAACCACTGCACTGTGTGGCATTCTGGGCATACCTCCAGCAAATGGACTCCTTCCTCAAGCGCCTTTGCACTCCGAGAGTCTTCTGCATATCGAGAAAGAGGAGGTTCAAATGTCTGCTGCTGGTGAAGAGAAGACGGAAATGCAAGACGTGAGACAAGTGTATGAGCAGAGGTGGAGCGCTTTCTTGCATGCTGCAGCAATCTTGGTCTTTATCAGCCCACCCTTACAGCTGGTATTGGGCCTGACACCCACCAGTGTGCTGGCAGGGCTGTTCATGTTCATGGGGGAGCAAAGCCTTGCTGTCAAGTATGTATGCTTCGCTCGACTATGCTTATCAATCCTGATAGCCTTTCTAGCCCGATTCTGCACCGCTTCTTCTATCTCCTTACGCCTCCCTCCGAGCTGCCCGAGTTGCCAAAAGCGGTCAAGAGCTACTGGGGCACACATGTATACACCATCGTGCAGATTGTGGTGACTGTCGTCATCTTCATCGTTACACTCACAAAAGGTGCTCCAGCATTCCCAGTCATCATCATTGCGCTGGTTCCGATAAGGCTACTATTGATGAACAGAATGTGGCACAAGGAGACCTTGAGATTCGTTGATTCGTGGGCTTGTAGAGATGGAACCCCCGAAGACGATGACGATAGAATTGCTGCCGCTTCGAAAGCTTCTGAAATGGTTGGAGATGCGAAGCCAAAGGCACCGGAGCAAACGGTGTGACACTTTGGTATCATTTGGCTAAAGGTAAAAAGCAATTTATAAATGGTTTGAAGGCACCGAATCTGTCGCTGCAGAGCTTTGCGAAGCCATAAAAGATATAGCGTACGATTGTCATAGACTTGAGATGAAAGCTCTGCAAAACACAGTCTATTTGGAGGACGAGTGTAATTTATAGCTTGCATAGAGAAATATCACTGTCCTCAATCATGACACCGAGGAATGGCTAGTCGTAAAGCTCTGGAGTATACGAGTCGGCGACAGAGTAGATTGGAGAGGAAGTGTTGTCGATAATGACAGTGCAGGTGAAATAGAAGCTAGACATGAGCCAAACAATCGGTAAACATCCCTCAAAATGGCTAAAAATGAGACTCGTCCACATCAGACCATGCTGTTCCTACTGCATTACAGGCGTGCAATAATCTGTCATTGCTGTTCCCCATACTGATTATCATGTACTTCTGCCGCTCCTGGTACTTGGTCAATGCTTCGCTCTTGGTCAGCCGCAAGACGGACAAGAGTGCAATGTTCAGCCGGCTGCTGATACGGATGTGTAGTTATTCAAATGAACGTGTGAAATACCAACACAGACGGACGAATGAGTTGAAAGATAGTCTCAGATCCCACATTGGATAGTGAATTACTGCTCTTGTAGCCTATTACTGTCTAACGTGCGTTCAATTTACCTTCTCAAGCACCGACGGACTAATCCTTTTCTCAAATCAATATTCCAATCTCTGGTATACCTTCCGCGACCTCCTCCGACCATTTTTCTCAACCACTTTCCCGACTGTCTCAATTTTAATCCGTATCTCATAGTGTTGGATGGATTCTCCAAAACTCATAGTACCTACACACTAATTGCACCTTGATCAGCATAGCCATGTCATCCAATAGGACCAGTGCTTTGGTATAGTGCTTCTTGATCTGCCCAAAGCGAAAAAACTTACAACCAGCGGTGTTCGAGGACTAGATTTCCCGGTATCTTTCAAGGCGTATAGCCTGCAGCAAATACGAGATTGGTAGGACTCGGATGTCTAGATGCATATATATCAAGCGGGTCGGAGGGGTGCTGCATCTGGATTGCCTTGTTACCGTGATGCAAATCTGTGATCAAGAGGGTGTGTCGGTCGAGAGAAGATGGAGAGCGGCCACATTGACAGGTCTTCGACTTGAGAACGTTATGGTAATCACTCAAGCATATTGGCTATGTATTGGAGTCAAGGTGGGTATGGAGAAATTTCCTCTGATAGGGCATAGAAGAGGTTCACCTATCGCAGACCCCCCAGTGGGACACTCGTAGGGCTAAAGCCCCGCCCATGGGTCCCCGAGGGTGATAATGGTGTACGGAGACATACACCAAAAGTCTTGATTTGCGCTAAGGATTATAGTGGCTTAGCAAGTACCTGGCCCCTATAAGGGCTGCATGGACAATTACCACGGCCTGGCCCCTGAGAGGACCCCTGGAAGGCCGCTCTAGTATTAGCTTCTATGGAGTGGCTCCCTGGAACCACCTAAAGCTACTCGCTAGAGCTTCACGGTTCGGCCCTACTTCTCGGATAGTCCAAGCCCGAAGGGTATTACACGCTCTGGGGGCTGACTAGGTCTTAGGGTTAGGGCTACTCTTAGCGTAAGTTAGTACCTCGGGCGCCGGTCTCCGGTGTCGGCTAATTTTGGGTCGTGATATAGAGATACCCTCTTTTCTTAGAAAGATACCCTTTATTTCCTTAAATAGATACCCCCCCTATATCCGGTTAATACCCGCAGTTACCGTAGTATTTAGTATATCTACTGTAGGCTAGTAGTAAATATCGCGACCCTCGCGTCGCTACTTTTTATACTCAAAATAAATACTTCCCTAATTTAATTTACCCTATCGTAACGATAGTTATAAACTTATTATTATTATAGAATAGTTTATTAAATAGCTCCCTCAGCCTCCTTATTAAAACTATATAAAAATATACGAAGAAATAGAGCTATATAATTATTTAACGAAGATCGAAAATAAATAAAAAAGAGGTAAAACGTAAAGCCTAGTTAATATATAATAAAGATAGAAAAGAAACTCCTTTTAAAGGTAAGAAATATATATATATAATCTCTTATTATACCGGTTATTCGTTTCTTTACGCCGTTACGAAGGATTCTTTAAACGACTAGTATTTAGAAATATTAAATAATTTTTATAATTATAGCTTAACTCTCCTAATCTTATACTCTTTTTATCGAGTTATAACGATAACGATAACGGTTAAATAAACTATTAAAGAACGGACGAAGATATATATTATATTAATATAGATTTAATACGGTTATATCGATTTATTTATTTATAGTTAGTTCCTTAGTGCCGAAGTCTATTTATATTAATAATTCGCTCTTAGCGAACTAGAATTAATTAATTATTACTATTTTATAGAATATAACTTTATTAATTAATAGTAACGGTATTTATATATTTTATTAAATACTATATACTACCTAATAAATATTTCGATCTATTAACTACTATAGTAATACTAGTAGTCGAATTATATATTTCGATAATATCCTTCTTCCGCTCTATCTTCTTTATTAATTCGTTTCGTTAAAATAGAATACTATTTTCTTCTTCTCTACCGAAGTAGCTAGCTCTACTATATTAGGGTTTATTATAATAATACTTTCTTTAAACTAGGAATATTATACTTCGGTATATTATATTTAGTTAATTAATATAATTATAGAAACCTTCCGTTACAACGTATTTAAGTTACGAAAGCGGCTATTATAACTATATTTATAATTTAATAGAATCTTACTTTTAATTTTAAATTCTTTATATTATTATTAATTCTTTACTTTACTATTCTTACTAGAGCCGGTATATTAATTATTTTATTATTATCTATAAAAGTATTAAAAAGAATTATTAATTTTACTTCCGTAAAATTATTACCGTAGCGTCTACTAATATTACTAATTATAAAATTATAATTTTAGTATTCTAACTCGACGAGTTCGTTAACTCTAGTTATACCTTTATTAATATTAATAATATCGACGATATTACTCGTTATATTATTATTTATTTAATTCGTTATAATTTCCGGCCTACCTAGCCTCTACGTATTTTTAATTCGAGAGAATAACGAGTACGGTCCCGTTTTATCGAAATAGTATAAAACTAGTTAAACGATTAGGCTATTAACGTTACCGCTTTTTAAATAATCGTAATACGATTTCGGGTAAATACTCGGGCTATATATTTATTATTTAAAGTTTTAATATCGGTTAGAAATATACTTTCTTCGTTATTTCCGAATTCGATATCCTCGCTATTAGGTTATTCTATTAGATAAATTTTAATAAAAGAAACTATCTTTAGGAGCCCTATCGGATTAAAGGAATAACTATTAAAGTAGTCTTTTATTATAAACGAAGCCGTAATCTAGTAAATAATCGATAATATTATCGAAATAATAGTTACTAGATTCGCCGTTATTATAATAAGATAATAATAACTTTAAAATCTATTAGGTTTATTAGGCCTACTAAATCCTCCTAGATTTAAAGATTTAAATTTAACGAATAAATATTTAAATTACTAGAATACCGGCGATATAGGATTTTTTAATTTTATATATAAAGATAAATTAGTCTCTTCCGGGGCCGCTCCTATAGAATATACTTTTAAAAAAACGTATTTTAAGGACGTTTATTTATTCCTAGAGTATATATAAAATATTTCTAGTACTAAAGATAATGAGCTAGTTTATATTAATTTATAAATATATTTAAAAGGCTCTACCCTAAACTAGTAGTTAACCGAATTTATTAAGAATAATAAAAGATTTACTAAACTAGGTAATAGACTTAATAAATAAAAATATATATTAATTAAACGATTTAAGTAACTAACTAACGTCGTTATAAATTTAATTCTTCGGGAAAGATATACCCTCCGCGATACTATCAATTATCGCGAATTAAGAGAATATATTTAGAAAATTCTTCGAGTAGCTAAGAATACTTAGTTTACGAATATTAAAAATTAATTTAACATGATCTATAATGGCCTAGATATTAAGTTTAGACGTGATATATATCGATTAAAAAATATAACTATATTATATAAATTCTTAATAGATCTCGATAAATTTAAATATAATTAGTAAACCTATACTAGTAGAACGAACCGTGGAAGGGATAATTAAATAATTAATTATTTATCTAAAGCGCCTAAACGACCTACTAATATAAATATTAATTAATATAGTTAATATTAGAATTTCCGTTAACTTTTTATCCTTATTATCTAGCGGAAGGCTTTAGACCTTTTTATAATAATACTCTTATTTATAAAAGTAATAATACTTCTTATAGGAGTATTAATACTTTTTACGGAAGTAATTTATATAAGTTTTTTCCTCCGTCTCACTCTTAGCCCTAGTAGAATAATATTAATTAATAATAATAATACTAGAACCGTATACTACCTCCTAGAAAGTAGTTATAAATAATAAACGGAAGTTTAAATCCGTCATTTAAATAGAAGATATTCTCTTTTAAATATTAAGATTAAGACTTTAGAGTAGGAAGAAGTTTTAATAAAAACTTTTTTAAGAAACTCTTTTCGACCTAAAGGGCCTATTATATTAAAGATTAAGAAACTATTAAAGACGTTAATTACGACGAAGAATAATTTATAAAAGTCTTCCGCTAGACTAAAAGTCTTTATAACGAAAGTTAAAATAATTATTATAATAATTAAGAAGATACTTTCTACTAAAGTACGACGTAGGTTAATAAATATATTAACGACGCCGTCGATTTAAAGAAACCTTATAAGGAGATAATTAATAATCTTTTCATCGAATAATTTCTTATTATTAAAGTAATATATCGGTTATATAAATTCTTATTTTCTTCTAATAATAAATTATATATTTATATCTAATAATACCGATCTTCTACTTTACTAGATAATTCTATATTAACGAATTCTACTATAGTTTCTATATTAATAAATATTAAAGTAAATAATTATTCTACTTTAGCGATTAATAAAGTTACTTCGTAAAAAGTTATTAAATCGACCTCTATTAATAAACCTACCCGCGGTTACGTATTTAGAGGTTACTGTTACGTAATAATTAAAATATCTTTTAGTATAAATAGCCTTCTATATAACTTCTATTTTAATACAAGATATATTATAAATCTAATTAATCGATTATTCCTATAGAAGTTTATAGAGTTTAGTTTATATATTAAAATCTATAAAATATTTACTACTATAAAGGTTCGCGGGCTAGGATCTAGTAAATACGATATTATTAAATATATTATCGTATTTATATATATCCCGGGTAAAGGCGGTATTACTTTAATAACTAGAAAATTATATATTATTAATAATCTTTTAATAAAGATATTAATAGGTATTAATATTATAAAGCCTAAAAATATTATAATTAATATAAGTAAAAATATAGCGCTTATTACTTTATATAATTTACTAGAAGTTCTAGTTATAATAAAGGCTAAAGATACTAGGACTAATACTTTAATCGTTAATAAAATACATTAAATTATATTACTTTATTTAGATATAATTATCGGAGTAAAATTTATAACTATAAAGTTTCCTAGAGACCGAGATCTCTTATTCGAATTATCTAAATATAATACTTTAATAGTCTCTATATATATCGTTAACTACGATATAAATAGAATTATAATACGGAATAATAACGATCTATTTATTATTATTAATAAATATACTAAACTCGGGAGAGTAGTCGAATATAAAATAATAAATTACTTTTAAATCGACTTATCCTCTATTAACTTAACTATAAGACTACCGAAATCTTTAATTTCGAAGTTTTTTATTAAATCGTATTTTAAGGCCGGCCTAGTATTTCTAGTAGTTTTTAATACTACTATTAAATCTAGTATATCTTTAAGCGTATCGACTTTTATTACTCCAAATACTATTACTTTAAATATTTCGATATAATAGACTTTAGTAGAGCCGAAGTAAATTTTATAAAAACCTTCGGTAGATTTTTAAAGTCTAGAGACCCTCTACCCTTTTAGTATTATTATTTATAGGGACGAAACTTCTACCGCTTATATTATTAACATTATCGATTTATTTCTAGATTTATAAAAAGATACTAGGAATATTATAAATATCCTAGAATTAAAATAAATAGATATTCTACTCGTCGATAATTAAAAAGAGATTTATAAAATAGGCTAAACTCGTATATATCCGCTAGGAAAACGAGATAAGAACGTAATTAACGAAATATTTAATATATTATAAAAGTAAGATTATATAAAGTAGATTATAATAATAATACTCTTTTCTTTCCTTTACTTTATCGTCTAGAAAGATATTAACTCTAGTTTTAAAGAACGTATAATCGTCGATATTAAGGTATTTAATAAAATTATAATATTTAATATCTATCTAATACCAATTTAAGCTGAGATCCTAATACTTTTTATATATATTATATATATTTCAACTATCGACGCTACCGCTTTCTTTTATTAATAGTAGGTAAAATGATATTATTATTACTATCTTATAGTAGTTACTTATAGGGGGTAGGAAACCTTTAATATTTTTATTATAAAATACCGGAACTCGCCCGTTTATATTTAATATATAATAGACTATATCCTACGACCCTACCGAAGATTCTATTATATATATATCGACGATATCGTTATTTTTTCTACCTCTTTATCCGAATATATCGAATATCTTACCCAAGTATTCTAGGTTTTATCCGAAATAAATATTTATTTTTTTATTAAAAAGTTATTCCTAGGTACGCTGCGGAATAGGGAAGGGAATCGGTCTTTTTAATTCTATTCCCTTCCCTTCTTTAGGGAAGGGAATTTTTTTTATATTAATATTTATCCTAATTTTTTGAATTCCCTTCCTCGATTTTCGAAAAAGTCAAAATTCCCTTCCTTATTCCGTAGCGTATTCCTAGGATACCTATTAGCGTAATTATTTAAATAATATATCGATATATTAAATCTTATTACGGTAGAAGATAAATTTATTATTATAAGGAATTTTAAATTCTTAAGGAATTTATAAACTTTAGAATAATACCTAAATATAACGGGTTATTTAAAATAATATATATTGTATTATACTATTATCGTGAAGCCTCTTTAGGATCAGAAGATATTATTAAATTAAAATTATAAACTAGATAAAAAAGATATTTAGAGGAATATTTATAAATCTATAATAAATAAATCGTTAATTAATATATTTACTTCTTCGGAATTTAATATATATAAGTACCTATAAGAGTTCTTTGTTAGTTTTACGATACTATACTACGCCGACCCAAAACGGCCGCTATTTATTAATTTGGATACTAGTAAGGAATGGGGCTTCGGTATATATATATACTATATTAAAGATAACGTCATCGATACTACGGTAGTACCGAAGTAGAAATCGCTCTAGTCTATCCTCTTTTTATCGAGATAACTAACTTCGATTAAAACTAAATACTAGCCTACCGAACTAGAAATAATCGGTATTATATAAATAATTAAGAAAGTCCGTTATATTATCGAAGTATTAATTAGTATTATAATTATTTATACTAATTATATTTCTATAATAGGGATTATGAGGTAAATATTTATAAATATTATATTTATAAAAAAGTTAAATCTACGCTTTATCCGAGTTTTAGAATATTTATAACGTTTTAATCTTAAAGTTAAGTATAAACTAAATAAAACGAATATTATATTAAATACTTTATCTCGTCTCGCTAGTTAATTATATCGTCCTAAAATAAACGAAGTAATTCTTAATACACTCTTAACTTTTCTAGTTAATATTATTATAATAAATAACGAATTTAAAATAAGGATTCGTAACACTTATATAAAACTACATTAGGTTAGAATTATTAATACCGTCGAAAAGAATACTACCCTAGAAGAAGAAAATAACGCAGCGAAGTTCCTTTATAAATTTATCAATAACCTACTCTACTTTAATAATATTAAATACGGATTATATTTATATTTACCGACTACTCTTAAATATAAAGTTTTTTAGAAAATTTATAATTAAAATAGGGCACCCCGGCTATACTAGGACGTATAAGAAATTTATAAAAAATATTTATATATTTAATATATCGATTAAGTTTTATAAATACCTTCGGTATTACCTTTACTATTAATTATATTAAATATTAAAATATTAGTTATATAAGTCTCTATAGCCGATCTACTCACTATTTAAATCTTTCGAGACTATTATTATCGATTTTATCCTTAGGTTACTAAAGGTTTCTATAAATAAAAATTATATAATATTCGTTATATATAAATTTAATAAGATTATAATATTTATCGCCGGCGAGGTAGCTTAAAATAGTTTTTAATAAATAACTCGGTTATTAAATAAATTAATATTACTCGGCTAGGGCCTACCTTCTATTATTATTAATAATCGAGACTACTAGTTCATTAGTTAATTATAAAAGAAGATTATAATTAAACTTAAAGTAGATATATTCTATTTAACTATATATTACCTATAAACTAACGGGTAGTCGGAAAAGTTAAACGAGGTCGTCGAAATTACTCTATACTACTTCTTATTTACCGTCGATACTTCTATTTAGCCGAAGGTTTTACTATAGTTATCTATAGTATTAAATAATTTAATTAAATATAGTAGTACGCGTCTAGCCTTTATAGAGGTATTATATGGATTTAAAATTAAAGAGTTACTAGATTTACTATATATTAATTATCTTAATATATCCGATTTTAACGTAACGGACGTTTACGCCGAAACTTTCCGCGACGCCGAACTTCCTACTACCGAAATAAATATTAATATTAAACTTCCTACTATAGAAGTATAGTACGGTAATACTATAAAAACCTTCCGCGAGTTTAATTACTTTAATATAAATACTTTTCTAGTAGTTTATCGACCTAAATATATAAATACGTAAGATATTATTACATTTATATCGCTATATATAAAAGAGTAGTACGACGTTAATTATAAATTTATATTTTTTAAAGTTAGTAATATAGTATACCTACGGTTTTACTACGGTTATTAAATAACCTAGTATCTTATCTAAAAAGACTAGTTAATAATTTAACGACCTTTTTTAAATTATAAAATATATAAATAGACTAGCGTATCGTCTAAAACTTCCGACTACTATAATTATTTATAATATAATTTCGGTTATTTACCTTAAACCGGTACCGGGCCTAGATTTATATAAGAGAGAGTCCGTTATTCTACTACTTATCGTCGTCGATAACGAGGATAAATAGGAGGTAAATAGGTTACTATAAAAGCGCTAGCGCCGGTTCGGAAGAGTAAAGAATATAATTATATAATACTTTATTCGATAGAAGGGATATAAACCTAAAGATAATAAATAAATATTTATTAAATAACTATAATATACTTTAGAACTAATAGACGACTTTAAGTAAATTTATAATTATTTCGCTAGGATATCCTACTAACCTTTCGGTTTTATAGAAATAATTTATTATAACGCTTTTAATTTAATAAAAATACCCCTTTATTATTATATTAAACTTGACGGAATTACTCTTATTATATTTTAAATATTTAGTCTATTTATAGAATCGTTATAGGTTTATATTATCGAGGCGATAATTTTATTTATAAAATAGTAATTAATATAATTATACCGATTTATTTATTTATAATTAGTTCCTTAGCGCCGAAGCCTACCTATATTAATAATTCGCTCTTAACGAACTAGAATCAATTAACTATTACTACTTTATAGAATATAATCTTATTAAGATTATTAACGGGCTCGAAATTAAAGTAGGTAATTTATTTAATCCGATATTTCTAATAAAAGATATTTATAACGCGAAGTTTGAAATAAAGCGAAAGGCCTTAAGAAATCTTACTCCTATATAAATATTAATAGAAGATTTATATATAGGCGATTAATAGGTTAGGTATTTTAAAGATTATTAAAATCGGGTATCTTATCTCTTCTTTTTAAAAACGTTATATTATACTATTCTAAAATAGAATTTAATAATCGTTATTATAAATTATATTTATAAAACGAATAAATATAAATTTCCTCTATTTATTATTACCGGGACGACTATTTTAAATATATTATTCTATATTACTTTCTATTTCCTAATATAGGAAGAGATTAAAGACTACGTCTAGGCCCTTTAATAATACCGCGATATAATTCTAGAACTCGATATTCTAGATCCGCTCGTTAATATTACCGACCGCGAGAAGGCTCTAATAGTAATTTATTTTCGTATCTTCTTAAAAGTCCCTAATTTACTATATACATAATATATTAATAAAGACGTTATTACTAATTATAAAAGTAAATTTAAAACGAAAGAGGATTAAGAAAAATTCTATACCGCCTAGTTTACTATTATTTATATTTATATAAAGAAAGATTTCGAAAATAAATAATAATAACTATATAAAGACTATCTCTTTAAAGACGCCTTTGTTTACTAGTATTTAATAAAGACGTAGATTAACCCTTATAAAAGGAAGTTTATTAAAGTCTTTACTAATTAAATTCTTTATTTCTAGAATAATATTAATTCTAAAAGTAAAAGCGGCTATTAGGGTTTAAAAAGAGAGTTGAAATTTTCGATAAATAAAACGCGTTATTATTTTTCTATAGATATACCGGCTAATTTATATAAGGGACTTTAAAACGGTAATCGATAAAATTAATAACCTCCTAATTCGTTAATTTAGAATATATATTAATGAGCTAGAAATAAGTAAAATACGCCTTCTTTATAAATATCGGGTTCCTCCGTTTAGGGATATAAAAACTCTAGTAATATTATTTATATTTAGAAAAATAATCGCGTAGTTAACTAAAATAGATAATAATCTTAAAGTTTATACCGACACGTATACTAGATATTCTAGACTATCGTATATTTATAAGGTAAAAGTAAAGATAGAAAGTAATATTAATATTCTTAAAATCGAAGATATTTATCTTTACTAGCTATATATTAAACTAGTTTTTTCGTTAACGCGAGAGTTAATTATTAAAATAGAGGATAACTAGAATATCCCCTCTTTAATAAGGGTATAAAAGTTAGTAATTATATACCTTAAAGGTAGACCTACTAGCCTATAAAAACTTCCGACGAGAATTGAGTTTACGGTTAAATAAATTACTCGACGATACTCTTTTTATTTCGAATAAGTAGATAAATATCTTTTATAATATAATACCCTATCCTCCCGAATTTTTATACCGAGATCGCCCGTATCTATACCCTAAATAAAAGGAGGAGTTATATTAAAAGGGGGAGTTATATTAAAAGAGAGAGTTATACCGAGACGGAGTTAAATAATTATAACGAGCTAGGTCGAGTATAAAGAGACCGACCTTACTATTAATATTTATTTTATAATAATTAATTTAGATTTAAGAGTTTAATATAGAAGATTTCTCTCTTAACTAGTATACCGACTAGGGGCTAGGTTAATTACCTTTATTATATCGGCGTTAACTCTAGCTCTAGTTCTATATCGGCAAGTCCAGAAAAACAATTCTGTAAAATCGCTACTTAATCGGTGCAAAATGCGCATTTTGCAGCCTTGGCAAATCTTGGCGCCAAGATTTTTAAGATAGAGTTAAGGTCTGCGCGGGAGCGCTAAACTTAATCCTAAAAGTAGCTTTATAGCCCTATAGGGCAACGCTAGTAAAAATCTAATTAAAAATTCGGAATCTAGGCTAAAAATAAATTTAGTAAAATTTTTATATTCCTATATAGGGGCCCTAGTCTAGATACTATAAAAAGTCAAAGTTCAAAAAAAAAAAAAAAAAGTTACAAAATCGGTGTAATATCGCTACTTAATCGGTGCATAATTGTTAGGCCACAGTGCCTAGGGTGTTTATAGTAATGTGAAAGCAAGTATAAAGCCTTAGTGGGAAAAATAATCTTTATATTTAAATAATAGAATTAATCTCTAAAGAATTAGAGCGAGGGCTCCGAGCCTCCTATTTCTAAAGGGGCTCCGGAGTACCGGAAACTATAATATAATATTATAATATAAATAGCGTAACCACGCCGTATACTCCCTATATAGGATTTATATATTATACTTAATAGTTATTATAAAGCTAGTCTTAGTATAGTATAATAATTACCTCCTCTTCTAGGGGTTTCGCCCTCGAAACTAATAGGTATTAATTTAATATTTCTATACTCCGACGAAGGAGTATAATATAGGAGAATCTAAATTAAATAGGGCGTACGCGTAACGCCTACGTCTCTTATTTAATTTTATTAATTCTCCTATCTTTATAATAATAATATATTAAGAAAAACCTTTAAACCTAGTAGGAAAAAGGGAGGGAAATAAATTATATCTTAAAGTTTAATAATACGTCGCGTATAGTTCGTAATCGGCGTAGTTATATAGTTATAGATTATATTAGGTATTTAATAAAAACCTCTAAACTTAAAGGGAAAAGTAAAGGAAAGAATATTATAATTACTATCGAAAACTATAAACCTTTATTACTAGTAGGGCTTTAGCGATATCGGCGGTAGAGTAAATTATTCTACTTTATTATTTAGGAAGGACTCTAGTTATAGGAGTGAATATATACGGGTAACGGTTTTAGTATAGGTACGAAGCCTTCGCCGATCTTTTAACTTTTCTTCTTCTATAATATCCTACTATCTTTTATATATATAAACTCCTATATACTACTATCGATAGCTATATTATATTTAGACTTTTATTAATTTATAATAATCTCGGCCGTATTTTTAAGCTCTTTCTTTAAGGTTATAAATATTATATATATATTCCGTAGGTAAGACTAGAGTTAATATATTATAGTTTAAATAAGTCTTTCTTTTCTTCTTTTAAATTCTTTCTTTAAACTTATAATTATTAAAGTAAATAAATAACTTATTCTATCTTTAAATAAGGTATTTATTCATATTTTAAAAGAATTAATATTATCGTAATATTTGTTTTATTTTTAAATTATTAGTTTTATACTTTACTTTATCAGCGATACGTATATAACTAGATTACTTTAATACTTAATATATTAGTTTAATCTCTACGGTATACGATATTAATAATAATATTTAAATATTTAATATATCCCCGACCCTCGCTCCCCGTAAAATAACCGCCCGCTTTACTCCTACCCCGCTTTTATCCGTACTTTTATACCTCCGTTACTTTAAGTAAATAAACCTAGATAACTACGTCCTATATAATAAAGTATTATATATAAAGTATATTTATTACGTAAAGAATAAGTACTTATATAATTTTATATATCGTTTATATTCTAAAACCGAATTATATTAACGTATCTAGATTCCGTCTAAATTTTATACCTTTATAAATTTTCTTTTTAATTATTTAAAACGTCGAGGCCTTAATAAACGTCTTCGCGAGTAGGTCGCTAGGTATACGAAAGATATCGTAATCTTTCTTCGGGAGATTAAATTTAAAAACGGCGACGTTAAAAAAGGGAAGGATATATTATAATTAATATCTCGGTTTATTATAAACGTCGAGGGTATAAATAATATCTTTTATACTCTAATAAGTTAATATAGTTTAAATATAATTCGTATATTAATAACTCTTTAGGGAGGGATTATTACCTAGGATACGGGTACGCCTTAAAGTAGGATTATATAATATTAACTTAATAATTTTCTCGAATCGACGGACGAAGATAAAACCGATAATAAAGACGAGGACGATACTCGTATACGGTATATACGAAACGCCTCCGAATATAACTTTTCTCCCGGCCTTAATCCCGCTACCGATTAATTTAATATATTTATTATTAACGATCTCGATATTATCGATCTTATTTTATTCTTTAATAATATATAAAAAATTATAACGTCTAGTTATAAAGCTCTTTTAATTAAGGATAATATAAAGCCTCGCCTTTAATACGGCGGTATAGAGGATACGAGTCGTTATATTTTAAATAAATTAATATCTTCTCGCGAGGTTTTTAAGGAAGAAGTTAAAGATAAGGAAAAAAATCTTAATCTTAATTTTATTTTTACCCTTTATTTTTTAATTCGAGTTCCCGGCCTTAGCCCTACTCGTAAATAACCGAGTCTTAATATTAAGAAAGCTGGCCGCCCTAGATATAAATATACCCGCGAGCGCCCTACTAGTCGTAAAGATATATCTCGCTCGAAGTCGACTGGTAAAAAGTAATTAATAGTAATTAATAATTAATAACGCTTCCTCTTCCTATTCTTTATTTTCTATACTTTTTTTATTTTCGTATTCTCTTCGAATACTTCTCGTAGTTCTAGCGCGTTATCTAAAGTATTTATATTAACCTATTTATTAAAGGTTTTTAATTATCCTAGTTATTTTATAAAATAAAGTACCTCGCTTTTTATCTTCTTCTTTTTTAGTACCTTTTCTACTTTTTATTCGTTCGTATTATTTATTAATTTTAATAGAGGTATATTAAGGATCGAAATATCGCTTTATTATTAATAATACGGCTCTAAAAACGATATATAAAAAATATTATAAATACGATAACTAGTTAATAATCTTAGGCGGTACACTTATATTCCGACGGTATCCAAAATCTTAAATAATCTAATTACTTTATAAGAGAGCTTTTTATTTAGTCGTTTTTACATTAAGTTTTTAATTAATAATAATATAAGGTTATTTATATTAAATGATTTCGGCTTATACCTTTTATTATAACTATATTTCTACGCCTCGACCGCGATAACCTATACTCTTATTAGGTACTCTCTTAAAGTATTTAATTTTTTAATCCTTTTTTATACCGACGGTACTTCTCCCTCGTACGTCTCGCCCTCGAGACGCGGTTTAAGAGATAGATTATAACTATATATAGCTATAAATAGTATCTATTTTATTATCGTATACTGCGCGTTATAGTATACCTATTCTATTATAAGTAAAAGTATTATTTAATTATTTTACTCGCTTAAATAGAAGGTTCTTAAATAGTATTCTAGGGTTTAGTTCTAGTATTTTATCTAGTTATCCGTCTACGGATAAAATACGGTATTTAGGCGCTTTTTAATTTTTATTAAATAATATACCTTTAACTAAAACGTACTCGTAAAGATAGAATCTTTATTAGAAATAATTTTATTAGGAACTCTAAACTTTAAGATAACTTTTTCGAATATTAATTTTATTAACCCCGTAGAGTCGATCGTTTTAGTAGTTAGGATATATTATAATATTTTTATATACCTATTTATAACTATAAAGACCGTATTATAAACGCGTTTATATTGTTTATTTAGGGGTAAACTAGTAATAAAATTTATTATAATTTCCTTTTACGGTCCCGTAGGATATAATAAAGAACCGATCTCGTTATAGAGGCGGTATCGATATACCTTAACTCGCTAGTATATATTATATATATCGATATATTCTCGTACGTCGGCCTTAAGAGTACTCTAGAAATATTTTTTAATAAATAACTCCGTTATCTTCTTAACGTTAAAGTACCCCGTTAATATATCGTTATAATATCGTTTTAATAACTCTTCGCGGATTAATCCTTTTTTAAATATATAAATCTTATTATTATATCTAAGAATTAATATAGAATTTAAAATCTATACTCCGGCGGAACGCTAATGATCCGTTTATATAATTTCGGCGATTTTTATTTACGAGAAGGAATTATTCTTTTATAAAACGCGAATTATTTTAATTATTAATAAGCTTTTAACGTTATAAACTATTTCGTAAAGTATTATTAACTTAATAATAATACGTAGAATAAATAGTCTATAGTCTATAGTTCTAGCGATAAGGTTAAATAGTTCCTTTACTACGTTGTAATTAATTTAAGTAAATATCTTATTTAAACTCTTTAGAATTTCCCGTCTAGGTATTAACTCTTTAGGCCTAGATAAATATATTATTAAAGAATATATCTTTTTTACGGTAAACTTTAAAGACCCTAGTAATATAAGTTTTACGTATACTAGGTTTTACGCGACGTCTACGGATATATTACTTAACGCCGGCGAAGTACTATTTACCTTTAGATCTTTTATATTTATAAATATATCTCGTATTATAACGAAAATAGGGCTTTAATTAATACCTTTTAAATTTAATAACTTTTATTATAATATAAGTAATATATTATTTAAAAAATTATCTTGGCCTTTATAATTAAGACGATACGAGGGGTTATCGGCTAGGTTACTCTTCCTAGAATAATACGAAATTAAGAAATTAAAAGATAAAAGTCTTATTACCTAGCGCGTTTAATAATTATTTAGTTACTTAACGTTTATAAAACCCCTTAAATTATTATAATCGATTAAGACTTCTACTTTATATAAACTACCCTCGAGGTAATATTATTATTATTTAAATATTATAACGATTACGAGGAGCTCTTTATTATAAATCTCGTATCGAACTTTTAAACCCTATATTTTACGGGACTAGAAAACGATAGGATATTATTCGTTATTATCTTATAACTATATTAAAATCGTAGTTATGGTAAAATTAAAAGTGTTTATCTTAATCCGAATTTTTAATTCTAGATTAAAGTATATTAAAATAAATAATATACGAGAATAAATCGCGAAGTAGGTAAAATACTTACTCTACCTCTTTAGATTATTTAAATAAACTAAATTTTTTATTATCTTAACTATTTTTTAATAGACCCGTTAATAGCCCTATTATCTATAAATAACGATAGATAAATTAATAATAAAAATTAATAAAGCCTAAAAATACTTATATATTATAAAAGGACTTTAGTTTTAGTTAAAATTAAATCATATTAATCCTACGTTCGTTTATCGAGATACCTTCGGTATTTATAATAAACCCTAGAAACTTAATTAACCGAGTAAAGAACTCGTATTTCTTAAGACTCGCGAATAAAGAATATTTTTATAGGCGTTCGAGTATTTATCGTACGTAGTTAATATACTCCTCTTTTAAATTTAAATAAATTAGGATATTATTTAGATAAATGATATAAAATATATTTATTAAGCCCGCTAACGATTTATTAATATAAATTTAAAAAGTAGTAGATATATTCGTTAAATTAAATAGTATTATTATATATTCGAAAAGATTATACTATATACGAAATATTATCTTTTATTTATCGCCTTCCTTAATTCTTATTCGATAATAAATATCTTTTAAATTAAACTTCGTGAATTATATAGCGTTATTTAGGCGGTTTAGCGTTTTATTAATTAAGGGTAACGGGTAGCGATTCTTAATAATAATCTTATTAAGACCTCGGTAGTCGATATATAGTCGTAGTTTATTATCCTTCTTTAGAATAAAAAGGATAGGAGTCTTAACGGGGTTTATAAAGTACCTAATTTAACCCTTCGTTAAGGCGTCGTTTAGGTATCTCCTTAACTTTATTAATTCTAAGTTTAATAAATTATAGAGAGGCCCGTATAGCGGGTTACCCTTTATATTAATTATATAATCGCCGCCCTTATACGACGGTAATCGACCTACTTCTTTATTTAAAAAGATATCGTTAAAATCTATAAGTTTATTAGGAAGCGTAGGCGGTACGATAATAAAATTATTAAAAGATATTATATTAACGGTGGTATCGCTTTTCCTAGCCTTATTCTTATTAATAGGATTTTAATTAAAGGGACTAGCCTTAGTATAAATTAATATATATATAACTGGCTACGTCCTTAATAATTTCGTAAAATCCTTAAATAATTCTAATATATACGTATTCGGCGCGATATCGAACCGCTAGGTATATATACTATAGTCGGTTTAGATCTTCTTCTTTTTTATAACCGGTATATTTATAATAATAGGCGAGCCTTTCTTATTAATAAAGTAAAAGATATTATTATACTCCCTAGTTTATCCCTATAAATCGGTTAACCGGTAAACGATATTATAAATATTATAATAATAAATAAATTGCCCGTTTATTTACTTTAAAGTCGGTAACGGCTCGCTCTTAAGACGCTCTAAGTTATACTACTATATAAATATCTCGTTAATAATATTTATCTCCGCTCCTAGATCTTTATCTATTTTAATACGAATAATTTTTATATCGATATTAATTAGGTTCGTAATAACTTCGTTATTAATATTTATACTCGGTCGGGTTTTTATTTCTTTTTATTCCCTCGGGATAAAGACTTCCTTAAGGGTTTATTATTTTTTAACTCGGCGGTATAATCGCCGATATAATTAATAATCTTTATTTTCTTCTCCGGATATTTATTAAAGTAATAACCGAGTTTATAATAATTAAAGTATTTAATATCCTTAAGATTCTTATCGCTCGCGTAAATCGTATACGTTTTATTTATATTTCTACGATTACCCTTATTAAAACCTTATCCTTTTATATTAAATTTATCTTTATTATCTCCGCTTTTTAACCCCTTTTTATACCTCTTCCGAGATTTTAATTAATTATTTTAATTATTATTTTATATTTTAAAATCTCGATTAAGATTATATTCGTAACGCGCCGTAAATAATATAAATTCGGTTCGTTTAGTAGGAATACTTTAGGCCCGGTTAATTTCTTTTAAAATATTAAGTCTTAAACGGGTTATTAGATAAATTATCTATTACTCTTTATTATAGGGAGGTAATTCGGTTTCTAGGGTATTAAGGTAAATATCGAAATCTCGTATTAATTAATTATTCCTTTAACGTATATATTAATATTTAAGATTCGTATTTATAACTCGGTTTAAAGGGTCTTTAATTACGTTAAGTAAATAGTTTATAAAGAACTTTTACGTTAATATATCTACTAGATAAAGTTTCTTATATTTATTTTATAACTTCTTAATTTACCCCTTTAAGTAAGGTATCGTATATAAAATCTTCTTTTCGTTTATTTAAAAGTTTATAAATATTAAACGGAACGCGGTCTCCGCGTCGTAGATTTATTCTTAATAATTTTACGGATTCTTCGTATAAAAATCCCGTAGTTTCGATAACCGTAAATTACCTTAATTTATATTAAAACCGATTTAACTACGACCTACCGTCGGGCCGCTTTCGTCTTCTATGTTTAATTCTTAAGGATTATCTTCGATTTCCTTATCTCCTTTACCTACGATAATACGTCGTAAGTTTTCGATATTCTTCTAAATTATAATAATAGAGGCCTCTTTCTCGAGGGCTTTCTATTTACGTTTTAATTTTATGAATTATTAATCTACCGTAAGATTAATATTCTTTAATAAATCTCCCGTATTCTCGTTTAGAGTATTAATCCTATATATCTCGCCTTCGGGACGATTATTTTTAAAAAGATCTTTTATACTTTTAACGGATTATTACCTAAAAAGGTTAAAAGAGATTAAAATTATTAAGTTATAATATTTAAGGTATTTATAATAATATAAAAGTAAATATAAAGCCTTAGTAGGAAAAATAATCTTTATATTTAAATAATAGAATTAATTTTTAAAGAGTTAGAGCGAGGGCTCCGAGCCTCCTATTTCTAAAGGGGCTCCGGAGTACCGGAAATTATAATATAATATTATAATATAAATAACGTAACTACGCCGTATACTCCCTATATAAGATCTATATACTATATTTAATAGTTACTATGAAGCTGGTCTTGGTATAGTATGATAATAATATATTTAGAATGCGGGACATAAGTAAATACGTATTTCTAGTATTTTATATAATTTCGGTATAAAATATATAAAAATCGGGGTTTCTGGACTTACCGATATAGTTAAAATAATAACGTTACTAGGCTCTTAAGACCGTGGATATAATATATTAATATCGAGGATAAATTTTAATAAATTAGTTTAATAATTAAATTAACTTAACGACGTTAAAATAATTTTATTTTTTTTAAAAAAACGTCGGATTTAAACGATTTAAAGTCTTTCTACTATAAGCGCGTTTTTCGGCGAGGATAAAAGTAAAAATAACGAAAACCTTATTTATATTTATTTTATAACGATTTTATTATTAAACGCTAGTTATATTACCTAGTTATATATTATATTTAAAGATCTACTTATTTAGAATCTAAATAAATATAACGTCGTCGTCGTTAACGGTATTAGGGATAAAGTAGTAGTTTTACTATTATATACCCGCGTCGCCCGAATAATACGCGGTCGTAGTACTATAGTAACTACGGGTACTAACTAGATATAGGGGGGGTATCTATTTAAAGAATTAAAAAGTATCTTTTTAAGAAAAAGAGGTATCTCTATATTAGGACCTCTAATTTTCTCTAAATAAATTAATTTTATTACTATTCTACGCTAAAGTAGACTAAATAGCGGAAAATTTTCTTAATAAAAGATTATAACTTCGCTATAATAGTTAATAAATATAATATTAACTCGGAACGAGAGAGTTAATATTATATAACGATATTAAACTCGTATAATTCTAGAAGTATCGGCTTCGTTTTTCTACGCCCACGCGTTCAATATTTTAGAAACACGTAATAAGAAAAAAAGAAAATATAACGAAGGATTTTTGATTTACTTTGAAATCTACCGAAAAAGTAGAATTTTGAGGTAAGAAATAGAGTTATATAATAACTAAGAGATATAAGAAGTCCTAGGAGTGTATATTTAAAAAGAATATATAATTCGGTTAAATAAAAGTGTACGTTTCGGTATTTAGATTTATATAAAGTTTATATTAAGATTTAAATAGTTATTTATACTTTATTATTATCGCTACTTACCACTATCTACCCTATATATATACTCGTTTTTAACTTCCTATCTTTATCCTTCCTATATTTTATTATCGCTTTATTATCGTCTTATTATCGCTTTATTATCGTTCTATTATCGCTTTTACTATCGCCTTTATTATCGCCCTTTTAGATACCTTGTTATCGTTAATTATATTTTTATAGTCCCCTTATCCTAACCTAGATCCAGTAATTATATTAAATATTTAAAAAGTAATAAATAATATATTTTAATAATACCTCTCGCCCCCTATAAAGAATAAGACGTTCGATAATCTAGATTAAATATAGGACCGCCTATAGGATTAGGTTTTTAATTAGGGTTTTACTATTTCTATAAATTATTATAATATTAATAGAAAGAGCTATAATTATATTTATTATAAAAAGAATATTATAAATAGGAGGAAGCTCCCTATATATACTAGTAAAATTAATCTAGAAAATAATAAAACTAGGAAGTAAAAGATAATAAAGATTAAGGTAAAGGGTTATAAATAGTAATACTTTATTATATAGAAACCCGTTATCCGTAGTAGTAAGGATAAAATATAAGTTTTGGGCGTTAGTAAATAGAAATATATATACGATTTAATAATAAATCTACTTTTCTACTATATATACTTTAATTGGAATAAAGACTACGTTAAAACTTTAGAGTTTTTTAAAATAAACTATTTAATAAAGTTTTTATATAATTAATCCGAACGAGTATTAAAGTATACTCCGAAGGAGCTTAACTAGGTATTTATTATCCCGAAAAAGAAATACTATAATTTTATATTATTAATAACTCGCTCGCGGGAGGATATATTAAACGGGTTTTTATAAACTTTAAATAATAAATAGTTTAAGGCTGAATACCGATATAGTTATTTTAAAAATAGTACTACTAGTACTTTTATAAAAAGAATTCTTTAATAAATTATTATTATTAATAATTATTAACGCCGCCTAGTAAAACGCTTCTATAGCGATTTTATAATTTAGAGCGATATTACTTTTAATATTAATACTATTAAACTACTACTCTTTATAGCGGTTAGAATTACGAATATAAATATAACTTTCTTAGCTATATTATTATTCGCTATTTAAGAATCCGAAGAAATATATAATTTTTTCTTTTACGTTTTAAATTATAAATTTTAGAATAACTATCTACCTCCTCGTCTTATTCTCGCGGATTAAAGTAAAGACTTTATCGCCGTACTCTTATTATAATTTCTTAACTACTAACTCTAACTATATAATTAGTATATAATTTAGAATATTAGGGCTAGGGTTAACTATTTTAAAAAAAGTTATTCGAAAAATAAAAAAGATAAAATTTACGATACTATTTAGTCCTAGATAAAAAGTAACTTTATTTTATTTAACGAGAACCGGGAGGTACTATTGACCCTATTATAATTTAATAAAAAGATTTATTTCTTGAAAAACTAGGTCCCGAAAGAGCTACTAGTTCTATAATATTTAATATAGGATTATCGTAATCTTAAAATAAATTCTATATAAAGGAATAAAGGGATTTATCTTATCCTTTATATTATTATAAATTTTTAAATCTCTATCGAAAACGCCGTTAAAGTTATAATAGTAGAGCTACGATTATTCTACCGTGAATTACATTTAGAAGAAGATCGGTCGCGTATTAATATCCTAAAAGTAATTGATTATAAGGCGTTTAATATCGTTATCGGGAAAGTATTAATTTATACTATCGAGAGGACGAATTCTAAATAGATAACCGTAAAAGTCTTTATTACTAAAATTGAGTAAAAGAACGAGGATAAAATTAAAGATTCTTCCCCTAATCTAGAATTATTATACGACTATAAACTATATATCTAGTTCGCGTTATTATATCGTTACTATTTTCTACGAGTTTATATTAAGGGATTTTTAATCCCGTTATCTCTTTTCTACTTCTATTAATAACTAGAAGATACTCCGGTACTTTAAAAGTAGAAACCGCGATATTATAATTAAATACTTCTACCGGATAAAAAGGATACGGCTAGATTTCGCGAATTTAGTAAAAATAAATTCTTTATAGTAGTAGCGTATCTTTAGTAACTATATAAAACTCTTTTTAAATAATTAATTAATAAATTAATTATTTAATTTAAAAACTTTTCTATTAACGTGACTAGGACTTATAAGGTATATAAAGAACGGATATATAATATCTCGATTAAACTTCCTACGCCGCCGTTTATTAAAAAAGTATAATAGGCGGCTTTATAAAAGAAGAAGAAACATCGGCAAGTCCGGAAAAACAGTTCTATAAAATCGCTGCTTAATCGGTATAAAATGCGTATTTTGCAGCCTTGGTAAATCTTAGCGCCAAGATTTTTAAGTTAGAGTTAAGGTCTGCGCGGGAGCGCTAAACTTAATCCTAAAAGTAGCTTTATAGCCCTATAAGGCAACGCTAGTAGAAATCTAATTAAAAATTCGGAATCTAGGCTAAAAATAGATTTAGTAAGATATTTATATTCCTATATGGGGGCCCTAGTCTAGATACTATAAAAAGTTAAAGTTCAAAAAAAAAAAAAAAAAAAGTTGCTAAATCGGTGTAATATCGCTGCTTAATCGGTGCATAATGTGCTTAGAATGCGGGACATGAGCAGATACGCATTTCCAGTATTTTGTATAATTTCGGTATAAAATACGCAAAAATCGGGGTTTCCGGACTTGCCGATGAATACGATAAAACTACTATTTATAAACTAACTACTTTCGAGGCCTTTAAAAGGGAAATTAAGAACCGCGAGTAAATAATAACTACCTTGGGCGAGAATACGAAGAATATATATAAAAGTAAAAATAGGAGCGGGAGTAAAACTAGAGCGACGGTAATATTATTAATAATTTACTCGAAGTTCTATCTTTATTTATTTAATAATAACCTTCGTTTTTTTAAGTAAAACTACGCCGCCCCCGTAATAAAAAGGCCTTAAAATAGTTATATAAACCCGTCTTTAATAGTTAAGAAAACCCTCCTACTTTATCCGCTCCGTTAATACTCGGGCGGCGATAGCCTAAATTTATTAAAACGTAGGAGTAAATTTAGGGCGAGTCGTAGCCTCGCTAGGTAAAAGTAAAGGGTCTTATATTAAAGATAGAGGCTAAAGGTAAAACCGCCCCTATAAGAAAATAATCTAAGAACAACCTTATCGCCGCTATAAATATTAACGAGCGGGAGTCGCAGGAGTAAATAATTATCAACGCGGCGTTTTTAAATAAGTTTAGCTAGTAGTATAGGGCGGAATACTAGGGTAGAAGAGCGATAACAATATATATAAGGCCTAAATGGGGTGGCTAAGCAATAGTAATATATATAAGAGCGATATACCGCGTATAAGTATTTATGGTAGTGACGGTAACGTAGTAGATAGTGAGGTACTTAGATTTAGGTGTGAACCCCATATAAATCTAAATGGCTTAGTATCCCGAAACGTGCGCTCCTATCTAACCGAACTGTGCGCTCCCCCCAAATGTGCGCTCCTAGGACTTCCCGCAAGAGATACCCGAATCGCTTCGGTGCCTTTCTCATAGGGCCATTAGGATAGATTCGTCAGCGTTTCCTTGATATCGTCTCTGATAATGGATTCATTTTCGCCTCCTCTGATATCGTTCCAGGATGGTCAACTTTCGTGTCCGGCCCCACCAGCTTATGGGATGACAATATCCCGCCTCAAGAATTTGCCTCCGCGATACACACGTCGATGGTCCTGCTGATGAATTCAGGCTCCATGTAGCTGCGTACTCTCGGCGAAAGCTCCGCAGCCGAGAGCAAAGACTCCTGCCGGATCTGTGGCGTCTCCGACATGCGCCCCGATGAATCGGCACGAGGCCCCGACTAAAGGGCTTACACGAATGAGTGGCATTTAGAGATTCATTCAGGACCAATTGGATATTCGATTATGTACTGGGTCGTCCAATCCTAAAACTCCGTCGGCCGATGGGGTTGCGGGTAGGCCGTGCTTCGTTATCGTTTGAGTTCTAGACTATTGTCCGAAGTGTCTGATCTTCATGTGTGTGGATACTCGCCCAGGTTTTGCCACCAAGCAATTCTTCGCTCCCGCTTCGCAAAACTTCTGGCCAGGCCCATTTTCGTAGCTGTTGTGTTCCTAGCGCTCATTGGGGTTCTGGCAGCTGAGTGAGTTGACTCATATTGCTGTCGTTCTCGGTCTTGCGTTGGCTGCTGCCTGGGCGCTAATACGCTTGTCTTGGAGGGTCGCTTTGGGTTTGAGGAATAGCGATAGGCATCCAGGGCTTCATTGAGGCGACCTCTCGCCGCAGAAAGTGGCGTCAGTCATGTCGTCAACGAGTGTGGGCCTCGTGGGTGCTCCATCGAATCGAGCTTGGCTTGGGAATGGGTTGCACGTTTTCGCCAGCGTTCGAGAAACATTGCTGACAATAAAGGAATGCAGCTGAACGGGAGCCCCCACTTTAGCAGCATGATTGCGGTTGGATCTGTCATCGCTCGAGTCATTCGGGACCTTTCCGTCCATTTTCAAATGTTGGCGGCATATGTGTGATATCACTTTGGGAACAGCAGCGTCAGGGCCATTCACTAATCCAGATCGCTTCGCGCGCTGTGACAATACGCTACGACAGTCCTCATTCTGTCAGTCCATCACATGCACTACAGAAGTTTGCGGTGAAACACAGCCTATCAGTCCCTCTCCCTTCTCCTCAAGAGGAAAATCGTCTGGCAGCTTTGACAAGGCCCTCCGATGAAAAGCCATCGATTGGACAAAATAGACGAGTTTCCTCCTTGAGCTGGTTGGTTCCTGGCTGCCGAAACTGCTGCCAAATGCATGCGCAGCCGAGTTCCACACCTCCCCTGAGAGTTATAGTTGTCAGCAAACAACGCATCCCTTGGCTGGCGCTGGAAAGCTTCATTTCCTTCTATACGACATACATTTCAGGCAACCTTGAGCATCCTGGATGACCACTCCATTGACTATCACGGCTTTCAGGTTGCTATTGGAAGATCGGCTTGCAGCGGCTGCCCAAATCTTCCAGTCATCATCGATGACTGGAAGTAGTGAAGCTTGCAGTCGATTGGTTCGCAACAGCCCTCGAGCGTAATGGTATTGTACAACCGAAGATGACTTGATGATACTGGAGCAGGCTGACGACGGCGGACAGGGTTTATCAACAAGATTGATCTCGGGGTCCCTTACTAGCTAGAGTAGTCGTCCTCCAGGCATCCCTGTTAATTCTGCCTATCTTGAAAAGGCGGACGAACACTTGCTAGCCTGTTAGGCTGCGAGAGTCCTGTGCTTTCCGCCCATCAGAATCGCCTAGCCAGCTGCAAGACTATACGTAGCTTGACACGTAATCTTGAGTGAGTGAGTTTTGCTACAAGGCATTTTGGTCTTAGGAGTCTGACCAGGTTATTGCCTGATCGTGGATGGCAGCCAGGCTCCTGCCGTGAGGGAGACTTGGCTGTTTTACTGAAGCAGACACAAAGTGAGCGTATGCGCCTTTAGACGCTTCTGAAGCCTGCGCTCATGCCAATGCGAACTGTCAGCTACATCGACTAGAGGACACACGATTTCGAGCAAGCTCGCTTATTCTGCATACAGAACAGCATTCGATTTGCGAATGTTGAGCACGTCGCCCAACGAGCGCTGCAAATGGTGCTGTCGATTGGCTAGGGTCATCCTGCCATGCTCGCATTGTCAAAATATGAGGCCTTAGCGTGTTGTTGCGTGACTGATACCATTTCGAGAATACATTCCACGAGGACGTAGTTGAGAACAAGTTTACAAGTCACGTTTTTGTCTTTACAAGGGAGTCCAGCTGGTAAGAATAGTCATATGCTTACTCAATAAGGCTTTCAAAATGAATACTGAATCTGGCCCTCGAGAAAGGCTTGGGGAGTGTTATGTTTGCGGACCATGAACGCCTCGGTCATGCACCGAAAACCGTTCTCGCTCAAATGTAGAACTCTGCAATTGTTCGGAGCTGTCTGTCCTAATTGCCCCGCCCTCTTTTCTGATATAACAGCCGTTCAACTTCTGAGATACCCCATTAGATTTCGACGCTTTGCCTGTAGGCCATCTGACGTCTGGCATTAATGGAGTGGATTACACCGTGGTCGCCAAGACCAGGACCGTGAGACCACAAGGTAAGCCACTACCCCAGATACGGCTAACCTTCAAAATGCACAGCCTTGATATTGCCTGGCACTCCTGGCCAAGTTCATTTGGCTTCCCCTGCTTCCTTCCACTTCCTCCATGCTTTACGGGTCCGAGCTTGTCAGCTCCGATGGAAGTCCCCGAGTAGGGTAGTAATATGCATGCAATCTATTCATGTATTAAACTCGTTACATCGAGCCACTACAAGGGTTCGGACACCGAACGCGTATTTCGTTCTCGCACACTTTCCTGATCCAACGACTGCGGCTTCATTCTAACGTACTCCTTAATGACGGCATACTCCTTTATTTTGCCTTCCTGGATAGGATGACCCGCGTCGAAACGAGCACTCGCAGAGCCGGGACTCGCGACATACTTTCCGCACGTTTCCGTCTCTGTGTGGCTACATTAGACAAAGCCCTCCATCTCCATCAATAACACCTAAACTCATCTAGGCCTGAGTCGGAAGGATAATTTGTCAGTCTTGGTGCAGAATTTCGAGCTCGTCATATGTCCGTCGGAAGAAATCGGAAGAGAGATGAATGATGCTGTGGTGTATTTAGCCTCTAAGCTTTCGATACCAACAGTACGTGTATACAGCAACAATCTCTGAAAAAGGGTACTCGTTTGTGTGATCACCTGTGGTCGCACACTTCAAATACTTCCACCATTTGCTGTCTTCCGCAGCTGTGTGATGATCCGACGATTGGGTGCGAACTCCTCATATCAGGTTGGGTCCTGATTCCGAAGGCCACCCAGCAGCAGACATCTGTGCGTAAATGTGAGAATGCGTTCAGGGCATGGTATAAATCGAGAATCGTGTAGGGTAATAGCAGGCATATGGACTATCTCAGGAGTCGCCGCGTTGATGCTATTGGTCTCAGCTTCTTGGGGTATTCTATGAGCTTGATGTCTATCATTATACAGAGGATACCAGATCACGGTGTTGCATATTTTGAGCCTATCAGGCCTCCTTCACACGATGCAAAGTTACCCGATGGAGGCGTCTGTTCCCTCTTGAGTCGTCAGAGACTTCACTGATGCTGAATTCATAGTAGCGCATTCTGCGTGGCCTTTAGTCATTGAAAGATGACCTAAGTTGCGTGAGTAACCGTTCAGACTTGTGTAAGGGCTGCTGCCTGATGGACGGCTAATTTAGCAACGCGCCACATGATGCTGGCCAAGATTCGTACCCTATTAAGCAAATTTCTACATCCCACTAAATTCTTCTTGTCTCGCTCTATGAGGGATAATGCTCTCTGTCTTGCTTGGAACCTTTTGGCCACTGGCTTCATAGTCATGACTCATCGGCAAGATCTCTTGTTGCAAAGGTACCGAGTAGCATCGCGAGTTGTTCGTATCGGTCATGCTTCTATTTTCAGATCTGACGTGCTTTTCATACCCCGGACATCTCAGAGCAAACAATCATAGATTCCAAGAGAGTCCGAAAAATTGGACATTTCCATTGCTTTACAAGCAACCCAGACGCAAACTCGGTTCCGCGAATAGATGACAGTCTTGTAGCCAAGTGCATACCACGTTTTGCCTACCTTCGGTAAAACAGGCTTTCCCAGAGTTCAAATCTTCGTGCAAGAAAACCCTTTGATTGGTTCAGATATCGCATCTTTCCCCTCTTTCGTTTCCTTTCTTCAATTCACGGATCTAAGTCCTTGATGATAGTATCGGCAGGTGCGCCTATGAGCTAAGCATTGAAGCCTGCGTTTCCAATATCATCTAGTGCTATGTGTAGGCTGGTGTAGGATTGTTGGGGCTGACACGTGGCCTTTCGAGAGCATATGGTCAGGATTATCGAGGCGATCCTGATGTCGCCTTGACTTTCGTTCTCTCATTGGACGTTAGTATGTTGCCTGGCTGTGTACGTACCAGATGGAAATTATTGAAGATAAGGAATACAAAGCCCTCAATGGGTGAGGTGGCAGAATTCAAGAAACGATGCTAAAGCACTGCCCCCATGGACAGGGTTCCAGGCCGGTTTTTACACCATTGAAACCGGCAACTGTGGCCCGCGACCCCAGCGCCGATGTACGGCGCGATGGCTTCGTGATCCGTACAGGGTTCCCCTCCTACTTCATCGCCTTGCACGTGAAGCTGTTTTCGCCACCTGCCATCAATGACAGGGAGACTGGTATAAGCAGGCAGAAAATACTTCGTTGGATTTGTTGGAATCCTATTCGCGTTGGCCGTACATCGCACTACCTTCATCACCGATCCCTGTTGCTGGGCAAATCGGTTGTAAGGCACCAGCAAGAGTCCCTGCAGATTTCCCTGCTTCGAGTACAGTGGGGACGAGATCGTCGATGTCTAAACGAGACATAAGTGGATGGAAGATAGAAAGACACCTAACATACGACGACATCATATGCATACGGTGATAATTGTAGCCTCGCATAGGTCGCACTTGCACAGCAGCCTATACCACATTCTGGCTGCCTGCCGGATGGGCGGTGGATTGTATTCAATGTACTAAGCATAAGATGGACTCACCTTCATTTTCGGCTTTTGTAAGCACGACTAATTCGTACAGAGAGCTGTTGGGCTTTGATTCCAACCTAAGCTGAAGAAGCATACAAGGCAGCGCGTCGCGAACTAGTCTTAGCACAGAAGGCAAGACGGTAATCGAGTCGCAAGCGAGCCCCGGAGGCAAGAGCATATTATGTTGTTCAACTTTGTTAGTAAGCACGCACATAGGGTTTCGTTTTCGGGGTGAAAATCAATAACGGAAGGTCTTCGGAAATAAAAACACAGGCTCGTCGCTAGAGGGATAATAATACACGCGCATTGGACCCATTTATCCGACACTCGCTAACATCTATATTGCGTGTAATAAAAAGGCGACACTCCACGCTGAGCACCATTAGCCTCGAGGGTACAGCTGACGTCGTCACGAGGCCATTCATCTCCCAGCCGAGAGTAAGCGAAAACGTCGAATCCTCTCGCCTATTCAGATCCTTGATGGATCAGACACACTGAAGTATTGGCCGTCAATGCAAAAGGCAAAAGATTACGGACTTCCCATCCGTACTCCACGGACGTCGGAGCTTGCAACCACCCTTCGGCGACTTCGACTCTTCTGAGTATATCATGCTTTTCGACCACCGCCGAACGGCTGCCTTCTGGAAGATCCAATCAAGTACGCACTTGCCATGATAGGATGACATATCCAGGACTCGATTGAACGCTAATACGTATTTGCACATCTCCAGGCTTATTTTGATGCCATTGTACCCCAAGGCCCCTGAAGGCTGACCATAAAATTGAGGAACTGTCCGAAGAAGCTGTATCGGGCCTTTGAAAGGCCATGAGCCTTAGGTGCCGAGCTGGGCTAACGATAGCAAATACGAGCATCTGATAGCACAGCACACCTGAGCAAATAGAAACAAAGATCAAGTGCGTCAATTTGGAGACAGCCTCACCAATAATCGGTAAGGTAGTCAGTGCGTTGCGAGGGTTCTAATGAAGCTGTGGAAGTGTCCATGTTCACGACATAGGGACGGAAACATGCTGCAAATGCCAGCTGATATTCGGTATGGGAAAGGCAAAATAAGCAAAGAGATGTTACTCCTCAAAATTGTCTGTAAGGTCTGTTGGGAGGAAATTGAAGGACATCACTATGCAGATTACTCGGAGCATTGTTTTGATCATGCTGTAGCCATAAGCGCATTCTCTCGGTATAACCAGGAGAGCATAACTTTTAGAGAATCTCTAGAAGCAGATTCAACCCTGACCGCGTCATGGGCGTCGTCTGCGAAGGCTAGACACCTTGCTCACCCAAGGCGTCGCGCGAATTTCGTCTGATGGCTGAACAACTCTGGGGACCGGTATGAGCAATGAAAGGCGCCATTAGGTATCTGATTGCGTTCCTTGCCTTAGATCGAAAGCACCTCTTTCATATCAGGCTCCCACCCAAAACCCTCGGCTTCTCCTGTTTTTCTCTCTTTTCAGCTCAGGCGTCTAGAAATGGCGAAGTAGGATTGGACTGGCTGAACCTTTTTAGATTAAAATTTGAGCTCAGGTGGTAGGAAATCAGATCGCCTGGTCCCTTCCTTTTATTGAAGGGCGAAATACGAGGATGGTCAATACTTTTGACGTAAGCACGAGGAAAATCTCGTGCTTATGTTTCAGTTCCATAAGGGAGAACGAAATTAGCTGTAAGAGGCTACACTGGTTTTCTGCCGACAGGGAAGATTTGAAGACATGGTACTGAGTCGAATGATCGATAGCTTGATGTGGATCGAATCCACAGCTGACACGATTCGCACGTCGTCGCAGGAACTATCACACCCATTTCTTCAATGTTGTTAATGGCCAGGCCGTCAGCCACTCCCAACGTATGTCTGTAGATTAAAACGTCAGCACCTTCTTCAATGATACCCAGCCCTTTTAATTCTGCGCTTCACTAGACTCCGCCAGCAATCGTAGCAATAATGGCCAAATTATCAGTGTTTTATTAGACGATCGCGTGAGCTTTTACCTACCTGGTGCGGGCCTTAATCCTAAATCAAGCACAATGCGAATCGCCACACCACTGCGTTTTCTGAAGGCTTTAGTTCTTTCCCATGGTAAGAATCACTGTAGGGCCGTTAGGATAGATTCTAGTGCTAATATGTTGAGGTATCCGATCATCGATTGTGCATCTCCACGAGCCCTCTGATTCGATGACCGCCCCGCATGGCTGCATCATGCGAGTGTTCCTTTCACTGATCTTCATTGGCTATCTCGGCTCGTCTTGCAGAGACCGGGGACTATGCGCTGGCCATGTGTGGTTCAGCCAATGGAAACGAAATACATGCTCAAAGCACACCCTGGGAGTTAGAGGACAATGTCTGCGATGATTTGCAACTTTCCGATTGGAAGGACGCATAACGACAATCATCAGCAAGGGTATTTAAGGTGCCATCTTGAGATCTGTAAACCCCTATGCCATCCTACTCCTCTCATTCTTGGTAATTAGCAATAGTAGAGAGTGCCGCCAACCTATGCTCCTGGAAATGGGGCAGGAGAGGGACTAGCGCACTTCTCCAATTTAACAAGGCTTTGGAGACAGTAGGGGTGCCCAACATTGAGCTCTTGATAAATCGATCAGCAACATGTCGTGGAGATCGGACGGTATTGGCTCGAACCGACAGGGACAAAGCAGAAGCAAGACCTTGACTGGCGAAGCTGCAAGCCTTTAGGCGCACTTGCGATTCCAAACAAGACTGGGAAGGCGTCCGTCGTCCGTAAATACTTGTACCTCGATGCCTTATCCTTGACTATAGGTTGAAGGCAGGACCCAATCGAGCCAATCTGAGCTCTGGCTGGGCTTTACTTAGCGAACCTAACGATACCAATGCCCGAAACCAGCCACGCCAACAAAGTCACCCAGCAGCAGCACCTGAGCGTAGACGTTGGAGGACGTTGCGATCACAACTTCTCTTGGATCTCTGCACTTGAGCGATTAGAGAACGACTTCAACGATACGAGCTCATATGATCCTCAATACGTGTGGGAAGTAATGCAACCAAGATTGCGTGGTACAATGTTTCACAGAAGTGCCGTTGTTGCCTGCAACTGGTGCGACCAAGGAGCGGACTGGGACGCGGAGCGGCTTGCCCTATGCCTCCATAGGCAGCGGAGGACTGGCGCCTATGTTCCTGCTGCTGGCGCTATGAATCAAAAACACCGCCTCGAGTTTTGCGCACAGGGATACATATTCAGAGCAATCTGAGCTCGACCGAGATTGTGTAACAAAGACAATGGGGACATTTCGAAGAAGAGTGACAACGGGCCCTTATTTATTAAGTAGATGGCCAGGCTCATGATAGAAATATCGGGGGCCCAGCTGTTGCGCCGAGCGAAGGTTGGTTTCCTCAGGGCTTACCGTTGAAGGCTACTTAAGGCAAAATTTTGAATTACAATCCAACGTGAGACATAGGTATCTCCGTATTGAAGCGAGATGTGCACTCAAGGCAAATTCACTAGCGTTTGCCTTCTTTTTAGCGTATTTAACAGGGCGCGAACCGCTCCCTGGCGCGGGGCCATGCTTCGCAGAGCCTCATTGATAATTGCGCTCATAGATAAATCGTTATTCTTCCAGCCCGACAATTTCAGCCGTCTTCGAATTTGCCCCCAGGGTGAGTCAATGGTGCGGATATCTTGCATCGTAATACTTTCATTGCCGGCGAGACGGTGCTGGTGGCGACATTTGCGCTGATCAATCCAGTCATACCACTCAAAGCAAATTATGTGCAACATCGAATTGCTTCTGCTTAAGTACGTTAAATTGCCACACTTAAGTTATTTCGGCCTGCTGAAAATACTTCCAGTCATCCTCGGACTCGCGGAGCTATTGCCTTTTGGCTGGACCAGCATCCTTGGCCCCTAGGATCTCCCGATTCATTTTGACGATTAAGCCAGTGATGGAACAATTTGATCTGGATGCTAGATACCAGAGTGTACTCCGTGCAACTGCAGGGGGATCCCTTAGAGGCTACAATTGTCCCGTCTGTTCCGAACATTTCAAAGCTGGGCCAAGGCTGTGGGAGCATGCCAAAAAGGCTCATGGAGACACTCTGGGTCTCACAGAGGACGCAAACGAGGCGGGGGTGAAGAAAGAATTCTTAGGCAGAGCGTATGTCAGCAATCACGCGGTTTTGAGAGCTCACCGCTGTCGTCCAGGCGGGAGCTCCTGGGAGGCTTAGCCTTCTCCTATGAGATCTGATTTGCTGACATCTAATAATTCAGGCAACTCCAGGCAGACAAGGCTGGAGCGGTACGGCTGAAACTTAAGCATCCCTCCTACAATCAAAATGATTATACCGACCCACAAGAGAATGAAGTATGTGGCTCCCTCGGCCGGCCCTCGTCCGCTCCAGGATATGCACAAGAGAGAGGAAATATGCTACAGGAGTCTGAGGGCCCCAGGCTGGGACAAGAAAAGAGAACAAGTTTGCAAGGATCCGCTGAGCCGGTTCACAACACAAGGAAACGTGGACCAGGAGGTGACTTCACCGTGCCGGGAACACCACAGGGCGCCAACACTGCAAGATCCATGGGAATTGGAGCCCAACATGCTAGGACAACCTCAGGGACAGCCCGAGAATCATTTGATGTCGAGAGTCCGGAAAATACTAGGGAAGGCGCCTATCCTGATGACTCGGAGTTTAGTCGTGGTCCAACAGGCCCGAAGCTAAATTTGTATGACCCTAACATTGACAGTACAAATATTGGTAAGGGTGTCCGAAGAGAAAAAAATAGAACTTTTGGAAACCTCGCCCGTCCGTCCCAGCCACCCAGAGTCTTTTCCACTGCCCAGCCCCCGTTTCAGCCGCTTCCCCAGCAAGAACAGGAGTTAGTACAGAGAGACGAATTGCGGACGCAGCCTGATATTCCACGTGGTAGACAGACCCTTTCGCAGAACCTTATTAACGAGAAAGAAAACACAGTTGACCAATCTGGGGAGCCCCAAGTGGACGAGTACCCTTCTAGAGATGGCGATCCCGACCCCTTCGAATCGGAACCGGAGATGCTGCTGCAGCCCGAGACTCGGCCAATCTCTCATGAGCAGCTTGTTGTAGAAGTCAAAGGCATCTACGCAGGTCTGGTTATGGTGGAGGCAAAATGTATCGATATCGATGAACGTCAATCCACGGCCGCTCAAGAAAAGGACCCAGCCAGGAGAATTAATCTTAAGAACGACCAATGGCAGTCGTTGATTGCATTACATAAGCAATTGCTACATGAGCATCATGATTTCTTTTTAGCCTCACAGCACCCCTCTGCTAGCCCCGCGCTGAGCAGGTTAGCTGCAAAATACAGTATGCCCGCAAGAATGTGGAGACATGGCATTCACGCCTTTTTAGAGGTTCTACGACATCGATTGCCTGAATCATTGGAACATATGTTGGCGTTCATTTATATTGCATATTCAATGATGGCTTTGTTATATGAAACGGTGTCAGCTTTCGAAGATACGTGGATAGAATGCCTTGGTGAGACAGACTCGACTGTTTTTCAGCTAGATTTACTGATTCAAAGCATTGTATAGGTGACCTTGGAAGGTATCGGATGGCCATTGAAGATGACGAACCCAAGGACAGGGAGGTCTGGTCTAACGTGTCTCGTTTCTGGTACAACAAGGCTTCCGATAAGAGTCCGCATGTCGGAAGACTATATCATCATTTAGCCATCCTGGCGCGGCCATATACTTGGGAGCAACTGTCACTGTATGCGAGGTCTTTAACTTGTGATACTCCCTTTGAAAGCGCCCGGGGCAGTATTATGACCCTGTTCAACCCCATCCTCCAAGGTAGGGATACGATGAATCGTAGACAACCATCGCTGGAGACTATGTTCATCCGAGCACATGCAATCCTGTTCACCAACCAGCATTCAGATTCACAAGACCAGTTTCATACAGTCGTGAATGAGCTTGAAAGGGACGGCTTCTTTGACAATTATATTGCCAAAGCTGGTACCAAATTCAAGGAAAATGGCGTCTACGCTGCTATCTCAAACTTTGCAGCTTTGTTCGAGTATGGGAGTCCCAGAGCGGGAGCGTCAAAATCCATCCTTCGCAGACGGTTTGATGATGCCAAGTCTCTAGAGGAGAAAGCCT